>OMCT01001821.1_pt1 | contig 11910 bp, 9 predicted proteins | sample 1674301 | NCBI WGS metagenome assembly OMCT01 (sample SAMEA103958158, study PRJEB25191) | human gut metagenome
CAAAATTATATTCCAAAGATCGTGCCAGCAAGTATTTTGCTCATGATATGGTAGTATTTTTTGCAGGGGGAACAGGACATCCTTATTTCTCTACCGATACAGCAACTGTATTACGGGCTGTGGAGATTGAGGCAGAGGGTATCTATCTGGCAAAAGCTATCGATGGGGTATATGACAGCGATCCAAAGACAAATCCAAATGCAAAGAAATATGACGAAGTTTCTATCGAGGAGGTTATCGATAAGAAACTTGCGGTTGTCGATTTGACAGCTTCAGTTATGTGCATGGAAAACAAAATTCCAATGTATGTGTTTGGTCTGAATGAAGAAAATAGTATTGTAAATGCAGTAAATGGTGCGTTTCGTGGAACGAAAGTCACCGTTGACTAGGAGGTTAAATTTATGGATGACAAATTAGTGATGTTTGAGGACAAGATGGGAAAGTCTCTTGCCAATCTTGAAGAGGAGTTTGCAGATATCCGTGCAGGACGTGCTAATCCACATGTACTTGATAAACTTCGCGTGGACTATTATGGTACACCTTCACCAATTCAGAGTGTTGCCAATGTCAGCGTACCGGAACCACGAATGATACAGATTCAGCCATGGGAAGCATCTATGGTGAAAGAAATCGAGAAGGCAATCCTTAGTTCTGATTTAGGTATTAATCCTACGAATGATGGAAAGTTGATTCGTCTTGTTTTTCCGGAACTTACAGAGGAAAGACGTAAGGAATTGGCAAAGGATATCAAGAAAAAGGGCGAAGGAGCCAAAGTTGCAGTCCGCAATATTCGTAGGGATGCAATGGATCATTTTAAAAAAGTCGGTAAGGCAGAAGATATTTCCGAAGATGAACGCGAGCACGATCATCGTCAGAAGCGGCTGAAGAAATGTCCAGAACATACCGAGAACCGAGTTCCTGTACTGGAGCTTAATGTTCTTGCGAACGATCTCGGTGAAAAGGAAACGGTACTTATAAAAATTCTTGAAGTATTTCTTCATCCGGATCACCTCCACTTTTTCATATAGTAGAACATCGAGCGGATATGGACGAGCAGGAGCTTGAAGTTATGTTTCGACTCCCTCTCCCATTCGTGATAGACGACAACCGACGGATCAAACACGACGCGGGCATATTTGCGCACGGTGCGGGTTATATCGCTGTCTTCAAAATAGAGGAAATAACCCTCGTCAAAGCCGCCGATTTTGCGAAACAGCTCCGTTCTTATCATGAAAAAGCATCCGGAGGCGTTCTCAATGTCAAAGGGCTTTGTGTAGTCCTCGTCGAGCATTGCGTATTCGCGCAGGAGCCTGCCCGGCTTTTCTTCGTTGCGCAGGCGGCTGGCAAAAAGATATTTTATCTTCGGGTCGCGCTTGCCGAGGATCTGCATACGCCCGTCGGGGAAGCAGATTTTCGGGGCGAGCAAGCCTATATCCTCATGCTCTTCGAGATAATCCGCAAGGGCTGATATTGCGTCGTCCTTTACGGTGATATCCGGATTTATGACGACATGATACTTTGAATCAAGTCTGTCCATCACCAGATTATGACCCGCTCCGAAGCCGGTGTTTCCGGCGTTGCGGATAAGCTCAAGCTGCGGGTAGTTCTGCTCGATAAACTCCGGGGTGCCGTCGGTTGAGGAATTGTCCACAACATAGAGCTTGAAATCGGCACGGGTGAACTCGAGCAGAGAATCAAGGGTCTTTTTGATGGAATGCATATTGTTGTGCGTCACTATGCACCCCGTGACCTTATATTTTCCCAATTTCACACCTCTTTAAGTGCTGACTTATCACGGTCAGCGTCAGTCTGCGTTTTTGTATCGCAGTATATCTCCCGCCATCTGAATGCGCCAGGATATCTTCTGCGCGGCGGTGGTCTTGCCTCCTGTCACATTGCCGCCGTGGCAGCGATGCTTGATAAGAGGCTCGTATATGAACTCGACCTTGCCTTTTAGCTCGGCGTTGAGTCCTATCCACCAGTCATGCATGGCGAGATCTTTGGGAAACGGCATAAACGCAGGCTCGAAATCGCGCCTGAACGCCATGCAGCAGCCCATATATGAATTCTTCAGAAAGTTTCTGACAAATCCCCTCTTCGAGCCGTTGAGGCTGAAGAAAGATTCGTCGGTGACGTTCAGTTCCCCGTCCGTCATCATTGCGTCATGCAGCACGACGTCTGCGCCGTTTTCAATCGCTTTCATGACGCGCTCAACCTTGTTCGGGAGCCAGACATCGTCCTGATCGCACAGGAAGATGACATCCCCCGAACAGTTGAGAATAGCGTTTTCAAAATTTCTGCATACGCCCTCGCCCGTGCCCTCGACATATCTGACGCGCCCGTCGTATGCCGAATAGAATTCGACCGCCGCGCGGGTCTTGCCCGCGGGGTTATCGTCGCTGACGACTATCTCGTCGTCCCTGCCGAGCTGAGGGAGTATGGATTCAATCTGTTCTCCTATATATTTCTCGCCGTTATATGCGGCAAGAGCAACCGATATTTTCATATATCAATAGAGCTTTGCGCCCGCGGGGATGCGACCGGAGACCATGAGAAGATTGAGCTTCTCTTCGCCCTCCTCCGAATGTACGGCGCTCAGGAGCATTCCGCACGAATCGATGCCCATCATCGCTCTGGGCGGCAGGTTGGTTATGGCTATGAGCGTCTTGCCGACAAGCTCTTCGGGCTCATAATAGGCGTGGATGCCGCTTAAAATAATGCGGTCGGTGCCTGTGCCGTCATCGAGGACGAACTTGAGCAGCTTCTTGCTCTTGGGCACTGCGGTGCATTCTTTGACCTTGACGGCTCTGAAATCGGACTTGCTGAAAGTCTCGAAATCGACAAAATCCTTGAAGAGAGGCTCTATCTCAACTTTCGAGAAGTCTATAGTCTCGGGAGTCTCCTCCTCTTTTTCCTCTTCGACAACGGCTGTCTTCTTGGACGCGTCACCGTCGAGCGACTTCATCGTCGGGAAGAGCAGAACGTCGCGGATGGAGTAGCTGTCGGTCAGGAGCATGGCAAAGCGGTCGATGCCGATGCCGATGCCGCCTGTCGGGGGCATACCGTATTCGAGAGCCATGAGGAAGTCCTCGTCGGTGTGGTTCGCCTCATCGTCGCCGGCGGCAAACAGCTCTTCCTGAGCCTCAAAGCGGCCGCGCTGGTCGATGGGATCGTTGAGTTCGGAGAAGGCGTTCGCCATCTCGCGGCAGGTTATGAACAGCTCGAAACGCTCCGTGTAGTTCGGATCGTCGGGCTTTCTCTTTGCAAGCGGGGAAATCTCGACCGGGTGCTCCGTGATGAAAGTCGGCTGAACGAGCTTGTCCTCAACATATTCCTCGAAGAAGAGGTTGAGCAGATCGCCCTTCTTGTGTCTCTCTTCAAATTCGATGCCGCGCTCCTTGGCGAGCGAACGGGCGGTTTCAAGGTCAATCTCCGCGAAGTCGACGCCCGAATATTTCTTGACAGCCTCGACCATCGTCATGCGGGCAAAGGGCTTTGAAAGATCAATTTCCACGCCGTCATATGTGACAACGGCAGTGCCGAGAACCTTGAGAGCAACGGTTCTGTAGAGCTCTTCGACAAGATCCATCATGCCGTGGAAATCGGTGAAGGCCTGATACAGCTCGATGCTGGTGAACTCGGGGTTGTGCTTGGGGTCCATGCCCTCGTTGCGGAAGATGCGGCCAACCTCGTACACGCGGTCCATGCCGCCCACGATCAGGCGCTTGAGGTACAGCTCAGTCTCAATGCGCAGCACCATGTCCATGTTCAGGCTGTTGTGGTGGGTGTAGAAGGGGCGGGCAGAGGCACCGATCTCAAAGGGGGTCAGGATGGGGGTATCCACCTCCAGGAAGCCCTTCTCGTCCAGATAGGCGCGGATCTCCTTCAGGATCTGGCTGCGCTTCACGAAGGTGTCCTTCACCTCGGGGTTGGCGATCAGGTCCACGTAGCGCTGACGGTAGCGCATCTCGGTGTCGGTCAGGCCGTGGAACTTCTCGGGCAGGGGGCGCAGGCTCTTGGCCAGCAGGGTGATCTCCTCAGCGCGGGCGCTCAGCTCGCCGGTCTTGGTGCGGAACACCTCGCCCTTGACGCCGATGATGTCGCCCACGTCCAGCTTCTTGAAGGCGGCGTAGGACTCCTCGCCCAGCTCGTCGCGGCGGACGTACAGCTGGATGTCGCCCTTATCGTCCCGCAGGTGGGCAAAGCTTGCCTTGCCCATCACGCGCTTGGACATCATGCGGCCTGCAAGGGCCACGGTCTTGCCGCTGTCGGTCTCGTTGGGCAGGGCGGCAAACTCTTCCTTCAGGTCGGCAGAGTAGGCGTCCTGCGGATACTTGGTCAGGGTAAAGGGGTCGCGGCCTGCGGCCTGCAGGTCGGCCAGCTTCTGGCGGCGCACCTGCACCTGCTCGCTCTCGGACAGGCCCTGTGCGGGGTTCTTCTTTTGCTCTTCCATGATTACTCCTACTTAGTTTGCTGCGTGGGAAATGCGCAGCACAGTGTACTCCACCGTGTGGCCGGTGGGCAGCAGAACTTCGGCCTTGGCACCCACGGCCTTGTTCAGCAGGGCGTGGCCCACGGGGCTCTCATCGCTGATCTTGCCGTTCAGAGGGTCGGCCTCGGTGCGGCCCACGATATCGTATTCTTCGGTCTCGTCCTCACCGGTCATCCGGATGACCACATGGGTGCCCACAGACACGCTGTCCACACTCAGCTCGCTCTCATCAATGACGACAGCGTTCTTGATCATCTGCTCCAGCTCGGTGATGCGGTTCTCCACCAGACCCTGAGTGTTCTTGGCCTCGTCGTACTCGCTGTTCTCGGACAGGTCGCCGTGGCTGCGTGCTTCCTTGATCTCTTCAGCCAGCTCCTTGCGGCGGACCGTTTTGAGGTATTCCAGTTCCTCCTGCATTGCCTTCAGACCGGCGGCGGACATCTTGATCTCTTGTGCCATTTTGAGAATCTCTCCTTGTCTATTTGTTTTGCACAGCCGCAAAGCCGCACAATAATGCCATTTTGACTACATTATTATAATAGCAAGCCGGCCCTTTGTCAACAAAAAAGGCGGTGCTGGGGAGGAAAAACAAAAAAGCGGCAGCGGGTACGGTATGATCGTACGCTGTCGCTTTTTGTTGTATTGCGTCAGAGCTTGTGTTATACTGGCACTGCGGCCCTTCTGGCATCCTGTACGGGTTGCGGCTCCCTGCATCTGCTTCGTGCCTTGGGCGGCACTCGCATCTTGCAGGCCGCGGCCCCAACAGCTCCTCCCTGTTTCCGCCGCTGGCGGCGGTCGTCGCCGTTGCAGCGGAAGTAGTTGCATACTATCTCTGCAAGTGGCTTGACAGCCTGATGTGCAAGGGCAGTAAGCACTAACACAAGAACCCCCTCGGAGTTGCCGCTCCGAGGGGGTTTTGTTTTTGCATGGAATCCCATGGAAATAGGCCTTATCGCGTTGCCTACTTCTAGTATATGCAATCCGGCGCAAAAGTCAAGCAGGCAGATAAAAATTAACAATTTGCCGTTGGAATGGCCCGCAAAAACCCCCGCTGACAGAGGGAAAAGTGTCAACGGGGGTCAGGGTGATGTCTAAAATGATGTGCCTGCGCAAGGATGTGCCGCTGCGCGGCAATGGCAGAGGGGGCTGCCGCCGGTCATACGGCTGGGGAGTTAGTGCGCTCAGTCGTCGGCGGCTTCGTCCAGATTGCCCAGCTTCTTGGCCTGCTCCACCACGGCGGGCACCAGCATCTCGGGCAGGGTCTCGTAGCGGGCGAACTCGGTGGTGAACCAGCCGCGGCCCTGGGTAGTCTGCCGGATAAAGGTGGTAAAGTTGGCCAGCTCTGCCAGCGGCACTTCCGCAATGATGGTCTGCATGCCGTCCTCGTCCGGTTCCATGCCCAGCACGCGGCCCCGGCGCTTGGTCACGTCGCCCATGATGTCGCCGGTGTTGTCGTTGGGCACATGGGCCTTCAGGGTGTGGATGGGCTCCAGAATGATCGGCCCGGCCTCGGGCATGGCGGCCTTGTAGGCCAGCTTTGCGGCCATGATAAAGGCCATTTCAGAGCTGTCCACCGGGTGGTAGCTGCCGTCCAGCAGGGTGGCCTTCAGGCCCACCACGGGGTAGCCTGCCAGCACGCCCTTTTCGGCGGCAAGGCGCACGCCCTTTTCCACGGCGGGGAAGAAGTTCTTGGGCACACTGCCGCCGAACACCTTCTCCTCAAACACCACCTGCTCGCTGTCGCAGGGCTCGAAGTTGATGATAACGTCACCGAACTGGCCGTGGCCGCCGGTCTGCTTCTTGTGGCGGCCCTGCTTCTGGCAGGCCTTGCGGATGGACTCACGGTAGGCGATGCGGGGTGCTTCCAGACCGATCTCCACGCCGAACTTGTTCTTCAGCTTGGCCTTCACCACGTCCAGATGCTGCTCGCCCAGACCGCCGATGACCTGCTGATGGGTCTCGGCGTTGTTCTGGTAGCTCAGGGTGGGGTCCTCTTCCATCAGGCGGGCCAGTGCGCTGGAGATCTTGCCCTCGTCGCCCTTCTTGGCCACGGTGACAGCCATGAACAGGCTGGGCTGCGGGAACACGGGGGCCGGCAGCTTCACCACACGGTCGGCGTCGCACAGGGTGTCGCCGGTCTTGGCGCTCACCAGCTTTGCCACGGCGCCGATGTCACCGGCAATGATGCCGTCCGAGTCCACCTGCTTCTTGCCGATGACGGTGAGGGGCTTGGTGATCTTTTCCACGTCACCGGTGCGGGCATTGGTCAGCGGTTCACCGGCGGTCACCTTGCCGCTGACCACCCGCAGGTAGCTCAGCTTGCCCACAAAGGGGTCGGCCACGGTCTTGAAGACGTAGGCGGCGGTGGGCTCGTCCACGGTGCAGTGCAGCTCCACCGGCTCGCCGTCGGCATCCTCGGCCAGCGTGCTGGCTTCGTGCTCCGGGCTGGGCAGCAGCTTGTGCATGTTGAACAGCAGCATATCCAGCGCCTGCTGGTTCACGGCGCTGCCGCAGAACACGGGGGTGATCAGGCCGTCCTTGACGCCCTTGCGCATGCCTTCCACGATCTCCTCGGTGGTAAAGGCCTCGCCGCCGAAGAACTTTTCCATCAGCTCATCGTCGGTTTCGGCGATGGCTTCGCTCATGGCCTCGATCAGGCCCTGAAAACGGTGGCCGATGTCCGGCAGGTCCACCTGGATCTGCTTGCCGCCCTCGTACTTGAAGGCCTTCTGGCTGAACAGATTGATGTACACGGGGGTGCCGTCGTCCAGCTTGGCGGGCACCACGCAGGGGCAGATGGTGGAGCCGAACTTGATCTTCATATCCTCAAGGATCTTGAAGTAGTTGGCGTTTTCCAGATCGCACTTGGACACGAACACCATGGTGGCCTTGCCGTTCTTGCGGGCCAGCTGGAACGCCTTTTCTGCGCCCACGGTAACGCCGCTGCGGCCGGACACGCACACCAGCACGCTCTCGGCGGCGCGGATGCCCTCGTACTCGCCTGCTTCAAAGTCGAACAGACCCGGTGCATCGATCAGGTTGTACTTGATGCCCTCGTACTCCACCGGCACAACGGACGCCGACAGGCTGGCCTTGCGCTTTGCTTCCTCGGGATCAAAGTCCGAAATCGTGGTACCGTCCTCAACCCGGCCCATACGCTCGGCAGCGCCCGAAAAATAGACCAGTGCTTCGGTCAGCGTGGTCTTGCCGCTGCCGGCATGGCCGGCAATCAGAATATTGCGGATGTTGTTGCTTGCGTATTTCATATCGGTTTTTCCCTCATTTCCGCCGCACGGAGCGTTCTCTCCGTTTTTGTGGCATATTTTACAAAGATAATACCACATCTGAAACGATTTTTAAATATATCGTTTCAAATTTTAGCAAAAGCGCCTGCCAAACTTCCGGGCACTGTTTTGTGCAAGTTGACATTCGGGTGCAAAACGGGTGGGTAGAAAAAGCAGAACTCCCGGCAGCGCGTACAGGCGCGGAGCCGGGAGTTTTCGTTGCAAATATGCGGTTTTTGTGGTATGCTGTAAGTGCCGCTTCGGCGGTAAGGGCGTTGATTGCATAATCGGTGGTCTAGCTCCTTCCGGCTGCGCGCCAGAGGGGGACGAAAAACTTTTTGCTTCCCCTGACGCGAAAGCGGAAAGGGTGGATGCCTCATGACGTTCGAACAGGTCGTGCTGTTGCTCACGCTTCTTGGCGAAGCAATCTACATTACCTTCGAGATCGCATGGACGATTTCCAACGGCAAAAAGAAATGACCGCTCATGCCCTCAGAAAGCAAGCGGTCATTCTTTACGACTGATTAGCCGGATGAGGAGCTGACCATTGCAGTCAGCGCTCTTTCTATTCGTAGTATAGTCTATTTTTCCGGGTTTGTCAAGTCGCAGACCCGCCGGAAGAGGCAGGAGGTTTTACGCGATGAAGCGCGAGGATTATATCAACTGGGACGAATATTTTATGGGCATTGCGCTGCTTACCGCCATGCGCTCCAAGGACCCTAACAGTCAGGTGGGCGCGTGCATCGTAAGCCCGGAAAACAAGATCCTTTCCTTAGGCTACAACGGGATGCCCATGGGCTGCAGCGATGACGAGATGCCCTGGGAGCGGGAGGGTGCCCCCCTGCAGACCAAGTATATGTATGTCTGCCACGCCGAGCTGAACGCCATCCTCAACAGCGCCCACAACAACCTGAAGGGTGCCCGGGTGTATGTGACCCTGTTTCCCTGCAACGAGTGCACCAAGGCCATCATCCAGTCCGGCATTGCCGAGGTGGTGTACTACGGCGATAAATACCACGACAGCGATTCCAGCATAGCGGCGCGGTTCATGTTCAAAAAGGCCGGCGTGAAGCTGACTGCCTACACCCCCACCGGACGCCGGGCCGAGCTGGAGCTGTAAAGTGTGAATTTTTTCATAGCATCTTGACTTTTGCGCCGGATCGCATATACTAAAGATAGAAAGTTGGTAAGGTTAGATCACCGGCTCACAAAAAGCGAACCCCCGCAGAGTTGCAGCTCCGCGGGGGTTCTTTGTGCTTACTTGCCCTTTCTGTGACTCTCAAGCCACTTGCACAGGTAGGTTGCAGCTACCTGCGCTGCGACAGCCACGATAAAGTTGGTAAAAATATCGATCATCCGGCTCACCTCCCTTCTGTTGCCAGAATGGAGAAGGGCAGCACGATCAGTATAACATATCCGACAGGGTATTGCAATTTTTACAGGATATCTGTATAATAGAAATACAGCTCGAATAAATATTCAATAATACTTGCATAGAGAGGGAAATATACAATGAGTCTGAAGAACCGCAGCTTTTTGAAGCTATTGGACTACACCCCTGCCGAGATCGGGCAGCTGCTGGAGCTGGCCGCTGACCTGAAGGCCAAAAAGAAGGCCGGTATCCGTCACGACCAGCTGCGGGGCAAAAATATTGCTCTGATCTTTGAAAAGACCTCCACCCGTACCCGCTGCAGCTTTGAGGTAGCCGCCCACGATCTGGGCATGGAAGTGACCTATCTGGACCCCTCCGGCAGCCAGATCGGCAAAAAGGAGTCCATCGCCGATACCGCCCGGGTGCTGGGACGGATGTTTGACGGCATCGAGTACCGTGGCTACGGCCAGCAGATCGTGGAAGAGCTGGCGCACTATGCCGGTGTTCCGGTGTGGAACGGCCTGACCAACGAGTTCCACCCCACTCAGATCCTGGCCGATTTCCTTACTATTCAGGAGCATTTCGGCCATCTGAAGGGCATCCACTTCGTTTACTTCGGCGACGCCCGCTACAACATGGGCAACAGCCTGATGGTAGGCTGCGCCAAGATGGGCTTACACTTTACCGCCTGCGCCCCCAAAAAGTACCAGCCGGATCCCGCACTGGTGGAGCAGTGTCAGGCCATTGCCGCCCAGACCGGGGCGACCCTCTCCTTTGAGGAGGATCCCGTCAAGGCAGCAAAGGGCGCGGACGTGCTGTACACCGATGTGTGGGTGTCCATGGGTGAGCCGGTTGAGGTGTGGGCGGAGCGCATCCACGACCTTGCCCCCTACCAGATCAATCAGGATCTGATGAATATTGCAGGCCCGGATGCAGTATTTATGCATTGCCTGCCCGCCTACCACGACCACAAGACCACCGTGGGCAAGGAGATGGGCGAACGCTTTGGCCGCGACGCCATGGAAGTGACCGACGAAGTGTTTGAAGGCCCCCAGAGCATCGTGTTCGACGAGGCCGAGAACCGGATGCACACCATCAAGGCCGTCATGGCAGCGACCCTTGGCTACGAGAAATGATGGATTCCGCTTGTGCGGAATATGATGTGCTGCGCAAGCAGAAACAGGCTGTTGGAACAGGGATCCAACAGCCTGTTTTTGTATGATCTGTGTCAGACCGTCTATCTCTCGCCGCAGATCTGTATACCCGCAGGCGATGTAGATGCTTGCCTCTCCATGGAGTGCTGCGACTCTGTATTTTTTAGACTGCTCTCAAAAACACATTTTTTCCATGGTGCTATTTTCGCACTTTGGCGCGGGCGGGGAAAGACATGGTTTCATTAGGCGAGTACCATAAGTCCGCGTATAGCGCCAAAAAAGTCTCAAATGTTTTGTGTGGTTTGATGATAGTATTTTCAGTTGACGTATGATACACTGAATTTTAAAGAGTTATTCAGTTGTACTGTGACTACTTATCTAAGCATTTTTACGGACACCAAATCTTGCATACAAAAATGCGAAATCTGCTTTGAAACGGGGTATTTGCTTATGTTTAAAATCAACAATCTGGCAAATCAGACAAGTCACATCGTCACCGAACAGAAGGGTATCTTCTCCATTGTTGAGCACAATGTCGATTTCTCCGTAGCGCCTTGCAATGCAATGGAAGAATACTATATGAGCCAGATGAATGTCAAACGGAAACAGGCCATTGCCAATCTCAACGGAAAAGTTGGGCTTGTTCTCCAAGCGGGCGCAATGCAGTACATTGTTGGCAACGTGCAAGCAACCACCGGATTGAAAGGTGTTGGCGACTTCTTAGGCAAAATGGTAAAAAGTTCCGTCACAAAAGAAAGCGCAATCAAGCCGGAGTACGTCGGAACGGGTGTGCTCGTGACCGAACCCACCTATAAATATCTTCTGACCGAAAATGTCGGTGACTGGACAGGCGGTCTTGTAATGGAAGACGGCATGTTCCTGGCCTGTGAATCCACTGTCAAGCACGAGATTCAGGCACGCTCCTCGCTTTCTTCTGCAGCACTCGGAAATGAAGGACTCTTCAATCTGCGGCTTGCTGGCAATGGTGTATGTGTACTGGAAAGCAATGTTCCCCGTTCGGAAATCGTAGAAATCGACCTTCAAGATGACGTTTTAAAAATTGATGGCAGCTTTGCGATTTGCTGGTCCGGCAGTCTCAGCTTTACGGTTGAACGTTCCGGAAAAACCTTGCTTGGTTCTGCCGCATCCGGTGAGGGGCTGGTAAATGTTTATAAGGGAACTGGCAAAGTATGGCTTGCTCCATTAACGCCTTCTCAATCACTGGTTAGCGCAACGCATGCAAAAAATGCAAAGTAATTGACCACCTGTTCTTATTGCTTTCACTGTTTTACTTCTTTACAGCATCATCTTTGCAAAAAGCTCTTGGCCTTTAATATAGAGGTCAAGAGCTTTTTTGCTTGCCGCTGAGCTTCTGCTTCAAAGATCGTGTTCAGCTTAATTTTCAATTCTCTACACTTTGCGTTTCAGATAATTCTTCCCAGTCTTCCGGGTTTCCACACCTACGGAGATACTCATGCCCGCCATCGACTACACACGATGCTTTCCTCCCGGAAATAGTGGAACATCCGCTGATTGCCAAAGGGAATCGGCTGATGGCTTATCTTTTCTACTCCATCCGCGCTTCTCCGGTGTATGGTTCTTTTCTTT
>OMCT01001831.1_pt1 | contig 11854 bp, 12 predicted proteins | sample 1674301 | NCBI WGS metagenome assembly OMCT01 (sample SAMEA103958158, study PRJEB25191) | human gut metagenome
GCTTAACCGATCTGTCACCGTTCTAAACCTGGTTTTACAGATTTTCTACGAACCCATGACTCAAATGTCGCCAAGGAAGGGGAGCAGCCAACTGAGAGGCGTAAGCAGGCCAAACTGCGCCACCGGCACCTCTTGTCTCTTCGTTCTTTTACCTGTAAACCCATTTTCGGTTAGCACGCTCATACTTTTTCCAGTTCCAGCTCTTTTACACCGGTAAGATAGCCGATTCTGAAAATTTTAGGTTCGGAATCCGAGTAAACAAACGTATAGAAGGCGTAATTGAAACACTGCTCTCCCTGCTTCTTGCTCTGGAGAGTCTGTTTCTCCGCTGTGATCGGAGGAAATGGAGTCATTTTTCTGTTTGGACGCCGGAGAAACGTATTTCCCCGTAAAGATCAGAAGTTTTTTCTTCGAAAAGCAGAATCAACTGAGTCCCCGTAGGGGATCTCAGTCGGTTTTCCTACTTTTATAGAACTTTTCCTATTTTATTATTTTTATTTAATATGTATCGCCTCTCCCGGTACGAGGTTTGTATCTCGTTCCTGCGAGGTTTGTATCGTATATAGACGAGGGTTTTATCTCTGAAGTACGAGGGATGTATCTTTTGATACGAGGTTTTGATCTCTCTTTTCGTACCGGAATCAGCTGATTTACGAGGCCAATGTCTCTATTTTGCTATCAAAAAATAACGAAAAAACGCTGTTTGGAAAAGGTGGAAACGGTAAGGTCTGGCGGTTATGAGCCGCCAGCTCTGACCAACTGAGCTACTAGCCCGCATATTCTGCGCTGCGGCATATACCAGTATACCAAATTCCGCGCAAAATGAAAAGCACTTTGCTGCAAAAGTTTATTTTGTGCGGTGGGCTGCCAGCTTTTGCTGCATGAATTTGTCCAGCATCTCCTGCGGGAACAGCGGCTCCTTGTAGCCAAAGGCCTCGCGGATGAAGATCAGGGTCACCACAGTCTGACGGCCCGGGTCCAGCCGCAGGGAGTACAGGGTATCCAGCGGCTGCTGGGTGGGCTGGTGCAATGTCAGGTGCAAAAGGAACCCGCCGTCCTTTTCCCGGCGGCACTCATACAAAAACTCGTCCGTGTCCGGATGCTCGTCCAGACGGTCAAAGCATTCGTCAAGGGGCAGATCGGTGCGGAACTCCGACAGACCGGAGGGCCCATACTGGCTGCGGCGGCCGTTCTCGCGCCGGGAGAGCAGAAAAACGATCACGCCCAGCACGGCGGCAAGCAGGACGATGGAAACAGCAGTGTTCATGAAGATCCTCCCAAAGAGTTTTTCTTATTGTAACACAACCCGCATCCATTTGTGCTATAATATTTTTAATTCTTTGAAAATTTTGTCAGGAGCCTGCACTCTGCTGCGGGCGGGAGGAACGCAATGAAGCTCAAATTCACACGCAAGACCTGGTACTTTTTCCTGCTGGCGGCAGCGGCAGTGTCCATGCTGGGCGGCTTTGCCGTGCTGAGCGGCATGGATTTTTCGGGGCTGGAACTGATCGTGTTCTGCATCACCGGTATCGCAGTACTGTTTCTGGCGGCGCAGAAGGGGGCACCGGCCAAGGACAAGCGCAATTACACGCTGGTGTTCGTGCTGCTGATGCTCAGCAAGCTGGCGGCAGGCGGCTGGGCGGGCGACCTGTGCTCGGCGCTGGTGTGGCCCGGCCTCCTTGCCATTGAGTACAGCCATGGAAAGCCCATCCAGCGCCCGCTGCAGCTGGTATGCATTTCGGAGGCGCTGCGGCTTTTGTTCTGGCTGCTGACCCGCTATGCGGGCATGAGCGGCCTTGCCTTCTGGACGAACATCATGTTCGTGCTGCTGGCCTGTGCCCGGGGCTGGGCGGCGCTGACCCTGTATAAGACCCAGGAGGAGACCCTGTGACCCAGCGGCGCAGGTCGAAAAAAACGGAAGTGGAGCCGCACCGCTTTGGCCGACGCAGCTTTTTGCTGGGGGCCGGTGCCGCCGCCTGCGTGGGCGCGGGGCTGTGGCTGCGCCGCAAAGAGCTTTCCGAACGGGATAAAACAGGAAAACAACAACAAAACGTTAACAACCCGGCCCTGCCTGCGGGCGAGTGGCGGGCTGTGTGGATCAGCTATCTGGAATGGGCACTGCTGGATTTCTCCACGGCAGACACCTTCCGCACCGGGTGCGCACAGATGCTGGACGATTGTGCGGGCCTTGGGCTGAACACGGTGCTGGCGCAGGTGCGGCCCTTCGGGGACGCGCTGTACCGCAGCAGCCTGTTCCCATGGAGCCACCTGTGCACCGGGGTGCAGGGGGCAGACCCCGGCTTTGACCCGCTGGACATCCTCCTGCAGGAGGCCCACGGGCGGGGGCTCTCGGTGGAAGCATGGCTGAACCCCTACCGGCTGCGGTCCTCTGCCGCCATGCCGCCCAGCCTTGCGGAGAATAACCTTGCCAACACCCATCCGGAGTGGGTGTGTGCGGTGGGCGACGGACTGTATCTGAACCCGGCAGAGCCTGCCGCTGCGGATTATGTGGTGCAGGGCGTGGCAGAGCTTTTGCAGAACTATGCGGTGGATGGCATCCACTTTGACGATTACTTTTACCCCACCACCGAGGAAAGCATCGACGCGGTGCAGTTTGCGGCCAGCGGTGCGGTGGACCTTGCCGCGTGGCGGCAGCAGAATGTGACCGCACTGGTAAAGGCGGTGCACGACACGGTAAAAGCCGCAGACCCGACTTTGCGGTTCGGCATCAGTCCGCAGGGGAATCCGGACAACGATCTCAACAGCCAGTACAGCGCTGTGACCGCGTGGCTGGCCGCAGGCGGCGAAGAGCAGGTGGTGGACTACCTCTGTCCGCAGGTCTATTGGGGTTATGGCTACACGCTGCAGAGCGGCAGCACCCGCTTTGCCTTTGAGAACATCGTGCCTGCGTGGCTGGCGTACCCGCGCGCAGAGGGCGTGGCGCTCTATTTTGGCCTGGGCGCGTACCGCATCGGCGTGGGCGACGGTGGCGCGAACCCGGACAGCGTGAGCGGCTGGAGCACCGGCGATGCGCTGGCCCGGCAGGTGCAGGACCTGCGCGGTCAGAACGCGGGCGGCTGGGCGCTGTACCGGTATGGCAGTCTGTTTGGTGCGGGCGCACCGGAGCAGGCTGCTGCCGAATGCGCTGCGCTGCGGACGCTGACCGGCAAAGAAGGGTAAAATCGGGCGGCAAACCGCACAAAACAAAGCTGTCTGTCTTGTGCAGTGCGGCGAAATGCGGTATACTATAATTGTATCTGCCCGAAAAATGGGCAGAAGGATGAAAAGCAAAGAGAAGCGCGTTGCTTCGTGAGGAAACGTATGAAGATGAAAAAAAGGATCATTGCGCTGCTGCTGGCGGTTCTGCTGGCAGTGGGGCTGATTGGCTGCAAGGATGTCCTGAAGGGCATCGTGCACAAGGCGACGGGCACCTCGGACGAGGTGCAGGAGGAGGACACCACCCGCTGGGCAGATGCGACCGCCGACCCGCTGATCATTCAGGGGATCGCAGACTCCTCTGCCAAGTTTGCCGCGGCCACGGCAGACGGCTGTCTGTACGCCGTGTTCAACGGCATCTGGAGCCGCAGTACCGGTTATTTCACTGCGCCGTCCGGCAGCCTGAGCATCATGGCCTGCGGCACCGCCGAAGGTACCCAGAAATTCAAGGTGGCACTGTGGAAAAAGGTGGATGGCGGCGCAGAGTATGTGCCGGACAGCACCTACTATATCCATACCGACGGCACCAACTACCGCTGCACCGTTTCCGGGCTGGACCCGGCGGCACAGTACCGTGTGACCATCTCCTATGATTCCAGCCGCTACTACCTGTACGGCCTGATGAAGGTGGAGGGCGTCGGCTGATGAATACACAAACCAAAAACTCTCTGCTCCTGCTGCTGTGCTCCTTTATCTGGGGCACGGCCTTTGTAGCCCAGAGCGCAGGCTCCGGGATGGGCGCCTACAGCTTTCTGGCAGGGCGCAGCTGGCTGGCTGTGCTGGTGCTGATCCCCACGGTGCTGGTATTTGACGCCATCCGCCGCAAAAACGGCACGGATGCAAAGCCAAAGACCGCCGCCGAAAAGAAAAAGCTGCTGGCGGCAGGCTTTGTGTGCGGCACCCTTCTGTTTGCTGCATCCGCTGCACAGCAGATTGGCATTACCATCAATCCGTCCACGGCAAAGGCCGGCTTTCTGACCGCCATGTATGTGGTGCTGGTGCCGGTGTTCGGCCTGTTTCTGGGCCGGAAGGGCAATGCGCAGCTGTGGATCAGCATGGTGGTGGCTGTGCTGGGCCTGTATCTGCTGTGCATGAAAAACGGCTTTGGCAGCATCGAATCCAGCGACTGGCTCCTGCTGAGCTGTGCGGTGCTGTTCAGCTTCCAGATCATTGCGGTGGACCACTTTTCCCCGCAGGTGGACGGCGTGCGGCTGAGCCTTGCCGAATTTCTGGTGGTGTCGGTGGAAAGCACCGCTGCGGCCCTGCTGTTCGAGGCACCTTCCGCAGCGCAGTTCGCAGAGAATGCGCTGCCGATCCTCTACTGCGGCATCATGTCCAGCGGCGTGGCCTACACCCTGCAGATCCTGGGCCAGCGGGACCTGAATCCCGCCATTGCCAGCCTGATCATGTGTCTGGAAAGCGTGTTCAGTGCGCTGGGCGGCTGGATGCTGCTGCACCAGAACCTTTCTGCCCGGGAAGGTTTTGGCTGCGTGCTGATCTTTGCAGCCGTGGTGCTGGCCCAGCTGCCGCTGGAAATGCTGCGCCGGGTCAAAAAGGCGTCCTGACCCATGGCAGAAAAACAGCCGGGGCCGCAGCTGCGCACGGCAGGCGGCATCCGGTACGAGCTGACCCGCAAAAAGGTGAAGAACCTGAACATCCGTGTGCGGGAGGACGGCACCGTGGCGGTGAGTGTGCCGCTGCGCACGAGCGCGGAAGCGGCGGACCGCTTTGTGGCCGAGCGCGCCCAATGGGTGCAGGAGGCCCGGGAACGTGCCCGGCGGCGTGCCGCCCGGGACGCACAGCCCCTGCCGGACAGGGAGACCGCGCTGGCGTACTTTACGGCCATGAGCGATAAGGTCTACCCGGCCTTTGCCGAAGTGCTGGGCGGGCACAAGCCCGTCATCAAGGTGCGCAGCATGACCAGCCGGTGGGGCGTGTGCTTTATGGCAAAGCGGCAGATCACCTTTGCTTTGCAGCTGTATCATATGCCCCCGGCGGCGCAGATCTATGTGGTAGTGCATGAGTACTGCCACTTTTTGCAGCCCAACCACAGCCCGGCCTTCTGGGCCGAGGTGGCAAAGCTGCTGCCGGACTGGAAAGCCCGGCGGGCGCTTTTAAAGTGACTAAATAGTGGGAAAGCGGATGCGGGCGGTCACAGACCGGCCCGCATCCAAATTGTAAAACAGGAGGGGAGTACCCTTGGAAAACGAAAAAAAGTCCGGCGATAAATATTCAAAGCTTGCCGGCAACACATTGATCTTTGCCATTTCCAGCTTTTCGTCAAAGCTGCTCACCCTGATCGTGCAGCCGTTCCTGACCTATGCAATGGCGGAAATTTCCGATCTGGGCCTTTCCAAGATCCTGAGCCAGTACGCGAACCTGCTCATCCCGTTCGTGTCCATGGGCATGTCCAACGCCATCATCCGCTTTGGTCTGGACAAGGGCAACAGCGAAAAACAGGTGTTCACCAACGGCCTGCTGACCATTCTGGGCGGCTTTGGCCTTCTGGTGCTGTGCTGGCCCATTGCGCAGTTTCTGCCCGATATGGCACAGTACGGCCTGCTCATCTACATCTACGTGCTCATGAGCTGCCTGCGTACCCTGTGCACCCAGTTCGTGCGCAGCCGCCAGTGGAACAAGCTGGTGGCCGTGGACGGCGTGCTGTGCACCGTGGCCACCATGGCCTTCTACGTGCTGTATCTGGTGGGCTTCAAGTGGGGCGCCAACGGCTACCTGCTGGCCATCATCAGCGGCGACCTTGTCAGTGTGCTGTTCCTCTCCGTTACCGGAAAGCTGTGGAACTATGTGGAGCTGAAGGGCGTCAACAAAAACCTCTGGAAGCAGATGCTGCGCTTCTCGCTACCCATGATCCCGGCACAGATCAGCTTCTGGATCATCAACGCATCCGACCTGTTCTTTGTGCGCGAAATGTGCAGCGGTCTGGACGGCCACAGCGGCGACGCATGGAGCGGCCTGCTTTCCACCGGCTACTTCCTGCCCACCATCCTGACCACGCTGGGCCTGATCTTCTACGATGCATGGCAGCTTTCCGCTGTGACCGAGGAGGAGGGGCGCGCAAAGTTCTTTACCCAGATCTTCCGCACCTATTCCAGCGTGCTGTTCTGCTGTGCCGCCGGTATCATCTGGCTGTGCCGTCCGGTGATGCACATTATGAAGGCCAACTACTACTATGCATGGCACTTTGTGCCCTTCCTTGTCATGGCGTCCACCTGCAGCTGCTTCAACCAGTTCATGAACAGCGTGTACGTGGTGAATAAAAAATCCACCCGCAGCATGATCACCATGATGGCGGGCGCTGTGAGCAACTGCATCATGAACTACTTCTTCATCAAGTGGTGGGGCCCGGTGGGTGCGACCTATGCATCCTTCCTTGGCCTTGCGCTGGTGTTCACCCTGCGTGCCATCGATGCCCACAGGATGATCGGGATGCAGGTGCATCCGGGCCGCGTGCTGGTGAATGCGGCCGCACTGGTGGCAGAAGCCTTTGTGCTGCTGGCCGAGACGCCGCTCTACGGCCTGTGGACCGGCCTGATCACGGCGGCTGTTATCCTGTACAACTTTGCAGGCGTGTGGGCCATGGCCCGCATCCTGCTGCCCCGCCTGCTGGGCCGCCGCGGCAAGGCGCTGGTGTCGGTTGTGGATGGATGGCTGAAACGGTAAAATGTGCAAACGAAAGGCCCCGGGACGCTTGAGTCCCGGGGCCTTTCGCCTTTTATAAATGTGCGATACGGATGAAGCGGATAGCGGTATTACAGGGAGCCGAAGGCTCAGTGTCTGCTGTTCTTGCCCAGCAGGCTTGCCCATGCACCGGCAATCGTCAGTGCAAAGCCGCTGAGAGCCATTGCCAGCGCGGCAAACAGGCTGGTGCCGGTCTGCGGCAGGGCGTGAGCGTCCTGCACAGCGGGATTAGCGGGGCTCGAGGGCAGAACAGGGGAGTCCGGCGTATCGGCCTGTGCGTCCTGTACGGGAGGCAGCTGCGAGTCTTCCGGGGTGATGGAGGTATCCGGGCCGGGCTTCGGTTCCGGCTTCGGGTCGGGGTTCGGGGTGGGAGTGTCGGGCCCGTCCGGGTCAGGGGTAGGCGCGGGCAGCTCCGCATGAGCGGCTTTCAGGGCAAAGCCGTCTTTTACAGTCTTAGCCACAGTGATGGTGTACAGACCGGTGGACGGATCGTAATTGACAGTGACGCCTTCAGGCAATTCGTCCAGACTGTCAAGGAAGGCCTGAGCGGCATCGGCGTCGGCATCGAAGTTCCAGCGGCTGCCGTTGGCGTCGATGTACCAGCCGTCGATCTTGTGGCCGCAGTCAGCATCTTCCGGGCCCTTGTTCAGGATATCGCCGATGCCTGCATTGCCTACGGAGAAGGTCAGCTTGCCGCCCTTCTCAATAAAGATGTCGGCGCCTGCCTTGTCAGCACTGTTATTGTTGATGACGGTGCTGCGGCCCAGAACGGCAGAGCAGCCCGCTTCAATGCGCAGGCCGCCGCCAACAGCACCCTTGGCGTTGAAGCCGTTTCTGGGCGTGGCGTTGTTGTTCTGGATGGTGACACGGGAAGCGTCGTCGATGGTCAGGCTGCGGTGGAAACCGCCATAGGTTAGGCATGCAATACCGGTGGCATTGTTATCCGAGATGTTCAGGGTGCTGTTCCGGACGCTCAGCGAACCGTTCAAAAGTCCTGTCTCGGTGTCATTGACACCCCATGTGATCTCAACGGAAGCATTGCCTTTTTCTTCTGTGCCGGTAACAGTGACAGTGGAATTGGTGAACTCGCCCTTGCCGGTGATGCGGATGCCGCCATAGCCGTTGTCGTTGGCCGTGAGGGTGGAATTTTCTACAAGCAGATTATTGGCGTGGATGCCGTAGCCGCCGTGGTTGCCGCTGATGTTGGCGGTAGAGCCGTTCACGATCTTGACATCGGCACCATTGAAGCCGCTGCGGCCCTCCCAATCGCCGCGGTTGGCGCAGTTGGTGACGGTCAGGGTGCTGTTGTCCACCAGAACATCCAGAGCTTCCCTGCCAATGATGCCGCCATTGTTGCCATCGGCGGTGAAGGTGGAGCCATCGGTGATGTTGATGAAGTAGGTGCTGCCTTCGTTGCCGCCGCCAACGCCGTCCCATGCAATGGCATTGAAGCAGTTGTTGATGGTCAGGGTGGAGTGGTTGTTCACATTGAGCTCGTTGCGGCCGCGACCAGCCATGTAGATGCCGTGTGCCTCTGTGGCCAGACCTGTGCCATCCATGGAAAACTTGGTGTTGTCCAGCGTCAGGGCGGCATCGTGGGACATGCAGACGGCGTTCCACTTGTTATAGGTCGTGGAGCTGGCCCCCGTCATGTCAACATCCATATTCTGGAAGGTGAGATTGGAACCCCGGAGCGTGATACCAAAGATCTGAGGCTGGCCGTCTTTCGCTACGAACTTCAGCTTGGGCTTGACGGTGGTTTTTTCCTCGGTACCGCTGTCAGTTGTTGTGGTGACCGTTTTGCCTTTGATCGTCAGGTTTTTGTTCTGGAGATCGATACCGGTGGAAGTGGCATCTTTAATCACTTCAATGGTGTCGCCGCTTTCGGCTGCTTCGACGGCTGCATCAAAGCTCTTATAGCCCTTACCGTTAATGGTGGCAACATCCTCAGCGGCAGTGTTTTCCTCCGCAGGAGCGGTGGGCGCACCAGTGGGCGCAGCCGGAGCTTTTGCCAGCATCAGTACCGGGGCCTTTGCTGCAGCAGGGACACCGTTCACGTCGGCAGCATTCTGCTCGTTATTGTCGGCAGCATTCTGCTCGTTATTGTCGGCAGCATTCTGCTCGTTATTGTTGGCAGCATTCTGCTCGTTATTGTTGGCAGCATCCTGCTCGTTATTGTCGGCAGCATTCTGCTCGTTATTGTTGGCAGCATCCTGCTCGTTATTGTCGGCAGCTTTCTGATCGTTCTCGTTGGTGGTATCCTGCTTGGTCTCGTCAGCAGGATTTTGCTTGGTCTCGTCAGTGGAAGTCGCAGTTGTAGAAGCAGGTTTGTTTACCTCAGCGTCCGCAGATTCTGCATTTGCTGCCAGAGGGCTTGCCGCAACACAGGCGGTCAAAGCCAGAGACATTGCCGCAAGCTTGAATTTTTTGTTGGTCATGATCACTCTCTCCTTCCAGATCTTCACATGTTATAAAAGGAACATAAACCGCCCGGCCCCCAATGACCGATCCCAGAGTTTATGTTTATGATTTGGGTATATCACACTTTTGGAAGCCTGTCAACAAGAGGGAGAGTGCTTGAAAAAACGCTGAAAATTAGACTGAATATCTAAAAATTACAGGTATAATCCTGACAAATAGCACAAAAAGACAGAAAAATGGTAGAATATGGAAATTTGAGCGGAACGGTTTGAAACGCTTTTGAAACGGTAATGAAACGGTGCTGAGACGGTGCTGTTGCAGAACCACCGAAAGAACAAAATGTGAAACATTCGTGAAAAAGCGCGGCGCGCCCGGAAACCGGCGAAAAAAAGAAACCGCCGCACAAAATGCTGTGCAGCGGTTTCGGGATGCGGTTCAGGTCAGCTGCCGGTCCAGCCAGCTGCCGATATCTTCAAACACTTCCTGCTTGTTCGTTTCCACCAGCAGCTCGTGCCGGGCACCGGGGTACAGTTTGCATTCAATGTTCTGCACTCCGGCGTCTTTCAGGCTCTGGATGGCGCGGCGCACGCCCTTGCCCTGTTCGCCCACCGGGTCGGCGTCACCGGCAAGGAAGAGCAGCGGCAGGTCTTTGGGCATTTTTGCAAGGAAAGCCGGGTCGTGCAGGCGCAGGATGCCGCTGAACATGCTGTAGTAGGCGTTCAGCGTGAAGGTAAAGGTGCAGCGCTCGTCCGCCAGATATTTGTCCACCTCGGCGTGGTCGCGGTTGAGCCAGTCGTGGGTGGTGCGGCCCTCCAGCCCCTTGTTGTAGCCCAGAAACGAGGTGTGCGCCACAAAATTGCTGCGGTAGTGCCAGCCATGAAAGACCGCCAGCACCCGGCAGAGGGTCTTGGCAAACTGCACCAGCGCTTTGGGCTGGAAGCCGGTGCCCATGATGATGGCTCCATCCAGCTCATGGCCGTATTCGCACAAATACTGCCGGGCATAAAAGGAACCCATGCTGTGGCCCAGCAGGAAATAGGGCACTCCCGGGTAAAGCTCTTTGGTGCGCACCGTCATGGCGTGCAGGTCGGCAAGCACCGCGCGGTTGCCGTCCGGCTCGGCAAAATAGCCGTAATCGTCCCTGGTGCGGATGGAACCGCCATGACCCAGATGGTCGTGGCCGGTGACCAGAATGCCCCGCCCGGCAAGATATTCTGCCAGCGGCTTATACCGGTCAATGAACTCCACCATGCCGTGGGACAGCTGCAGAATGGCTTTCACCTCGCCGTCCGGCACGCAGCGGAAGGCGTGCAGCGACCGCCCCGGCACGGTGGACGGGACGGTGAAATCGATCATCTGGCTCATGGCAGAGCCTCCTTTTTGCGTTTTTACAGGGCGCTGATCTTGCGGCGGCAGGCCGGGCAGATGCAGTAGCCTGCAAACTGCACCGAGGCTTCGTCCACCTCGCCGCAGAAATCGCAGCTGCCGGCGGGACGGTGCTTTTTGAGCACGATGGAATCCCCATCCACAAAGATCTCAAGCTTGGTGTCGGTGTCCAGATGCATACTGGTGCGCAGCTCCTTGGGCAGAACGATGCGGCCCAGCGCATCGATGCCGCGGACAATTCCGGTACTTTTCATAGTTTTCCTTTCTCCTTTATCCTTTTCCTTTTTCCTGTGATAGCCAATCTGTGACACAATAGGAAAATTGTTCCAGTGGCGCTATGCTCAGTATACAAAAAAGAACAGCGTTCGTCAATGATTCCGTGCTATTTCGACAAAAAATAACCTTTTACGCGGAAAAGGAGAGAAAATAAGGCCGGGCAGACAAAAAGAAACTCCTTCCGTCATCGCTGCGCGATGCCACCCATTCCCCTTCTGGCACTTTCGTGCCACCTCCCCCGGCCGGGGGAGTCTTTCTCACGGAGGGAGGCTCTGGCGAGAAGGAGAAGTGTTCCATTCTGCCAAAGGCTCCCTCTTTGAGGGAGCTGGCACGGCGTAAGCTGTGACTGAAGGAGTAAATTTCAAAGAATCAGTTGAATTTGAAGATCTTGCGCAGCTGGCGGTAGACGCCCAGCGTGAGCTTGTCGCCGCCGGGGAACTTCAGGTCGGTCAGACCGCCCAGATTGTAGCGCACGGCGCGGTAAACGCCGGTGCTTACATGGTCCTTGAGGTACTGCCACAGCCCGGTGCGCTTGGCCTTTGCCTCGTCGCTGCCGTCCAGCAGCAGGAAGATGTCGCTCACGGCCATCATCACGGACAGATAGTGCACCATGTAGGCATGCAGACGTCTCTGATCCTTCAGCGCGTCCAGATCCTGACAGTCGATCATGTGCCGGGTGACCCGCAGCTGCTGATCCACCCGCTTGACCATGATGCTCTCGTTCACGCTCTGGTCGGCACGGCCGATGAAGTAGCGGTACAGATCCAGATCCATGTAGTACATGCTTTTGACGTAGGGCAGGGGCTGGTAGACAAAGATGTTGTCCACATAGAAGGTGTGCTTGGGCAGCACCATG
>OMCT01001839.1_pt1 | contig 11800 bp, 7 predicted proteins | sample 1674301 | NCBI WGS metagenome assembly OMCT01 (sample SAMEA103958158, study PRJEB25191) | human gut metagenome
GATTGGTGATTATTATACCGGTGTCCGCCGGGTTCTCGCTAAGATCTTTGGCAATAGGGAAGTCCTTGCCTATGTCACTGCCACAGAAAAAGAACATGGTACAAAACGACTGTTTTTCAGTACCGTTTTCCCGGAAGATCTGCAGATTTTCTACGCATGGCAGGAAAAAGCTCCATTAAACCAGACTGGAAGTGATCGGATGAAATACATACCGCTACTTTTGTACTCATTTCGCTGGAATATTGAAACAAGCTACTATGAGCAGAAAACGTTCTGGTCTTTTTGCAACTATATGGTGCGAAGCTGCAAAGGGATTGAAATGCTTGTCAATCTGATTAACATCAGTTACTGTGCCATGAAGATTCTGCCCTATCAGAACGAACATTTTTCTGAGTACCGTACAAAAAGCGTACAGGAGTTTCGTTTTGAATTAAGTCAGGGCATTCGCAGTCAGATATTTTTTGCCACTTTCGTGAAAAATATCGAAACACATATAAAATCAAATGCTATGACAAAGGCTTTAAAACAGCTGATTTGTCAGCAAGTCTATCATTTATAAATTTGTAAACTGGTGATTGACACATATAACACCTTACAATATAATAAAAGCAAATATATAGCTTATAAAGGAAGTTCCTTAATGACGAAAAAAATAACCGCAATATTCTTGGCATTGTGCATGGCAATTTCCGTTTTGCCGATGACCATTCAGGCGGCATCAAAGCCCGATATTAAAGTTGGCGACTATGTTAAAATGGGCGCGTATAACAATGCCTCAATTCTTTGGCGATGTGTAAGCATTGACAATAACGGACCGCTTATGCTTGCAGACAAAATTGTTGACACCCTTGCATATGATGCCAAAACAAATGACAACAGCAATTCAAAATCACACAGCAGAAGCTATAAGCGTGATGATTACGGTTCTAACTATTGGAAAGACAGCAATATGCGTTCTTGGTTAAATTCGACCGCAGCTGAAGGCAAAGTCGATTGGCTTTGCGGCAACCCTCCGAAAGACGGATATGTAAGCGGTGTGGGAGCGTACAACGAAAAAGCGGGTTTTCTCAACGCTTTTTCAAAATCTGAAATTGCGGCAATGAAAACCGTTACCCAGCGTTCTCTCGTTTCTCATCCCGAATACAACAAGGGCATAGTTGATGGAGACGCAAATTCGGATTTGTTATACTACACCGATATTTCGGAAGCGGTGGCAAACTACGACAGTTCATATTTTGAAACTACAACCGAAAAGGTTTTTCTTCTTGATGTAAAGCAGGCTAATGCCGTGTGGAAAAATCTCAAAGGTTATTATGTTGCGTATAATAATGACGGTATGGCTTGGCCTTATTGGCTTCGCACTCCTGTTACCGATTGCAATCACGATATGCGTTATATCAGTTCATCGGGTCAGGTCGGTCGTTATGCTCCGTGGTATTCCGATTTGGGCGTAAGACCTGCATTTTATCTCGATTCCGAATATTTTGTTACAACTTCCGGCAGCGGCTCACAAAGCAGTCCTTATATCGGCTCTGCTCCAAATAAGCAAGAGGATGATTATACAATTTCGGAACCTGCCGAGGACGCAAATCCCGATTGGAATGTCAGCACCGAGCAAAGCATTCAGCTCACCCTCGGCCCGTGGTATTCAAATGACGGAAAATATTCTAATCCTACCATCCCTGTTTATACCATCCAAAAAACACGCAGCGACACGGAAAATATGGTTGTTGTCGTTTGCGGCGAGGGATACACAAAAAGTCAGCAGGGCAAATTCATCAATGATGTCAAACGACTTTGGCAGGACGCTATGAAATATGAGCCTTATCGCAGTTATGCCGACAGGTTCAATGTTTACGCTCTTTGCACAGCTTCCGAATCGACTTTTGACAATGGTGGAAGCACCTTCTTTGATGTTATAGTCGACAAATATAATTCGCCTGTTATTTCTAATAATCTCCACGGAAGTCAGTGGAAAAATCATATTTTTGAGAGATGTATCGGTCCTGAATTTATCGAGAAAATTCACGATGCTCATATCAAAAAAAAGTGTGATCCAAACACAATTCCGTCCGGTTCGGAATATGAGCCTTATTATTATGTTCACGATTATATTGCTCAGTTCGCTATGGTTGTAAACACAAAATCAGATTTCGGCGGTGCTTATAATAACCGTGAATACGGCTTCCATTATTTCATTTCGCCATCAGACAGTTATCGTGCGTCAAAAACTTTTGCACACGAGTTTGGACACGGTTTGCTCGGTCTCGGTGATGAATACAGTAACGGATATTTGCTTGACGATAAGGAACTTAAATCACTCAATCTTTCCTCGGTTGAAGACCCGGAAAAGATAAAATGGCGACAGCTTTTAGGTTTTAGAAACACATATACCTGCCGCAATGCTTACGACTCAAAAATGCTTGTTTCAAGTTATGAGTGCATAATGAGAGACACAAACTATCAATTCTGTGAGGTTTGCCGTTTGCAGGGCTTCAAGCGAATGTCTCAGCTTGTTAAGGATGTAGACCTTTATGTTGCAACTCCCGAGGTTAAGGAATATACGGGCGCTTATTCAAAGCCGTCTGATTTTACCGACCTTGAAACAAGTTCATATTATAATTACACATATAATCGCAATGACCGACTTTTGAGCGGCAACAGCAAAAGCAGATTTAATACTAATATGAACGGTAAAAAAATCGAGCTTAGAACTGTTATTCAAAACATTTCAGATAAAAATGCACGACAATTAAAATTCAAAATGTGGATTAAGCACTCCGACGGAAGCGTTGCGACCGATTCATCGGGGAATCCGCTTCAAACAGTACAAACCTTTGACATTCCTGTTTGGAATGATAAGGCAAATTTCTGGCCGCTCGGTGCTTTGGATCACATCAAAAGCGACTTTAATTCAGGCTTAAAGAGTTGCTCGCTTATTTATCAAATTCCGTCTGATGCACAGCTTAAGAGCGGCGATACCGTGGCATTTCAGGTGCTCGATGAAAACGGAAATGTGCTTGCAGACGACAATACGGAAACACAGCGCTACACAACCGTTTCAATTCAGTATAAATTTGAGGACGGCTCTGAAATTCCAAACACTGCCGGCGGAACATTTACCGTGCCATACGGCACAAAGCTTGATTTAACACCGGCAAAAACACTTTATGATTATGAATTTATAAAGGTTGACGGCTTGAATAAGCCTATTGTTTCGGACGGAACGGTTGTTACATATTATTACAAAAATAAAAACGAAGAACACACTCACAATCTGACTTTGGTTGCTGCGAAAGCTGCCACCTGCACTACTGCGGGCAATTCCGCATACTACACCTGCGATGGCTGTGACAAGTGGTTCGCAGATGCAACAGGATCGGTAGAAATTACCGATAAAACCAGTGTGAAGATTCCGGCTCCCGGACATACCGCAGGCACAGAATGGAAGTCTGATGATACTAACCACTGGCATGAATGTTCTCGTTGCCACGACAAAAAGGACGAAGCGGCTCACGATTACGGTTCTGACAATGTTTGCGACACCTGCGGATATTACAAAACTGTACCGCACACTCACAATCTGACTTTGGTTGCTGCGAAAGCTGCCACCTGCACAGAGGGCGGTAAGGAAGCATACTACAAGTGCGAAGGTTGTGGCAAGTTCTATGAAGATGTACTCGGTACAAAGGAAATAACCGACCTTGCATCTTGGGGCAATATTGCTAAGATTGCCCACACCACAAAGCAAACCGTAACAAAGGCAACCCCAACAGCAAACGGCAAGATAGTAAATTACTGTTCGGTATGTAAGAAAACTCTTTCAACAACAGTAATTCCAAAGGCATCAAGCATAAAGCTTAAAGCAACATCATTAACATATAACGGAAAGGTTAGAACACCTAAGGTTATTGTTAAGGACAGAACAGGAAAGACACTTGTTAAGAATACTGACTATACTGTGTCTTATGCAAAAGGCAGAAAGTATGTTGGCAAGTACGCAGTAAAGATTACCTTTAAGGGTAAATACAGCGGAACAAAGACGCTTTATTTCACAATCAAGCCAAAGGCAACAAGTATTTCCTCACTTAAAGCAGGTTCAAAGAAGTTTACAGTAAAGTGGAAGAAGCAGGCTACACAGACAACAGGCTATCAGGTACAGTACAGTGCCTCAAGTAAATTCAGCAAGGCTAAGACCGTAACAGTAGGCAAGAATACAACAGTATCAAAGAAAATTTCAAAGCTTTCGGGCAAGAAAAAGTATTATGTAAGAGTTCGCACCTATAAGACAGTTAAGATTAACGGCAAATCCATAAGGATTTATTCAGGCTGGTCAAAAGCTAAGACTGTTACAACAAAGAAATAACAGATAGCTAACCATTTACCATAGGCTTTTTCGTGTCTGCATTTTTATTAGTAATAAACAAAGAATATCCAATATAAAATAAAGGAAATAATAGCTATGATTAAAAAAATCCTGTTAATACTTGCGTATTAGCAGGATTTTTTAATAGTGCAATGGGCAAAACTCAGAAAGTTTAAACCACATTCTTCTTTATGCAGTGCGCCCCTTACATTGCTTTTTCATTACGTGTTAGCACCTACCTTATACAAACATAGCAATATGCAACACCCGACTCATTAAGACAAACAACTTCGTTCATAATACCCTTAAGGTTTTGATAAACTTTAAGAGTTTTTCTGTCATCTCTAAAACGCAAACCGTTTGTAGTACCAAAGGTAGAGCCGTAAGCCGTATAAATATAGTCTTTGCTATTTGGCGCATCCCAAACGTGAGGGGTAACGCCTGTCGGGAAAATAATAACTGCGCTCGGATCAAATGGGCAAGCGGTTGCAATTTCACGAACACTTTCATTATTGCCATAATAAATATTGCAATAAACATTCGTATTCCATTTGTTTCTTTCCTCCTCAGACACGTGGCAAGACATATCGTTTTTATGGTTTATAATTTGCTTATCGATAATCAAATTATCATTACAAAAATCTTCTCTTTTGGGACCTGAATTTTACTCAAATCAACTTCAAAAAACTTTTAATTTAGTCAGAGTCGATGAAGAACTATCACGGATAGAAAAATTATCGTCTCTAATTCAAAAAAATGACAATTACGATAAAAATAAATATTTGTTTGAAACCGAGGAGGTATGCAATAATATTCAGAACCTTATTCCAGACAATGAGAAAATAATTTGGAATAAAATGTTAGCAGAATACTATGAGATGCAATATAGAAAAAATGATCAAAATATGATCAAACGTCTCGAAAATTGCTGTAGATTGGCTCTTTATTATATCAATAGCAATAACACGGAGAAGGCAATCATATTTTATTTTCGTGCAATACGTTATAGCATATATCTATTAGATTATAAAGGTGCATTAGAATTAATTTCATCATTATTAGAAATATCCAACATATGCAATATATATGAAAACGTATATTTTGAGTCACTAAAGCTACAGGCGTATTGTCAGCATCAATTAGGAAAATATGAGCTATCAACAGAATTATATTCAAAATTGCTTAAAAACAAATCATTTACAAAACTAGAAAGAATGGAAATGTCCTATTTTTATGCGGATTCTTTGTACTTTATAGGAAAAGTCAGTAAAGCTCAAGATATATTGCTTACTTTGAAAGAAGAATTAAAATCTGACCATAATAACAAATTATTATTTAGAGTATTAAGTGAACTAGCTACTACATATGGTTTTTTTAGAGAGTACGGATCCGCAAGAGAATATTTTAGCTACTCAGTAAATCAATGCCGTTCCACAGGTTTGGAAGATGATTATTTCATTCAATTGAGAAAATCCAGCATGTTTTGGGAGTTAAAATTGACCGTTCCACTGATGGAACAGGCGGCAGAGTATTTTGAAAGAAAAAACAACATTCAAGAACTTGCAAAGACATATCATAATCTTGGAACTGATTCATTATATTTAGGAAATAGTAAAACAGCTATAAACTATTTAAATCAGGCTGTAAAAGAATTCCAAAAATATGGCAGTGATGAAATACATTATACATATAATTGTATTGGAGTATATTATGCAGCTTACGAGACAAATTTTGAAAAAGCAATAGAATATTTTCAAAAAGCAATTTATTTTAAACCTGTGCTGTTTTCAACAATGGTTCTTTATCTAAATATGTCAAGTTGTCATAAGGCATTGCAGAATAATGAGAGCGCTGAGAAATGTCTTGAAAAAGCAATGCATATACAAACAGAACTTGGAAATGAGGTACCTTCTTACTTACTATATCTTCTGATAAATCAGGGGCTTTACGCCAAACTAGATGGAAGGTTAAAAGAAAGTGAGCAATATTTTAAAGAAAGCCTCAAATATAAGCTGACCAACAATCAATTGTATTTAGTTGGAAAAAATCTTTCGGAAGTATCCCGAAATCTTGACAAAGATACACTAAAATATGTATCACTAGAGGCAGAACCATTGTATGAACGTTTTTATCAAAATAATATTTGCCTGAGCACATTACGTTTTTGGGAATAAATCAAATCGACAGCAAGCATTATTCAGTATATCATTAAATATATCTACAGGATTAATATTGTTTAATTTAGCTGCCATCATAAATGAAGCTGTTTCGCTTAAGGCTGGTAAAGGTGTTACTTCTAACAAATAAGGATTATCATTTTTATCCAGCCGAAAATCTATTCTGCAGTAGTCATTACACCTTAAATAAGAATACATCTTAAGAGCATAATCTTTTAGCAGTGATGCAGTTTCAGCAGATATTCTGGGTAGAATTTTTTTGCAGCCATATATTCTTTTTATCTCACTGGAGTAAATAGGCATAATTTCATTATTATGTTGTAACGATTCGACCATTCCAAATACATATGGACTGCCGTCTTTTTCAATTATAGATACAGTGATTTCTTTTCCAGGTATAAACTCTTCTAAAATAAGCTTATCCGAGTATTTTTGAAAGAGCAGTTTAGCATGTTCAATCAAGTCTTCTTTACTATTTATTAGCTTAACGCCCATGCTGCTGCCTTCATAATTGGGTTTTAAAATGGCAGGATAATCGAATAAGAGAGTTTCAGCATCTTCTATGCTGGCTATTTCTATAAAGTTAGGCGTAGGTACATTCAAATAATTTGCAATAAGTTTTGTTAAAATTTTATCTAACGTAACAATTAAAGTATACGCGTCCGAACCAGCATATGGAAGATTATGCAGTTCACATATAGACGCAATCCAGCTTTCCCGATTTCTGCTTTGTATTCCTTCTGCAGCCGTAATAATTAAATCAAATGTATTGTTCTGTTTTAAATATTCAAGTAATTTTTTATGGTTACCAACTAAAGTTACTTTATGTCCGCATTTTTCTAAACTTTCCTTAACAAAAGTTATAGCAGTAGGAGAAATGAAGTCACAAAATGATAAATCATTTGATGTATAACCATAATCTTCTTTACAATCAAAACAAAAACCTATTTTCATTTTTATTCCTCCCATATGTTTTTGATTATTTTATTTCCTTCCCATGTTTCTAAAATAACAGTTTCATCTGGATTAACGTTTTTTAGAATATCTTTATTTAATGCTATTTTCCCTAAGCCTTGTTCTGCGTTAAGAATATATGTTGGAATAGCCAAACCTGAAGTATTTCCCCGCAATTGTTCATATATACGAATTCCTTCTGCAATAGATATGGAAAAATGTTTAGTTCCAATGACGTCTTTAGGATGAAATATATAGTATGGTCGTACTTTTATTTTTAATAACAATTGATTAAGCAATTGTAAGTTGTAATAATCTGTATTTATATTTTTTAAAAATACCATTTGATTGCCCAATACAATGCCATTTTCAGCCAAATCCAAACATGCTTTTGAACTTTCTTCTGTAATTTCTGATGGATGATTAAACTGTGTATTCATATAAATAGGACCATATTTTTTTAAAATAGTAATTAGTTCGCTGGTTATACGCTGAGGTAATGTAACTGGTATCCGGGTTCCGATTCTGATTATTTCTACCGTTTCAATACTGCGTATTTTAATAAGAATATTTTCAATACAAGAATCTGATAACGTAAGCGGATCTCCTCCTGTGATTAAAACATCTCTTATTTCAGGATGACTCTTTATATATTCAAAAGATTCTTCTAAAGAAGCTTCATTGATATAAATATCCTTTTCTCCAATATTGCGCCTTCGTTGACAATGACGGCAAAAAGCAGCGCAACTATTTGTAACGTTAAGGATTACTCTATCTGGATAACGGCGCGTAATTGTTCCTGCCGGATTATTATTTGATTCATTCATAGGATCAATTTTACCACCATAATATAATTCATCGATTTGCGGAATACATTGGAGATAGATGGGGTCACTTTTGTTAAAATTCTGTATGAGTGATAAGTAATAAGGGGTAATTGCAAATCGGAATTTTTCGCTTACTTTAACAAGCTGTTCAAATTCATGTTGTGTAATATCAAATATTTCTTTTAGCTTTTCTGCTGTTTTAATTTGATTTTGTAACTGCCATTTCCAACTATTCCAATCGTTATCTGATACATTGAAATAATTAATCTTATTTGATTGAAAATGTTTGTTTTTTTCTAAGAATTCTCTTTTAAACGATAAAAATGATAAAGCCTTATCTGTTAATATACCAGATCGCTGAATTGATTCCTTGTTTGCCATAAACCTTTTTCTCCTATATTGTATAATGATAGTTCAACTCTTTACTTAAATTTAATATTGTAGTAGAAATGAGTATTGTTTGCGAGATAAGTAATGGATAACTTCTAATTATCAATAAAACTATTATACTACATACACCTCTGTTTTTCACTATCTTTCTGACATTTTTATTTGTTTATAGTCATACTTCATTACTGTACAGAGACAATGTCAATTACTTTAGTAACTTTTATCATATTGCCTAAATTTCTTTTTCTACCACTGCTAATATTTCATATAAAACCACTTAACCCAAACCGCACAAAACTCCTTAATGGAGAAATTAATTAGCATTCATCTAATTAAGGAGTCTCCTTGTGGAATAATCTGACTCAGTCAAGTCGATATCACCTGCTGCAATCAACGAACTTGCTAGTGTGTCTGACAAATATACGGTAAATCCTTGCAGGGATTATTCAAGAATTGCAAAATATTTTTTAATCATTGATGATTCCCCGCTCTAAATCCATTCCGATCTGTCTGTAAAAATTGTCCAAGACCTCAAATGCATTTCTACAAGAATCTGCATGTTCAGAAAATGACTTATGAAGCAAATCCCTGTGAACTTTTCTTGATTTGTTTCTTATCAGTTTTGATGCAAGTAACTCGCCATAAATCCATGGAGATTCAGTTGCTAATTCTTCTGAAATCATATCAGACCACTTTACCGATGATGGCGTGTTGACAAACATTAAACACTCTGTTCTATCTGATGAATTATATTATGATAAAAATGCAACATAGCTACCTGTTCTAGATTCGGCATCATTACATGGTTATTTTTCTCAGCAGCCGCTCCACCATAAGTCTGTGATTAACATTATAAAATAATCCTTCATTTAATTCGCTTCCCCAAGAATTTATTGCTTCCCATTTTCCTTGTTTTAACAGTTCATATGCATATTCACTAGAACGCCCTCCCACAGTACCTACAAGTGCCACAGGTATACCGCATTTTCTCGCCATCCCCACTTCAATATCAACACCCTGCTGTGACGGATCATCTTTTAGTTTACCACCAAGGCAAATCAGCATCTCTGCCTTATCTCTGCATATCATATTTTTCCGCATTTCCTGAATATCATTTGATAAAACTACACTGCATTTTTTATTTAACAACTCTAAATCATATGTATCTGCATATTCCTGGGACATATGCATCTCTATCGAATCCTTTACATCGGAAGAGTATAACTCCCCAATATCAAATATTATCTGTTGAAACGTCGGATGTGCGCCAAACACCAGTGTATACCCATTTCGAATAATTTGCCTAGTATATATAATGACTGCTTCTGTCAGTGAATTCTTATATATTTCGTCATAATCTGGAAATGCTCCCGAAATAATAATTCTTTTTCCCTTTTTGGGACTGTGTTCTCCTAGTACATTTTGAATATTTGCAATGTAATCCTCATAATTTTCCTCACATACCCTATTATCAGAAGTCTTACTATCTCTTTTCCCATGAGTAGAGAGCAAAAATAACTTGTTACACTCTTTGTATAGTTCCATATTTTTTACATTTGTACAAAATCGTTCAATATCGTTCTTTTTAGGATTTCTTCCAAAACATTGTATATAATGCCGTCTAATTCCTGAATCATATCGATCTTTTACATTATCAATATACTCTATTTGATACGCCAATGTATTTGCCACATCACGTTGCAGCTTAATCTTCTTCTCTCTATTCATTTCCATGAAGCACTCCAGATAAGAATACACTTGTCCTGAAGAATTCATAATTAATTGAAAACATTTATCTTCTATTTCATCCACAATCTCTTCAAGCCGCTCCGGATTGAAAAACTCATCGCTGAAATATCGAAGCACAGGATTCTCACATGGTCGTATTTCCATATTCTCATAAGGTGCATCGTCAATCTGGACCCATAATATGGGTATATCATTAAGCATCGCGTGGCACAGTTCCTTCATAATGTATTTCGAATATTGAGCATTCTCGGTCTGCAGAAAAATCAACACATCACTTATTTTCAAATTTTCATCAATATCCTTTTGAGCGTCATCCCCAACCTCAACATTTACTACATCGCGGTAGACATTCCTTTCTCTCGTCAAAAGCCTTAATCCATCGGCAAGTTTAGATGCAAGTTGCTCTCCATCTTTCCTACAGTGGCTGATAAAATACAAAACATCATCACTGTAAAGAGGCGACAATGTTTGAGCAATGATTTTTCGTGCAAATATCTGTGCTATTGCCCTTATATTGTTTTTCAACGGATTCCTATTCTCTTTCCGGCAAGCCACATCAAAACTCTGTCTGTCAGAAACTGGTTCAGGCGGTCTCCTGCACTCTGGTTTTGCTTCCATTGCCACTGGCCATATCCTGCTTTGGACATCATTATATTTTCCAAGCAGTTTTAATATCTGTTTATCGTATACTCCATTTTCTGATGTGAAAAATATAAAAATATCATCTTTATCTGCATTTTCAAGCATGATCTGTCTTATAAGTTCATATGAACCTATGGTCCGCAGATTATATATGTACTTATCAAGAATTGTATGACACTCATTAAAGAAACAAATTGCATCTCCAACATCTTCCATAGTGAGTTCTGGTCTACAAAATATCACATTCATTTTATCCCTCCTACTATATTTCACTTCCTTTAGGACTGTTAATATCACTGTTATCAATGTATTCTTCTTTGTCCAACTAAAATCAATAAGTTTTCAGCATAGTATAAGTCCCATAGCATTATGTTACATCCATTATTATATCAAAAATTTAATGATAATGTAGCTTATAAAAGAAAATAGTTACCAGTAAAAATTACAATAGTTAATTTCCTCGCATAAAAGGATGTTTGAATTACCTTAAATTTTCTCAGTCCACTAAATATTGTCGAATCATGTTTACAGCTTCTATATATAGTGGTAGAATTTAAAAAGAATAGTGGATTATATAACCATATAATCTCAAAGCAAAGAATCCTCCCTAAGAAAGGCTATTGACTATTGATATGATAATATCCCCAAATTTTTTAAATTCCCCCACAATGCTCTAATCCCCACATTCATCGCTC
>OMCT01001847.1_pt1 | contig 11774 bp, 20 predicted proteins | sample 1674301 | NCBI WGS metagenome assembly OMCT01 (sample SAMEA103958158, study PRJEB25191) | human gut metagenome
CCGGTAGGATATCTTTTCGGCAGACCTTCCGCCATCTTTCCTCGCCCGGGGAGGTAGCTCCCCGCGCCGGCCCTCAGGCGGCAGCTGCTCAATCTATGCAATATCTGTCATCAATAAGCGCTACCAGTGGTGCGACCCTTGATCTTGCCCTCTTTCATCAGGCCGTCGTAGTGGTGCATCATCAGGTGGCTCTCGATCTGCTGCAGCGTGTCAAGCACCACACCCACCATAATCAGCAGCGATGTGCCGCCGAAGAACTGGGCGAAGTTCTGGCTGATGCCGAACAGACGGGCGAAAGCCGGAAGGATGGCCACGATGCCGAGGAACAGAGAGCCCGGCAGAGTGATGCGCGACATGATCGAGTCGAGATACTCGGCTGTCTTCTTGCCCGGCTTCACTCCGGGGATGAACCCGTTGTTGCGCTTCATCTCCTCGGCCATCTGAGTGGGACGCACGGTGATGGCGGTGTAGAAGTAGGTGAAGGCTACGATCAGGATGAAATATACCAGATTATACCAGAACCCGTTGATGTCCGAGAAGGTGGCGAAGAAACCTGTGCCGCCGTCGGCCGAGCTGAAGCCCGCAAGGGTGATAGGTATAAACATGATAGCCTGGGCGAAGATGATAGGCATCACACCGGCTGCATTCACCTTCAGAGGGATGTACTGGCGGGCACCGCCATACTGCTTGTTGCCCACGATACGCTTGGCGTACTGTACAGGCACCTTGCGGGTACCCTGCACCAGAAGCACGGCGCCGATGGTCACGGCAAACAGAAGCACAATCTCCACGATGAACATGATCAGGCCACCCTCGCTACCGGTGCTGCCCGGCAGACGCGAAGTGAACTCATAGAACAGAGCCACCGGCAGACGTGCGATAATACCCACGAGGATGATGAACGAGATACCGTTGCCGATACCGCGGTCGGTGATACGCTCGCCAAGCCACATGATAAACATCGACCCGGCTGCCAGGATCACCGTCAGGTATACCACTGTCCAGAAACCCATCTCTACGGTCCCGCCCGCATTTACCACCTGAGCACGCAGGTTGTAAAGGTATGCAGGGCCCTGTACAAAAAGTATCAGGACGGTCAGATAGCGCGTATACTGATTGAGCTTCTGACGCCCGCTCTCGCCCTCGCGCTGCATCTTCTGGAAAGACGGTAGCACCATGCCGGCCAGCTGGATCACAATGGAGGCCGTGATGTAGGGCATGATACCGAGTGCGAAGATGGAGGCCTGAGAGAACGCACCTCCCGAGAACATATCCAGAAGCTGCATCAGGCCGCTCTTGTTTGTGAAACTCGTCAGGGCGTCGAGGTCGTTCGGGTTAATGCCCGGAAGCACCACGTAACACCCCAGACGATACACCAGCACAAGAAGTACCGTGATGGTCAGGCGCTGACGAAGCTCCTCGATCGTCCAGATGTTTTTTAAGGTTTGGATGAATTTCATTGAATTACTTTACTTTGTTGATGGAACCGCCGGCCTCAACAATGGCTTTCTCGGCAGTTGCGGAAAATGCGTTGGCTTCTACGGCAAGCTTCACCGACAGAGCACCGTTGCCCAGGATCTTTACAAGATCTTTCTTGCCTACAAGACCATACTGGCGGAGCTCCTCCAGACCGATCTTCTCCAGCTTTTCAGCCTCGGCAAGAGCCTGAAGCACCTCAAGGTTCACCACCTTGTACTCTACACGGTTGAAATTCTTGAAGCCGAACTTAGGCAGACGACGCTGCAGAGGCATCTGACCACCCTCGAAACCAATCTTGCGGCTGTAGCCCGAGCGCGATTTAGCACCCTTGTGACCACGGGTAGATGTCCCGCCCTTGCCCGAACCGGGACCGCGACCTATGCGGGTTTCACGATGTGTGCTGCCTGCCGCAGGTTTCAGATTACTTAAATCCATAATTATGATAGATTTTTCTGATTGCTTATTTTGTTACTTTTCTCTTGATTGCCGGGACCCCGGAGTGGCTCTCGCGCGCCGGCGACATCCGTCGCCGCGACATTGCGCCCCGCCGGGCCCGTCAGCGACTCAGGCCCTTTCAGGCTTTGGTCACCTCCACCAGATGGTGTACGCGGGCTACCATGCCCAGCACCGAGGGTGTATCCTCTTTTACCACTGTGTGGTTCATCTTCTTCAGCCCCAGGGCATCGAGAGTGCGCTTCTGCACTGCCGGTGCGCCGATACGGCTCTTGATCTGCTTGATCTTTATCTGTGCCATGTCTCAGTATTCTGCTTTTTAGTGGCTTTTCAGCCGTTGAACACCTGGCTTACCGATATACCGCGGTTCTGGGCAATCTGAGCCGGAGAACGCATCTCGTCGAGAGCGGCGATCGTAGCCTTTACAAGGTTGTGGGGGTTCGACGAGCCCTTGCTCTTGGCCAGCACGTCGGTCACACCCACGCTCTCAAGCACGGCACGCATAGCGCCACCGGCCTTTACACCGGTACCGTGAGACGCCGGCTTCAGAAGCACACGCGAACCACCGAATTTGGCCACCTGCTCGTGGGGGATAGTACCCTTGTTGATGGGCACACGGATAAGGTTCTTCTTAGCGGCCTCCACGCCCTTGGCGATGGCGGCTGTCACCTCATTGGCCTTTCCAAGACCCCAGCCTACGATACCGTTCCCGTCACCTACTACCACGATGGCAGCAAACGTGAACGTGCGGCCACCCTTCGTCACCTTCGTAACGCGGTTGATGGCCACCAGGCGATCCTTCAACTCTATATCGTTAGTGGATTTTACTCTGTTGTTTCTTTTTGCCATGATTGTTTTCAGAATTTAAGTCCGCCTTCGCGAGCTGCGTCAGCCAACGATTTTACACGTCCGTGGAAAAGATAACCGTTACGGTCGAATACCACCTCGGTCACACCGGCTGCAAGAGCCTTCTCGGCGATGGCTTTGCCCACCTTCGCTGCAATCTCGATCTTGGTACCTTCCTCTATCCCCTTCGACGAAGCGCATACAAGGGTCTTCCCCTCGGCGTCGTCTATTACCTGAACATAGATCTGCTTGTTGCTGCGGAACACACTCATGCGGGGACGCGATGCGGTGCCCGAAACTTTGCCGCGGATGCGTGCCTTGATCTTATTTCTTCTTTCTTGCTTTGAGATCATGATAGTTTACTTTTTATTTGGCACCTGCCGTTTTACCAGACTTGCGGCGGATTACCTCGCCGACGAACTTGATACCCTTGCCCTTGTAAGGTTCAGGCTTGCGCAGTGAGCGTATCTTGGCACATACCTGGCCCAGAAGCTGCTTGTCATCGCTCTCAAGGATGATCAGAGGATTCTTGTTGCGCTCGCTCTTGGCCTCTACCTTCACTTCCTGGGGAAGCTTGATATATATTGCGTGAGAGAAACCAAGCGACAGCTCCAGCACCTGGCCGGTGGCTGTGGCACGGTAACCCACACCTACCAATTCCATTTCTTTACGGTAACCGGTCGATACACCTACCACCATGTTGTGTACCAGTGCGCGGTACAGACCATGCTGGGCGCGGTGCTCGCGGTCGTCGCTCGGACGGCTGATTGTCAGATGATTGCCATCCTGATTGATTGTAAACTCGGGGTTGACTGCCTGAGTGAGAGTGCCCTTCGGGCCCTTCACTGTCACTACGTTGTTGGCATCGACCTTTACCTCGACACCTGCGGGAATCTCAATGGGAGCTTTACCTATTCTTGACATATGCTTTATTCCTCCTGATTAAGATTAATATACGTAGCAAAGCACCTCACCGCCTATCTTCAGCTCCGACGCCTTCTTATTGGTCATGACGCCTTTGGAGGTAGACAGGATTGCGATGCCTAAGCCGTTCAACACTCGGGGCATATTTTTGTAGCCAGTGTACTGGCGAAGACCCGGACGCGACGCACGCACCAAGCCCTTGATGGCATTCACGCGGTCGATGGGGTCATACTTCAGAGCCACCTTGATGGTGCCGGCAGGGTTCTCACCCTCAATAAACTTGTAATTAAGGATGTAGCCTTGCTCGAAGAGAATCTTGGTGATCTCCTTTTTCAAGTTTGAGGCAGGGATCTCCACAACACGATGCTGTGCTTTGATGGCGTTCCTCAATCTTGTCAGATAATCTGCTATTGGATCAGTCATTGTTGTTGAAAAGTTTTTAAATTGATTGGGAATCACTCTTCGTCGCGCCCGCTTCTGCCCCTTTGGCGCCGTCGCCGGCATCAGCAGTAGTCCTCAGAAGCGTGGGAGCCGAAGTTCCCAACAATATTTAACACTGTCACACGGCAGCCTCGGTTGGTGGGTCGCTGCCGGCGTTGCCGGGGTTCAGAGCCGGGCACGGTTTCCGTCCGGGGGTTCCCGCAGAATTGGGCTTACCCGAAGGTCCTGTCTGATACTCCTCCGCATCCCCGCGCTCTCCCGGGCCATAGCCTCAAAAGCGTGTATGCGGCGTGAACTCCTGCTTACGCAGCCCTTCAGTCGTCATCTCAGGCCTCATTTCGCCTCCTCTTTGCCCTCCCTCGCTCGGGAGAGACCCGCAAAGCATCGCTTTCAGCGGGGTGAGGGGCCTTCAGGGGGCCTTCGTCGCAGAACCGGCTCGCTCAGGCGGTCATCTCAGGGAGGTTTTCGCTCCTCTCAGCTCCGCCGCCCGGAGCCTTAGTCGTGGTAGTCGCATGCAAGCGAAGCCTGCACATCGGCGAAGCGGTCCCGCAATCGAATTCGCGGGACACCGGCATCACCAGCTGGCCTTCTTCACACCGGGGATCAGACCGGCAGAAGCCATCTCGCGGAACTGGATACGCGAGATGCCGAACTGGCGCATGTACCCCTTCGGACGACCGGTGATCGAGCAGCGGTTGTGCAGACGCACCGAAGATGCATTCTTCGGCAGCAGCTGCAGAGCCTCATACTCGCCGGCAGCCTTCAGAGCAGCCTTCTTGGCGGCATATTTTGCCACCAGCTTGGCGCGCTTCACCTCGCGGGCTTTCATTGATTCTTTTGCCATTGTACTATATAAAGAGTAAATTCCTGTTACTTTTCGGGTCAATTGCGTTTTTGCCACAAAAGCGTTTTTGCCACAAAAGCTCGCCTTCCGCCGGCACTGCTTTTCAGCAGCTGCACGACCGAAGCGGGCCGGGGCTTAACATTGCATATCTTGCTGACTGTCACACTGATGCGACGCCCGCAAGAGGTCGAAAATCACTTTACGAAGCCGTTTTGGCGCCCTCGCCATCTGATGCCCCTGATTTTCAACGTGCAAAATTGCGAAAAAATTTACAGAAAAACAACAATTTGAGGCGAATTTCGCCACAAATTGTTGTTTTCGTCGGTTTCTTTACTTGTTCTTGAACGGAAGACCGAACTGTTTCAGCAGAGCGAAGCCCTCCTCATCGGTGTTGGCCGATGTCACGAAGGTGATGTTCATACCCATCAGCTTGCTGATGCTGTCGATGTTGATCTCCGGGAAAATGATCTGCTCGGTGATGCCCAGCGTGTAGTTGCCGCGGCCGTCGAGCTTGCCTTCTATACCCTTGAAGTCGCGGATTCGGGGCAGAGCCACACGGATCAGGCGCTCCAGGAATTCATACATCTTCTCGCGACGCAGAGTCACACGCACACCGATAGGCATCTTTTTGCGCACCTTGAAGTTGGAGATATCCTTCTTCGACAAGGTGGCCACTGCCTTCTGGCCGGTGATGGCGGTAAGCTCGTTGATTGCTGTCTCGATGATCTTCTTGTCCTGGGTTGCCTCGCCGAGGCCCTCGTTGATCACGATCTTCTTCAGGTGAGGCACCTGCATAGGAGTAGTGTAGTTGAACTCCTTGGTAAGGGCGGGCACGATCTTCTCGTCGTACTGTTTTTTCAGATTTGTGCTGCTCATTACTTGATCTCCTCTCCTGATTTTTTAGCGTAACGTACTTTCTCGCCCTTCTCGTTCACACGGTAGCCCACACGGGTAGGCTTGCCGCTCTTGGGGTCGATCAGAGCAAGGTTGGAAATGTGGATGGGTGCCTCCATCTTTACGATGCCACCCTGCGGATGCTTCGCACTCGGTTTCGTGCTCTTCGACACGATATTGATACCCTCTACGATCGCACGCTGCTTCGCAGCCTGCACCGACAGGACACGGCCCTGCTGGCCCTTGTCCTCACCGGACAGCACGTAAACGGTATCGCCCTTTTTGATATTTAATTTGCTCATTGGGGTTGTGACGTTTTTTACTGATTGTGGTGGTGAAAACTTAGAGCACCTCAGGTGCCAGTGACACTATCTTCATGTTGGTCGCACGAAGTTCACGAGCCACCGGACCGAAGATACGGGTGCCGCGAAGCTCGCCGGCGTTGTTAAGAAGCACACAGGCATTGTCGTCGAAACGGATATACGACCCGTCGGCGCGGCGCACTTCCTTCTTCGTGCGCACCACTACTGCCTTCGATACAGTGCCCTTCTTGACATCGGAAGAGGGTATTACACTCTTCACGGAAACTACGATGATGTCGCCCACCGATGCATAACGGCGACCCGTGCCACCCAGCACATGGATGCACAGCGCCTCTTTTGCCCCGCTGTTGTCGGCAACGGTTAAACGTGATTCGGTCTGTATCATGGTTACTTAACTTTTTCGATGATTTCTACTAAACGCCAGCGCTTCGTCTTCGACAGAGGACGAGTCTCCATAAGGCGAACGGTGTCGCCTACGCTGCACTCGTTCTTCTCGTCGTGCGCATGATATTTCTTCGTCTTGTTGACGAACTTGCCGTAGATGGGGTGTTTCTCCTTCCACTTCACGGTCACCGTGATGGTCTTGTCACCTTTGTTGCTCGACACAACCCCGATACGCTCTTTTCTGAGATTTCTTTTTTCTTCCATTTTTTTCTGATGGTAAAGTTGGTTGGGGTTAGTGATTATTTCGCATTAAGCTCGCGCGAGCGAAGCTCCGTCTTCACACGGGCTATCATCTTGCGGTCAAGAGTGATCTTCGACGGATTGTCCAGAGGAGACACTGCATGTGTCGCCTTCTCCTGAAGATACTCCTTCTCCATCTGAGCCAGACGCTCCTTGAGATCGGCTGTCGAAAGTTCTTTGATTTCTTCTTTCTTCATAGCGGCTTGTTATTACACGTTCTGACTCGGATCATAATCACGGCTGACAACGAACTTGGTGGTCACCGGGAGCTTCTGGGCACCCAGGCGAAGAGCCTCCTTGGCTACATCATAGGGCACACCGTCGATCTCGATAATCATGCGGCCGGGTGTCACACTGGCCACAAAACCCTCGGGGTTACCTTTACCTTTACCCATACGTACATCCAAAGGCTTCTTGGTGATGGGTTTATCCGGGAAGATGCGGATCCAGAACTGACCCTGGCGCTGCATATAATGGGTCACAGCGACACGGGCTGCCTCGATCTGACGTCCGGTGATCCACTTGGTCTCAAGTGTCTTGATGCCGAACGAACCGAAAGCGAGCTGATTGCCACGCTGGGCGTTGCCCTTGGCGCGACCTTTCTGGACTCTGCGAAATTTTGTTTTTTTCGGTTGTAACATTTTTGCTGATGTTAAAGCGATTTATAAAAAAATCTGTTCCACTGACTTTTCCCGACTCCGAGGCTCCTGAGCGGGCATCGCGGCCCGCGCCTCATTGTCGTAGGATCCGGCTCCTGCAGGGTTCCCCGCCGTCCGCGCCTCGCTATGGGAGGCATCGGCTTTCTCAGGTCGCCTTTTTGTCCACGCACCGGGCATAGCCTACACACGCGCCTCGGGAGGAAGGGGGGAGGGCGTGCTTGCCTTCAGCTTCTCAGGCCCCGCGGAGGCTCGCGCCATCCGCCGCCTGCGCCGTAGGGCCGGGCGTTTCCGCCGCTCCGGCCATCGGCCGCCTGAAAGCCGCCATGCTTTGTTTACCGCCTCTAACGTAGAGAGCGGCAACCGGCCGCCGCCGGCCCCGGAAGGCTCATCAGCCATCCGGAGCTCGCCGGACCCGCAGGTCGGTTTAGTGGTTCGTACGCGGCTTGCGGAAACCGCCGCGACGCTGGTTGCCGCGGTCGGCCGGACGGCCTTCCTTGGCGTTGGTTGCAAAGTTGGGAGCAAGATCGCGTTTGCCGTAGACCTCGCCGCGGCAAATCCACACCTTCACACCGATGACACCCACCTTGGTGTGAGCCTCTACCAGTGCGTAGTCGATGTCCGCACGCAGAGTGTGCAGCGGAGTACGACCCTCCTTGAACATCTCCGAGCGTGCCATCTCGGCGCCGTTCAGACGGCCCGATACCTGCACCTTGATACCCTCGGCACCCGAGCGCATGGTTGCTGCCACGGCCATCTTCACGGCACGGCGGTAAGCAATCTTACCCTCGATCTGGCGGGCTATCGTGCTCGCTACGATCTGAGCGTCCAGCTCCGGACGCTTCACCTCGAATATATTGATCTGGACATCCTTGTCCGTGATCTTCTTCAGCTCTTCCTTGAGCTTGTCTACCTCGGCACCGCCCTTGCCGATGATCACACCGGGGCGAGAGGTGCACACTGTGATCGTGATCAGCTTCAGAGTACGCTCTATCACGATGCGCGATACACTCGACTTGGCTAAGCGGACATTCAGGTACTTGCGAAGCTTGGAGTCCTCCAGCAGAGTGTCACCGTACTTCTTGCCGCCAAACCAGTTCGAATCCCATCCGCGGATGACACCCAAACGGTTGCTGATCGGATTTACTTTCTGTCCCATGTCTTAGTCTTTATTATTAGTGTCCTTTTCGATTGTGTCTACATACAGGGTCACGTGATTGGCACGCTTGCGGATACGGTAGCCGCGACCATGGTCAGCCGTGCGGAGACGCTTCAGCATGGGAGCCGGATCCACGAAGATCGTGCTCACATACAGTTCGCCATTCTCAGCCTTACGCTCGTTCTTTGCCTCCCAGTTGGCGATGGCGCTGCGCAACAGCTTTTCTACACGGGCTGCCGCTTCTTTATTAGAGAACTTCAGGATTCCCAGTGCACGGAACACTTCCTTGCCGCGTACCAGGTCGGCCACCAGGCGCATCTTGCGCGGCGACGACGGCACGTTGGTAAGCTTGGCGAAGTACTGCGTCTTCAGGGCTTCCTTTTTTGCCTCTGCAGAGTTTCTTTTTCTTACACCCATTTTATTTTCTGTTCTTTTTGTTCAAAGGTTAATGTGTAAACAGGGCCCGTGCAGATTACTTCTTCTTGTTGCCTGCGTGACCGCGGAAGGTACGAGTGGGAGCGAACTCGCCAAGCTTGTGACCTACCATGTTCTCGGTTACGTAGACCGGGATGAACTTGTTCCCGTTGTGCACAGCGAAAGTGTGGCCCACGAATTCCGGGGCTATCATCGAGGCACGGCTCCAGGTCTTGATCACCTGCTTCTTGCCGCTCTCCTCCATGGCGGAGACTTTCTTCTCCAGCTTCACGCTGATATAAGGGCCTTTTTTTAATGAACGACTCATTGTCTTGTCAGTTTGTCATTGTTATTGTGAAGACTTTACTTCTTTCTTCTCTCGATGATGTACTTCGACGAAGTCTTCTTCGGCGAACGAGTCTTGAGACCCTTCGAGTACAGACCCTTGCGCGAACGCGGATGTCCACCCGAAGCGCGGCCTTCGCCACCACCCATGGGGTGGTCAACAGGGTTCATGACGACACCACGGTTGTGCGGGCGGCGTCCGAGCCAGCGTGAACGGCCTGCCTTGCCGCTTGACTCCAGGGCGTGGTCGGAGTTGCCTACAACACCGATTGTAGCCTTGCAGGCGAGCAGCACTTTGCGTGTTTCGCCGGAGGGTAATTTGATTATCGCGTAGTCACCTTCGCGAGACGTGAGCTGAGCGAACGTGCCGGCCGAGCGTGCCATCGAGGCGCCCTGGCCGGGACGCAGTTCGATACAATGGATGAGAGTACCGACGGGGATATTCTTCAGGGGGAGGGCGTTGCCTACCTCAGGTGCCGCGTCGGGACCGCTCACTACAGTTGCGCCAACCTCTAAGCCGTTGGGTGCAATGATATAAGCTTTTGCGCCGTCTACATAGTAAAGAAGAGCGATACGGGCCGAACGGTTCGGATCATACTCTATCGATTTTACTACGGCGGGCACACCGTCTTTTGTTCTCTTAAAGTCTATGATACGGTATTTGCGCTTGTGGCCACCGCCAAGGTAGCGGGTGGTGAGGTGGCCCTCGGAGTTGCGGCCTCCGGTGCTCATTTTACCGACTGTAAGAGATTTCTCTGGCGCTTTAGCAGTGATCGCTCCCTTGAACACGCCAATAACTTTGTGTCGTTGCCCAGGTGTGGTGGGCTTGAATTTTCTTACTGCCATTTTATTTTATCAGATATTGCTGTAAAAGTCGATTGTCTCACCCTCACCGACGGTCACGAACGCCTTTTTCCAGCGATCGGTCTTCCCCCGGAGAAGGCCGCTCTTGGTGTAGCGCGCCTTGTTCTTGCCGCGCACTACACATGTGTTCACATTCACAACCTTTACCCCGTAAAGCTTCTCCACCATGTCCTTGATCTGGAACTTGTTGGCCTCGGGCGATACGCGGAAAGTGTAACGATTGAGCTTGTCAGTGAGATTGGTCGCAGCCTCCGTGACGATAGGTTCAATTGTGAATTCCATTGTTTCTTTCCTCCTGCGTAATTAAAGGTTGTTGATTACTGCAAGACCGCTCTCCGTCAGGATCAGGGCCTTGTTGTCCAAGAGCGCGTAAGTGTTCACGTCAGATGCACGCATCACACGGGCACCCGGCACATTACGGGCCGACAGATATATATTCTCATTCTTCTCGCCGTTGAGCAGAAGCACCTTCTGGCCCTCTACCTTCAGATTCTTGGTCAGTGCCACGAAATCCTTGGTCTTCGGAGCCTCGAATGTGAAGTCCTCTACTACGATGATCTGGTTGTCCTGAGCCTTTACGGTCAGAGCCGACTTGCGGGCCAGGTCCTTCACCTTCTTGTTCAGCTTGAAACGATAGTCGCGCGGACGCGGACCGAATACACGGCCACCGCCTACCAGCACCGGCGAGTTGATGTCACCGATACGGCTGCCGCCGCCACCTTTCTGCTTGTGAAGCTTGCGTGTCGAACCCGATACTTCGCTGCGCTCCTTCGACTTGTGCGTACCCTGACGCTGGTTGGCCAGATACTGCTTTACATCGAGATATACGGCGTGCTCGTTTGCATCGATAGCGAATACCGCGTCGTTCAGCACGGCCTTACGCCCGGTGTCCTCTCCTTTTATGTTGTATATTGCGAGTTCCATTATTTCTCTATCATTACGATTGAACCTTTACTTCCGGGAATCGATCCCTTGATCATAAGCACATTGTGCTCAGGTATCACCTTCACAACCTTCAGGTTCTGCACGGTGACACGCTCGTTGCCTGTCTGACCGGCCATACGCATTCCCTTGAACACCTTGGCAGGGTAAGAACATGCACCGATCGAACCGGGAGCACGAAGACGGTTGTGCTGGCCGTGGGTCGACTGACCTACACCGCCGAAACCGTGACGCTTCACTACGCCCTGGAAACCTTTTCCCTTCGAGGTACCTACGATGTCCACGAAGTCGTTCTCGCTGAAGATCTCTACGTTGATCACGTCGCCGAGCTTATACTCGCCGTCGAAATCTTTGAACTCGGCCAAGTGGCGCTTGGGAGTTACACCGGCCTTCTTGAAGTGACCGAGCTCGGGCTGAGTGCAGTGTTTCTCTTTCTGCTCCTCGAAGCCAAGCTGCAGGGCATCATACCCGTCGGTAGCCACAGTCTTAACCTGAGTAACCACACA
>OMCT01001848.1_pt1 | contig 11755 bp, 8 predicted proteins | sample 1674301 | NCBI WGS metagenome assembly OMCT01 (sample SAMEA103958158, study PRJEB25191) | human gut metagenome
TGATGGCAATAGCCTTACTGCCTTTTATTTATAAGAGTTTTCGCAGATACGGAAAGAAGTAAAAATTGTATTCATACTTATGAAAAACAAAGTAAGTAAAATATTTTCTGGAAAGATCAAAGCATAATTTAAAGATTTACGGCGGGCAAGTTGCCCGCCTTTTGACGAGATTGTTGCCTGTTCAAGCATACGCCTTGCACCGCCATAAAGGATAATCTGGCTCTCGTATCTGCGGAAATATGCGTCCGGCTTCGGTTTTTACAGTAATTTTATGCTCCAGATCGGAGAGAGAACCAGCTTCATTATAGCTTTGTGCGGCGATTTTCAGATTCTCGATTGCTGCCCACTGTTGCAGTCCGGGATTGTTCTGGAATTTCTCGTCCGAGGTGTCAATGGGCCTGCGTGCAGAGTAGTCTTTTTCGGGATAACTGCCTTTCGTTCCCGTTCCTTTTCGATGCGTTCCCGGATACGTTCCTTTGTGTATTCTTTCCCTAAAGACCTTGCACTACCACGGACAAAATGCTCCTTGTCCAGAGGGCGGAAAGAGATATATTTTGCAGCATCTTCTCCAAAAGTTTTCCCTTTGATTTCGTAACCTTTTGCCCGCATAAGAAGCAGAAATTCTTCATAGGTGGAAGCCGACTTGATGAAAAAATTGATGTCCCGTCGAAGCTGTGTTTTCCAAGTCGAACCATTCTGATCAGACTGCCATACCTCATTCATCAACTCCTTTACTTCGTTTATATCCTCTTGATAAATGTTTCCGGTGCTGTTTACCGTCTTTGCAATCTGGTTTAAATTGGAGCTGATACGTCCCAACTCCGTATTATAATTTCGCAGGTAACTGTTAATCGACATCATACACATATCCATATAAGATCAGCTTGCGCAGGAAAGCAGACATACTCTTCATGCCGGATGTTTTGAATTTGGTGTTGAGGATGTATTGCTCATCATTGATGAGATAAAATTGCACCGGATTGGTGCGGTTTCAATTTGCCATTTCTGCCACTTCCTTTCTCTCTTTTGGGTACAAAAAAACTGCTGTAAAATGTTCGATTTTTACAACAGTTCGTTTCAGGTTTTTATTCAGTTTTGGGCGCAATCACCAACAGCAGATTGTAGCAAAAGCGGCAGGAAAGGTCAAGGTATTCCACAGGAAAATCGAAGAAAAAATAAAAGAGGGTTAGGGATACTTTCCTATGGAAATTCACACGCATATACGATAGGAAAGTGTAGGGAATTTCGCCTGTGTCATGACACAGGCAGTGCTTGCTAAGGTTGTTTTTGGCACTTCCTTAGTATGTGCCAGATGTTTTGTTATTTAGAATAAAAGTAAAATAAAGACTTGACGTTTAAATCTTACAGATGTAAGATATAAGGGAATATTATATACAGAAAAAAGAAATCATGATTGCTTTGACATAACTTTTGAAATGGAAAGAACAATTTTTTTTAAATTGAAATCTTACAACCGTAAGAAAAGGAGATGCTATGACGAAAAAAAAGAAAAAAAGCAGGATATACATTATATGGCTCGTGAATTTATGTTTGATTACAGCTGTGGTTGCCTTTTTTGTATGGTATGAAAGTGTACCTGATGTATCACCGGAGAAGGTTCTTAAAACATATATGGCTCATATTTCAAATCGAGAATATGAACAAATGTATGAAATGATTGATGCAGGAATATCTGGGAATATCAGTCAGGAAGATTTTGTGAAACGTAATTCTGCTATTTATGAGGGAATTGATGTAGATAATATGAAAGTTCATATCACATCTTATGATAAAGAACAAAAAGAGATCTGTTATGAAACATCTATGGATACTGTTGCGGGAAACGTTACTTTTGAAAATAAGGCATCATTTATACTGGAAAAAGGCAAATATAAGCTGATATGGAATGATTCTTTGATATTTCCAGAACTGGATTCCACAGATAAAGTAAAAGTGTCTACAACAAGTGCTAAGAGAGGGCAGATTATAGACCGAAATGGTCACTTGCTTGCAGGCGAGGGAGTGGCTTCTTCTATAGGCGTAGTTCCCGGAAAATTAGAGAATAAGAATGATGCTATCAGCCAGTTGGCAGAATTATTGGAAATGAAAACAGAAGATATAGAAAAAAAATTAGCAGCAAAATGGGTAAAAGATGATTCATTTGTACCATTAAAAACAGTTCCAAAGGTGAATGAATTAAAACTGATGTCGATTGAGCCAGATCAGGAAACATTGGCAGAGAAAGACAGACAGGAGAAATTATTAGAGATTCCAGGTGTGAAAATTTTAGATACCACTGTAAGGGAATATCCACTGGGGGAGGCTGCCGCACATTTAGTGGGATATGTTCAAAACGTTACAGCAGAAGATCTAGAAGAACATGACGGGGAAGGATATACATCGAACAGTGTTATTGGAAAAAGTGGAATGGAAGGATTATTTGAAAAAGAATTAAAGGGACAGAATGGGTGTTCTATTACTATTGTTGATTCAAATGGCAATAAGAAAAAAATCATAGTAAGCACGATTGTAGAAAATGGAAAAGATATAAAACTAACGATAGATTCGAATTTGCAAAAAGAATTATATGAACAATTTAAAGATGATAAGAGCTGTTCAGTTGCTATCAATCAGTATACGGGAGAAGTATTGGCTTTAGTCAGTACACCTTCATATGATAACAACGATTTTATTAGGGGCATGTCAAGTGAAAAGTGGAATGCGCTGAATGAAGATGAGAACAAACCTATGTATAATCGTTTTCGACAGGTCTGGTGTCCAGGCTCTACGTTTAAGCCTATCATAGCTGCTATTGGATTAACAACAGGGGCAATTGATCCAGACGAGGATTATGGGAATGAAGGATTGAGCTGGCAGAAAGATTCCTCATGGGGATCTTATTATGTAACGACGCTTCATGCTTATGAGCCGGTTATTCTAAAAAATGCTTTAATTTATTCGGATAATATTTATTTTGCAAAGGCGGCATTAAAAATTGGGGAAAACGATATGGAAAGTTCATTAACAAAACTGGGATTCAATGATGTACTTCCATTTGATATTAAGATGGCAAAATCGCAGTTTTCCAATACAGAAAAAATTGAAAAAGAGGTACAGTTGGCTGATAGTGGGTATGGACAAGGTCAGATTCTTGTGAATCCTTTGCATATGGCTTGTATGTATTCTGCATTTTGCAATGAAGGAAATATGATAAAACCATATCTTACATATAAGGAAGATGCAATGCCTGATGTCTGGATTAAAGAAGCATTTACAAAGGATGTGGCGCAAACTGTTTTGGAGGATACGAAAGAAGTCATAAACAATTCTCATGGAACTGGCTATGCAGCACATAGAACGGATATTATATTAGCCGGAAAAACGGGAACTGCAGAAATCAAAGCATCAAAAGATGATACAACGGGGACTGAATTGGGATGGTTTTCTGTTTTTACAACGGACAAGAATATGGAGCGTCCTATTATGATCGTCAGCATGGTAGAAGACGTAAAAGGAAGAGGTGGAAGCGGTTATGTTGTCAAAAAAGATAGTCAGGTTCTTGAAAAGTGGTTTTCTGGTAATTAGTATAGGTTTTTCGATGGGGATTTCGGGATGTAATGGGAATACAGAAGAACCAGTATCTTCTGAACCTATTGAAATTGTCAGTGAGAAAGGAATGGATGACAATTTTATAAATATTCCGATAGATATTTATGCGGAAGCCACAACAAAAAATAAGCTGAAGGATATGGAAACAGTACGTAAAGTTGTAGAAAGATTCGGGGAATGTGGATATGCGGCAGTTGATTGTGAAAATCGAGTTGATATGACACAAATGCAAAGTGTGATGGATTTTTGTGATTCGGTAGAGAACCAGAAAGAAGCAGAAGTGACAATTATCCAAGTGAGCAGTCTGGGAGGATTTTCGGTCTACCATTTACAGACAGAAAAAGGAGTGGTTCATGTGAAAAGATGCTATTACGGATACAAAGATGGGATTATGAAAAGTGAGGATGAAGGTGAATATCAAACCGATTATTGGAGATATACCGATGATGGATATCTGATGTTTTCTGGAACTTATTTTTCAGAAGAATTGTATGTATTAACATTAAGTTCTGCAGAAGAGCATGTAGCATTTCGTATACTGCCATTGGATGCAAAGTGTCGGGAATTAAATGAAAAATATCTTTTGCCAATAGGATATGAGTTAAATAATATGTTTTTAGTGGATTGGAATGAGGATGATTTTGGAGAACTGAATTTCTATGACATGTTTGATTTGTTGTATCCAAAGTTGCATAATGAAAAATTTCCATATGTAGCAGATGATAACTTAGGCATAGGTGCAGTTTATCATATTCCTAAAACAGAGTTTGAAAATGTAATTATGGAATATTTTAATATCGACAGTGATAAATTGCAGAAAAAAACTATTTACGATTATCAAACTCAAACATACGAATATAAACCAAGAGGATTTTATGAGATAGAGTATCCAGAATATCCGTATTCCGAGGTGGTTGGGTATAAAGAACATTCGGATGGGACGATAACGCTCAACGTTCATGTGATATATCCGTATGTAGGCGATTCAAATGTATATATGCATGATGTTACGGTCAGACCATTATCTGACGGGGGATTCCAGTATGTATCAAATTACATTGTTTCAGAGGAAGAAAATAACAACATTACATGGCATACACCGCGCTTAACCGAAGATGAGTGGAATGATATATATGGAGGACAGTAATGGAAGATATAAAATGGTTTATAAAAAAGTTTGGAATCATTTTTGTTATCCTCTTGGTGATGATTGTAAGTGTAGGAATCTTTTTTGAGAAGAACGTGAGAAAATCATCAGCAGAGGAAACATGGGAAAAGCCAGTACAGATATCAGATATAGAGTTTTGGCAGGAGGAGTCTGATTACGAGAGGGAAAATGAAGATAATTCGCCGTATTGGATTATTCCTCAGTCAAAAAGTTTACTGTCTGAAGAAGAGAGCAAAAATATCCAAAATGAAGCACTAACTGCGGCAGAACTGGTGAAGGTGGTATATAAGGATATTGTAATTATAGATGATGTACCTGCCTATGCTTCTGGAATTGATGGTTTTACAAATGAACAGGGAGAACAGGTTATAAAAATACTTGGAAAAAGTGGATATGTATGCGTTAAAGAAAATGTAGAGATGCAAAATTATGATAAATTGCAAAATTTCTATAAAAGTTATCTTATTGGTCAGGATACATTGATAACAGTATTTGTGGTTCAAGCTGATGGATTGCTTGGCGCACAGACATTTGTCTATCGAAATGAAAAGTTGCAAAGTTACTATGTAGGTATTCGATGGAGAGAGGGCGGAGAACCAGAGATACTTGGAACTTCGGTAAGTGATTTGTCAGAAATTAAATTTACTGAAAAAGGATATTTTATTTATACGTTTGAAAATCCAGTTGCGCATGCAGGATTGAGAGAATATTGGAGAGTAAAGTTACTTCCAGAAAAATGCAGAGAACTTACAGAAAAATATATAGCTGGTCTTAGTTATGTAAATTATAATATGCTGGTTGTAAACTGGGATAGCAGCAATGTGGAAGATATATTGATGCCTTGCATGTTTGAGGATATTTATCGAATTTATACAGGGAAAAATTTAAAAACGGACAATGGGGAGATTCCAGCAGAAGAATACGAGAAAATAATGACTACATATTTCCCGGTATCCACGGAACAACTAAGAAAATATTGTAAATATAACGAAAAAAGTAATAGCTATGAATATGACATGATTTCTGCCAGCCCATATCCACCGTTTGGAGAAGTGGTTGATTATACGGAAAACTCTGATGGAACGATTACTCTGATTGTAGATGGAGTATGGGCAGATTATAATTCCGACTGCGCATTTACAAATCGAATTGTGGTTCAGCCATTTGAAGATGGAACTTTTAGATATTTAGCCAATTCTATTGAACAAAAAGAATTGGAATTGCCAGTCATAGCAAGAATGAATCCTTAATGTGACTGAATGGAAAGGACAATATTTATGAAAAAGTGCATTTGGTTCATTGTACTGATTAGTTGCCTGTTATGTGGATGCATAAGGAAAGATAGGACATCAGACAGTCAGTTGATGGATAGTAGAGATGTTGATTCTACGGAAGAAAACGAGAATGCAAAAGAAGATGTTGCAGAACAGTGGGAAAAAGGTTATGACCTTCCAATAGATGAGCCGGAAAGAAAAGAAGCAGAGGATGAGTGTAAAATGATTCTGGAGCTTATTTCTGATATTTATACTCAGGCAGATAAAGGGGAGGCAGTTAATACGGTTCTGGATGATAAGACAATCTATAAAATGCAGGATCGGATAAAAGAAAAAGGGTATCCGGTTATAACGATGAAAGCATATGCAGCAATGGAAAATTATAAAAAAGTCGAAGATTTTCTTAAAAACTGTCAGGAAGAGAAAGCTGGTTTTATAGTGCTTTACGAGTTGCAGTCAGATGGTGGCATTGGCAGAGATAAATTTATTTTTGATGGAAAGGACATGTATTTAATAAGTGCGTGTGCTACATGGAACACCAATGATACATATGGATTGTCCTATATTTCTTATGCAAGGATAAAGGAGTGGAAATATACGGATAAAGGATGGTTTTGTTATGAATTATGTGTTCCGGAACCACCGGAGGTTACAGAGATTGTTGACGGAAGCTGTCTGGTAAGAATAAAGCCATTATCTAAGGAACAACGGGAAATGTCAGAACGATGCGTACAAGGTCTGGGGTATCAGGGAAATAATCTTTTATGCTCGAATTGGGATACTGACCATATGGAAAAACTGGACTATAATGGAATATATGAATATCTGTATGCCATGAAACATCAGAAAGCGTTTGATGCCGAGGATTATCCAAATGGAATACCAAAAGAAGAATTTGAGAGTTTGATCATGGAATATCTTCCGGTAACAGCAGAGCAAATTCAGGAATATGCGGTATTTGATGAAAAAAATCAGACTTATGTATGGGTACGACTAGGCTGCCTTAACTATGCACCAACTTTTTTTGGAACTTCGTTGCCGGAGGTTATTGATATCAAAGAAAATGAGGATGGAACAGTGACATTAACGGTGGATGCGGTGTGTGATATGGTCATTTGTGATGATGCGGTCATAACCCATGAACTTACAGTAAAGTTTGCACAGGATGGTAGTTTTCAGTATTTGGGGAATGAAATCCTGAATGATGGAATAATGGACATACCAGATTACCAATACCGAATCCGTGAATAGCAACAGAAGAATGATTTGATAATAGTGGTATTCTATGGTAATCTTACGGATGTAAGAGAAAGGAGGATGGAATGAAAAAATTGAGAAGAGTTGGAATTTTGGTAGCAGTTGTTATGCTTGTAGTAGTTGTAGTTTATTTGTTTGAAAAGAATACAGATGAACCAGAAAAAATATTTGTTATTCCTGTAAACAGTGATGAATTATTTATTAGTTCGGAGGAGGGATATAATTCTATTAAAGTATATAAGCAGGCAAATGTATTAGTTATAAATGCACTATCAGAAGCCGCGTTTTTCGATGGGGTACAATTTACAGTAGAAATCGAGGGGGAAATAACACCAGAAGATATAGAAATCATTTGGATGACTATAGGAGGTAATACAGAATATGTAGAAGGTAATGACCGTATTGTTGCAGAGATAAAAATATCTGACAATGATGAATTAATTTTTGATACAAAGATAAATTTTGCGAAAAAAGCATTTGATGCATTAGAAGATGTATTAGAAAGGAACGGGATGTAAAAAAGGAGGACACATGAAAAAATTAAAATTAGTTGGAATATTGGCAGCAGTTATATTGATAGGCAGTGTGATTTCAATTCCACTTATAAATAACCATACAGCCTATAAGGTGGAAAAGGAATTATGTGAAATCCCGTTGCCAGAGGAAACAGAATTGATAGAGTCGTTGTCACAGGCTGGGAAGATGACGGGTAACGGAAATGGAATGCAGTATTTCGGAGCAATTTTAATTCGAAGTGATTTGTCTTTGGAAGAATTGGATGCTTACTATTCAGGTTACAGAAGTAATGAATGGGAATGTTTGGTGGAAACTCAGGAAGGGCAGTCCATTGAGGTGATTGATCACGAGACACTACAATTTTCGGAAGAAATAAAGGGTAGCGGTTATTACATTCTATATTCATGGGGAAGCGGAAATTCTCTATTGGAAGAACTGGATATACGTGGACATTAAAAGGAGTGTTATAACAATGAAGAAATTTTTGAAAATTATGCTATGTATTATGGGTTCGCTTCTTGCAGTAATTGTAGCATTTTGGTTTAGCATTTCGTATACGGTAAATTACAAGAAGACAACTTGCGATACATCTGTTTCGCCGGATGGAAAATACGAATTGACACTTCAGGCAGTCGGAGAACCAGACTGGCCTTTTGGTTCAGCAAGTGGACGATTAGTCCTTATGGAAGGCAAAGATAAGATATCTCAAACAGATTTTGAATTGCACAATGACGGTGGAAGCATCACCAGTAGTTGTTGGAAAGTTACATGGTATGAGGACTATGTAGAAGTAATCCTGTCAGGCGAAGAACAATTTGATGAGCAAGTCATTTTATATTTTGATGGTACGAAAGAAATACAGCAATTGACAGATATTGCAGATATTGAAGTGGACTATCCATCAGAAGAGAAATTAGATGAAAGCCGGGTTATAACCGAACAATCCTTTGAGGTGGATTTGAATGATTGGGGCGAAGTGCGATTTGTATCTTATTTGCCGACTTATGATACGCTTTGGGAAGATGTCTCATTTGTGCTGGCAAAGGACAATCAAATTGTGTACCATTTCCCAGCTTATTTTGAAAACAATAGTACTGAAAATAATAGCGTAGGTATGTTTGACAGCGTAGAGGCAGTTGGATTTCACGATATAGATGGCGATGGTGCAAAGGATGTGATTGTCATTGTAAATTATGTTACAGGAGCAGGACCACAGGGAATGATACCACGGAAGACCATTAGAATATTTAATTCACAGAATGATGGTTTTGTCATTCAGCACGATTTAATAGATGAATTAATGAAAAATATGAAAGAGGATGATATTTCTATTTCTGCGATATGTGACTATGTGACATTAATTGAAACAGATGAAATATATGATGGATACCGTACTATATACCAACAATACTTCGCAGACGAAGGATGTGATTTTATGATATCATATAGTGCGAGTGGAAATTCCAGAGTTATCTTAAATGAGAATGAGGAAATAATAGAAATTCTTGTATATGACAGACTTTCGGAAAATGAAAAATGTGAATTATATGTTTGGTACAGAAGCAAGAAAAACGCAGATGGTTCGTGGTATATCTCAGAGGCGCAGATCCTTGATATTTTTGCTTATAGTATGTCTACAAAAGATGTGATCAGTAGTGGTAAAACATCATGGTCAGCGACTGGAAGTGAAGAGTATTATGAAATAAATTAAGATAAGCTTTTGATTTTAATTAGATTATCTACATGTGAAGTGAGGTGTTTTTATGCGAAAGTTTGTTAGAACGTATTCTCCATTTTTAGTATATTTTGTATGTGTGGCTTTAGCTTATTTTCTTTGTTTTTATTTATTTCCCAAATATAATGCTGCCTTAGCCTATTTGGGCTTTTTAATTATATATACATATATTGATATTGGGGGTTTTATTTTAGGTTTTTTTATGGGAAAAATCATTGTCAAACGCAGCATTGACATTAGCTTTTTGCTGTGTCTAATATATGCATTAATTTCTTTCGGGTTGATGCTCTTGATAGGTTCTCTGAAATACGTTTTTTATGATTATATGTATAGTAACTTTACGTTTACATTTTCAATCTTCATTGAATCATTAGGTGATAGAGATAGTTTGTTTGTTTCAATTGGGACATTGATATCTTTTTTTATTGGAGAAATTGTAGAATACATCAATAATAAATCTAATTCTTGACGTATAGAACTGGATAGTTGAAACGCTTTTATGCATAAAGTGAAAATAAAAAAAACGGGCAAAGGATTATACGACTATGACCTTTACCCGATATTTTTATTTCCAGATATTCATGTCTGACAAGATAGACATGGTTATTTCAGTTGCGTTGCCTCCGGTAGCATCGCTGTCTGCACCAATGTTGGTAGCAAAAAAGTATGTATTATCTGCAGTTTCAATATAGCCGATAAACCATCCGTTCACATCCTGGCCATCCACACGGCCGGTTCCGGTCTTTCCGTAGAAGGTTCCGGCATCGGAAGAAGAAAGACAGATGGCATCTTTTACAGCATTGATATTTTCAGGGGCGAAGCCAAAACTGTTATTCTGCAGCCTGGTTAGAAGTTCGACTTGCTCTATTGGGGAAATCTTCAAGGATGATTCCATCCAATAAGTGGAGAAATCACCTCTCATGTTTTCGTTACCATATCCGATTTCTTGAATATAGCTGTAAACGTCAGAGGCTCCAAGCTGTTCATCCAATGTCTGGAAATACCAGTTCACGGAGGAGTTCATTGCAGACTGTAAGGTCTGATCCGCATTCCATGCTTCAAAAGGATAGCCTTCTCCATTCCACGCAATAAAGGAGTTTGCTGGTGTAATGACACCTTCTTCCAAACCGAACAAGGCATCATATATTTTGTAAGTGGAGTTTGGTGCAACCAGCAGGGTGGCATGCTCCTTGTCGTGTATGCTCCATGCATCATTTTTCAAATCGTATAAAACAAAGCTACCTTCGTATTCTTCGAAGTATGTGGAGAGGTCTACATAGGAAACATTCTTAGAAGAGGAGTCCCATTGGTAGTAGTTTTCGTCTGCTGCGTATGTAGAAATAAAAGGAGCAAAACCTAACAGGAGAACAGCAGTCAGTACAAATGCCGTCATACCTTTTATTCTTTTCATAAATGTTGGTTTCTCATATGAGGCAATATTGATGATTCTTCGTTTCATCTGTTTCATGTTTCCACCAAGGCCGGCAGTAAATGGAAAAGGAGTAAGCGATACTTTTTCCGCAAAGTTAATGAGAGTATTCCCATAATCCTCGTAAGCATCCTCTTCAAGCATTTTCAAAACGGAAGTGTCACAGGCCACCTCTCTGTCATTACGCATTTCTTTCAGAGCGTACCACACAAGAGGATTGAACCAATAGACCACTCCGGCGAGGTTCATCAGATAATTTGCGATGGCATCGTGGTGTTTGTAATGCTGTAGTTCGTGCAACAGCATATAACGCATATCAGTTTCATCATAATCCGAGATCAGATGAATCGGAAGATAAATACACGGTTTCAAAAGTCCGACAATAATGGGGGATTTCAAAAATGCGGTGCTGTAAATAGGAATATTTCTGTGAATTCCCATTTCCTCTAAACATCGATGATATAGTCTGCGTACCTCCGGGTTCTGGAGGGGAAGTGCAGATTTCTCCAAAGTGTGTAGGCGGAGCGAGGATTTGATTACCAATATAATCATTGCAAAAATGCCTACAATCCATATTCCCAATAATATGTATCCGGCAATGGATGGTGTCTCGTTATTTACAGAAAGTGCAAAATCATTCATCCAGTCTGTATTTCCGGCCCGATGAATTCCTACAGCTTCTCCTATAGCAGTTGCAGTGTCGGAAGAAGGAGAGCTTCTTAAGCTACCAAGCCACGAGAAGATTTGTGGAAATCCGATGAGACGGA
>OMCT01001865.1_pt1 | contig 11667 bp, 7 predicted proteins | sample 1674301 | NCBI WGS metagenome assembly OMCT01 (sample SAMEA103958158, study PRJEB25191) | human gut metagenome
GGCATATAATAATATGTAATAGCTTATAGTTTACCCGATTAGTTAGTAATCGGGTATTTTTATTTTTGAAAGGATTTTAAAAATGGAAAAGATCAAAGTTGCGAACAAGTACCAGAAAAGTATCGATCTATTGAACGATGCTTTGGGAAAAGAGATTGCCACCTCGCTCCAGTACATGTATTTCCATGTCCATTTCGAAGATGCCGGTTACGAGTATCTTTCCAAAAAGATGCGGATGATTTCCATCGCCGAAATGCGTCACAGCGAGGAGTTGTCCGACCGTATCCTCTTCTTGCAGGGGGACGTGAATATGAACCCGTCGTTTACGACGCGCCAGATCTCCGATCCCAAGGAGATGTTCCGTTTCGCTATACAGCTGGAACAGAGTACGATCGACAGCTATAACGATGCCGCTCGCATTGCGGCCGAAGCCGACGATTCGGTAACGCACAAGATGTTCCAGGATCTGGCCGTCGAAGAGGAGGAGCACTTGGACTATTTCCGCAACGAGTTGCAGAACCTGCTCGATTACGGCGACAAGGAGTACCTCGCCTTGCAATCTTTTGCACGCAGCAAGGCCGAAGCCGAAGGGAAGGTTTCCGAGTAGTTTTTCCTCGCGGACGCGAGATAATGCGTCCCATACGTGGTTTTTGAATAAAATTTCATATCTTTACACGCGAAAAAAACTATTAACTTATTAAAATAATAGAGATATGAAATTTTATATCCGTATCGTGCTGCTGGCGGCTTTCCTGACGAGTTTGTTGTCGGCTCACGCGCAGTCCCCGACCATTACCTGGGACAGCATTGTGAAGGACCTCGGCGATTCGAATTACGAAGTCGTATTTACGGGTAAGATCCTGCCGGGATGGCATACGTACGACCTGCATTCGGACGTTTCTTCGACCCTGGTGGAGTTCGAGCCTGCAACGGGCCTGACGCTCGACGGCGATCCTTATGAGATCAACGCTTCCAAACGCGAATACGACGATATTTTCGAGGTCGAAATGGGTACTTATTTCGATGAAATCATCCTCGGTCAGAAAGTCACCCTGACGGGTGAGGGCGCCGTATTGAAAGGCAATATCAACTGGCGTTCCTGCGAGGAGGAAAATTGCAATTCGCCCGAGGATTGGGGATTCGAGATCACGATCGGCGATCCCGAGGCGGCCCGGGCATCCGTTGCGGCCGGGGATGCTGCGGATCAACCTGTTTCCGGCGACGGAGCCGGAGAGTCCAAAACCCTGTGGGGTCTGATTATCGAAGCGGTTCTTTGGGGCTTCGCGGCGCTGCTCACTCCTTGTGTATTCCCGATGGTCCCGATGACCGTATCGTTCTTTATGAAAGGCAGCGGATCGCCTGCTGCGGGACGTTTCAAGGCTTCGATGTACGGTTTCTTCATCGTAGCGCTCTATACGCTTCCCATTGCGGCGATCATTCTGATTACGCGTCTGGTGGGCGGCGATGCCGTGACGGCCGACATCTTCAACTGGCTGGCTACGCACTGGCTTCCCAACCTGATCTTCTTCATCGTGTTCATGATTTTCGCCGCATCGTTCTTCGGGGCCTTCGAGATCACGCTTCCGAGCTGGATGGTCAATAAGAGCGACCGGCACGCGGACAAAGGCGGTTTGATCGGTATCTTCTTCATGGCTCTGACGCTGGTGTTGGTGTCGTTCTCCTGCACCGGGCCGATCGTCGGCAACGTCCTGATTCGTTCGACTGCCGGCGAATTCTGGGTGCCCATCGTGACGATGTTCGCTTTCTCGCTGGCTTTTGCTCTGCCTTTTACGATTTTCGCTTTCTTCCCCTCCTTGCTGAAAGACCTGCCCAAGAGCGGCGGTTGGCTCGGTTCCGTGAAGGTCGTTCTCGGTTTTATCGAGGTCGCCCTCGGTTTCAAGTTCCTGAGTATGGCCGACCAGACCTACCACTGGGGGTTGCTCGACCGTGAGGTCTATTTGGCGATCTGGATCGTCGTGTTCACATTGCTGGGTTTCTATTTGCTGGGTAAGATCCGCTTCGCTCACGACGACGAACTCAAGCACGTTTCGGTGACGCGGCTGACGCTGGCCATCGCTTCGCTTTCGTTCGCGGTCTATATGTTTCCGGGTATGTTCGGTGCGCCGCTGAAAGCTCTTTCTGGCTATTTGCCCCCGATGCATACGCAGGACTTCGTGATCAATACGCAGGGTGTCGTTGCCGCACCGTCAGCAACGGCACAGACGACTGAAAAGATCAAATATGCGGATATCCTGCACTGGCCTTACGATCTGCCGGGGTATTTCGATCTGGCCCAGGCCGAAGCCGCTGCCAGGGAGGCCGATAAACCCTTGTTTGTGGACATTACGGGAATCAGTTGTGTGAATTGCCGCGAAATGGAAGCCCGCGTCTGGAGCGATCCGCGCGTGCAGCAGATCCTGCGCGACGATTACGTGCTGGTAGCCCTCTATACCGACGACAAGACCAAAGTGCCCGAGAACGAATGGGTGACCACTGCGGGAGGCAAGGTTCTCAAGGACATCGGCCGCATCAACTCCTACATCGCCCAGACCCGTTTCGGGGTGAACGGACAGCCCAACTACCTGATCCTCGGCCGTGATGGGCAGGAATTGGTTCCCAAGCGGGCTTACAATCTCGACGTGGAGGCATACATCGACTTCCTGAAGAGCGGTGTGGAGGCGTATAATAAAACGAAATAGGATGGATAGTGATAACCGGTTCGGGCAGTTCCTCCCGAACCGGTTATCGTTATCTCCTTGTTGCAGGATTCGGTAGGGTATTTGTATTTTTCCTGAAGTTGCCGTGCGCTGTTTATTCGAAAACAGGAGGGCCGTACCGAAGGTTTGAATCCGTTCGGGGATTCGATTTCAGTTATAAATAAAAGTTCGGGGTATGAAAATTTCGATCGTGGGGCCCGCCCATCCGTATCGTGGGGGCTTGGCCGTAATTATGCAGAGCATGGCCCGGGTTTTCCAACATCGGGGCGACGAGGTGAAGATCAAGACTTTCACGCTCCAGTATCCCCGTATTTTCTTTCCCGGCAGGAATCAGACGGTGCAGACACCTCCGCCGCCCGATCTGTACATCGTGCGGTGCGTGAATACGATGAATCCGTTCAACTGGATCGCCGTGGGGCGGTGGATCGCCCGCGAGAAGCCGGATTTCGTGCTGATGAAATACTGGACCCCCTTTATGGCGCCCTGTTTCGGTACGATTGCCCGTTTTGCCAAAAAGAACGGTACGACGCGTATCCTTTGTCAGATCGACAACGTCGAACCGCATGAACGCCATATGACCGACAAGCCGTTCAACCGCTATTTCCTGAGGGCGGTGGACGGCTTTATCTATATGTCCGAGCAGGTGCACCGCGAATTGCGCCGATATACGCAGGTTCCGGCGCTTTTCTCTCCGCATCCGCTTTTCGAAAATTTCGGTATCGTCATCGACCGTACGGAGGCCTGCATCCGCCTCGAACTGGATCCTTCGAAACGCTATGCGCTCTTTTTCGGTTTGATTCGGGACTACAAGGGATTGGACCTGTTGCTCGATGCCTGGAAGATCTACAAGCGGGAGCATCCTGCCGAAGACCGGCGCCTGATCGTGGCCGGTGAGTTCTATGCTCCGAAAGAGAAGTATTTGAAGCAAATCGCCGACAACGGACTGGAGGACGATGTGATTCTGCACGACTATTTTATTCCGGACGAATTGGTGCGTTACTATTTTTCCGTCGCAGATTTTTTGGTGCAGCCGTATCGTTCGGCCACGCAGAGCGGCGTGACCCAGATCGCTTATCAATTCGACCTGCCGATGGTGGTGACCGACGTGGGCGGTCTTCCGGAGATCGTGCCGGACGGTCGTGTCGGCTTCGTCTGCCGTCCCGATGCCGCAGAAGTCGCCCGGGCCATCGACCGTATCTGGCGGGACGATGTGCTCGCGGGATTCCGTGCGAACATGGAAGAGGAGAAGAAGCGCTTTTCGTGGGATGCGATGTGCGATCGCATTACGGAACTTTACCGATTGGTTAAATAGGAAGCGTAGAGGGTCGATCCGATTAAATAGGAACTCTTGTATCTCGAAAAGCGGAATCTCGTACGATCCTCGTCGCTTTAGCCGATAGACTCTTTATTACAAAACCCCCGCTGCAATTTGCAGCGGGGGTTTACTCATCATTTTTCCGGCAGACCGGGGATACGGATTATCGTTATTTCTTGATGTTGGGCAGTTCCAGGCCGTAGTGCTTTTTACGGTCTTCGAGCTTGAGCCAGAAAGCCAGCAGGAAAGCCAATACGCCGAGGCTGGCGAAAATCAGCATCGGAACCGTGTAGTTGTAGCTTACGTGTTCACCGGCTTTGATCGCTTCTCCCACGCCGGGATTGACCTTGTTGAGAACCCAGCCGATGATCATCGGGAAGGCCATCAGTCCGAGGTTCTGGATCCAGAAAATCGTTGCATAGGCAGAACCCATATAGCGGTTATCGACCAACTTGGGTACCGAAGGCCACAGGGCGGCGGGAACCAGCGAGAAAGAGAGGCCGAGCAGGATGATCGCCGAGAACGCGATAGCGGGGGTGAGGGGAACCAGTGCGAAAGTCATGTGGCAGATGAACATCAGGATCGCACCGATCATCAGCATCGTCGCGCCTTTGCCCTTGTGGTCGAGGAACCAGCCGAGGAGCGGAGTCAGAATCATTGCACCCATCGGGAACCAGCGGAAGATGTCCGAAGCCTGCTGGTTGGTGATGCCCAGATTACTTTCGAGCATACCCGTTGCGAAACGCTGGAACGGGAAAATCGCCGAATAGTAGAGCACGCAGAGTGCCGAAACGATCAGGAAGGTTTTGCTGCTGAAAAGGTTCTTCAGATCGGCGACCTTGAAGGGCTCTTCGGTTTCTCCTATCGGGGTGTCTGCCTCGGTTTGTCTGTCGAGTTTGAAGTCCATGACCGAGAAAGCGATGTAGGTCAGCAGGCCGATGCAGAGCAACAGGCCGACAACGGCTACCGGACGTGCTACGCTCGGATCGCCGCCCCAGTTAGCCACCCAGGGCGACAGGCTGAATACGGCGAATACGCCCAGTCGGGCAATAGCCATTTCCAGGCCCATCGCCAGAGCCAGTTCTTTCCCCGTGAACCACTTGACGATTGCACGGGATACTGTCACACCGGCCATCTCCGTACCGCAGCCGAAGATCATGAAGCCCAGGCAGGCGAGCTTCGCGCTGGCCGGAATGTCCGTGAGGAACGAATTGAGGAACTCGTAACCGAATCCGCCTTCATAGAAGTAGTTGCTCAGCCCGTAGAATTTGATACCGGCACCGAGTACCATCAGCGAGGCCGAAAGAATACCCGTAAACCGTACGCCCATCTTGTCGAGGATGATACCTGCGACGAGCAGGAAACCGCAGACGTTCAGAATGAATTCCGAACCGCCGTACAGTCCGAAAATCGTGGGGCTCCAGCCTCGGGTGCTTTCGAGCATGTTCTGCAACGGCGAGAGGACATCGACGAACATGTAGCCGAAGAACATGGTGAGCGCCACCAGAATCAGCGCGGTCCACCGAGCCCACGCCGAGTCGTTCAGTTTCTTTTGAATAGCTTGTGTCATAGTTTATTGAATTGGTTATTGTTAGTTAAAAAGCTTCTGTATGCTCCCCCGTGTAACGTTTGAGGATTTCATAGGCCGAGGTAATGCCCAGCTCTCCGGCTTTCGAGAGGTCGAGGCAGCCCTTGCGTGTGTCTTTCATATAGATTTGGGTCATGCCCCGGTTGTAGAACGCTTCGGCGAAGAGGGGATTCAGTTCGATGGCTCTTGAGAAATCTTCGAAGGCCTCGGGCAGTTTGCCTGAAAGAGCCAGCAGCGTTCCCCGGTTGTAGTAGGCTTCGGCGAAGTTCGGGAAGAGGCGGAGCGTCTTGTCCAGATCGGCGATGGCTTCGTCGTAATTGTAGGTGCGTGTATGGGTGTTGGTGAGTTTGTTCGCCGGGTCGGAGTCGATCGAAATTCGCTGATAGGGATTGTCCAGGCCCGATGAAGTCGATCATTTCGGCCCGTGTCACGGCCCGGTTGAAGTAGAGGAATGGATTGGCGGCATTGTCTGCGATAGCCGACGAATAGGCGCCGACCGAATTGGTGAATTGTCGGATCAGCGATTGCGAAATGGCATATTGTACTTGCAGGAGCCAGTCGCGCGGATTCTGGCGCAGGATTTCGGCATAGCGGCTGTCGAGCATCGCCAAAGAGTCCGCATCGATGTTCGTGGGCCGGTTGGAGAGGACGAGGTAGGGATTGTCCAGTTTTTTCTCGAAGTCTTTGACCCGTTGCAGGGTATAGCGGTTCGACGCCTCGATCCGGGTGGTGTCGGGCTGCATCAGGGTGAAGCGGAACAGGGGAAGCAGACGCATGTTGCTGCGGCCCAGGTTCGGTTGTTCCGAAATGCGGTCGAAGTAGTTGTTGGTGAATTGGTTGTCGAAGGCCAGCAGTTTGTCCATCCGTTGTGTCGTATCGGCATAGATCGAGTAGGTGCTGTCCTTCAGGTGGGATTTGTATTCGGCGATCTTGCGTTGGGCAATCTCTTCGTCCCGTTTCGCAGCCTTGGGGTTATGCAACGCATAGCGCAGGGCGCTGCGGTTCAGGTAGGCGTTGGCGAAGTCGGGGTAGAGTTCGATGGCCCGGGTGTAGTCGCGCTCGGCGCCTTCGAGATCGCCCAAGCGGGTTTTGAGCATGGCACGCAGGTAATAGACCTGGACATTGCCGGGGGAGTAGAGCGCCACGCGGTCGAAGTCGTCGAGTGCGCGGTTGTAATCGCCGATCTGGGTGCGGAGAATCGCCCGGTTGAAATAGGTGAACGAGTTGGTCGAGTCCAGTTGTAGCACCCGGTCGAAATCCGCGAGGGCCTGCATCGGACGGTTGGTGTTGGAATAGACCACCGCCCGGTTGAAATAGGGCGGCAGGAAAGCCGAGTCGCAGCGGATCGACATGTCGAAATCGGCTTCGGCTCGGGCATACTCCTCTTTTTGCAGCAACAAGGTTCCGCGTTGGTAATAGCCGTTGGGATTTTCGCGGTTGGTGCGGATCGCCTGGTCGAAATTTTCCAGGGCCCGTACGGTGTCCTTCAGGTAGAGGTAGGCTGTGCCGCGGCCGATGTAGGCGTCGGCTACCTTGTTTTCCTGGAAGATGAATTTGTCGAAATCCTCGATCGCCTCCTCGTATTGCTTGTTCTGCAGGCGCGTATAGCCCCGGCTGTAATAGGCGTCCGGCAGGTCGGGCCTCAGGTCGATCGCCTCGCGGAAATCCTGCAGCGCGTCGTCGTAGTTGCCCATGCGCGTACGGGTCAGCGCCCGGTAGATGTAGGCGGTCGTGAACACGGGGTTTTTGACGATGGCAGCCGAAAAGTCGGTATCGGCACCCAGCAGGTCGTCGAGGTTGAATTTGGCTACACCCCGCAGGAAATAGCCCTCTGCGGCGTCCGGATCGGCCCGCAACAGGATGTTGAGCACACGAATCGCCTCCTGATATTCGCGGTTCATCAGGCAACGGCGGCTGGCCCAGTAGAAGTAGTCTTTGTTGTATTGGGCGTCGGCAGCGGCAGCGTTGCCCAGCAGCGTCCCCAACAGGATGATTTTCAGGATAAATTTGCGCAATGCCACGACACCCCGATTTGGTTGTGATTATTCTTGTTCGTATCCGAAGCGCTTGAGTTGCCGTTCGTTATCGCGCCAGTTCTCGTTTACTTTGACGTACAACTCCAGGAAAACCTTCTTGCCGAGGAATTGTTCTATGTCCTCGCGGGCCTGTTGTCCGACTTTTTTGAGTTTCTCGCCCTTGTGTCCGATCAGGATGCCCTTCTGGGAGTCGCGTGCGACATAGATGACCGCCGAAATGCGGTCGATCGTCGGTTCCTCCCTGTAGGCTTCGATCGCTATTTCGCAACAGTAGGGGATCTCCTTGTCGTAGTTGCGCAGGATCTTTTCGCGGATTATTTCCGAGGCGAAGAATCGCAGCGTTTTGTCCGTGAGCGTATCTTTGGAGTAGAAGGCTTCTCCCTCGGGCAGCCGTTCCAGAATCAGGTCGAAAAGTCCCTTGATGTTGAAATTCTCGCGTGCCGATACCGGGACGATCGTGGCGGCCGGCAGCAGCGCCTGCCATTTATCGACGAGCTCTTCGAGCTTTTCGGGCGTCGTGAGGTCGATCTTGTTGATTACCGCGAGGGTGGGAATATCGCTTTGGCGGATCTTTTCGAGGATGTCGTTCGAACGGTCGCTTTGTTCCACCGTGTCGGTGACGTAGAGGATTACGTCCGCATCGTTCACGGCGCCGGTGACGAATTTCATCATCGACTCCTGGAGTTTGTAGCTGGGTTTCAGAATGCCCGGCGTATCCGAGAAGACGATCTGGAAATCTTCGCCGCTGACCACTCCCAGAATGCGGTGGCGCGTGGTCTGGGCTTTGGAGGTGATGATCGAGAGGCGTTCGCCTACGAGTGCGTTCATCAACGTCGATTTGCCGACGTTGGGATTTCCGATGATATTGACGAAACCGGCCTTGTGCATAGGATGTCTGTTGTCTGATTCTCACGAAAAGGCAGTGAAAGCGAGGACCGCATAAAACGAACGAACTTGTTTTTCATGCCGGGCCGCCATGCTGCCTGCTCCAAAAATAGTGAAAGCCGAGAGCAATCGCACGGATTTGCACGCTAAGATTGCCGAACCGCCTCCTATCTTTTACAAAGATAGCGAAAAAAATACCCCCTGCCAAATGAAGCGTCATCTTTCTATGTTCAGAAGGAGTCGGTCGGTGGCGTTTTTCGGATAAGGGGGGGGGCCGAGGGAGGTTGCGGCTCTTTTCGACGCCGCTGTTTTTCCGGGAAAAGCCCGTTATCGGACGGATTGGAAGATCGGGTCGGAAAAAACGCGTTTTCTTCGGTCCTTCGCGTTGTGTTTTCCTCTCCGGTTTTTTCCTATTTCTGTATATTTTTCTTGTACTCGTCTGCAAGGTGTTCCGGACGAATCCGTTCTTCGTGTTTACGGGCGAAGCCTTTCCGGATTTGTCCTGCATTCTGCTTGCCCAATTATGAGCTGACACCGATTTCGGAGAGCATGTGTGAATCGCCTTTTCGCTGCCGGTGCGTGGTTGCAGAGGATGCCGGATTTGCCCGGAAGCGGGTCGATTATATGATAGATGTCATAAGGAAAACCCCTTCGGTTCGGAACCCGAACCGAAGGGGTATAAAGTAGTTGGCGAAGTATTCATCCCGCTTATCTGCGGAAGCCGCGTCCGGGTAATTTGGGCATTTTCATATTGCCTCCGGCGACGGCCTTCATCATCTTGTGCGTGTCTTCGAACTGCTTCATCAGTTTGTTCACCTCGGCCATCGTCGTACCGCTGCCTTTGGCGAGCCTTTCGCGGCGCTTGGCGTCGATGATTTCGGGTTTCTCGCGTTCGAGGGGAGTCATCGAGTTGATGATCGCTTCGGTCTGCTTGAATACGTCGTCCGAGATCTCGACATTCTTGAGAGCCTTGCCCATACCGGGGATCATCGAGGCCAGGTCCTTGAGGTTGCCCATCTTCTTGATCTGCGCGATCTGCCCCATGAAATCGTTGAAGTTGAACTGGTTCTTGACGATCTTCTTCTTCAGGCGGCGGGCCTCCTCTTCGTCGTACTGCTCCTGGGCGCGTTCCACGAGCGATACCACGTCGCCCATGCCCAGAATACGGTCGGCCATACGTTCCGGATGGAATACCTGGATGGCATCCATCTTCTCGCCGCTGGAGATGAACTTCAGCGGTTTGTTCACCACCGCACGAATCGAGATCGCCGCACCGCCGCGCGTATCGCCGTCGAGTTTGGTAAGCACTACGCCGTCGAAATCCAGCCGCTGGTTGAACTCGCGGGCCGTATTCACGGCATCCTGACCCGTCATCGAATCGACCACGAAGAGCGTTTCGCCCGGTTTCACGGCCTGTTTGATCGCCGTGATCTCCTGCATCATCGCCTCATCGACGGCCAGACGGCCCGCCGTATCGACGATCACGACGTTGAAACCGTGCTGACGGGCGTATTTGATGGCATTTTCGGCGATCTGCACCGGATTTTTATTCCCCTCTTCGGTATAGACTTCGACTCCGATCTGTCCGCCCAGCACCTTGAGCTGGTCGATGGCCGCAGGACGATAGACGTCGCCCGCCACGAGCAGCACCTGGCGCCCCTTCTTGCTCTTGAGCATCGCCGCCAGCTTGCCCGAGAAGGTAGTCTTACCGGAGCCTTGCAGACCGGCGATCAGGATGACCGCAGGCGTGCCCTCCAGCTTGATGTCGGTCGCCGTGCCGCCCATGAGTTGTGCCAACTCGTCGCGGACGATCTTGGTAATCATCTGTCCCGGCTTGACGGACTTGAGCACGTCTTGTCCCAGGGCCTTCTGCTTCACCTCGTCGGTGAAGGATTTGGCTACCTTGTAATTGACGTCGGCGTCGATCAGCGCCCGGCGGATCTCCTTGAGGGTTTCGGCGACGTTGATTTCGGTGATGCGGCCTTCGCCCTTGATCAGCTTGAAGGACCGTTCGAGTTTATCGGTTAAGTTTTCAAACATAGTTTCGGTTCGTTATCGTATGCCGGGAAACGGTGCCGCCCGACGCTGGAGCATTTTTCGTTTTGCGGAGCCGTCGTTGCAGTCGGTTTTTTCAGTCCGGACAAAGCTAAAGCGGTGTCGGGCAAATCGTTCTCCCTGTTCGGCCGTTGCAGGTCCGCTCCGGATTTTTCGCTTGCAAATATATAAAACTATTCGCAGAATCGCAACGGAGGTGCTGATTTTCCTTGGTGTCGGCGACAAAGATAAACCCCCTCTGAGAAGAGGGGGCTATCGGGAGTCGAATCCGCTATTGTCTTACGTACAGCAATCGGTCGATCTGTGAAACGTTCTGATCGGTTATCTCTGCTTCCGGATTGATCTTGATCACGTATTTCTGAACGAATTTATAATCGATTTGGATCGGGTTATCGTTCAGTTGGGTCACTTCCGGCGGGTAGCAGACGATGCAGTCGTCATCGAGAGGCAGTGTGGGCATCGGGTGCAAGTTCCATGTTCCGGTCTGCTCGGAGTAGAGATTGCAGTAGGGTGGCTCGATCTTGAGCCGGAATTTCTCCGTGAAACAGTTGTATTCGAATGTAAAGGTATAGGTGAGGGGACTCGTAATATCTTTGCCGTCATCCTCTTTTTCCTGCGTTACCGAGATAAGTTCGAAATCGTCGATATCTTGCTGGGTGACGTAGATATATCCCAGATGCTCTTCGGGCAGCGTAATTTTCACCTGCCTGTATTCCGTCGTTTCTTTGGTGGTTCCGTCGGAGAGCGTATTGAGGATTTTGGCGTAGGAAGTATAGGCGTTCGGCAGCACGATATGCTCGCCTTCGGGATCGTCGCCGTCGAAGATATAGCCGAGTGTTCCCTCTTCGATGATCTTTTGGTCGGTCAGGTAGGCCAGATAATCGGGTTCCGGAGAGGGCGTAGTGCCGTAATGGAGAGTGTATTCGGTCTGGGTGGCGATCGAGATATTTTCCATACTTTCGGGGTTGTGGAAGGTCGAGGTGACCACGATCGTGCTGACGCGCCCCTCGTTGTCGAACGTGTATTGATACTGGCTGTTTTTGTATTTTGTCTGCTGGCTCGCGGGCAGGT
>OMCT01001868.1_pt1 | contig 11632 bp, 7 predicted proteins | sample 1674301 | NCBI WGS metagenome assembly OMCT01 (sample SAMEA103958158, study PRJEB25191) | human gut metagenome
GCACTTCCATCAAGTCGAGCAGACCGGTGCCGTTGTCGGTGGTTTCCGAGACTTCGGCAGCCTCTGTTTCCGGCTCATTGTCTTCAATCACGTCGGTGGCTTCTGTCTCGGCGCCGCCTTCGAGCTGCACGATTTTCACATTCGACAGCTTGCTCTTGGTGATGATAGGTTTCCCGATATAGTACACCTTTCCTGAGCCTACGCCCTTCACGGAGAGCGTTTCTTTAGGGGCGCAACCTATTGCACCAGTGCCCATCAGCGTGCATTTCACGTGTTTCGCCGCCACCTCGTCGGCTTGAATCTCGCCGGTGCCCACATTCTTTATCGACAAGTTCTCACATTTGCCCGATGTTATGATTTTACCCTTTCCCGTGAGCAGTTTAAGGTTGATGTTGATAGCGTCGAGACCGTTGGCAATGATTGTGCCGTTGCCTTGAAGCTGTATGTCGATTTTAGCCCCAGGAGCCACTTTACGCAGCGTCAGGGTGCTGTCTTTTGTATTCTCTGCCTTGTACAGATACGACGAATAGACATAGACCGTAGGCAGTGTCTTGACAGTGATTGCTGCAGGGTCGAGCTGTATTTTCAGTCTGCCCTTCGAACGCTCTGCCATGATGTAGGATGTGTATTCCTTCTCGATGTCAAACGCCACGATGCCCACTGAGTCGGCATTGTTGGAATAGACCACGTTGATGCCGTCGTTAACCACCAGTTCGTTGAATTCGCCCACATTGATGGTGTGTGGAGTGGCATTTACCGCTGCCGCGCAGCAGAGGGTGATGATAGCCAAAAAGAATTTCTTCATAACGTCGCTTGTTTCTAAATATGTAAATAATCAGTTTCTATGCGTTGCAGCACGTCGTCGAGCTCTGCCCACGTCTTTGCCTGAAGCATTGCGATGCGCGTTTCCCTGAAATTGGGGATACCCTTGAAGAGCGGCGACGCGGCAAGATGACGGCGGATGTGGAGAATGCCTCTCAACTCATCGATGCCTTCGATGCTCTCCGCAATCTGGCGGCGGAGCAGCGCCATCTTCTCCGACGCCGGTATCTCTATCGCGGTGCCGTGAAGCAGATAGTGCTTCATTTCGCGGAAAATCCACGGAGCGCCTATCGAGGCGCGGCCCACCATCACGGCATCCACTCCATAGCGGTCAAAAGCCGTTTTCAAGCCCTCTGGCGTCGTGATGTCGCCGTTGCCGACAATCGGTATCGTGATGCGGGGATTGCGCTTCACCTCGCCGATAAGCGTCCAGTCGGCGTCGCCGGTATACATCTGGCTGCGGGTGCGGCCGTGGATTGTAAGCGCACGGATGCCGCAGTCCTGCAGCTGCTCGGCGAGCGTGGTGATGATTTTGTTTTCGCAGTCCCACCCCAGACGGGTCTTGACCGTCACGGGCAACTTCACCGCATCGACCACCGAACGCGTGATTTGCAGCAGCTTGGGCACGTCGCGGAGCATTCCTGCCCCCGCGCCTTTTGACGCCACCTTCTTCACCGGACATCCGAAATTGATGTCGATGACGTCAGGACCGGCCGCCTCGGCGATTTTTGCAGCCTCCACCATCGGTTCCACCTCCTTGCCGTAGATTTGTATCGCCACAGGCCGCTCGGCGGCGTTGGTGTGGAGTTTGCGGGTGGTGCTGTTGATGTTGCGCACAAGAGCGTCGGCCGACACGAATTCCGTGTAGACCATATCGGCTCCCTGCTCTTTGCAGATGAGACGGAACGACGGATCAGTCACGTCTTCCATCGGTGCCAGCAGCACCGGGCGCTCTCCCAAGTCAATTGTTCCTATCTTCATTCGCTTCTTTCGTTTTGTGTGCGCAAGTTACGCATTTTTATCTGTCTTTCCAACATTGCCGGAAATTGAAATGTTCATTCTTAATGTCCTATTTTCTGTCTGTTTTGTCGGTTGCGCGCAGACGGGCAAGCATTTCTGCAGCCGTCAGCAGGCTGACGGGATGCCGCCACCCGGGCGACAACTCGCAGAGCGGTGCCAGCACAAACTCGCGTTTGTCCATCCGTGGATGAGGCAGGACGACAGTGGCGGTGTCGACAACCTCATCGCCGGCATACACGATGTCGATGTCAAGCTGACGGTCGGCATAACTGCCGTCGGCATTGCGGTGGCTGGAGCTTCCCGCCTCGCGCTCGATGCGCTGGAAGATGTCGAGCAGACGCCCGACGGGCAAGTCGCTCTCAAACTCGACAGCGATATTGAAAAAGGGGTTATCAGACTGATAACCCCATGCTTCAGATTCGTATATGCTTGAGACTCGCGGGGTGCTGCCAACGCTGCGGGCTATCTCGTCAACGGCGCGGCGCAAGTTTGCCTCGCGGTCGCCGAGATTAGTTCCGATGTTGACACTCACTGTCCGCATTGCCTGCGTTTACAGCGTTTTTGAAACCTCTACTTCTTCGTAGGCTTCAATCATGTCGCCTTCCTTCACATCGTTGTAGTTGGCGATGTTAAGACCGCAGTCGTAGCCCGACGACACTTCCTTGACATCGTCCTTGAAACGCTTCAGAGAGCCGAGCTCGCCCGTGTAGATGACAATGCCGTCGCGGATAAGGCGCACTTTGCTCGTGCGTTTCACCTTGCCCTCGCGCACCATACAGCCTGCAATCGTGCCGACCTTCGATATCTTGTAGGTTTGAAGCACTTCTGCCGTACCGGTAACCTCTTCTTTGAGCTCCGGCGAGAGCATTCCTGCCATTGCGTCTTTAACCTCCTCAATTGCATCGTAGATGATTGAGTAGAGACGGATGTCGACGCCATCGTTCTCTGCCAGACGGCGGGCGGCTACCGACGGACGCACCTGGAAGCCGATAATAACGGCGTCGGATGCGGCGGCAAGCGTAACGTCGCTCTCCGAAATCGCACCCACGGCCTTGTGGATTACGTTGACCTGAACCTCTGGTGTCGACAGCTTGATAAGCGAATCGCTCAACGCCTCGATTGAGCCGTCAACGTCACCTTTGACGATAAGGTTCAACTCGTGGAACTCGCCCAATGCGCGGCGGCGGGCAATGTCGTCGAGGCCAGGCATACGACGGGTGCGCTCCTTGACCTCGCGCTGCAACTGCTCGCGGCGCGTGGCTATCTCGCGTGCCTCACGGTCGGTGTCCAGAATGTTGAACGTGTCGCCGGCGGTCGGCGCACCGTTCAGACCGAGCACCAATGCCGGTGCCGCAGGGCCTGCCTCCGTGATGCGCTGGTTGCGCTCGTTGAACATGGCGCGGATCTTGCCATAGCTTGTTCCTGCCACCATGATGTCGCCCACACGCAGCGTTCCGTTGCTCACAAGCACGGTTGCCACATAGCCGCGACCCTTGTCGAGCGACGACTCGATAATCGAGCCTGTTGCCTTTCGGTTGGGGTTGGCTTTAAGGTCTAGCATCTCTGCCTCGAGAAGCACCTTGTCGAGCAGTTCTTTAACGCCGATACCCTTCTTGGCTGAGATTTCCTGCGACTGATATTTTCCACCCCAGTCTTCCACGAGGTAGTTCATATTGGCGAGCTCCTCCTTGATTTTGTCCGGGTTGGCGGCAGGCTTGTCTATCTTGTTGATTGCAAACACGATTGGCACACCGGCTGCCGAGGCGTGGTTGATTGCCTCGATGGTCTGCGGCATCACGTTGTCGTCGGCGGCAACGATGATAATGGCGATATCCGTCACCTTGGCTCCGCGGGCACGCATCGCCGTAAATGCCTCGTGGCCCGGGGTATCGAGGAACGTGATGCGGCGGCCGTCCTCAAGCTTCACGTTGTAGGCTCCGATATGCTGCGTGATGCCACCAGCCTCGCCGGCGATAACGTTGGCGTTGCGGATGTAGTCGAGCAGCGATGTCTTACCGTGGTCTACGTGTCCCATCACGGTCACAATCGGCGGACGCGGCAGCAAATCTTCCTCGGAGTCGGCCTCCTCGTTGATTGCCTCCGACACTTCCGCACTGATATATTCTGTCTTGAAACCGAATTCTTCTGCTACAAGGTTGATGGTCTCAGCATCGAGTCGCTGGTTGATGGAAACCATCACGCCGATATTCATACATGTGGCGATAACCTTGTTGACCGGCACATCCATCATCAGTGCCAAGTCGTTGGCTGTCACGAATTCTGTGATGCGCAGCGTCTTGCTTTCCTTTGCCTCCAATGCGGCTTCCTCGCGCTCGCGCTCTTCAAAAGCCTCGCGCTTCTCTTTTCTCCATTTAGCACTCTTCTTCTGAGGCTTGTTGGTGAGGCGCGCAAGTGTTTCCTTAACCTGCTTCTGCACGTCTTCTTCGCTGACCTCTGCCTTTATGTGGCGCTTGGCCTTGTTGTTCGGACGGTCGGCGTTCTTGTTCTTGTTGCGGCGGCTGTCGTTGTTGCCTCCACCTTGCTTCTGTCCGCCGGCTTGCTGTCCGCCCGGATGCTCAATGTCGACTTTCTCCTTGCCGATGCGTTTGCGCTTGCGCTTCTCGCTGTCGGCGTTTGCGCCTCCGTTGGCTTGTTTTTCCTTGGCGATGCGCTCTTTACGCTTTTCCTCCTTCGACTTCTTCTTCGGACGGGTCGACTGGTTGATGGCGTCAAGGTCGATTTTGCCGAGAATCTTAGGAGCGGCGATTGTTGCCACGACAGTCTTGATTTCGTTGGATTCCGAAACCTCAGGCGCTGCGGCTTTCGGCGCGCTCTGTGGCTGTGGCGCAGGCTGCGGAGCTGGCTTTGCCTCCTCTTTCACCTCCGCCTTCTTAACCTCTTCCTTTACCTCTTTCTTTACCTCTGGTTTAGGTTCCGGTTTCGGCGCAGGTTTCGGTGCGGGTGCGGGCGCAGGTGCTGGCTTGGGCTCTGGCTTCTTCTCTTCAACGACAGGGTTGTTGTGCTTGTCGAGTTCGATTTTGCCGAGAATCTTCGGCTTCTGCACGGTTTCCACAACAGTCTTTATCTGCTCCGGCTTTTTAGGCTCTTGCGATGCCTTGTTTTTCACTTTGTCCTTCTGACGCTCCGAGGCATAGCGTTCCGACTTCGACTTCAAGTCTTTGTCGTTTTTAAACGCGCGCACCAGCATTTCGTGCTGCTCGTCGGAGATGCGAAGGTTCAGGTTGCCGGGATCGCCGACCTCCTGATTGTGTTTCTGCAGAAATTCCACCAGCGTAGGAATCCCCACATTCAAATCGTTTGCTACTTTGCTTATCTTTATTGGCATATTGCTTGTTAAGTTTTCTGTTGTTAATCCTCAAATTCCGCTTTCAATATATCGAGCACTTGGTCGACGGTGCTTTCCTCAAGGTCGGCTTTGTCGATTATCTGCTCGCGTGGCATGTTGAGGACGGCTTTTGCCGTGGTGCAGCCGATGCCTTTGAGGGCGTCGATAACCCAGCTGTCGATTTCGTCGCTGAATTCATCAAGATAAATGTCGTCGCTGTCCTCTGTGAAGCGGTAAACGTCAATCTGGTAGCCGGTCAGCATTGTGGCAAGCTTGATGTTCAAACCGCCTTTTCCGATGGCAAGCGACACCTCTTCCGGAAGCAGCATCACCTCGGCGCACTTCTCTTCCTCGTTGATGCGGATTGACGACACCTTGGCGGGGCTGAGGGCGCGGCGGATGTAGAGTTCGGGATTCGTTGTGTAGTTGATCACGTCGATGTTCTCGTTGCGCAACTCGCGCACAATGCCGTGGATACGGGAGCCTTTCACGCCGACGCATGCGCCGACCGGGTCGATGCGGTCGTCATACGACTCTACGGCTATCTTGGCGCGCTCGCCAGGGATGCGGGCGATGCCTTTAAGCAGGATGAGTCCGTCGTGAATCTCCGGCACCTCAATTTCAAACAGACGGCGGAGGAATTCAGGGCTTGTGCGCGAAATTATCACCTTCGGGTTGTTGTTGGCGTTCTGCACTTCCTTGATGACGGCGCGGATGGTTTCGCCCTTGCGGTAACGGTCGCTCGGAATCTGCTCTTCCTTCGGGAGGATGAGCTCGTTGTGCTCCTCGTCAAGAACAAGCACTTCGCGTTTCCAGATTTGGTAGACCTCGCCTACTACAATCTCGCCTTCCATTGCCTTGAACTTGGTATAGATGGCGTCTTTCTGAAGATCGAGTATCTTGGATGCGAGCGTCTGACGGAGTGTCAGGATGGCGCGGCGGCCGAATTTCTCAAACACGATTTCTTTCGTAACGTCCTCGCCGATCTCGCATTCCGGGTCAATCTCGCGGGCGGCGGTAAGACCGATCTGCATGCTCGGATTCTCTACAGCGCCGTCGGCCACTACTGTGAGGTTTTGATAAATCTCGCAGTCGCCCTTGTCTGGGTTCATGATTACGACGAAATTCTCGTCCGATCCAAACATCTTTGCCAGCACGTTGCGGAACGATTCCTCCAACACGCTGATCATTGTGGTCTTGTCGATATTCTTCAGCTCTTTAAACTCCGAAAAGCTGTCTACCATGCTTATGGTTTCCTCTTTCTTTGCCATAATGTCTTAAAACTGGATTACGTATTTTGTATATTTTATTTCGTTATAACCGAAGCGGAGGTCTTCCTCCTGCTCCACCGGACGCTTGGCGCCTTCGGGTTTCACTTTCTTGACCACCGTAAGCACGAAGCCGTCGGCGTCGGCACTCTTGAGGATGCCTTTGAGCTTGCGACCGTCGGCGGTAAGCACTTCAACCTCGTTGCCTTCGTTCTTGTGGTACTGGCGCTCTACGCGCAGTGGCGATGTCAGTCCGGCTGAGCCGATTTCAAGTTCATAATCTTCCTCGTCGCGGTCAAACTCGCTCTCAACAAGTCGGTTAAGGCGGATACACTCATCTATGTCCACACTTGTGTCGCTGTCGATTTCCACCACGATGTTGTTATCCTTGCTGATTCTGACGTCGACGAGAAAAAGGTCGGTGCCTTCCATTCCTCGCTCCAAGACTGCTGTCAGCGCGCTTTTGTCAATCATTCTTCAATTGTTGATGTATTAATAAAACAATGGAGAAGACTTCCGCCCCCTCCATTTCCGTCTGCAAATATACTTATTAATAGACAAATGCACAAACATTTGGTTTCAACGGCTCAAAAACTGTCTTATAATTAGCGATATTTAACACTACCAAGCAAATTATACGTTTTTTTAGCATCCTCAACGCGCTTTTTTGACGTTCGCCTGGGATGCCTGTTCCGTTACCGCGGCAGTTGCCGCTCATTCTGTGGGTTAAATAAGTTAAAAACTTGTTCCCGATGCTTGTTTCTCAAAGAAATTTCATATCTTTACGCAGTTTAGTAATAACCTAACCGAAAAAGAACAAAGAAAAATACAGAATACACATCATTTATTAACTTAAAATCTTTTTTATGAGAAAGTCTTTTAAACACATTCTGTTGGCTGGCTTGACCATTGCATCGACAGCCATGGCTATGAATGCACAGACTTTGACGCAGGACTGGAAGGTGACCGAGGGTCTGCCTACAGCCGGCAATGCCCGTTGGGGCATTGGTTTCGACGGAAAAGTCTACACCAACGACAAAAGCGTGCCTCAAATCATCGCTATTAATGCCGAGGGGAAAACCACTGTAGCAACGAGCGCTGCAGGTACAGCAATCACTGTCGATGGAGCTGGAAACTTCATCGTAAACGATGGTTTTCCTAACGCCGCTTCTTCAACAACGTTCAAGATTCTCCCTGCTGGAACAACGGAGATGATTGATTTGACAGTCACTCTTCCTGAAGGCGTGACAGCCGGCCGTATGGACTTCTTGGGTCGCGCTGTCGGCAATGTTATGTCGGAAACAGGCGGTGCTTTCTACATCACTCCTGCCAACTCTGGAAAAATTGCAAAAATCTTTGTTGCAAAGGGTGTTCAGGTCGCTGAAAAGTCAAAAGCTATCGCTGCTGGCATCGCATGCGCTTCCGACGGACATGTTCAACCTGCCGACAACAATCCTGAAACCGACAACATTTTTGTGCGTCCGGCACGCACGCAAGCTTTCTTTGACGGCTTGACAAAGGTCGGAACGGCAAACACTACCGCTGGTGGCGACGCTGTCACTCTCGACGGAACTTTGTTCACATTCGAGCCTTGCGGAACAAACTACGTTGACGGCTTCCAGGTTGTGAACCGCACAACAAACGAGGTGGTTGCAACTCACGAAAACGAATTCTCGAAATCTGCCGCCGCTCCTAACCAGAACGCGATTTCTGTAGAGAAGGTAGACGAATACACTGCTGCAATCTACCAATACGTTCCTGGTCAGATAGCTGCAAAGTACACATTCTCTATTCCTAAGCCGCTTCCTGCTCTTGAGGCCCGCAACGCTTACGCTTATGACATCAAGGTGGAACCTGCCGCTGAAAACTACACTGTTTCTTATCGTTTGAACGCTCCTGCTGAATCTGTAAAGGTTCAGATGTTTGTCGACGGCGAAATGACAAAGGAATACGAAGGTACTACTGTCGCTACCTACGGAGACTATGAAATGACGACCCTCAAAAACCTCAACTCTGTTGAAGTCCCGGGTACCGACGTTCCTAAAGACGCGTTGGTGCAATTCAAGGTTGCCGTTACAAGCGCCACTGTTGCCGAGCCTACTGTAAGCACTAAGAAATACAGCTTCTACCACCCGTCAAGCGTGGACGTAGACAACAACACCGACAGCCCTAACTTCGGACGAATCCTTGTTGCCGAGGCTATGGCAGCGAAACCTACCGGCTACCACTCTTCTGGCGAAAACAACGGTCTGTATGCTTTCGACCCGACTATGAACCCTATCAAAAACGCTGAAGGCAAATATGCGTTCAAGGGCGGTCAGACTTTCCAGACTACATTCCCTAACGGAAAAACTTCCTACGATCCTCGAAAAGTGCGTATCGCTGCCGACGGACGTATCTTCCTGAGCGGTCAGAACTCTAATGGTATCGCGCTCTGGCAGGTTGACCCAACCGACCTCAACGCTGCGTTCAAACCGGTGATCAAGGGCACTGCAAACCCTGAAACTTACGAAATCACAAACGAGGCTGGCGAATTTATCGCTGCGCCTAACGTAAGTATGGACCTCGCGGGCTTTGGCTCTGGTCTCAAGATTCTGATGCTTTCTACAAACGCAAGCGGCACCAGCTTCTCTTACTCTGGCTACCGCACCGACGAGTACTACATCGGCAAAGCCACTACTTGGGACGCCGCTCCGACACAGGCTATCGACGCTTTGACTGGTAAATACACCATCTCTCACACCAACACTACTGCAATCTACGACAACGAGGGCGGTATATGGTATGCCAACTCTCGCTCTAAAGCTACGGAAGCGGAACCTACTTTGGTTCACATCAACGCTGAGGGCGTAGAGGACTACAAGGTCGACTCTAACGACAAGGGCGGTTTCTACGGCGGTGGCGGTATCCGCTTCAACGCCGACTTCTCTCTCCTCGCTATCGGTACTTCTGACAAGACTCTCACTGTATTCGAGGTTTCTAAGGACGACAATGGCGCTCCTGTTTTGACTGAGAAATACAAATTTGCTACGACTATCGGACGCAACCTCAACGACATCGCTTGGGACTGCGCAAACAACCTCTACATTGTCAGCAACAGCGGTGAGTTGTTGAAAACTGTCGCTCTTCCTCGCGAAAACGGTGAAGTTGTCGTTGCCGCTCCAAGCAAATACGACATCAACATCTCAAGCGACGAGTATCCTGCTTCTGTTTACATCATCGGTTCTAATAATGTATGGAACCCTGAAGACGGCGTGAAATTGACCAAGGGGGAAAACGGTGTCTACACTGGCACTTTAACAGGTCCTTGCAACTTCGGTATCACTACAGTGCTTAACGCTGACTGGGATGTTGTCAACGCCAACCGCTACGGTTTTGAGGTCGACAACACTGCCGTTACTCTCAACACGGCTATGCCTCTCGTGAAGGCTGCCGGCGCTATCCGCGTGGCTGAGGAAGGCGAATTCGAACTCACTGTCGACCTTAAGAACATGACTGTCCTCGTTGCTGGCGAAGCTCCGGTGGTTTATCCTGAGAAGCTTTACCTCCTTGGCACTGTTGAGCCTAACGCCTGGGATCCTGCCGACGAGACTCACGTTGCCAACCCGATATCTGAGGGCATCTATCAGATTGATAACGTCTCGATTCTCGCTGCCGATGAAAACGACTATGGCTACTTCGCATTCACTTCAACTCCTGGCACTTGGGACGATGTCAACGCTCATCGCTACGGTCCGGCTGTAAAGGATACTGAGCTTGCCGACAAGACTATGTCTGCTATCGGCTTGAACGGCGACACTTCTTACAAGATCAAGAGCGGTGCATACAGCATCACTGTCGACCTCGGTCTCAACACTATCTATGCTGTCCGTCTGGGCGACAACGTCAACGACGCTGCCGTTGAAGCGGCTAAGGCTGTTGCTGGTATCGGCGAAATCCGCATCATCGGTGAGGCTAACGCTGTTTCTATCTTCAACGCTGCCGGACAGGCTGTCGCTGTAAACAGCAAGGACGCTCAGTTCTTCGTTGCAAGCGGCATCTACGTAGTTGTTGTCGATGGCAAGACTACTAAGGTTCTCGTGAAATAACATTTCACTTCAATAAATCTAAAAAGGCGAGTCTCTTTCGGGACTCGCCTTTCTTTTTCGCCGTCCTCGCCGGGACGGCTTGAAAAGACACTTCGTTAATTCTTTCATCCGGCGCACTGCGCCATAGCGTCGGCTCGCTTCTTGCGCGTGCAAAACCGCTCGCACTGCAGGCAGATGTCGTAGCCAAGCAGTGCTCCGAGGATGAAATCCTCCTCGGGCGACAACTGATGGAGCGGGCGCACGATAAACTGCCTTACCGCCGCAATGCATTCCGGCTTGCCGAAATACAGATTGACGTTGTTCTCGTTGGCCGACTGCTCGAAGTGGCAGATGCCTTGATCGTCGAGTCGCGCCACGGCTGCCGCCAGATAGCGGCGGTTCAGCGTGCATAGCACCATGTTGCGCACGCCTTTCTTATATTCGTACACATAGTTGAGAAACACCTGAAGCTCGCTCGACAGCATCGTGTTGGCTATTTCCATCATTGTCGTTGGTCGTTTTTTATTTTGTCATTGACGTTTGTTTCTGTCTCTCGGTTATTCTACGCCCTCGTTCTTCAGCTGTGCGGCCCAGGCGTCGATGCGTCCGTCGGTCTTGTCGTCTTCGTTGACTTCGTCGAGTGCCAGACCGACAAACTTGCCGCCGCTCTCTGCCGCCGAATCATCGTAGGTATAGCCGGAGGCATCGACCTGACCGACAAACGTGCAGCCGGTGGCTGCCAGACCGTCGTGGATTTCGCCCATGGCGCTGCAAAACGTGTCGCTGAACGACGAGGAGTCGCCGCAGCCGAACAATGCTACTTTCTTGCCTGTCAAGTCCTGACTCTTCAGCTGGTCGAGAAAGTCGTACCAGTCGTCTTGTAGCTCGCCGGCACCCCATGTGGAGGTGCCGAGCAGCAACGCATCGTAGCCCACGGCATCGGCGGCTGTGGCCGACCCTACATTGTGCACGTCGGCGGAGGCTACGCCGAGTTTCTTCGCTATTCGCTCTGCAACAGCCTCGGTAACGCCTGTTGTTGAGCCATAAAAAATACCAATTTTCATCTTCGTGTAGTTTAATTGTTCATTGTTGTTTTTCTGGTCGTAAAA
>OMCT01001870.1_pt1 | contig 11616 bp, 8 predicted proteins | sample 1674301 | NCBI WGS metagenome assembly OMCT01 (sample SAMEA103958158, study PRJEB25191) | human gut metagenome
AGATCGGCCGCGCCATCATGGATGCGGATATCTTTATCAGCCTGACCCATTTCAAGGGCCACGAATCCACCGGCTTCGGCGGTACTCTCAAGAACATCGGCATGGGCTGCGGCTCCCGCGCGGGCAAGATGATACAGCACGCCGCCGGACACCCGGAGGTGCAGCAGAGCCTGTGCCGCGGCTGCCACCGCTGCGCCAAGGAGTGCGGCTCCGATGCCATCACCTACGATGCAAACAACAAGGCCGTCATCGACCAGACCAAGTGCAAGGGCTGCGGCCGCTGCATCGGTGCCTGCAACTTTGACGCCATCTATTCCCAGTGCGACAGCGCCAATGAGATGCTGGACCGCAAGATGGCCGAGTATGCGGCTGCCGTGTGCGCCGGTCGTCCCTGCTTCCATATTTCTCTGGTGCAGGACATCAGCCCTAACTGCGACTGCCACTGCGAGAACGATGCTCCCATCCTGCCGGATATCGGCATCTTTGCGTCCTTTGACCCGGTGGCGCTGGATCAGGCCTGCGCGGACGCCTGCCTGAATGCACAGCCGCTGCCGAACAGCCAGCTGGGCCAGAACCTTGCAAAGCCCGGCTGGAACTGCCACCATGACAACTTCAAGGATTCCAACCCCAACATTGAGTGGAAGGCCACGCTGGATCAGGCCGAAAAGATCGGCATGGGCACCCGCCAGTATGTGCTGAAGAAGGTCTGATGCCGCAGGCGGCCCCGGCCTTTTCGCAAAAACAAAAAGAAGCTGACCAGTCCGGTCAGCTTCTTTTTATGTTGGGTTCACTGGCCCACTGCGGGCACGCAGTCGTCCAGCACGGTCTGCAGGGCCTGCCAGTTCTTCAGAGTGCAGCCGGGCAAAGCGTCCGGGTCAAGGCCGGCGTCCTCGATGCGGCCGGTCATGCTCTCCTTGTCGCTCAGCAGGCTCAGCGCGTCCGGCTCGATCATCGTCCAGGCCTCGGCAAAGCTCTCCTGCTCGTCGGCGTCCAGGGTGTCGTACCAGTTGTAGAAGGCTTCCTGCACAGCATCCGGCGTGCGGGAGGCAAGACGGGCGTCTTCCGCCCACTGCAGCAGGGATGCCGCTGCGATCACCGATTTCAGCGAGCAGCCGGACACGCCCGGGCCCCAGCCGAGGCAGGGCTCAAAGGCGGCAGAGGTTCCGGTGATGGAGAAGATGGAGTTCTCGTCAAAATCACCGGGGTTCAGCCCGGAGGTGTCGGCCCGGGTGGTGGAATCAGGCAGGTCTTCGCCGGAAGCAGCGGAGCTTGCAGAACTGCTGGCAGAGCTGGGCACTTCGGAGCTGCTGGCAGCAGTGCTGCAGCCGGCCAGAATGCTGCAGGCCAGTGCGGCGCACAGCAGAACAGAGAGGATGCGGGTATATCTTGATTTCATAGCAGTGTCCTCCATGAGCAGTGCCTTGGCGCAGAGGCCGCAGCACCTCAAAACGATACACCCTAAGTATACGTTCTGCGGCAGCGGTTGTCAATCGGACGGGGCAGAACGAATTTCAAGTGGGGAATCGGCACCCTGCACAAAGAACGGCGGCATTTTTAGGAGCTTTGCATTCTTGACATTTTCCGCAAAAATCGGTTGACTACAGATAGGACTTTGCCGCACCGGCGGCCGGAAAGGAAGGAAACGCCATGAAACACCGGTTCACAGCCGCACTGGAGCGGTTTTCCCGTGCGATGCTGGCCCCGCTGACCTATCTTTCGGCGGCGGGCCTGCTGCTGGCAGCAGGGGCCCTGCTCACCAGCACCGCGCTGTCCGGGGCGCTGCCGCTGCTGCAGTGGGGGCCGGTGCGGCTGATGGGCAGAATCCTTTACAAATGCCTGTCGGCGGTCATCTCCAACCTCAGCGTGCTGTTCTGCACCGGGCTTGCGGCGTCACTGGCAAAGCAGGAAAAGCATCAGGCGGCGTTCATTGCGCTGATGAGCTACTTCATCTATCTCACCGCCGGCAATGTCACCCTTGCCGAGCTGGGCCTGCTGGCGCAGCCGGATGGCCTGACCGGCCTGTATGGCGCAGGCCAGACCAGCGTGCTGGGCATCCAGACCGTGGATACCGGCGTATTCGGCGGCGTGCTGCTGGGCCTGCTGACGGCCCATGTGTATGACCACACCTGTAAAAAGGCCCACAGGGGGATTCTGGGCGGCGTGTTTTCCGGGGAGCGGTGGTCCTTTACCTGCATGGCAGCGCTGGCGGCGGTGCTGGGCTTTGGGGCCTGCTTCGTCTGGCCTCCGGTGCAAAAGGCCATTGCTGCCCTTACCGGCTTCCTTGCGGCGTCCGGCAATATCGGCCTGTTCCTGTACGGCTTTCTGGAGCGGCTGCTCATCCCCACGGGCCTGCACCATCTGGTGTATATGCCCTTCCAGTTCTCGCAGCTGGGCGGTCAGCTCACGGTGGGCAGCGTCACCTATACCGGTGCCTATGTGGTCATGATGACCGAGTACAATCTGGGCCTGCCCTTCTCCGATGGCATCGTGTGGATGTACACCGGCTTTACCAAGACGTTTGGTTACTTTGGCATTGCGGCGGCATTCATCTTCTGTGCCCGGCGCGGCAGCCGCCGCAAAACGGCGGCTCAGCTGCTGCCGCTGGCCTTCACGGCATCGCTGGCCTCGGTCACCGAGCCGATGGATTTTCTATTCTGCTTCTCGGCACCGGTACTGTGGCTGGCCCATGCGGCCATTTCCGGCGCGTTCATCGTGCTGCTGCACCTGTGCCATGTGACCGCCTTTACCTCCAACCTCCTGGGTTCGCTGGCAATGAACCTCTCTGCCGGTGTGGCCCGCACCCATTATCCGGTACTCTACCTGCTGGGCCTTGCCCAGATCGCGGTGTACTTTGTGGTCTTCACGGCGCTCATCAAAGCGCTGGACCTGCCCACGCCGGGCCGACGCCCGGAGGAGCCTGTCCGGCCGGAAGCGGCACCGCTGGACGATGCCGGGGTGGAAAAGCTCATCGCCGCCCTCGGCGGGCGGGAGAACATCTGCACGGTGGACAACTGCTTTACCCGCCTGCGGGTCACGGTGCAGGATGCGGCCTTTGTCCGGGAGCAGGCGCTGAGGGAGCTGCCCTGCAGCGGGGTGGTACAAAACGGCTGCAATGTGCAGATCGTTTTCGGCATCCGTGCGCCGCAGGTCCGGCAGGCGGTGGAGCAGCGGCTGGACAGGGTGGTCTGTTGACCTTTGGCGGACGGGCAACTATAATAGGGAAAAAGCGGCTTCCTGTGCAGAGCGAAAGGATTTTTTGTGCTGCGCCGATTTTGAGTCGCTTATGCGACAAACCGTGCGGGTAAGCTTGTGCACTATCTGCTGCGCGACGGCGATAAGCCGACAGCAGCAACATGCCGTTTACCGTTACGACCCCTTCCCGTGAAAATGCGTTTGGAGCGCTCCGCAGAGCGCGACAAACGCGAACTTGTCGGGGCGAGGCCCCTCCATCTTGCTGACGCAAGACTGTTCGGTCGCTTAAAAGCCCCACTGGGGCTTTCATTGTTCCGCTTCGCTTCACAAACGCGAATATATAAAATAATATTTCCGCTGATATTGCCAAAGCGAACGCGTCGGCAATTTTAAATCGTTCAGCGGTTGAAAGGACCCCCAATGCAAAACCAAGCACATTGTGATAAATCGGAGATAATACCGCCAACCGGCCGCTTTGCCCCCAGCCCCAGCGGTCGGCTGCATCTGGGCAATCTGGCCTGCAGCCTGCTGGCGTGGCTCAGCGCCAGAAGCCGGGGCGGACGCATCGTGCTGCGCATTGAGGATCTGGACGCCGAGCGCTGTCCGCGAGTCTACGCCGACCTGCTGGAGCAGGACCTCGACTGGCTGGGCCTTGTCTGGGACGAGGGCGGCAGCACCGGCGGGCCGAACGGCCCCTATTACCAGAGCGAGTGCGCGGAGATCTACACTTCCAGCTTCCGGAAGCTGGAGGACAGGGGTCTGGTGTACCCGTGCTTTTGCTCCCGCGCCCAGCTGCACGCGGCCAGTGCGCCCCATACCTCAGACGGCAATGTCATTTACCCCGGCACCTGCCGGGGCCTGACCGCCGCCGAAATTGCAGAAAAACGCAAAAAGAAAGCCCCGGCCTACCGCCTGATGGTGCCGGATGAAAAGATCACATTCGTGGACGGCTGCATGGGCCCGCACACCGAGAACCTGCTGCGGGACTGCGGCGATTTCTACCTGCGCCGGGCAGACGGTGTGTTCGCCTATCAGCTGGCCGTGGTGGTGGACGATGCCCGCATGGGGGTCACCGAAGTGGTGCGCGGGTCAGACCTGCTGTCCTCCACGGCACGGCAGCTGTACCTGTACCATCTGCTGGGCCTGCAGGCACCGGGGTTTGCCCACTGCCCGCTGCTGCTGGCCCCGGATGGGCGGCGGCTGTCCAAGCGGGACGGCGACCAGAGTCTGGAAAATCTGCGCACAAAATACACCGCGCAGGAGATCGTGGGCAAGCTTGCCTACGCCTACGGCCTGCAGCCGGAGCCTGCGCCCCGCACGCCGGAAAGCCTGATCGGGGAGTTTTCCTGGGCAAAGGTGCCAAAGCAGGATGTCTGCCTGCCGGAAGGGCTGTTTTAAAGTAAAAAGAGAGCGCCGTCGTTGGACAGCGCTCTCTTTTTGCGTATCAGTTCCACCGCATCTGCGGCACTTCGCTGCGCTCCTCGGAGCGGGTGAACAGGGCATCCAGTGCCAGTGCCAGCAAGGCGCCCAGCGCCACATCGATGCAGCTGTGCTGCTTGAGCAGCACGGTGGAGCACACGATGGAAGTGCACAGCACGGCAGCGGCCGGACGCATCCAGCGGCGGCGCGGCTGCTCAAAAATACGGCAGCGGTAGTACGCCAGCAGCAGCGTTACCGAGTTGAACACATGGATGGACGGGCACACGTTGGTGGGGGTATCGGTGCGGTACAGCGTCCGCACGGTGCGGGCAAAAAAGTCGTTGCCCGGCACATAATAGGGCCGCAGGGCAAGGCCGGTGGGAAGAATGACATAGCAGGCCAGTGCGATGGTCATGCCGGCAAACAGCGGCAGGCACAGCCGCCAGAAGTCCTCCCGCGGGGCACGCCACAGCAGATAGAACAGTGTGAACGGGATCCACACAAACCATGCAAAATAGGGGATGACGGCATATTTGCAGAAGGGGATCAGGTCGTCCAGCCGGCAGTGCACCAGCACCAGATGGGGCATGGAGATCCGCGTCTCCAGAAAATTGAATGCGGAAAGATAAAATAACAGATAAAGCGCCATGAAACAGATGGGATGGCGCGAAAACCAACTGCGCTTCATTGAAAAAGCCTCCTTTTTGCAGAAGCAAAATCTCTTAGCATTGAGAAATTATACGCCGGGAATGTGACAAAAACAAGAAGGAAAGCGGACAAGGTTGCCAAAGAAGTTGCAATTTATTTGTGTGTTTTGCATAAAATTAGCAGGGCCGCTGCCACAGAGAAATACAGCAGTACGGCACGGAGGACAAAAAGTAACGACCGCCTCACAGTTCCCCAACTCGAGCGGTCGTTTACTTTAGTTGAATGATTGCCGGAAAAGGAAGCTGACCATTGCAGGACAGCACCTTTTCTGTTTTCATTATATCGTATCTGCGCCAGTTTTCAAGGGATCGACCTCTGCCTGTGCAGAGAGCTCAGATCACATTCTGTTCCAGCCACTTGCCGCGCACAAAGCGCACAAAGAAGCACAGGGAGCGGAACGCCCAGTCCAGATACATGCCCATCCAGATGGCCAGCAGGCCGCCGTGGAAGGCCAGCACACACAGGTAGCAGAAGCCCACCCGGAAGGCCCACATGGACACGATGCTCACGGTCATGGTAAAGCGGGCGTCGCCTGCCGCACGCAGGATGTTGGGCATGGTAAAGCTGGAAGGCCAGATGAACAGCGAAACGATGTTGAACCACACCATCACTTCCAGCGCCATGGCGTAGGCCTCGGGTGAGAGGCTGAACAGGCCCAGTGCAAATTTGTTGGCAAACAGGAAGGCCGAAAGGTTCATGACCCATGCGCCGCAGTAGGCAAACAGCATCAGGCGGCGGGAGTAATACACGGCCTGATCCTTTTCGCCTGCGCCAAGGCACTGGCCCACCACGGTCAGTGCAGCCATGCCCACGGCGTTGGCCGGGATGTTCAAAAAGGTGGTGGTGGTGTTTGCCACGGCGTTGGCCGCAATGGCGGCGGTGCCCAACGTGGAGGTCAGGCTGGAAACGGACAGCTTGCCGATCTGGAACATGCCGTTCTCGATGCCGGCCGGGATGCCCACCCGCAGGATCTGCCGGATGAGCCGTGCTTTGGGGGCCAGTGCACGCAGGCCGTCCACGCGCAGCGGGCAGTCGGGCTTCTGCAGCAGGTACAGCACGGCAAAGCAGGCAATAGCGCGGGATACAAGGCTTGCCAGCGCTGCGCCCATGACACCCATTTTGAAGCCGTAGATCAGCACGGCGTTGCCGCCGATGTTCACCACGTTCATCACCAGACTGGACAGCATGCTGATCTTGCTGTTGCCCTGCGCCCGGAACAGGGCCGCACCGGCGTTGTACAGGCCGATGAAGGGGTAGCTCAGGGCCGAGAGCAGGAAGTAGGTCTCGGCATAGCGCATCACATCCGCGTCGATGGAGCCAAAGATGCCCTGCAGGATGGCATGGCGGCCCGCCACCACAACGGCGGCCACCAGCAGGCTGAAGCTGGACAGGATGAACAGGATCTGCGCCGCTGCATTCTTGGCATCCTTTGGTTCCTGCCGGCCGATGTACTGGCTGGTGACCACCGCGCCGCCGGTGGCAAGGGCGCTCATGATCTGGATCATCAGGGTGTTGAAGCTGTCCACAAGGCTCACGCCGGAAACAGCGGCTTCCCCCACCGAGGAGACCATCAGCGTGTCGGCCAGACCGATGGTCACGCTGAGCGCCTGCTCTGCGATCAGCGGCAGCAGCAGGGCAATGAGCTGCTGCCGGGTGAACAGCGGCGGCTTATGGAACGCGGGCGTTTTGGTTGCTGTCATAGGTTCCTCCGTAACGGTGACAAGATGCACTTGGATACATGATTTATATCATACAGCAGAACGCGCAGAATTACAAGAGATGGATACAACAAATCGGAGAAGCTGTTTTATAAGCATGGAACACCGCCTTGTCCGGGAGCCGAAAGCCGCACCGCAGCGCGTTTGTTCCGCTTTACCCGTGCAGGCAATTGTGCTAAAATAAATCTGAGGTGCACCGCGCTGTGCAGGAGCGGGGAGTGCACCATGGTAAATGAGATCAACATAGAAGGGAAACCAGGACTCAAAGGGGGAACAATATGCCCAAAACAGCCCATAAGGTCGTTGTCATCGGACATCGCAATCCGGACACCGACTCCATCTGCTCGGCCATTGCCTATGCAGAACTGAAAAACAAGACCAGTGATCTGGTCTGCGAACCCCGCCGTGCAGGCAAAATGAATCAGGAGACCGAGTTCGTGCTCAAAAAATTCGGGGTCAGGCCCCCGCGCATGTGCACGGACGTCAACCCCAAGATCCGGGATGTGGACTACCGCGAAATGCCCGGCATCCCCGGCTCCACCAGCCTGCGCAAGGCGTGGGAGATCATGCGCGACCGCAAGATCGACACCCTGCCGGTGACGGCAGCGGACAACGAGCTGGAAGGTCTGATCACGGTGAAGGACATCGCCACCGCCAACATGGACCTGTTCGATACCGGCATCCTTGCCAAGAGCCGCACCAGCTACAAGAACATTCTGGAAACACTGGGGGCCACCATGGCGGTGGGCAGCGAGGACGCGGTGTGCACCACCGGGCACATCCGCATTGGCACCGCCACCCCGGAAATGCTGGAAAACAGCATGGAAAAGGGCGATATCGTCATCCTGACCAACCGCTACGAGAGCCAGCTGTGCGCCATTGAGAAGGAAGCCTCTCTGCTCATCCTGTGCAACAACGCCAAGGTGGGCCGCACCATCCAGCGCATTGCCGAGGAGACCGGCGTTGCCATCATGACCACCCCGGTGGATACCTATGCTGCCGGTAAGCTCATCAGCCAGTGCGCACCCATTTCCTACTATATGACCCGCAGCGACATCATGAAGTTCACCCTCGTCACGCCGGTGGCCGATGTTACCCGCGTGATGGCCAAGGTGCGCCACCGCTATTTCCCCATTCTGGATGAGGATGGCAAATACTGCGGCATGGTCAGCCGCCGCAACATCATCAATCTGCGCAAGCGCCGCATCATTCTGGTGGACCACAACGAGGCAACGCAGGCGGTGGAGGGCTTCGATCAGGCCGAGATCCTGGAGATCATCGACCACCACCGCATCGGCAGTCTGGAGACCAGCGGCCCGGTGTACTTCCGCAACCAGCCGGTGGGCTGCACCGCCACCATCGTCACCCAGATGTACGACGAGAGCGGGGTAGAGATCCCCCAAAAGACCGCCGGTCTGCTGCTGGCGGCTATCCTGTCGGACACGCTGGTGTTCCGCAGCCCCACCTGCACCCCCATGGATGTGGGTGCCGCCAACCGTCTGGCAAAGATCGCCGGGGTGGACATCAACGAGTTTGCCAATGAGATGTTCGAAGCCGGCGAAAAGCTGGACGGCAAGACCGCCGAGGAGGTGTTCCTGCAGGACTTCAAGGTGTTCATGTGCGGCGATATCCGCTTTGGCGTGGCACAGGGCAGCTACATGACCCGCAAGAACCTGCAGGCCGCCGAAGCGCTGCTGCAGCCCTATCTGGAAGAGGCCCGCAACAAGCAGAACGTGGAGGATATCTACATGCTGCTCACCGATGTGCCCAAGGAAGAAAGCGTGGTCATCAGCGATGGCCGCTATGCCTCCGAGGTGCTGGCCGACGGCTTTGAGACCCAGCCCGCCGAGGACGGCAGCTTTACGCTGCCCGGTGTGGTGAGCCGCAAAAAGCAGTTCATCCCGGCCCTCATGACCGCGTATCAGGAGCTGTAAAAATGTTTGATTTTCTCAAGCAAAAAGACCGCACGCCGCCTGCTCTGCCGCAGGGAACGGTGCGCCGCCGCTATTCCATCGAAGGGCAGGTGCAGGGGGTGGGCTTCCGCTACCGTGCCCGCTATGCGGCCCAGACACTGGAGCTGACCGGCTGGGTGGAGAACGAGGATGATGGCAGCGTGACGCTGGAAGTGCAGGGCAACCCGGATAAATTCATGCGGCTGTTCGCCATGATCCAGAAAAGCGATTACATCCGGATCACCGGCATCCGCCAGAAGGACCTGCCGCCCGACCCGTGGGAGCGCGGCTTTTCGGTGCGGGGATATTGATGCGAGACCCTCTCAGTCAAAGCCTGTCGAGCAAAGCGAGACTGAGAGGGTTCGGAAAAGAAAGCGAGACCGAGAGAGCCTGTACAAACAAAAAAGCTGACGCAGAAGCGTCAGCTTTTTTGCTTTTTCTAATTTTGTCAGCCTGCTGTTTTCAGCGGAGAATTGTCAGTCCAAATGGTGTCGTCCAGCAGCCGGGTCACAGCCAGTGTGCCGTTTGCCGAGACGCGTGCCGGGTCCAGCGCGTAGAAATCGCTTTCCTTCAGGTCTGCAGGGTCTGCATCCGCACGGATGCCCACCACGCAGACCCAGTGGCCATACGCAGCGCTGGTGGCGATATGGGGGTAGTTCACCTCGTTCCAGCCGGAGCCGGTCAGGTGATATTCAAAAGTAGAAGTGCGGTTCGTGTGCCGTTTTACGCCGCTCACCGCAGTGTTTTTCAGATGTACGATCACCGGACGCCCGGCGGAAAGCTCGGTGTAGAGCTTCTGCAGGCACTCGGACAGGCTGCCGGAGTAACCGTAGTACCCGCCTGCCGACCAGACCGCCCCGTTCGACCACATGCCGCTGCCGGAGCAGGTTTTTCCGTCCAGAATGGTGCGGGCGTAGCGCAGTGCGTACCAGCTGCATTTGCCGGAGGTCTGGTTGCCGATGGAGAGGATGTGGCTGGTGTTGAACTCCAGCATCCGGATACCGTGTGTCTCCTGCAGGGCAGCTGCATGAGCATGGGGAATGGCCAGAGCCAGCACAAGGCACAGCGCCAGAACTGCCGCCGCCAGCCGCTGTGCCGCGCGGGCGGGACAGTGTTGCATGTGTTCCACATCCTTTTTCTTTTTACGACCTCATTTTACCACGCAAAAATGTTAAAAATGTGTAAACAAGCAAAGTTTTTGGGCGTAATTTTGTAAAATCGAGGGCAGTTGATAAAATTTTGTTGACACAGGCCCCCGGGTATGCTAAAATCAACACGATTTTGGAGAGATGAAGAGCTATCAGGGTCTTTCCAGGAGCATTACACTCGAACCACTCCGTCAGGGAGTCAAGGCCATACGGACAGCCGGGTTCACTGCCGACCGGCGGCGCAAGCTGCCATTATTGATTGAGTTCAAAGCTCAAATTTTATAAGTTGGTTTCTTACAAACCGAACAGCGCCCGCTGCGCTGACTTGTGAAACGGTCAATAAGAGTAGTAAAAGTAGTAAGTGCTATATAGACTCTGACAAAACTTCATCTCGATGTCCTGCCGCAATAGCCTGCTTCTGTTTCCCGCGCAATGCGCCGGGAAATTTGGCGCGCTTTGGGCAGGGGAACATTGGGAACTGCCTTCACGGGTCAGCAGAACGGTCTTTGTGCTGTTCAGCCGGCCCGTGTTTTTTTGTGTGCCGGGTCGTAAAAAAGAGGTGGAATGGATGAACAAAAAACAAAAGCTCAACCAGAACCGCGCCCCCATTTACGAGGCGCTGGAGCGGTTCCGGAAGATGCGGGTGGTGCCCTTTGATGTGCCCGGACACAAGCGGGGCCGCGGCAACCCGGAGCTGACGGCCTTTCTGGGCCAGCAGTGCGTGGGTGTGGACGTGAACAGCATGAAGCCGCTGGATAATCTCTGTCACCCGGTATCGGTCATCCGGGAAGCAGAGGAGCTGGCCGCAGACGCCTTTGGCGCTGCCCATGCGTTCCTCATGGTGGGCGGTACCACCAGCAGCGTGCAGAGCATGGTGCTCACCGCCTGCAAGCGGGGCGATGAGATCATCCTGCCCCGCAACGTGCACCGCAGCGTGCTGAATGCGCTGGTGCTGTGCGGCGCGGTGCCGGTGTATGTGAACCCCGAGGTGGACAAGCGCCTTGGCATTTCGCTGGGCATGAAGCGGGAACAGGTGGAAAAGGCCATCCGGGAGCACCCCAATGCGGTGGCTGTGCTGGTGAACAACCCCACCTACTACGGCATCTGCTCCGACCTGCGTGCCATCGTCAAGATGGCCCACGACGCCGGGATGCTCTGCCTTGCGGACGAAGCCCACGGCACCCACTTCTACTTCGGCGGCGGCCTGCCGGTGTCTGCCATGGCGGCGGGCGCGGATATGGCCTCCGTTTCCATGCACAAGAGCGGCGGCAGCCTGACCCAGTCCAGCCTGCTGCTCATCGGCCCCAACGTGCACCCGGGCTATGTGCGGCAGATCATCAACCTGACCCAGACCACCTCCGGCAGCTACCTGCTCATGTCCAGTCTGGATATCTCCCGCCGCAACCTTGCTTTGCGGGGCCGGCAGGTGTTCCATCAGGTGGCAGACATGGCCGAGTATGCCCGGGAGGAGATCAACGC
>OMCT01001876.1_pt1 | contig 11594 bp, 10 predicted proteins | sample 1674301 | NCBI WGS metagenome assembly OMCT01 (sample SAMEA103958158, study PRJEB25191) | human gut metagenome
GCGGGGCGATGGAGCCGCGGACCGTCACCTTGCCCTTGCTGGGCTTGTACACGCCTGCAATGGTCTTGAGCAGGGTGGACTTGCCCGAGCCGTTCAGGCCCACAAGGCCGTAGAAATCGCCGGGCATGATGTCCAGACTCACGTCCTTGAGGGCGTAAAATTCGTCGTACTGCAGGCGGCCCTGCACCATGGCAAGGAAGTATTCCTTCAGGCTCTCATGCTTTTCCTTGGAGAGGTTGAAGCACATGGAAACATTGTCCACTTTGATGATCGGTTCCATTGTTCTTCCTCCTTAAATATGCAGCACAAAGCGGTCCTGCGTTTTGCGGAACACCCACACGCCCACCAGCATGGAGAGCACGGCGCAGCAGCCGCACACCGCGAACATGTTGAAATCCAGCGGGATGCCCCACATCACGGTACGGCGGAAGCCTGTGATGTACCAGTACATGGGGTTCAGCTTGATGATCTGCTGCATGTTGAACCCGCCGATGGAAAAGGTCATCTGGGTGGGGTCGTAGAAGATGGCGGAAAAATACAGCAATGCGGTGATGAACACGCTCCAGATGTGCATGATATCCCGGAAGAACACGGTGGCCGCTGCCAGAAGCAGGCCCACACCCAGACTGAAGAAGAACAGCGTCACCAGCGGGTAGACCGCCTCGATGAGGGTCAGGTGGAAGGGTGCACCGGTGAAGATCATCACCAGCAGCAGCGCCACAAAGCTGAACACGCAGTTCACCATGGCAAAGCAGCACTTTTCCAGCGGAAAGATATACTTGGGGATATACACCTTTTTGAGCAGGGGCGCTGCGCCCAGCACACTGCTCATGCCGGTGGAGGTGGCCTCGTTGAAGAAGTTGAACAGCAGCTGGCCGCACATCAGGAACACGGCAAAGTTGTCGATGCCGCTGCCCCGCATGTCCATCAGGCTGCTGAACACGGCCCAGTACACAAGGCACATGAGCAGCGGGTTCAGAACGCTCCACACCACGCCCAGCACGCTGCGGCGGTATTTGAGCTTGAAGTCACGGCTGACCAGATTCCACAACAGGTAGCGGTAGCACCAGAAGCCGTTCCACATTGCTTTGAATTTTGCCACAGGCGATCACCACTTTTCAAAATATTCAAACTTCTGTGCAGCAAAGGGCTCGTGCAGCTTGTCCTTTGCGCTGGTCTTGTGCTCACAGCCGCAGTCCGGCCACTGCACGTTGACGGTGGGGTCATCGTAGGGGATGCCGCCCTCGCTGGTGGGGTCGTAGACATCGGTGCACTTGTAGCAGAACTCTGCCACATCGCTCAGCACCAGAAAACCGTGGGCAAAGCCCTCCGGGATATAGAACATCTTCTTGTTGTCCTCGGAAAGGGTCACGCCCACCCACTTGCCAAAGGTAGCGCTGTGGGGGCGGCAGTCCACGGCCACGTCATACACCTCGCCCTTGGTCACGCGCACCAGCTTGCCCTGGGTGTGGTTCTTCTGGAAGTGCAGCCCGCGCAGCACGCCCCGGGTGGAGCGGCTCTGGTTGTCCTGCACAAATTCCTTGTCGATACCGGCCTCTGCGAACTGGTCCTTCTGGTAGGTCTCCATAAAATAGCCGCGGTCGTCGCCGAACACCTGCGGCTCAATGACCACCACGCCGGGGATCTCGGTCTGCGTAAAAATAAACTTACCCATGATATTGTACCTCTCTTTTTTTCTGAAAGCTTTTTCTTTATCTGGAAAAGTCTGGTTTTGAACAGGCTTTTACGCTTTTTTATGGTGCCTTGCCGTTTTGCGGCGCTTTTTCAGGCGGGAATGTACCCGCAGCACCAGTACGGTAACCACGGCTGCACCTATGGTGCACCCCACCGAGATGCCCGCCAGCAGCCATGCGCTGCTGCCCGGTTCCACGTCCCTGGCGGCTTCCAGCTTTGTGCCGACGCTCTGCTCCAGCAGTTCCGCCAGACCTGTGATCTCCGCCTTTACCCGCACGCTGGTGCTCTCCTGCTGCGCGCCGCCGTTCAGGGTGTACACCGCATACACGGCGGGCTCTGCGCCAAGCAGATACTGCTCCGGCAGCTCCAGATCCACGGTCACATCCTGCGCGGATAAGCCCTCGGCCAGCAGCAGCTTCACCCCGGGATCGGCTACGGTAACGGTGCCAAGGCTCTGCCCGCCGCCCGCCACAGCCAGCTGTGCGGTGACCGTGCCGCCGGGCAGCTGGGTGTAGCTTTTATAGGTGGAAAAGGCGTAGTCCAGCAGGGTGCGCATATCGTTATATTTATCGGTGCTCAGCTGGCTTTGCATGGTCGCACAGATCAGCCGCACCCCGTCCTGCTCCGCCAGACAGACATAGCTGTACCGGGCGGTGTTGGTATAGCCCAGCTTGGAGCCCAGCACACTGTCGATATGGTAGCGGCTGGAGCCGATGCGAATCTTATCCTGCTGGGAGAAGTAGCGGGTCACCGGCTGGATGTTGGTGGGCTGCATGGTGTACATCTCGTTGCGGGTGAACAACTCCTCAAACCCCGGCTGCTGCAGCGCCCAGCGCAAAATCTGTGCCATATCGTAGCAGCTGGTGTAGTGGTCCTCGTCGCTGATGCCATGGGGGTTTGAAAAGTGGGTGTGGGCAAGGCCAAGTTCCTCCACCTGTGCATTCATGGCCGCCACGCCGTCCGCGATGGTGCCGCCGCCGAAATACTCCGCCAGCAGGTTGGCACCGTCGTTGGCGCTGGCCATCTGGGTGGCGTACAGCGCATCCACCAGGGGGACTTCTTCCCCTTCCCGCAGGGCGATGTGGCTGGAATCCGTGCCCGCCAGCGAGTAGACATCCTCGTGGGTCACGGTCAGCTTTACATCGTCCCAGTCCCCCTGCGCCTTTTCGCAGGCAAGACCAAGGGTCATTACTTTGGTAATGGAGGCCGGGTGCAGCTCCTCGTCCATATTCTGCTGCGCCAGCACAAGGCCGGTGTCTGCATCCATGATGCAGTATGCCCGGGTATTGGCCAGCGCCGGGCCGGCTGCTGCCGCGCCGGGCATCAGTACAGCGCCTATCAAAAGCAGCACAGTGCACAGTGCTGCGGTAAATTTTTTCATCTGGTATTCTCCGCTTATCCGTTTTATGCCAGCAAGACATCATTTGAAGTATACCACATTTTTTCCCCGCTGAAAAGAGATTTACGCATTCCTTTGTCCCAGCAGCACCGGCTGCAGCTGCTCGCCCCGCAAAGCGGCGTCCACGGCGGCGGGCAACAGGGCAAGGTCGGCCTTCAGGCTCTGGGGCTTGGCAAAGGGGTCGTCCTGCCCGTAGGGCACAAAGTAATAGTGCTTGCGCTGGCACAACCGCGCCATATTTTCGCCGGAGGCGCCAAGGCCGTCGTTGGTAGAGACTGCCAGCACCACCGGGCTGCCCACCCGCAGCAGGCTTTTAGCGGCAAGGGTCACCGGCGTATCCGAAAGCCCCGCCGCCAGCCGCGCCAGCGTTGCGCCGGTGCAGGGGGCGACCACCAACGCCTGCGCCAGCCGCCGGGGGCCCAGCGGCTCCACCGCCTGCAGGGTGTCCAGCACCGGATGCCCGGTAACGGCCTGTAAGCGCTGCCGCCAGCTTTCCCCGGTGCCGAACCGGGTATCCTGCTGCGCGGCAAAGCTCATGACGGGCAGCAGCGTCCAGCCCTGTGCCGTCAGCGCCTGCGCCGCGCCCAAGGCGTCCTCCAACGTGCAAAAGCTGCCGCACACCGCAAAGGCAAGACAGCCCTTTTTCTCTGTAATCATATCTTCTCCTCCCGCTCCTGCAAAATGGCTTGCACCGTGCGCGCCAGCGCCTCCCCTGCCGTTTCCGGTGCCCAGACCGTCGGCAGGCTCAGCGCGTGCAGCGCCGTGTGCCCCAGCCGCCGGGCGGCGGCAAAGTCCGTGCCGCCGGGCTTTGAGGCCAGATCCACGATCAGACACCCCTTCGGCAGCGCCGCCAGCACTGCCGCCGTCAGCACCGGCGCGGGGATGGTGTTCACCACCGTATCAAAGGCGGCAGCTGCGGCAGCAAGGTCTGTCAGCGGCACCGCCCGCAGCCCCCGCTCCTCTGCCATGGCCCGCTGCACCGGGCGGCGTGCCGCCACGGTCACCCGCGCACCCAGCGCCGCCAGACGCACCGCAAGCGCCCGCCCCACCGGGCCAAAGCCCAGCACCAGCACCGCCGCGCCCCACAGGGTACGGCTGCGCCGTTCCAGCAGAATGCCGATGCAGCCCTCGGCGGTGGGGATGGCGTTATACACGGTCAGCTCCGGGCGGGCAAAGTAGTCCACCAGTTCCACCCCCGCTGCCCGGGCGATAGTCCTTGCGCTGTCCGTCACCTTACCGCCCAGCGCCAGTGCCCCGGGCTTTGCCATGCCCAGCAGCTGCGCCAGCGGCAGACCAGGCTGTTCCAGCGGGAGCGGCAGCAGGATGCAGTCTGCCTGCGGCAGCTGCTGCACGCCGCCCACCGTATACCCCGCCCGCGCCAATGCACGCCCTGCCGCCGCCTGCCGGGCATCGCTGCCCACCACCGCAAACCGCTTTGTCTGCCTCATGTCGTCATCTCCCCTTTTCCGCTGTGCACCATCCTATGCAGGAAGAGGAAACTGCGTGAGCGGGAAAGATGCTGACCGGCAGAAACAAAAAAAGCTCCCCCGAGGGGGAGCCGTCATCGCGCAGCGGTGACTGAGAGGATTCTTATTTCAGCGCTTCTTCCAGTACTTTCAGCAGATGCGGGATATCCAGCGGCTTTGCGATATGGCCGTTCATGCCCGCATTCAGGGCGTTCTGCTTGTCCTCCTCAAAGGCGTTGGCGGTCATGGCAAAAATGGGGATGCCCGCCTTGCGGGGGTCGGGCAGGGCGCGGATACGCCGGGTGGCTTCGTAGCCGTCCATCCGGGGCATCTGGATGTCCATTAAGATCAGGTCGTACTGCCCGGACGCGGACTGTTCCATCTTCTCCACTGCTTCAACGCCGTCTCCGGCGGTATCCACAAGGAAGCCCGCTTCCTTTAAGATCTCTATGGCAATCTCCCGGTTCAGGGCGTTATCCTCCACCAGCAGCAGGTGCTTACCGTCAAAGCTTGCCTTGGGCGGCAGGGCGGGCGTCTGCGCCGGCTGCACCCGGAAGGGCTCTGCCAGCACCTTGCGCAGTTCCGAGAGGAACAGCGGCTTTTCGCAGAAAGCGGTCACACCGGCGGCGCGCGCCTCCTCCTCGATATCCGCCCAGTCGTAGGCGGTCAGGATGATGATGGGGCAGCTGTCCCCGATGACCTTGCGGATCTGCCGCACGATCTCGATGCCGTTCATATCCGGGATGAGCCAGTCGATGATATACACGCTGAAAGCATCGCCCTGCTCCACGGCGTACTTCGTGCGGATGACTGCTTCCTTGCCGGAGATGGTCCACTCCGGGCGCATGCCGATCTTGGAAAGCATGGTGCTGACGCTCAGGCAGGTGTTGGTGTCGTCGTCCGCCACCAGTGCCCGCAGCCCTTCCAGTTGGGGCAGCTGTTTGATCTCCGCCTTCTGCCCGCTGAGGGTAAAGCAGAGGTTCACGATGAACTCGCTGCCCTTGCCCGGCTCGCTTTCAAGGGTGATGGTGCCGCCCATCAGGTCTACAATGTTCTTGGTGATGGAAAGGCCCAGACCCGTGCCCTGGATGCCGCTGACGGTGGAGCTTTCCTCCCGGGTGAACTCCTCAAAGATGTGCTTCTGGAACTCCTTGTTGATGCCGATGCCGTTATCCTTGATGCGGAACTCGTAATTGCCGCAGCCCTTGGGCGCACCGGGCTTTTGGGCAATGCGGATGCTCACCATGCCGCCGGTGGGGGTGAACTTGATAGCATTGGAAAGGATGTTCAGCAGCACCTGATTCAGCCGCAGCGGGTCGGTGATGATGTCCTCGTCCACCACGTCCATGGTGTCGATGAACAGCGCCAGGCGCTTGGAGCTGATATTGGGCTGGATGATGGAGCGTATATCGTGCACGAGATCCGGCAGATGCACCGCCTTTTCCTCGATCTTCACCTTGCCGCTCTCGATACGGCTCATATCCAGCACATCGTTGATGAGGGAGAGCAGGTGCTGGCTGGAGGTGGAGATCTTTTTCAGGTAGTCCAGCACCTGTTCTTTATTATCAACATGGGTCGCCGCCAGCGAGGTGAAGCCGATAATGGCGTTCATCGGAGTGCGGATGTCGTGGCTCATGTTGAACAAGAACTCCCGCTTGGCGCGGTTTGCCGCTGCCTCGTGCCGGACGGCAAGCTCCAGCTTGCGGTTCTGCTCTTCCAGCTGGGCGTGATACTTCTGCTCCTGCTCCCTTTTTTGCTGCTCCGCAAGCTTCATGGAGCGGCGGCGCAGCGTTTGCAGCACTGCCACACAGATCAGATAGAAGATCAGTGCCGTCAGCAGTGCGCTGCTGAAATTGCGGAACACCGATTTTTCGTCGATATAGAGATACAGATCAAAATTCTGTCCGTTGCTGTACATCCCGAAATAGCAGCCGGAATTTGCCCAGTCGCGGGTGTGGGTCAGAATGTCGGGCGCACCGGCCTTGCGGATGCCCTGCACCAGCGGGCTGTTCGTGGTGTACAGTCCGATGAGGCTCGGGTCGTTTGCTGCGATCACCTTGTTGTCCTGCACGATAAAGATGGTGCCGCTGATGTTCTTCGGGTAGCCGTCCAGCACGCTCTGGATGGACAGGGCTGTCCCCTCCACAAACTCCGGCGGGGTCACCCGGTACGCCAGCAGCACAGCGTCCCCTGCTGCGGCGCGGCGGGTGGCAACATCCACCGCTGTACCATCCTGTAACAGAATGCGCTTGAGGTAGGTCTTTTGCGGGTTTTGCAGCACGTTCAGCGCGGCTTGCTCTCGCAGCGATTCCGCAAACTGCGCATAATCAATATTACCATCCGTATATTCGCGCAGTGATTCTCCATTTTCGTCCAGTACGGCAATGCCGGTAAGCCAGAGGGATTCCGTTTCTTTCCGGAGGGCTTCGGGGTCGTAAATATCCAAAGCGTCATTTTCGGCCAGCTGCCGCACCGAGACCGCCATCCGGCGCAGCGACTTTGCGGTGATGGTATCGTTATATTTTTCGTAGCTGGTGGACTGCACCTTTACAAAGTTGATGGTGCGGTCAAAGTATTCCTCGGTAGCGCGCATGGACTCCCGCCCGGAGAAGAGGGTCACTGCCAGCAAAAGCAGCATGCCCATCAGCAGGTAGAGCGCCGCCACCCGCATATTGGGTGTGAACGTTTTCTTGTTACGGTTCAAGGGCGTCCACCTCCAGATATTTTTCCGGGTCCGGCAGATACTTGCCTACGATCTGCTTCATCGTGCCGTCGGCGCGCATGGCGGCAAAGGTCTCGGTCAGCTTTTCGTCCAGCCCGCGGGTGTCGTTCAGCGCAAAGGCCACGCCGATGCCGGTGACCAGCAGCGGCTCCTCCAGAATGCGGAAATTGGCATTGCAATCCTGCATATACTGCAAAATGGCGGCCTCGTGGGCGGCAATGGCGTCCACATAGCCGCAGTTCAGCATGGCGTACTGCACGCTGCGGTCCTCGGCGCTCAGCAGTTCACCAAACTGCGGGATGCGGGGGTCGGTGCCGCCGAGGAAGATTTCCTCCGGCTTGGTGGTGCTTTGCACCATCATGGTCTTGCCCGCAAGGTCGGCAAGCGTTTCAATGCCGCTATCGGCATTGACCGCCACCACCTGACGGCTGACCATATACGGCCCTGCCCAGCGGTACAGCTGCTCCCGCCCATCCATGGAAAAGCAGCTCCAGATGCAGTCGATAGCACCGCTTTCCACAAGGTTTGTTTTCTGCTCCCAGTCAATGATTTCAAACCGTACCGCATACCCCATGCGGGCAAAGACCTCGGTGGCAATGTCCACATCAATGCCGGTGGGCGTGCTGTCATTGTTCAGGTAGATAAAAGGCGGGTAGTTATCGCTGCCCACCGTAAGCTCGGGCAGCGCTGCCGCCGCCTGTGTTTTGCCGCAAGCGGTCAGCCCGGCTGCCGCTGCCGCCGCGCACACCTTTAAAAAGGTGCGGCGGGGTATTTTATGGTTGAATCGCTGTTCTGTCACGCGTAGTTGCCCTCACATTACCATTGTAAAATTTCCTGCTTCAGTTCCCCCTGCACGTCCAACAGACACTGCAGCAGCAGCGGGTTGAAGGCTCCGCACTCGCCGTTCGTGATCATCTGGACAGCCGTCTCGTGCGGGAAAGCCTTTTTATAGCACCGTTCGCTGGTCAGCGCGTCATACACATCCGCCATGGAGACCAGCTGTGCGCTGATGGGGATATCGTCGCCCTTCAGCCCGTCCGGGTATCCCCTGCCGTCCCAGCGCTCGTGGTGCCAGCGGGCGATCTCGTAGGCGGTCTGCAACAGCGGCTGGTCTGCAAAGCTTTCAGTCTTTTGCAGCATCTCTGCGCCCAGCATACTGTGGGTCTTGATCACCGCAAATTCCTCTGCGGTCAGCCTGCCGGGCTTGTTCAGGATGGCTTCGTCAATGCCGATCTTGCCGATATCGTGCAGCGCCGACGCCAGCGGGATGTTATCCTGCTGCTCGGGAGTCAGGTCGTAGCGGCTGGTCAGCTCCATCAGCCGGTGCAGCAGCGTCTCGGTGATGATACGGATGTGCCGCACATGAGAGCCGGACTCGCCGTTGCGGAACTCCACGATCTGGCTCAGCACGCCCACCAGCACATCGGTGTTCTTTTCCCGTGCGCGGATCTGGTCAGACACCATCTGCACCAGCCGCCGCTGCTTGGCGTACAGCTTGATGGTGTTGGACACCCGGCGGTAGACGATCTTTGCGTCAAAGGGGCGGTTGACATAGTCGCTGGCACCCAGCTCGTAGGCCTTGCGGATGGCTTCCTCCGAGTCGTCACTGGAGATCATGATCACCGGCACGTCCTCGATGGTGTGGTTGGTGTTCATGGTGCGCAGCACCTCAAAGCCGTCCATGACCGGCATATTGATATCCAGCAGCACCAGCGAGGTCTGCCCGGCGTTTGCCCGCAGCAGCTCCAGACACTGCTTGCCGTTCTCGGCTTCCAGAATGCGGTAGTCATCGCCCAGAATGCCGGCAAGCATCATGCGATTCATCATGGAATCGTCCACCAGCAGGATCACGGGCTTTTCCCCTAAGACATCCTTCTGTGCCGCCAACCGGCTGTCCTGTGTGTCCACCGCCACGGCGTCCTTGTGGTTTTTGGCCTGATACATTATAAGATCTGCCCGGCGCACCACGTTCTCCATAGGGTCGGCAAGGGTCTGCATCGCGCCGCCGATGCTCAGCGACAGCCGGAAGTGGGGGTAGCCCGGCACCACCGTTTGCTGCACGGCGGTGCGGATCTGCTCCAGCTTTACCTTGAAATAATCCGCCGGGATGCCGGGCAGCACCAGCAAAAACTCGTCGCCGCCGTAGCGGATCAGCAGATCTGTTTCCCGGATGCAGCTGCGGATGGCCTTTGCAGCGGTTTCCAGCGCCAGATCTCCGGCGTGGTGGCCGTAGGTATCGTTGCAGATCTTGAAATCGTCGATATCCATCAGGGCGATGCCTGCCGGGCCGAGGTTATTGCGCACCACATCCTCGTAATAGCGGCGGTTGTAGGTGCCGGTCAGGGCGTCGTGGTTCAGCCGATGCCGGTAGCGCTTTTCTTTTTCCATGTTCCGGGCAGTAGTCTTGGCAAACTGCGCCTTCTGCTCCTCCATCTGCTGCATCATCCGCAACAGATTATGGTTGGCGGTTTCCAGCGCCTCCCGCTGGGTACGGTTCTGCTGTTCCAGCTTTTCCCGCAGTTCCATATAGGGGGTGATATCCGTGATAGTGCCCACGATATAGCCTTTGTCGTACCATTCCACCTGATTGGCAGCGTTGGTGACCCAGCGGTAGCCGTTTTTGCCCAACAGCCGAAAGATGTTGTCGCCATTCTTGGCGTAAGTCGCGCTGTTTTCCGCATTCCGGTAGCGCAGCCCGGCCGCCAGATCATCCGGGTGTACCAGCGCTGTATAGCGGTTATCGAACCTTGCCGCAAATTCTTCCCGCTCCCAGCCCAGTATCTCCAGAAAACGGTCGCTGATATAAACAAACGGATAGCCGTTTTCAGGGTCCTCTGCGCAGCAGTGAAAGCCGCCCGGTATATTCTGTGCATAGCGTTCCAGCCGCAGAAATCCTTTTTTTATTGTCTCGTCTGTTTCCATTTTACCTTTCCTGCCTTTTTCTCCGCGCACCGCAGCACGCGGTACCCCCTGTTACCGCAATTTCAAACTTCATCTTCCTGTACGCCCCGCTTTTGGGCACACTATAACATTTTGATTTTATCATCAAAACCGCCTAGATGCAAGCATTTTTTGCCAGTTTTGCCAGTGGAAAGGAAACAGTTGTTCCCCTTTACGCCCCTTCCCGTGAAAAGGGTACACCGGAGCGTCCGCAGACGCTCCGGTGTACCGAAAAAACAAATCATTTTTCCGCTGAAAATGCCCAGCAACGACGACGACCGCCGCCAGTGGCGGAAACAGGGAGGAGTTGTTGGGGCAGCGGCCAGCAAGACGCACGTGCCGTCCAAGGCACGATGCGGATGCTGGGTGCCGCAACCCGTAAGAAGCGGAGGGCATTCCCAATCGTTCCGCGCAGCAAAAAAGCCGCCGCACAAAAAGTGCAGCGGCTTTGCGGGGCGTCACCTCACAGCCAGCGCTCTGCGATGATCCACCACATACCGGGCAGGTTGATCCGACCCAGCAGATGCTCCAATACGATCAGCATGGTATTCTCCTTTCAGACCGTCCGTTTCAGCCGAACAGCCCCTTCAGTAAAAACAGAAGCAGCTTAGTCAAGCTGCCGCCGCCCAAAAGGCTGAGCAGCGGCCCAAGGCCTTGAAACATGGAAGGTTTGCTCCTTTCGTTTCATTCCGTCCCGGCTGCTGCCGGGTGCCGGTCTGCCTTATATACGAACCAGTCCGCTGCAGGATTGCAAATGCCGTGGTGGTAAATATTGGGAGTATCGCAGCTGCCGTCTGCCTTTACGACCCCTTTCCGTGAAAAAGTTGCTCAGAAACGCCCGCAGGCGTTTCTGAGCAACAAATCAAAAATACTATTTCCGCTGAAAATGCCCATAGCAGCGCGGAGGGCATTCCAAATCGTCTTACTTAAAACGCTTCCATGCCGGGGTAGACGGCGCTTTCGCCCAGCTGCTCCTCAATGCGCAGCAGCTGATTGTACTTTGCCACACGCTCGGTGCGGCTGGGCGCGCCGGTCTTGATCTGGCAGGTGTTCAGCGCCACAGCCAAGTCCGCAATGGTGGTGTCCTCGGTCTCGCCGGAGCGGTGGGAACTGATGGCGTTGTAACCGGCCTTGTGCGCCATCTTGATGGCTTCCAAGGTCTCGGAGACAGAGCCGATCTGGTTCAGCTTGATCAGGATAGCGTTGCCCGCACCCAGCTGGATGCCCTTTGCCAGACGCTCGGTGTTGGTCACAAACAGGTCGTCGCCCACCAGCTGTACCTTGCCGCCCAGCTCGCGGGTCATCTGCTGCCAGCCCTCCCAGTCCTCTTCGTCCAGACCGTCCTCGATGGAGATGATGGGGTACTTCTCCA
>OMCT01001882.1_pt1 | contig 11557 bp, 6 predicted proteins | sample 1674301 | NCBI WGS metagenome assembly OMCT01 (sample SAMEA103958158, study PRJEB25191) | human gut metagenome
GGTTTTACCTTTTAAGCGAGGAGAGGCGATATATTCGATATGAATATCAAAATTCAAACGGTCTTTATATTTGCGGTAAGCGGATACGAAAGCGTTCTCCGCATTATCCAGATACCGAAGGAAACCTTGGTGGAATGGAAGCCCGGCACGCAAGATCGTACTAATCACGATTCGATCGTCCGGCGTATTCATCGGGGCTATACCTAGCGGGGACTGGATGTCTTTCGTACTGTAATGAAATTCCTTACTGATCTCGTAAGCCATGATTTCTCCGATACGTTCAACATTGCGACGGAAACGAAGGCTGTCTTTTTGTATGTCTACATCTCTAAGTTCTGCAACAAACTTGTTTAATATGGAATTTGTGTCTCCAAGATTGACGATTCTCATGAGTCTTTTTTTGAGCCCAAAAGTAATCATTTCCGGACACTAAAAATCATAAGTATGAAATTTTTCATTCATACTTATAAATGAAAGATTTCATACTTATGATTTTTTATCCCCTTACCGGGGATATTTTTACTACGTTTTCGGTTACTTTATTATTTCAGGTGGGCATTCATCGCCTCAAGGAGGAATTTACCCGGTTTGAATTTTACGGTCGTACGAGCGGGGATCATTACCGGAGTACCTGTTTTAGGATTTCTGGCAAGACGCTGTGTTTGCGGTCTTGGGATCAATGTTCCAAATCCGACAAGTACGATTTCTTCATTTTCGGACATACGCTCAGTTACGATCTCGATGTAAGCATCCAATACTTTCTTTGCTTCTTGCTTTTGTAACCCGGTCTTGTCTGCTAAAGCCTCTATAAGTTCTGCTTTGTTCATAAAATGCAAATTTTTTAAATTGTTAAACACTACAAATGTACACTTTGAAGCTGGTTTTATAGTTACGTTTTGCAAAGATACATTTGCATTTGAGTTTCTTATTAAACAAGGCCTACAGATGTTTGTTACATTTTTAAGAACAAAAAATGTTAATAATGTGTTAGTTTGCGAATTTCGAAACATTTATTGAATCTTGATATACCCGATTCGTGTGTACTTGATAGTACGGGATTCTATATGTTTTAAGACCTTAGCGGAAGTCAAAGTCAATTTTTCCCCTACTTGGAAAGCATGAGCGCCCGGTGGTAACGTTTGCGTGGTAAGACTACGATCTTTCGCTTTTATCCTCAATAAGAAATAATTTCCGGCGATGTCCACGGCCGTGAGCAATTGATCTACATAGAAATATTCGGTACCACGGATAATCTGTGTCTTGTAAGAATCGTCTTCTATGCGGACTTTTGTGATTGTTAACTTTAAATCGCTCAATTTTTCTCCCGGTGTTCCTACAAAGCGGCTTACAGGCATTTTATATTTCTTACGGGTCTGTAGGTCGAGATAGATTTTACTGTAGGTCACAGCTAACTCTTTAAAACGCATCTCGCTTTTTACGTGAGGCTCATATTTATCGGCTATCCAAACGACGTATCGGGGATCGATCGTATAGATGTCATGCAAATGGTATCCTCTGTATTTACCGAAAGAAATAATATCGTCTCCATTATCGGGAGAGTCTTTGATATCTGTCGTTATAAATAAAGGTAGAAAGGAGTTGCTTACCATCTTAATTGCCTTATTCACCGAGCTGATGGCATTCAAGTCGAGATTCGCCAAATAGACTGTCGGATGATAAGTGGCCGAAGGTGTAAAGAACCAAAGCGTATAATATAAGGTCTTTGAGGTAGGCAAAAGAATGTAATACCGCCCTTTGTCTGACGTTTTTCCTCGATTGAACGTGTTTAACTTGTCGAGGATCATCTTCTGTATTTCACCGGATATGCCGGATGTGTTCTCATCCATACGATCAACTCTATATACAAATCTACTGAAAAAATCCGGAACTACATAATTTGCGGATGAGTTATTTATGACTACTTTTGCCCTAAAAATAAAATAGACGATGAGAATAGAGCAGAATTATTCGTTGGAGAAACACAATACGTTCCATCTTCCGGTAAAGACACGTTGGTTCATGGAGTATGAGACGGAGGAGGAGTTGCGACGAATCTTACATGATGAATACTTTCAGGAATGTTTATCCTTGCATATAGGAGGCGGGAGCAATCTATTGTTCATCAACGATTATAATGGTATTATCATCCATTCCCGAATCAAGGGGATTTCTATCTCGGCGGAAACGGACGAGTATGTATCGCTTCGTGTCGGGGCTGCGGAGATCTGGGATGATGTCGTGGCATACGCCGTATCGAAAGGTTGGGGAGGTATAGAGAATCTTTCTTTAATACCCGGTGAGGCGGGCGCTGCCGCTATCCAGAACATCGGGGCTTATGGCATGGAGATCAAGGATGTGATCGAGAGCGTGGAGGCTTATAACCAGTTGACATTCGAGAAACGGACTTTTACGAATTCGGATTGTGAATATGGATATCGTAATAGTTATTTCAAGAATGAACATCATGACCCCCACATCATAACTTATATCACGCTTCGACTATCCAAGAACCCTGGTTTTTCAGTTAATTATGGGAACTTAAAGGAGGAGTTGACGAAATATCCGGAAGTTACTTTGGAAACGATCCGTGAGGCTGTCATAACAATTCGCAGGCAGAAGCTTCCCGATCCTGAAGTATTAGGCAACGCAGGCAGTTTCTTTATGAACCCGATAATTACGGCAGAGCATTTTGAGAAATTGAAAAAGCAATTCCCGGAAATCCCGTCTTATCCCGCTTCGGAAGGAAAGATCAAGGTTCCGGCCGGTTGGTTGATCGAGCAATGTGGGTTTAAGGGTAAAAACCATGGGTCGGTAGGTGTTTACGAGAAACAAGCGTTGGTATTAGTGAATTTAGGAGATGCCCGGGGGGATGAGATCGCGTTGGTCGCGGAGAGCATTCGTACCGCCGTAAAAGATCGTTTCGGTATAGAGCTTATGCCTGAGGTTAAATATGTCGGATAATGAAAATCGTTTTTTTAGGAACAGGAACGTCTACGGGCAATCCTGAGATAGGTTGCCAATGTGAGGTATGTACTAGTAAAGACCCCCGTGATTGGCGTCTACGGGCCTCGATCTTGGTAGAGACGGAAGGGAAACGGATATTGATCGATTGTGGTCCGGACTTCCGTTGGCAAATGATAACCAATAAGATTTACCATTTTGACGCCGTTTTAGTAACCCATGAGCACTACGATCATGTAGGTGGCTTAGATGATCTACGTCCTTTTGGTCGGTATAAAGATGTGGATATTTATGCGGAAGACAATGTCGTGGAGGCGATAAAAACTCGCATTCCTTATGTGTTCCGGGAGCATAAATATCCGGGAGTGCCTAATTTGGTATTGCATACGATCGGGACGAAACCGTTTGAGGCCGCCGGTGTCATGATCACTCCCATTCGTGTAATGCACGCTAAGCTGCCGATCTTAGGTTTCCGTATCGGCAATATGGCTTACTTGACCGACCTTAAATATCTTCCGGAAGAGGAGTACGCTAAGTTGGAAAACCTTGATGTATTGGTTATTGATGCTCTTCGGAAAGGAGAGCATCAATCGCATGAGAGTCTGGAGGAAGCCTTAGCGAATATATCCCGTATCCAGCCCAAGGAGGCCTATTTAATCCATATGAGTCATCGCATAGGGTTGCATGCGGTCGTTGAAAAAGAGTTGCCTCCGCATGTACATTACTCATATGATGGATTAACGGTGACTTTTTAAGCCATATATTAAAAAGATTCTTTATCTTTGCCAGCTGAAAATCTAGAGAATAGCTGCTTTTTTTAAGTTAGTCGCTTATAGCAGGGGTGGTATATAATAAAAAACAATAATAGACTGTATGAATTTATCGTTTAAGAACGTACTATGCGTATGTTGCTTATTGCTGTCGGGATCTGTGTATGCGCAGGTTCCGCAAGACTTGATTGACAAGGCGAAAGCCGCTGGAATGTCGGATACGCAGATACAGCAGGAATTAGCCAAGCGTATGAAACAAGAAGGGGGATCTGTCGGATCTCAAGCTACCGCTACCGATGCGAAGGTTAGCGACCGGGTAATGCCGGTAATCGATGAAGGACAATCCTTAGAAGCCCAACGTAGAAATAATCTTCCTGCTTCAGCCATGGAGAATACCGTATTCGGGCATGAAATCTTCTCAAACAAGAACTTATCTTTTGCCCCAGATTTAAACATCCCTACACCTAAGGATTATGTGCTTTCCGCTGGTGATGAGTTATTGATTAATGTATGGGGAGATTCCGAGCTAAACTTGAAATTAAAGATCTCTCCGGACGGTACGATCCTTGTACCAAATTTAGGTCCGGTGTCGGTCAGTGGATTGACGATCGCTGGCGCTGAGACTCGTCTGCGTCAGGAGTTGAGCCAGATTATGTCTACGCTGTCTGGTTCGGGAGAGGGGAATACCTTTGTTTCCGTCAGTTTGAGCCAGATTCGTAGCATGAAGGTGAATATTGTCGGCGAGGTAGTCGCTCCCGGTACGTATACATTACCTTCATTCGCCACATTATTTAATGCGTTGTATGCCGCCGGTGGTGTGAATAAGATTGGTTCTTTGCGTAGCATCAAGGTATATCGTAATAGCAAGGAAATCGCTAATCTCGACGTATATGATTATTTATTGAACGGAAAGTACACAACGAATGTCCGTTTGGAAGAGAACGATATGATTATGGTAGGCCCGTACGACCAGTTAGCGGTGGTTCGAGGTAAGGTGAAACGTAATCGTATTTTCGAGTTGCGCAAGGGCGAGACCTTGAAGCAATTGCTGGATATGGCCGGCGGATTTACCGGCGACGCTTATACGAAGGACGTACAAGTGAAGCGTAAATCAGATAGTCGTTACCAGATCTCTACGGTTTCGGAGGATAAGTTCGCTTCTTTCGTGATGCAGGATGGCGATTCTTTGCAGGTAGATTCCGTTATTCCTTTTTATGAGAATCGTTTGGTCGTGACGGGAGCTGTATGGCGTCCGGGAGAATATGAGTTAAGTCCGTCGGTTCGTACGGTAAAGCAATTGGTAAAACAGGCCGCGGGTCTTAAAGGAGACGAGTTCGCCGGCCGTGCCTTGATTACCCGTTTGAATCCGGATTTCACGACTACGATGATCGCCGTGGATATTCGTGGTATCTTGAACGGTACCGCTCCAGATGTGGAGTTGCAAGCGGAAGACCAATTAAGCATTCCTTCCCTATTCGATTTGCGCGAACCTTATACGATCAAGGTTGGCGGAGCCGTGAATTATCCGGATACGGTGCTTCCGTATCGTCATAATTTGACAATAGAAGACGCTATCATGATGGCAGGTGGTTTAAGAGAGTCCGCTTCTTCTATTAATGTAGAGGTAGCCCGTCGTGTGAAGGATCCTAGTTCCAATCAGAATGTCAACCGGATCGCCGATGTATATAACTTCTCGTTGAGTGAGGACTTCAAGTTGAATGCGGGAGATACGATCTTCACATTGGAGCCGTTCGATGAGGTTTATGTTCGTTTCTCCCCGGGGTATCATGAGCAACAGGTCGTGAAGGTGAACGGCGAGATCACTTTTGCCGGTAGCTATGTATTGGCTACGAAGAACGCTCGCTTGAGTGATATTATCGCGAAAGCGGGAGGAGTTACCCCAGAGTCTTATGTAAAAGGTGCTAGCTTGAAACGTCAGTTGACAGAAGATGAATTGAAACGCATGGAGACCCTTCTGGCTTTAAGTGAGGCGAATAAGCAAAGCCGGGATTCCATCGGTGTAGCGTTGATGAATGTGAAGGACTATTCCGTAGGTATTGATTTAGAGAAAGCGTTGGCAAATCCGGGTAGTATCGATGACGTTGTGCTTCGTGACGGCGATGAGCTTTATATCCCGCAGATGCAAAGTACGGTGAAGATGAGCGGAGCCGTGACTTATCCGAACAGCGTAACTTACACGAAAGGTATGTCGGTTATGGATTGCTTGTCTCAAGCCGGTGGTTATAATGATATCGCACGTAAGTATCCGATCGTAATATATATGAATGGTAAGGTCGCTACGACGAAGCGTACCGCTATCTTTTTCAAGCGTTATCCGAAAGTGGAGCCGGGCTGTGAGATCGTAGTTCCGACGAAAACGCAACGTGAGCGCCGAAGCTTGGCTGAGATCATGAGTATCAGTAGCTCCGCTACCTCTATGGCTGCGATGATTACCTCTATTGTTAACATGATTAAAAACTAATCAGGCATGGATACGATAAACGAGATAAAAAGACAAGAGTTACCTGAGGAGCAGGAGATCGATTTAATCGAACTGGCGCAAAAACTGTGGAAAGAGCGTAAGTTCTTATTGAAAGGCTGTGGTATTGCGGTGGTAGTAGGTTTGATTGTAGCTTTCAGTATTCCCAAGGAATATACAACTACGGTGAAATTGGCACCAGAGACACAGGATGCGGCAAAAAAATCTAGTCTTGGCGGTTTGGCTGCTATGGCTGGGATTAATCTGAATGCCGCTGCCGGTGCGGACGCGATCTCTCCGGATTTGGTGCAGAGTACCCCGTTTCTGTTGGAATTGTTTCCGGTAGAGGTTACCGATAAGGAAAAGGAGTTAAGCACTACATTGTATGATTATATGAGTGAACATCAACGTAAGGCTTGGTGGGGATATATTGTCTCCGCTCCATTCAAGGCGTTGGGTGCGGTAATGAGTTTAATCTCCGGTGACGAGGAAGAGTCTGAGGGCTTGAATCCTTACCATTTGACAAAGGATCAAGAAGAGGTGGTGAAGGCCTTGCAGGAGCGGGTTTCTGTTTCCGTGGACAAGAAGACCTTGGTTATCACGGCTTCCGTACAGATGCAGGACCCGGTTATTTCCGCTCAGATGACAAAGGTCGTTTTGGAAAACCTCCAGAATTATATTACGAATTATCGTACGCAGAAAGTAAAGCAAGATTTGGAATTTACCCAGAAGGTATTTGGCGAGTCACGTGACGCTTATTATAAAGCGCAACGTGCGTACGCTGCTTTCGAGGATGCCAACCGTAATATTATCTCTTCCAGCTACCGTACGGAGCAGGAACGTTTGAAGAATGAGATGACCCTTACGTTTAATGTTTACAATACGTTGGCGCAGAAGTTGGAGCAAGATAAATTGCGTGTACAGGAAGAAACTCCGGTGTATACCGTAATCGAGCCGGCTACCGTACCTTTGAAAGCATCTTCTCCTAAGAAGGCACTTATCTTGGTCGGTTTTGTCTTCCTCGCTTTATTCGGATGTATCGGATATTTATTCGTAAAAGATATGTTTGTGGCAGCTTTCAAGAAAGAAGAGACTGGAGCTTAATTCCCGCAAACCGTAAAATATGCCACGGCCTCGTCATGACTGACTTGTGTCGTGGTTTTTATTTGCGGGAATAGCCGATTGATCCGGGTGGTTATCGTATCGCATAAATTGGGGTAAAAGTTCTCCAAGGCTTTCTCATAGGGTTGCTCGTTGAAGCAGCAAAGGCTTCCTTCATTATAGAATAAATCCATTGCCAACCATTGATTTTTCATTCTCCACTCCGTCGAGTCATTCATTTGTACCCGTAAATGTAAAGGGGCGCTTTTGATGAAGAGATTCATTGCGCCACGCTTGCCTTTTTTACGAATCAGATCTGTTAGTTCCGGAATGACATGTGCGGGGTATGTCTGTTGCCTTTCCACCGTCTCTACCAATAATCTTCGGTTGTAGGACGCTACGAATATACCCTCGTGGTAGTAACAACCTAGAAAATGCTTATCAACATCAGGATAATATCTAACAGGAACGGAGGTTTCCTCTCGTTGCTGGGCCGGAAAAGTGAAAGAGACGTCCAGTTGCTTGAAAATACGCTCTGCCGTATGACTATCCATAGGGGCGTACAAGACATCCCCTTGTGGATAATAAGCGATTAGGAAAGACGATAATTCCAGATTTTGCCGTATTAAAGAAAGGAAAATAGCGGGGGTATGATCTGAGAACGCCTTGCGTATATTCTCCATGGGTAGTATCATCTTCTCGAATACAGGAGGACGATTGATGGCAAAAATTGCCGTGGGGCTTGGAACGACCAAACTATAGGGATCTACCGTAGCGACAAATTGCTCGTCGTTCATATGCTTGTAAAAGTACCTCACGCATACGATCGTACCCAGAAACAAGACAAAAAATGCCGTTATGTCTTTCTTGCTGATCCTCATGTTTGCTTTAGGAAGTGTTTACACCAAGGCTTTAATCCGCATTCCTCACATTTCGGTTTCCGGGCGAGGCAAACATATCTTCCATGCAATATCAACCAGTGATGGGCGATGGGGATCAATTCTTCCGGAATGTTCTTCACCAACTCCTTTTCCGTTTCCAAAGGTGTCTTGCTATTATTGGTCAAGCCGATCCGGTTGGAGACACGGAATACGTGCGTATCCACCGCCATGGCCGGCTTGTCATATACTACGGATGCGATTACGTTCGCTGTTTTTCTTCCTACGCCCGGCAGTTTTTGTAGCTCATCAATATCGGAGGGAACCACGCCTTTGAAATCCTCTATCAGCATTTTCGCCATACCTACCAGATGTTTAGCCTTATTGTTCGGGTAAGATACGCTTCGTATGTATTCAAAGACAACTTCCGGTGTGCTAGCCGCCATTACCTCAGGAGTCGGGAAAGCCTCGAACAGGGCAGGTGTGATCATATTCACTCGCTTATCCGTGCATTGTGCGGATAGGATTACCGCTATCAATAGTTGATAGGGGTCGTCATAATGTAGTTCAGTCTCGGCTACCGGTACGTTTTCCTTAAACCAGTTTAATACGCCTTTATACCTTTCTTCTTTTCGCATTGCTTTTTCGGTTTCTGTTTTTCGCATCCTAAAGGTATAACTTTTAATAGGAATATACAAGCGGAGATGTGCCAAAAATAAGATACACCCGAATTGTACGAATAAATAAAAAAGTACCGATCTCCTTCTTCCATCTAAGAGAGAAAGAAATCGGTACTTTTTTATTTATTATTCCCTAACGATCTGGTGGATATGTATAGATTCTTTTCCTATTGTGGTGATTTCTAAAGAAGAGAAATCCTCGAACATGGTTTTATTTAATTTGATGTAGCCTACGTTTCCTTGATAGACGATGTTTTTCTCGCCATCTTGGGAGAGGCCGGTGATGGATACCAGATTCTCGTTACTTCCGGAGAGGAAGAAAGATACGGCGTTGATATCATCACATTTTATATGAATCATTTCTCCCGGGTTCAAGTTCTTATACGTATCTAGGTTCATATCGTACATCATAAGAGCCTCATTGATTTGCGGGTCTTGTTTGGTTGTCGCCGTGAATCCTAGTACGTATAGCTCCATTTGCTGATCCGAGTTATTTCGCATACGGATATAACGGGCTTTCGGGTCGATGGTGCGGATCGTATCTTTAGCGTTTTCCGTGGAGACATGAGGGATTAGGCTCCAGCTCTTTCCGTCGGCGGACCACTCGAATACCCGTCCGGGTTGGTTGCTTTTCGGAAGATTGAAACAGAAGGATTCCGCTTCTTTCTGGATTTCCCAGCCGATACCCAGATATTGGTTAGGTTGTACCTTGACTACCTCGAATAGGGGAACGTAACCGACCGTATTGTCACCCTCGGCACAAGGCTGGCTCTTTAATTGGTCGATATTCGTGAATATGGAAGGGATGCTAACCTTCACCTCGTCCGGGGCGATACCGTCCGTAGATAGCAGGTTACGACCTGTCTGGCGGTATAAGTCTACGATGAAAGGGTGTAAGACTTTCGATCCGACTTTCACGCCTTTAGGCTGCGCCTTCTGGTTCAGCGTGCGGTTTATCAGTTTCATGCTATCTAGCAAAGCGGATGTTTCCAGATAGCGTTGCCACGTATAAGACCGGTCTTTCTCATACCAAGCGTGCGCCATATGCAGAGCGCTTGTTCCGGCTTTTCCTAAGAACTCGAATTGGATAAGCCATGGATTGATTTGCTCGATCAAGCGTTTATTGGGACTTTGGCTATAGATCATACTCGGGGAAGCCGTGATTTGAGCGAATAAGGTTCCCAGAAGATTCGCGCTTTGCTCCGGGAACGTGTTTTTCTTATATCCGGCGAGGAATGTCTGGATAGGAGCCACATAGTTAGCGGACTCTTCCCGGCGGTATTGATGTCCGTTCGGACCCGGATCGCAGTTATGCTCGCAGAAAATGCGGAAAGCCATGGAGGCCTCCGGCATGATGAAGTCGCAAGCGTCTTTCCATGCCTGTGTAGGATCGTAATTCTCGATATTCCAAGTGTACATTCCAACGCCGAATATAGCGACCTTGGAAGCCTCGGCGTATTCCATAGGATTGGATACGAATCCGGTCATGGTGCCGGCGGCTTGCGTATCTAGGCCGTAGGCGGGTCCCATCAACAAATGATCTTGGCAATAATCGCTTACGGGGAAGTTCCACCAGATATAGGCGGGACGACGGATACGGTTGTTTACCCACTCGACGCCTTCTTTCGTGATATCGGCTACGACACGGTCTCCGGTCCACATGATTTGGATAGCGGGGTCGAGTTGGGTACCGAGGATATCCAGATAATCGGTCTTAGCCCATGAGCGGTTGTATTCGGTAGGGCACATGATCAGGGGCTGCACGTCATTTTTCTTGGTAATAAACTCCTTATGGATGTAATTCAATAAGCCGGCTTGCTTTTCCGGGCGGGCTCCCTCTCCGGATATATCATCGAAGAAAACGGCGAAAGAGCGTACGCCCAAATCGTACATTTTCTCGAATTTGGAAAGGATGTTCATGCTATCTGTCAGGTTCCATTGAATATCTTGTCCCGGGTGGATGGCCCAAACGAAGTTTACTTTGTTATGGGTGGCCTCTTCCGCTAGTTCCTTGATATGCTCGGCTTCCTCGGCGGGATAAGGTTTGCGCCAGTTGGGGGAGCTGTGATAAGGATCATCTTTCGGACCATAGATATAGGTGTTCAGCTTGATCCTTCCGTAAAAGCGGATTTGCTCGATACGGTCGGCGTGGCTCCAAGGCTGTCCGTAGAATCCTTCCACGGTACCCCGGAATAATACGTCCGGATAGTCCTTGATCGAGCAGAGAGGCAGGATCTTCTTACCCTCGTCATATTTAGCTAATTGCTTGAGGGTTTGGGCGGCGTAAAACAAGGAATTATCGTCTACGATCCCGATCATGATACCTTTTTTAGTGATCGTCAGCGTATAGGCACCTGAGCGTTGCATTTCCGGAGTTTTGTCTTTTAGCTTCTTGATCTCTAAAGGGAGAGATTTGCCGGATTTAGCAAAAGGTAGCGCTTCTTTAAGTAGTTTGACCGCATCTGCGTCCGGATTATTTATACCCCGTAGGGTATATCCATGGGACGGTGCGTATGTTTGGCTGGAAATAGTCACCTCTTGGGGCTCGGGGAAGATTCCTAGGGATAGCTTTTGGCTATGCGTTAGGTTACAAACGCCTAGAAGGAGCATGGTGGCGAGTAAATACTTTAGTGTCTTCATATACGATATGATTTAATGTTAACGTTCGTAAATGTATGAAATAATTAA
>OMCT01001885.1_pt1 | contig 11545 bp, 9 predicted proteins | sample 1674301 | NCBI WGS metagenome assembly OMCT01 (sample SAMEA103958158, study PRJEB25191) | human gut metagenome
CTGATGCTTTAAACTTAAAAAAATTAGGTTTTCAGGTAAAGTTAGTAAGGGATGTACTGCAAATAGCTGAAGAAAAGCATCTCGAATGAGGATTTATGGAAATCATAAAAAAATGATGCAAGAGAGGATGGAGAATCTATGAGCGAAGTAGTAAGTGTTTCAGAGATGTTTGGCAAGGACGTATTTAATGACGCAGTCATGAAAGACCGCCTGCCAAAGAGTGTGTACAAAAAACTGAAAAAGACCATCGAAGATGGCGCTGAGTTGGATCCAAGTATTGCAGACGTTGTGGCACATGCCATGAAGGATTGGGCCATTGAACATGGTGCAACCCATTTTACCCACTGGTTCCAGCCACTGACCGGAGTAACTGCTGAGAAACATGACTCCTTTATTTCAGCACCGGTAGACGGAAAAGTGATCATGGAATTCTCCGGAAAGGAACTGATCAAGGGCGAGCCTGATGCATCTTCCTTCCCATCCGGCGGTTTAAGAGCAACTTTCGAGGCAAGAGGTTATACAGTATGGGATTGTACTTCCCCGGCCTTCTTAAAAGAAGACGCGATCGGTGTTACCCTTTGCATTCCTACTTCTTTCTGTTCCTATAAGGGCGAGGCACTGGATAAGAAGACACCACTTCTTCGTTCTATGCAGGCAGTAAACGAGCAGGCACTGCGTATCCTCCGTCTCTTCGGAAATACCACTGCAAAGCGCGTAGTTCCTTCTGTAGGACCTGAGCAGGAGTATTTCATTGTAGACCGTGCAAAATATTTACAGCGTAAAGACCTGATCTACACCGGCCGTACTCTTTTCGGGGCAATGCCTCCAAAGGGACAGGAGATGGACGATCACTATTTCGGAGCAATCCGCGAGAGAATTGCAGCCTACATGAAGGATGTCAACAAAGAACTCTGGAAACTTGGCGTAGCTGCAAAGACACAGCATAACGAAGTAGCTCCGGCACAGCATGAGCTGGCACCAATTTATGCAGAGTGTAACGTAGCAGTTGATCACAACCAGATTATTATGGAAACCTTAAAGAAGGTTGCCGGACGTCACGGTTTACAGTGTCTGCTTCATGAGAAACCATTCGCAGGTGTCAACGGTTCCGGAAAGCATGACAACTGGTCCATTACAACAGACGATGGAATCAATCTGCTTGAGCCTGGTAAGACACCACATGAGAATGTACAGTTCTTACTGGTACTTACCTGTATTTTAAAGGCAGTTGATGAGCATGCAGCACTTCTTCGTGCAGCGGCAGCTGATGTGGGAAACGATCACAGATTAGGAGCAAACGAGGCACCGCCAGCGATCCTGTCCATTTACCTTGGAGATCAGCTTGGAGACGTATTAAATCAGCTGATCAGCACAGGTACAGCAACACACAGTCTGGAAGGTGAAAAACTTGAAACCGGTGTTAAGACCATTCCGGATTTCATGAAGGATGCGACTGATCGTAACCGTACATCACCGTTTGCCTTTACCGGAAACAAATTTGAGTTCCGTATGGTTGGTTCCCAGGATTCCGTTGCACAGGCAAATATCGTGTTAAATACCATCGTTGCGGAGGCATTTTCAGATGCCTGTGACGTTCTTGAAAAAGCAGACGATTTCGAGCTTGCAGCACATGATCTGATCAAGAAATATGCTATCGAACATCAGAGAATAGTATTCAACGGAAACGGATACTCTGAGGAATGGGTTGCAGAGGCCCAGAAGCGTGGACTTCCAAATATCAAGTCCATGGTAGATGCAATTCCTGCATATACAGCTCCGGAATCTGTAGCTGCATTTGAAAAATTTGGAGTATTTACCAAGTCTGAGCTTGAATCCCGTGTAGAGATCGAGTACGAGACATATGCAAAGACCATCAATATCGAAGCAAAAGCCATGATTGACATCGCTGGAAAGCAGATTATTCCGGCTGTTATCAAGTACACAACAGAACTTGGACAGTCAATTGCAACTGTAAAGAGTGCATGTGCATCTGCAGATGTCAGCGCACAGACAGATATTTTGACAGAGACATCCTCCCTGCTTGCTGAGACACAGAAAGCACTCAAGAGTCTGGAAACTGTTACTGCAAAGGGAACAGAAATGGGTGAAGGTAAGGAACAGGCTGTATATTACAGGGATGAGGTGAAATCTGCTATGGATGCACTCCGTGCACCGGTAGATAAGCTGGAGATGATCGTTGACAAGGATTTATGGCCAATGCCATCTTATGGAGATCTGATCTTTGAAGTTTAATCCAAAGATTTAAGGAACATTTTTTACAAACATCTTACAAAATAAAAAAGAGACATTTTTTCAGAACCACGAAGCTGTGGAATTTGGGGAAGTGTCTCTTTTTCTATATAGGGAGGAGATTGTTATGGATAAACAACAAATTGTAAGTTTTATCAATGAAAATATGTTTGGCATCTGGTTTCTGATCGGTGCCGCACTGGTATTCTGGATGCAGGCAGGCTTTGCCATGGTAGAAACCGGTTTTACCAGAGCAAAGAATGCAGGCAACATTTTGATGAAGAACCTGATGGACTTCTGTATTGGTACCGTAATGTTCATCCTGATCGGTTTTTCATTATTGCTGGGAGAAGATGTTCTTGGTTTTATCGGAAAACCGGGATTTGATATCTTTACCAGTTATGCAAATTTTGATTTTTCGAATTTTGTGTTTAACTTAGTATTCTGTGCAACTACAGCAACGATTGTATCAGGTGCTATGGCAGAGCGTACAAAATTCTTATCCTACTGTATTTATTCAGCAGTAATTTCGGCATTGATTTATCCGATTGAAGCACACTGGATCTGGGGCGGCGGCTGGTTATCACAGCTTGGATTCCACGATTTTGCAGGTTCCTGTGCCATTCATATGGTTGGTGGTATTTCAGCACTCATCGGTGCAGCAATGCTTGGACCACGTATTGGAAAGTTCTCAAAAGATAAGTCTGGGAAGATTACAAAAGTCAACGCATTCCCGGGACACAATCTTCCACTTGGATGCCTTGGATGTTTTATTCTCTGGTTTGGCTGGTATGGATTTAATGGTGCTGCATGTACTTCCGGTTCACAGCTTGCCAGCGTATTTCTTACAACGACCGTAGCTCCGGCAGTTGCAACAGTTGTATGTATGATCTTTACATGGCTTAAATATGGTAAACCTGATGTATCAATGTGCCTGAATGCATCACTTGCAGGACTTGTAGCAATTACCGCTCCTTGTGATGTGACCGATTGTTTCGGTGCAATCTGTATTGGTTTTGTTTCCGGTTTACTGGTTTGCTTTGGTGTATGGCTTTTGGATTATAAGCTTCATGTGGACGATCCGGTTGGTGCGGTAGCTGTACATATGATGAATGGTATCTGGGGTACCATTGCCGTTGGTTTATTTGCTACGAAATCTGCTCCGGGAAATGACTCGGTTGTTGGTCTCTTCTATGGTGGCGGATTGAAGCAGCTTGGTATTCAGTTATTAGGTTTTGTTACGGTAGCTGCATGGACCGCAGTTACAATTACGATTGCATTTGTTGTAATTAAGAAGACCATTGGACTCCGTGTGAGCGAGGAAGAAGAAATTGTCGGTCTTGATTCCATGGAGCATGGACTTGCATCTGCTTACTCAGGATTCTCCATCATGGATGTTTCCAACACAATGACCATGGATGTCAATGAAAATACAGATCTAGGTACACCGGAATATGCACAGGCTTCTACGGCAAAGAGAGATGCAGCAGTCAAGGTGGTTTCCACCGTGCCAAAGGATGCAACCGGCATGTACAAAGTGGTTATTATTGCAAAGCTTTCCCGATATGATCATTTGAAGAAAGCAATGAACGATCTGGGTGTTACGGGAATGACCTGTACACAGGTTATGGGTTGTGGTATCCAGAAAGGCTCCGGCGAGCGTTACCGTGGTGCTGAAGTCGATGCAACCTTACTTCCAAAGATTAAGGTAGAGGTTGTTGTAAGCAAGATCCCTGTAGACAGCGTAGTGGCTGCAGCAAAGAAGGCACTTTATACCGGACATATCGGAGATGGAAAAATCTTCGTATACGATGTGGCAAAGGTTGTCAAGATTCGTACCGGTGAGGAAGATATGGAAGCCTTACAGGATGTTGAATAATTTTGCACTAATCTAATGGCTAGGTTAGTGAATCTAATCCCCTTAGTTTTAGTATACATCAACAGCGGACCCCTGGCGAAAGCCGGGGGTTTTTGCTGTCGATAAATAAAACTTTCTATTGCACATATTATTTGGTATAATATATGGATAAAAGAATTTATATTATTTCTGCGGGGAGAAAACTATGAACTATGGAAGAACTTCTTTGCGCCGGAGAGCAAAACAGCTGGACGCAAGAGGAACGAGAATACGTCATAAAATCGGAGTCATACTGGGGAAACTTCTACTGATTGGAATCATTGTGGGAGGCTGTGCGACAGTGAGTTTTGGAGTGGGTGCATTTAAAGGAATTCTTGCATCCGCACCGGATATATCCGAAGTGGATGTCATTCCAACGGGATATTCCACGAAAGTGCTTGCGGCAGACGGAAGTGAGACAGCAAAATTAGTGGCAGCCGGATCCAACCGGCAGTACGTGACAATTGACCAGATTCCGGAGAATCTGCAGCATGCGGTAGTGGCGATCGAGGATGAGCGTTTTTATGATCATAACGGTATTGACCTGAAAGGAATTGTCAGGGCACTGGTGGCGGATGTCCGGACCAGAGATTTCAGTCAGGGAGCAAGTACGCTTACGCAGCAGCTGATTAAAAATAATGTGCTGAGTGAGCAGTGGGCAAACGAAAATGACAGTAATATTTCCAAAATTGAAAAGATGGAACGTCAGGTACAGCGGAAAATACAGGAACAGTATCTGGCAATAGAACTGGAAAAAAAGGTAAATGACAAGAACTGGATTCTGGAAAATTATCTGAATTCCATCAACCTTGGAAGCAATACCCTTGGGGTTCAGGCAGCAGCACAGCGTTATTTTGGGAAAGATGTGTCAAAGCTGACACTTTCGGAATGTGCGGTTATTGCCGGAATTACAAAGAATCCGGCAGGTTACAATCCCATTCTTCATCCAAAGGAAAATGCAAAGCGCAGAAAGAATGTGCTGGATGCCATGAAAAAACAGGGATATATTTCGCAGAAACAGTATGATAAAGCGATGGCAGATGATGTGTATGGCAGGATTTCCGAACACAATGATGTGAGGGAAGAAACCATGAACACATATTTTGTGGACGCGGTCATTGATGATGTTTTTGATGATCTGGTAAACATCAAAGGCTATTCGGAGTCGGAAGCATACAAGGCAATCTATCAGGGCGGATTGACGATCAAGTCCACACAGAATCTCCAAATCCAGAAAATCTGTGATGAGGAGGTGGCAGACAAAGCCAACTATGATGCGGGTACCAAATATTCATTCTATCTTTCTTTTCAGGTGAAGGAGAAGGACGGTACAATAAAAACATATACCAATCAGACAATGCTTTCCTATTATAAAAAGAAAAACAAAAGTCAGAATTATTCGATCAATTTTACATCGGAGGAGGACTGCCGGGCTGCAATTGCACAGTACGAAAAAGATGTCCTCGGAAAAGGGGACAAGCTGGTAGAAAATTCAGAGTATATTTTCATTACCATGCAGCCGCAGGTGGCGATGACGATCATGGATCAGTCGACCGGTGAGGTACAGGCGATTGTCGGCGGACGCGGAAATAAGGCCGGAAACCGTACCTGGAACCGTGCAACAAAGACCTGCCGGCAGCCGGGATCTACTTTTAAAATCATTGCATGTTATGCGCCGGCACTCGATGCCGGGGGAAAAACGCTGGCATCCGTGCAGGATGATGCACCGCTTACGGTCGGAAATAAAACATACAATAACTACACGCACAAATTCGGAGGATTCACGAGCATCCGGAAGGCAATCACAAAATCCATCAATATTGTGACAGTAAAAACACTTCAGGATATTGGTGTGGATCTGGGATATGAATATGCAGAAAACTTCGGATTTTCTACGTTGACCGATACGGACAGAAACCTTGGAATTTCTCTCGGAGGTCTGACACAGGGTGTGACAAACCTGGAACTTACTGCAGCTTATGCCGCAATTGCAAATCAGGGAGAATATAACGAACCGAGTTTTTATACCCAGGTACTGGATCATGACGGCAACGTTCTTCTTGATAAAACACAGACAAAGGAACAGCATCAGGTAATAAAAGAGGATACCGCATGGCTTCTGACGGATGCCATGAAAGATGTTATGACGAGTGGAACGGGTATGCGGGCCTATTTCGGAACCGGAATGGCACAGGCAGGAAAATCCGGTACGACAACGCTGAACAGGGATGCACTGTTTGCCGGATTTACGCCTTATTACACCTGCGTGGTATGGGGCGGATATGATGATAATTCCATTCAGTCAGCTACGGGATATCCAAAGAATTTGTGGAAAGCTGTGATGAAGCGGATTCATGCGGATCTCAAGGCAAAAGATTTTGAAAAACCTTCCGGAATTACACAGGCTGTTGTCTGTGCAAAATCCGGACTTCTGCCGGAAGCGGATGTCTGTGATAAAGATCCGCGTGGAACGCAAAGTTATGCGGAATATTTTGCGAAAGGAACCGTTCCGACAGAGAGTTGTGATCATCATATTTCTCTGCAGATCTGTGAGGCGTCCGGAAAGATTGCCGGAGAATACTGTCCGGCAGATCAGGTTGTGACAAAAACTTATATTGTGGGTGCCGAAAAGGGCTCGGCCGATTACCAGTACTGTGCGACAGAGAAATTTTTAAATGGAACATGCAATATACACGATGCCGAAACGCAGGATGAGGAGAAGCCGGAAGAAGAACCGGCAGATCCACCGGATGATGCAAAGCCGGAAGAAACACATGAACCGGAACAGATACCGGAGAAGAATGAGGAATGATACAAAGGAGAATAGGATATATGCGAGTGGTCTATACCGGAGGAGAGGGTGAAATCACAGAGAAGAAATCCCGTTTTATAGCAACAGTAAAGCCTGTTCAGTCAGAAGAAGAAGCGGTTGCTTTCATTAATGAGACAAAGAAAAAATACTGGGATGCCCGTCACAACTGTTCCGCTTTTGTCATCGGGGAGAGGCAGGAGCTGACGCGCTGTTCGGATGATGGAGAGCCGGCACAGACTGCCGGCCGCCCGATGCTGGATGTACTTCTCCGGGAGGAGATTACGGACGTTGCGGTTGTTGTTACACGCTATTTTGGAGGTGTGCTGCTTGGAACAGGAGGGCTTGTGCGTGCTTATCAGGCAGCGACACAGGCGGGACTTGCAGCCAGCCGGCTCATTGAAAAATGTAAGGGACAGCATCTGCTGATTCATACCGATTACAATGGGCTTGGAAAGCTGCAGTATTTATTCGGACAAAATCATACCGTGATTCTGGATACAGCATATGAGGCGGATGTCACAATGACAATTCTCGTACCCACGGAACAAAAAGAGACACTTCCGAAGGAAATTACAGAACTGACCAACGGATCAGCAGGTTTGGAATGGGGAAAAACCTGTGTATATGCGCTAATTGATAAAGAAGTTGTGTTTTTTTGAAAAAATTTGAAAATATGGGTTGACACTTATAGGGGTTCCATGTATAATACCATTTGTTGAGAGACATGAAACACATTGGCCCATCGCCAAATGGTAAGGCAACGGACTCTGACTCCGTCATTTCCAGGTTCGAATCCTGGTGGGCCAGCTGAAGAGCACTACATTATGTAGTGCTTTTTGTTTTATAAAAGATAAGAATAAGAAAGGACACGGTAATGTACGAATTTGACAGCAGAGTAAGATACAGTGAGACAGATGCGCAAGGCCGGATGACATGGCTGGCGCTTATGGATTACTTTCAGGATTGCAGCGTATTTCATTCAGAGGCCGTGAACCTTGGTGTGGAAGTATGGACCGATGCACAAAAGGCGTGGATCTTATCTTCCTGGCAGATCTGTCTGAACCGGATGCCGCGGCTGGGCGAACAGGTTACGACACAGACATGGGCATATGGAATGAAAGGCTTTTACGGTTACCGGAATTTCTCCATGAACAGCAGGGATGGGGAACGGATGGCATATGCAAATTCCGTATGGGTACTGATGGATACAAAGAAGGGGATTCCGGTCAGAGTGACAAAAGAAATCTCGGATGCATACGGATTGGACCCACAGCTTCCCATGCAGTGCAGCGAGCGGAAAATTATGCTACCGGAAAAATATGAAGAAAAAGATTCATTGGTAGTTCCTTCTTATTTCATAGATACCAATCACCATATGAACAATACCAGATATGTACAGGTGGCGATGGAATATGTTCCGAAGGAGTTTCGGACAATGGAAGTCCGGGTAGAATATAAAAAAGCTGCGATGTGCAGAGATGTAATTGTGCCGCATGTGACGATAGAAGATCCCCGTGTGACGGTTGCACTGTGTGCACCGGATGGGCAGCCATATGCAGTTGTTGTTTTTTTGAAAGCGTAGGAAAAAGATGAAATTAGCAGAATATCAGGATTTGTATTATGTAAAAAAAGTAGACTTCGGAGTATATCTGGCAGAGGATATGGGCGGTGAGACACATGTGCTGCTTCCGTCAAAACAGGTGCCGGAAGATGCAAAACCGGGGGAAAAGATAAGGGTCTTTTTATATAAAGATTCCAAAGACCGGCTGATTGCAACAACCAACACACCGAAGCTGACACTGGGAGAATATGCACCGCTTGTGGTGAAAGAAGTTGGAAAGATCGGTGCTTTTCTGGATTGGGGACTGGAAAAAGATCTGTTTCTGCCATATAAAGAGATGACTTCACGGGTAGAAGCAGGAGACGAGATTCTTGTAACCCTTTATATTGATAAAAGCAAGCGGCTTTGTGCCAGCATGAAGGGACTGTACGATCTGCTTTCCAAGGATTCACCGTATCAGAAAGATCAGATGGTAACCGGAAGGGTGTATGAGTTTTCCGATAACTTTGGTGCTTTTGTGGCAGTGGATGATCGCTTTTCCGCAAGAATACCAAATTCAGAGGATCACAGTTTCCTGAAAATCGGAGATGTGATTGAGGCGAAAGTTACTGCAGTAAAACCGGATGGAAAGTTAGATCTTACACTGCGGGAAAAAGCTTATATTCAGATGGACACGGATGCAGAGAAAATACTTGAATTGCTGGATTCCTATGCAGGAGTGCTTCCGTTTTCGGAAAAAGCGAGTCCAGAGGTGATTAAGAGGGAAACCGGATTGAGTAAAGCTGCGTTTAAACGTGCCATCGGACACTTGTATAAAGAAAGAAAAATTACACTGGATGGTGGAAAAATCCGCAAGAGTTTCGTATAATGCAGGTAAAGGCAAAAGGAGGAATATAAAATGAAAAACGTAATCAGTACAGATAAAGCACCAGCCGCAATCGGACCGTACTCACAGGCGATTGAAGTGAACGGAACGGTATACACATCCGGTATCATCCCGGTTGTTCCTGCTACCGGAGAAATTCCGGAAGGATCTGTGGCACAGGCGCAGCAGGCATTTGAAAATCTGTCAAATCTGCTTGAGGCAGCCGGAACCGGAATGGATAAGGTAGTAAAAACCACTGTTTTTATCAAGGAAATGAATGATTTTGCAGCAATTAATGAAGTTTATGCAAAATTTTTCCCGTCACCATTTCCATCCAGAAGCTGTGTGGAAGTGGCACGTCTTCCGAAAGATGTTATGCTTGAAATTGAAGCCATTGCTGTAAAATAAAGAAAAGATCAAAAACGAAAAGAGATCTGTGCATTGCACAGATCTCTTTTGTTGTCTTTGCGGTTCTTTTTCCGGTTAGACGGAAACGTCAATGTTACTTCCTAAATTAGGATAAACAGAGTTCTCCATCATTTTTGCCAGCCCAACACCAAGCGATTCATTCGATGAGATGGCATTGTCAAGCATTTTAATGCTGACGGCATTTGCCAGAGAGCCGGGATCGGAACTGTTTACGGAAAGAAGCGCAGAACTGATACTTGAAATATCCATATGACAGATCTCCTTTTAAAATACTCGGTATACGTGTTTTTCTTTATTACATCTTTATTATGGCATAAATATACGAAAAATTCAATTGAATTCTGTGGATGGAAAAGGGGTTGACACATATCCGTGCCTTTGCTATAATGACAATGTAATAATTGTAACAAATTCGTAATAAAGAAGTACAAAAGTCATTGGAGGCGAAAATGAAACGTAAAACATTATTAAAATTGACCGCATGTGGGTTAGTTGGGGCACTGACCATTGGCAATTTTACTGTAGCAGCTTACGCAGCACCAACTGCTGGAGTCGCAAGCCTTGCTTCCGATATTGCAACAACATCATCTGCACCGACTGCAGGATTTTCACTGGCACTCAGTGAAGTCGCAGAAAAAGTGGAAGATGAGGCAACCGTTGCAAGTGCACAGCCGGAAGTAAAAGAAGTTGAAGCACCAGTTGTAAAGTCTGAGTATGAAGACAAAGCGGTAGCTGTTGTGGATGATTACGTGAACGTTCGTAAGAAACCAACTACAGACAGCAAGGCTGTAGGAAAATTATATAAGAATAACGTAGGAACCGTCATCGGGGAGAAGGATGGCTGGTACAAAATCAAATCTGGATCGGTAACAGGTTATGTAAAATCTGAATTCGTATCCATTGGTGATGAGAAAAAATTAAAGAAAGCAGGAAGAAGAGTTGCTCTTGTAGAGACAGAGACATTAAAAGTCCGCAAGGGAGCTTCCCAGAAGGCAGAAGTAATTACTCTGGTGCCGGAAGGAGACGATCTGACGGTACTGGATGAGTCAAAGGATGGATGGGCAAAGGTTTCTGTAGATGAAGGCAAAGGCTATGTATCTACAGATTATGTCACATTATCTACAGAATACACATATGCAGAGTCTGCTGCAGAAGAAAAGGCAAGATTACAGAAGGAAAAAGAGGAGCGTGAGGCTGCGGACAGAGCAGCACAGAAAGCAGAGAGCGCATCTCAGACAACCTCTTCAGGCTCTTCACAGTCACAAAGCTCAGATTCTTCCGTACAGGATTCATCAAGCGCATCTTCAACAGGATCAGCGGTTGCAAGTTATGCAGGACAGTTTGTAGGAAATCCATATGTATATGGTGGGACAAGCCTTACAAACGGAACGGATTGTTCCGGATTTGTAATGAGTGTATATGCGAACTTCGGTGTAAGCCTTCCTCATTCCTCTTCCGCAGACCGTAGCCAGGGTGCAGCAGTTGACGGACTGGCTAATGCACAGGCAGGAGACCTGATCTGTTACTCCGGTCATGTAGCACTGTATATCGGTAATGGTCAGATCGTTCATGCATCTACCGCCAAGACCGGTATTATCGTTTCAAATGCTGATTATAAGAAGGTACTGGCAGTTCGACGGATATTCTAATCGTAACAATGAAACTAAGGCACTGTGTGAAAATACACAGTGCCTTTTTTGTATGTATGCCCAAAGTGCGCTAATGGGATAA
>OMCT01001895.1_pt1 | contig 11479 bp, 10 predicted proteins | sample 1674301 | NCBI WGS metagenome assembly OMCT01 (sample SAMEA103958158, study PRJEB25191) | human gut metagenome
TAAGATGTATAAATAAAAGTTCACATAGAAAATGTAATATTTCAATACATCTCATGTTAATGTTAATCTCTGGGGACCTGATAATTGCCCGGTAGATTGGGCATTTCAATACATCTCATGTTAATGTTAATCTAAGATTAACGAGCATACAAAGCAGACAGGAAAATGATTTCAATACATCCCATGTTAATGTTAATCATTGTCGCTCTACTTTATCTTATATACAGATTCATATTTCAATACATCTCATGTTAATGTTAATCGAAATGCGGAAATATAAAGAGCAAGAACAAGAAATATTTCAATACATCTCATGTTAATGTTAATCCAATTGCAAAAAAATCATTCTGAGACAAAGAAAGATATTTCAATACATCTCATGTTAATGTTAATCCGCAGGGCGTCGAACCTTGCCGACCGCCTGAACGGAATTTCAATACATCTCATGTTAATGTTAATCTCTTCCATTCGTGGTTGTGGTATCATAGTTTTCTGATTTCAATACATCTCATGTTAATGTTAATCTTGCTGTAGGCACTTATAAAAAATTCAAAGGCGGATTTCAATACATCTCATGTTAATGTTAATCTGTTGCTTATTCGTTGGATGATTATTCTGTATATGAATTTCAATACATCTCATGTTAATGTTAATCATAATCATGTCACATGCCAGCGCGTATCCATATTCCATTTCAATACATCTCATGTTAATGTTAATCATGTACGGTAAGTAATTAACAAACGGCTCTTTGCATTTCAATACATCTCATGTTAATGTTAATCGATAACAGTGTTTCCGTTTGATGATTCATTAACTTTATTTCAATACATCTCATGTTAATGTTAATCAGAGATTTTGAAGTTGTTGAATGCAAGGAAATTATATTTCAATACATCTCATGTTAATGTTAATCGGATATGTTTTCTTTAATTGTGTTATGGTTTTAGCCTATTTCAATACATCTCATGTTAATGTTAATCTTCTTTTCAGAAATGGAGTTGTCGCCAGCTTTGTCGAATTTCAATACATCTCATGTTAATGTTAATCTTGCACATCTGGGGAATTAAGTCGACAAGTCCATTATTTCAATACATCTCATGTTAATGTTAATCAATAAAGGGCGGATATACCGCCCTATTGTTTCACGATTTCAATACATCTCATGTTAATGTTAATCTTGACCCCTAGTTTTCCTTTAATCTGGTGCTTGCCGTATTTCAATACATCTCATGTTAATGTTAATCTCTTTCTCCAAAACATCTAATGCCTTGGTAATTATATTTCAATACATCTCATGTTAATGTTAATCCAGAAGCAAAGGCTGTAGGCATTGCAACTGAAACAAATTTCAATACATCTCATGTTAATGTTAATCCCATTAATAAAGTCATAATAAGCAGCATAAGACTATTTCAATACATCTCATGTTAATGTTAATCATAGTGTCACTATTATTAACCTCTATAGAACTACCATTTCAATACATCTCATGTTAATGTTAATCCTTTTTCGTAATGGAGTTGTCGCTAGTTTTGTTGAATTTCAATACATCTCATGTTAATGTTAATCTGTAGTCGCGTAGCCCTCTATGTAATAGTCACTGTATTTCAATACATCTCATGTTAATGTTAATCCTTTTCATCAGTCTCGATTGTTGCATTAGCTGTTCCATTTCAATACATCTCATGTTAATGTTAATCGTTACCATAGTTTCTTTAATAACCGATTCTCTCTGATTTCAATACATCTCATGTTAATGTTAATCATTATACTGCGCGATTTCAACAACCTTGTTAGCAAATTTCAATACATCTCATGTTAATGTTAATCGAAAGGTGTTTCATGTTCCCCCTTATCCTACCTTTATTTCAATACATCTCATGTTAATGTTAATCAGTACATTAATGCAATATTATGGAGATTATGTGAAATTTCAATACATCTCATGTTAATGTTAATCGAAAGCATGATTGAGTTAGGTAAACAATTATTCGGATTTCAATACATCTCATGTTAATGTTAATCTGGGTAGCGACTAACTCCATTTGTTAGCCGGTATTATTTCAATACATCTCATGTTAATGTTAATCCAAGTAGCTGGCAATCCTGCAATGTCGGGAGCAGATTTCAATACATCTCATGTTAATGTTAATCTAAATTCATGGGATAAAAAAGTATGTCATAAGGATAATTTCAATACATCTCATGTTAATGTTAATCTCTGCTCTGTGATTGTATGGAGCGTTAAATTCGCAGATTTCAATACATCTCATGTTAATGTTAATCTTATACCGATACAGTTCTTACAATAGCCAGTGCATTATTTCAATACATCTCATGTTAATGTTAATCAGCTTTTAGCTTCTTACAGTCTATCGAACCATCTGCATTTCAATACATCTCATGTTAATGTTAATCAACCATTCTGGACTACCATTCAAATAATATATTCCATTTCAATACATCTCATGTTAATGTTAATCTCCGAGCTTATAATCTAAGTGAGAATATAACATCTATTTCAATACATCTCATGTTAATGTTAATCGACAAGGGCTGTTTCCTACTTCCCCGAGTAGGAGTATTTCAATACATCTCATGTTAATGTTAATCTCTTTTTTTGTATTCTGTTTTACCAGTTTAGCGAAAATTTCAATACATCTCATGTTAATGTTAATCTCCTTAGTAGGTGCATGTGTAATCTCATATATCTTAATTTCAATACATCTCATGTTAATGTTAATCGTGTTGAAAGACAAAGATACATCGCTCTTAGATAATTTCAATACATCTCATGTTAATGTTAATCATTAAAATTATTAGAAATTGTGTTTAATTCGGGAACATTTCAATACATCTCATGTTAATGTTAATCGAATTGTTACGCATTATATACGTTCGCATAGGTCAAATTTCAATACATCTCATGTTAATGTTAATCATCACTAAAACCGTTTGGAAATTCCTTACAGCCTAATTTCAATACATCTCATGTTAATGTTAATCCACATATTATAAGCGTGGTGAGTTTGTTAAGTTCTGATTTCAATACATCTCATGTTAATGTTAATCTAGACCATGCGGAAGGTGGGGATAAAATTGATTAATTTCAATACATCTCATGTTAATGTTAATCGTTGTCTGCAAACAGAGAACACACACGATAAAAAGCATTTCAATACATCTCATGTTAATGTTAATCGGATTCTGGAAAGCCAGATAATTAGAAGATAAACATATTTCAATACATCTCATGTTAATGTTAATCGTTCCACTCATCAGATACAAGGTTGCCGTCCTTGCAATTTCAATACATCTCATGTTAATGTTAATCAGCTTCCCCAGTGTATTCAGTAGTTGTTGTATCTAATTTCAATACATCTCATGTTAATGTTAATCGTGTACATGTAGAGATTCTTAGTCCAAGATTAAAATTTCAATACATCTCATGTTAATGTTAATCGCTAATCATGCAGATAAACTTAGTTACATTAAGGGATTTCAATACATCTCATGTTAATGTTAATCTGTAGGAGGCTGTACATACGGTGTTTATACAGACGCATTTCAATACATCTCATGTTAATGTTAATCCTAACAAGCTGCAGAAATGCGTATTCCTTATTGAATTTCAATACATCTCATGTTAATGTTAATCTCTATGGTAAATACATACAAGGGGGAAATACCGCAATTTCAATACATCTCATGTTAATGTTAATCAAGATTTCCCCTGCACCATTCAGCAATTTCCTCATATTTCAATACATCTCATGTTAATGTTAATCCATTGTTTACTATTTTAGACGTGGAAATTATACTAATTTCAATACATCTCATGTTAATGTTAATCATACTAAAGAGCATGTGTAAGACAGAAATACACCTATTTCAATACATCTCATGTTAATGTTAATCGTAATAACAGACGATGTATTACGCACACAGTTCGAATTTCAATACATCTCATGTTAATGTTAATCTTGCCATTGTTTTAATCTCCTTTTTTTCATTCTTTGATTTCAATACATCTCATGTTAATGTTAATCAAGGTAAACAGTCCGAAAAAGACGGAAAAAGCAACATTTCAATACATCTCATGTTAATGTTAATCGTAATGAGTTACTGCTATTAACATTGTTTGACAGCTATTTCAATACATCTCATGTTAATGTTAATCCGCTTTGCAAGTTTAGATAAGCTCATATGTGTTATTATTTCAATACATCTCATGTTAATGTTAATCCAAGAGCACCAACAGTAAGTCAGAATGTTATTCAAAATTTCAATACATCTCATGTTAATGTTAATCAAAAAGCTATGGGCGGTTGTAGAGGGCAAGAAACTATTTCAATACATCTCATGTTAATGTTAATCAGCCTTACGAATGGGGAAGGATTCATTTTTCAGATGATTTCAATACATCTCATGTTAATGTTAATCCAGGTGATTTCGTTTTAATTTCTGGCTGTTGCTTATTTCAATACATCTCATGTTAATGTTAATCGCGGCGCTACTGCTTTCGCTATCTTTTCAAATAATTATTTCAATACATCTCATGTTAATGTTAATCGATATAACGAAACCTACATAAAGGGGCTTAACAGATTTCAATACATCTCATGTTAATGTTAATCAAGGCTTCCGTGACTTCCGCTGTCAGGCGATCTTATTTCAATACATCTCATGTTAATGTTAATCACCATAACGGACTACATAGAAGGTTTTTCTTATGTATTTCAATACATCTCATGTTAATGTTAATCACGCCCCTGATTCCACCGCCGTTTTCTTCGTAGGCATTTCAATACATCTCATGTTAATGTTAATCCTATTCAGAACGAACGCAATCGCTTAAAAGCCATATTTCAATACATCTCATGTTAATGTTAATCAGCTTACAGATGAATCAGTATTATCTGGTTACGGATTTCAATACATCTCATGTTAATGTTAATCCGCGTATCAAAGTAGTACTTTCCTAACTGAACCAATTTCAATACATCTCATGTTAATGTTAATCGTAATCATAACAGCAGAATTAGTGCTAAAATCATATTTCAATACATCTCATGTTAATGTTAATCTGCAAGAGGATTACTTAATAATCTTTCAGCTTCTATTTCAATACATCTCATGTTAATGTTAATCATCGTCATAGTCTTTAGAATTAACAATTTTAGGATATTTCAATACATCTCATGTTAATGTTAATCCAAATCCATCTTCAAACACTGATGACGATGTATGAATTTCAATACATCTCATGTTAATGTTAATCTTTTAAAGATATGAAAAGAATAAGCGCTAATGTTAATTTCAATACATCTCATGTTAATGTTAATCATCTCCACCCTCTGCTTGGTTCTGTGTGTCTTTGTATTTCAATACATCTCATGTTAATGTTAATCAGCTTTCAGCAGGTAATTCCCCCGCAATTTGAAAATTTCAATACATCTCATGTTAATGTTAATCGGATAATATCTATGTGCTATTTGTGCTGGATATGAATTTCAATACATCTCATGTTAATGTTAATCATAAGAACTGCATTAACTCCTAATGTACCTTTAATTATTTCAATACATCTCATGTTAATGTTAATCACATACAGGATTTTTAAAAACAAGAGATTTTCATGCATTTCAATACATCTCATGTTAATGTTAATCTGTATGGTTCTATAGAACAGCTTGATGATAGTTTATTTCAATACATCTCATGTTAATGTTAATCGATAAGAATTTTAGACAGTGTGCTGTGCAGTGGATATTTCAATACATCTCATGTTAATGTTAATCACAGTTATACAAGTAAAACAACTGGGGTTATTTAATTTCAATACATCTCATGTTAATGTTAATCCAACGAATTTAAGCCTTTTCAATCATGCTTAAATCTCTCATTGCCTATTTTAGTCCATTTTCCCCAAAAATACCAGCCAATTAATTTATTTATTACCACGAGACAAATAAGCCTCTAACTTCAGGTATTTACTGGTTTTTTAGAGAATCCCCTTATATATCACCTGGTAAATACTTGCATAATCTAATTAACAAAACTCATCTATATTAATCCCCCAAACCTTTCCATTGTTATTTTTCCCAGCCTATATTATAATTTTTATTAATTACACCAATGAAGGAGATTTATTAAATGAAGAAAAATAGTATTTTTCGCAGCCTGCCGTTTAAATTGCTGGTGGGCGTTATTGCTGGCGTCCTGGTGGGACTACTGTTAAGTTCAACTGATGGCAATGCATTTTCACGCGCCATTTTGAATATTGTTGTAACTCTGAAATATATTCTCAATCAGATAATTAATTTCTGCATACCTCTGATAATCATTGCATTTATTGCACCTTCGATTACTCAGATGGGTAAAAATGCATCAAAGCTTCTTCTGATTGCAGTTACAATCGCATATACATCATCAGTTGGTGCTGCACTTTTCTCTACAGCATCCGGATATCTTTTGATACCACATTTGTCAATATCCTCTACTGCTGATGGATTGAAAGAGCTTCCGGCTGCGGTTTTCGAATTATCAATCCCACAGATAATGCCTGTTATGAGCGCACTTGTGTTCTCAATTATGATTGGACTTGCTGCCGCTTGGACAAAAGCAGAATTGATTTCAAATATTCTTGAAGAATTCCAGAAAATCGTGCTTGCGATAGTTTCAAGAATCATGATACCGATTCTTCCATTTTTCATCGGACTCACTTTCTGCGGACTCTCATACGAAGGTTCAATAACAAAGCAGGTTCCTGTGTTCCTGAAAATCATAATTATTGTATTAATCGGACATTACATTTGGATGGCTCTGCTTTACACAATCGCAGGATTGTATTCTAAGAAGAACCCGATTGAAGTAATCAGACATTACGGTCCTGCATACCTTACATCAATTGGAACAATGTCATCTGCTGCCACACTCGCAGTTGCACTCCAGTGTGCCGGCAAATCAAAGGTTTTGAGAAAGGACATGGTCTCTTTTGGAATTCCTTTGTTTGCAAATATACATTTATGTGGCTCAGTGCTGACAGAGGTATTTTTCTGCATGACTGTATCAAAGATTTTGTATGGCACTATTCCATCAGCCGGAACTATGATTCTGTTCTGTGTGCTTCTCGGAATATTTGCAATCGGCGCACCTGGCGTACCTGGCGGAACAGTTATGGCTTCGCTCGGACTTATTACCGGTGTGCTCGGATTTAACGACACTGGAACTGCCCTTATGCTTACAATATTTGCACTTCAGGACAGCTTCGGAACAGCCTGCAATGTAACTGGCGACGGCGCGCTCACACTTATCCTGACTGGATATGCAGAGCGCCACGGCATCAAAGAAGGCGCTGACAATTAATATGTTTCTTTGACATATGTAAAGTGCTATAATCATCACATGAATACACGCGCCTGCGGCGCAGAAATGAGGTAACATATGCCATTTATTAATTCTAAGATAAGCACTTCTCTTACAGAAGCACAGGAAACTGAAATCAAAACCCGTTTAGGTCAGGCTATCCAGACAATTCCCGGCAAGTCAGAAAGCTGGCTCATGGTCGGCTTTGAACCTGACTACAAGCTCTACTTCAGAGGAAGCAATGCCGAGCCTATAGCTATGGTCGAGGTCAGCGTTTACGGAAGTGAGAACCCATCCGCCTTTTCTAAACTTACTGGACAGATATGTGACATTTTTAAAGATGTTCTTGGCATCGCACCAGATCATGTCTATGTAAAATATCAGGCTGTTTCTAACTGGGGATGGAATGGTGATAATTTCTGATATGTTAATAAGCGGGACACTCATTTATTTATGAATGTCCCGCTTATATATTTATTCTTCTAAAACTCTTTCTTTTTCATAATCCTTACACTAATTGCATAAGAGAGCAATATGAGACTTACTGTCACCACCACTGCAATTCCTGCAAGTATCCAGCCGTTCATCTGGTTCGAAAATGAAAAAGCACTTAATACATTTGTCTTTACCAGCTTCGCAAATGCAATGACAGACGCTCCTATTACACCGCATGCCCCCGAAATGACCACTCTGCTCTTTTCTACTCCGGATACTAGCTGCAGCGGAATCAATAATGCAATCAACAATGCCGTAACTGGTAGAAACACCAATACCATAGGAATCTGGGAAGCCATGTCTACCGGCATCTGCTGTTTCATTTCCAGAATCATGTAAAGTCCCGCTGCCACAAGCCATGAAACCGTTCCTCCTGTCAGACAGAAAAAATATTTTTCCCTCACATACGTTTCTGCATCAATCGGCAAAGTCATCAAAAATCCATATCCTTTATCAAGCTCGTCATAGGTAACTGTATTTATCAGAAGAATACTGATTGCAAACGGCAACCACCCCAGGATAACCGCTTCATTCTGTAATCCTATCACCACTCCAATGATAAGAAAGAAAATTAATGCCTGTTTATTACACCACATTAACCGGATATCTTTTTCTATTAAACCTGCCATTATCTGTACCCTCCCGTCATCATAAGAATTAATTCATCAATTCCACCATGCTCCACCACAATCTGCGGATAATTTTCCTGATAAAATCTTCTGTCATTAGTAAAGCAGGCGTAACCATAGGTTTCTTTCTGCGCTTTTATGACTGCTGTCTTGTCTAATGTCCTATATTGCTCCTCATCCACCTTTAAAATGCCATACTGCTCTAAAATAACATCTGTATCCTCATGCAAAATAATTTTTCCGTCATGAATGAGATAAATGTCGTCACAAAGTGACTCCAAATCTGTGGAAATGTGCGATGTAATCAATATTGTGCGCTTCTCATCCTGCGCTATATATTCACGCAGCAAATCAAGTATTTCATTTCGTGCTTCCACATCAAGTCCTGCTGTCGGCTCATCTAAAATCAACAAATCGGCTTTATGACTGATTGCCGTCAACACCCTAAGTTTTGCTTTCATACCGGTGGAAAATTCTTTTAGTTTCTTCTTACGAGGGAGCTTTAATATCTCACATTTTTGGTCAAAAAAATCCTTCTGGAAATCAGGATACATTTTAGCAAGAATATGCCAGACATCTTCCACCGTAAACTGTGAACTAAAGCCCGACTCCGTCAAAGATACTCCGATTTTCTGCTTTACCGCAGCCGGAAGCTCCCCGCCTTCGTTTCCAAGCACACAAATGCTTCCCATGTCCGGCTTTACAAGTCCAAGTATCAGTTTAATTGCTGTACTTTTTCCTGCCCCGTTTTTTCCTACAAACCCTGTAATTCTCCCCTCTGGTATTTCCAAGGATAGTTCCAGTTCAAAGTCCTTATATTTCTTTCGGACATTCTGCATTGTTATCATAATTCGCCTTTCTATTTCTCATCAAGTATAAGCTTTACAACCTCTAAGATTTCTTCTTTATTCATGCCAATTGCCACTGCCCGGTCAATGGCTTTGTCAAAGTCCTCTTCCACAGCAAATCTTCTCGCCTCCGACGCAAGCTGTTTATCCGAAGCGGTCACATATGTTCCCTTTCCGTGAACAGTCGTAACAAAGCCTTCCTCTTCTAACTTATCGTAGGCTTTCTTTACGGTCAGTGCGCTGATGCGAAGCTCCCCTGCAAGCGTCCTCACAGACGGAAGCGCCTCTCCCTCTTTTAATACAGACTGGATAATCTCTGACTTTATCTGTTCCATAAGCTGTTCGTAAATCGGAACCATGGAAGAATGATTCAATATAATATGCATATTTTCTTTTCTCCTTTGCGATAAACAGTATATAACAGTTGGTGTGTGTTGTCAACTGTTATATGCTGTTTGTTGCAAAGTTTTATTATTCTGCTTTTATGGGCAAAATAGGGGGATTTGGATAGCTTTTGATATGTAAAAGGAGAGCCGCTTTTACGCAGCTCTCCTTTTATATATCAATGCATTTGCAATATACTAACACATTAATCGTATATATCATATACCTTAAAACTCTCCTCTCTTCCTAATTTCTGCAAGATACTTACTCCAAGTATTCTTGTTGCAAAATATGCAACAATTGCATCATCTGTACTAAATAACCTTTCCCTCGTTTCATCCTGATTAACCTCATGTTTTGAACGATTATATATCTGTACAAAGTCATACAATGCCTGTATTACATTACCATCTAACAACTTTTTCTTTTCAATTCTATGCACTGCTTTGCCTAATGTGCAATTAGAAAATCTAAATTCATCTAACACGCTATTCATTACTAGCAAACGACACGCTGCTTCAAGATGCATCCCACACATATCTATAATATATCTTGCATTTACCCTGCCATAACCTAAATCTATTTCTTCTTTTGCATATTGCAATGGTCGATATAATTCCCTCTCTATCCCTGCCGGATATGGATTTTTTGATGAACTCGAAGGCAGACAATAACCACCTACTCCTCCTATTAAAGCATCTATTTTCCATAACATATCTGTCTTATACTTTTGATCTTTATTGTCAAAATCCTGTCTTAAAAATTCGCTTATCCCTTCTTTTACAGCTTCATCAAACAGTTTATTGTACAAATTCATTAATTCTTTATGTGATATCATCTGTACTCCCTTTCATCTATCAATACAGTTCATATGTACAAATCACACCAATATTTTATCTATACCTCATAATAAAAAATGTTATCCCAGCCGAAATCATCATTATCACAAATATAATAAATAGCGCAATATATTTTCCCTTTTCTTCCGCTAATTTAATAGGAGTCCTGTATCTTTCATCAACCCTTGCATCTCTTTGTTCATTCCTGATATTTTGATCTGCTTCCAATTCTCTCAGCTGCATATATTCTTCATAATGACATTTTTCAAGCTTGTCTTCCTCCTCGCGCACAAGTAACTCCAGATTTTCTTCATATGAAGCACCGCAATTACTGCAGCCACATTTATCTGTACTCCTGCCCCTTAATTTATTATTACAATATTCACATGTGAATTCATAGTCACTTGCCGGATTATAAACAGGAGGCTTTCCTATTTCAAAATTCAAATATTTATGACGAATCAGTTTATATCGCTTAATTGAGTTTAAAGTATCACTTATATAGTCCATCTCTTCTTCAATGGCATCTTCTTGATCTTTAATATACTGCAAATACTTTTGATGCATAGCTCGTTTCTTTAGCAGATATTCTTTATTTTTACCAAAATCACCTGCACATTTACGACATTTTGCATCCTTTGAAGATACAATTGAACCGCAAAATTCACATTTAAACTCAAAATCTTTATCAAAATGATTCTTATTATAAGAAATGTAACAAGATGGCTTAAGCTTTCTTAAAGCCCTAAGACCAGAAAAGAAATATAAATATATGCATACCAACAAACCCAAAACTATTAAAGCATTTATAAATACTGTACAAAACAAACTAAAAGCTTCCATGATTACTTTTTATTTCTTTTTTGCGAAATCTCAAATTTATTGTTCGAATTAACATTGACAAACAAATACC
>OMCT01001899.1_pt1 | contig 11449 bp, 4 predicted proteins | sample 1674301 | NCBI WGS metagenome assembly OMCT01 (sample SAMEA103958158, study PRJEB25191) | human gut metagenome
TAAGAAAATAATGATTTTATCACTATGAAAGGATAGGTAATTTACTATGAAAAAGTGGGTATGTCCGGTATGCGGTTACGTTCATGAGGGAGATACACCTCCCGAGTTCTGCCCCCAGTGCAAGGTTCCCGGCAGCAAGTTCATAGAGCTTAAGGAAAGCGAAAAGCTTGTATTTGCAGACGAGCACAAGGTAGGCATTGCAAAGGCAGTTGAGGATGAAGAGATCATCGCAGGCTTAAAGGCTAACTTCGAGGGCGAATGCACAGAGGTAGGTATGTATCTCGCTATGGCAAGAGCCGCTCACAGAGAAGGTTACCCCGAGGTAGGCCTTTACTACGAAAAGGCAGCTTGGGAAGAGGCTGAGCACGCTGCAAAGTTTGCAGAGCTTTTAGGCGATGTTGTAAGCGCATCGACTAAGGAAAACCTTGAAAAGAGAGTTGCTGCAGAGCACGGCGCTACACAGGGCAAGCTCGACCTCGCAAAGAGAGCAAAGCAGTTAAATCTTGACGCTATCCACGACACAGTTCACGAGATGGCTAAGGACGAAGCAAGACACGGCAAGGCTTTCGAGGGTCTGCTGAACAGATACTTCAAGTAAGCGGCGGCTGTGAGCCGCACCAAATTCGCCGTTCCGGCTGTTTCAGTTCGGCTAAGGTTACGTTACCGGCGGATATTAACGTTATAATTATGCAAATCGAGCCGTAAGCACCCTTGCTTACGGCTCAGTTTGTTCTTATAGTAAAAACGCATCTGATACACAAAAAAGAACACCGGTCGCCCGGTGTTCTCTTTTTTTACTGTCAGCTTATTTGGCTGTCTTCACATTTGCATAAGTATAAGTGCTTGTATTTGCACCCTTATAAGACGCAATCCTTACCTTATACACGCTTCCGGCCCTGAGTCCGCCAATAGTGACAGTAGCATTCGTACTGCCCTTTAACGTCTTTTTGACCCACTTGCCGCCTTTGTAAATTTCAACCTTATATCCGTCTGCACTGGCGTTTTTACCCCACTTAACGGTTATCGAGTTGCTTTTTGCCGATACAACCTTGATATTGGTTACCGGTGAAAGCACTGCAGTAACCGTAGTATAGCTGTAATCGCCGTACAGATTGTCCTTATACGCTCTTACCCTTACTTTATATGTGATGTAAGGTGTAAGTCCGCCAAGCACAGCCTTTGCTGTCTTATTATCGGTTATGGTCTTTTCGACCCACTTACCGCCGATATAATATTCTACGTTATATCCGTCAGCGTTCGCATCCGCATTCCATATAACTACTGCTTTTGAGTCAACTGCGCTCTTTACCTTAAGACCGCTGACCTTTGTCGGAGCGGTAGTGATATAAATATCGTCGAATGTACTCTCAAGCTCACCCTTATAAGCCTTTATTCTGACCTTGTAGGTTTTGTAGCCCTTAAGCTAGCCTATTGTAACGGTAGTTTTGTTATTGCCGACGAGCGTCTTTTCATTCCACTTACCGTCTGCATAGTACTGAGCGGTATAACCGTCCGCACTTTCGTTCTTATCCCATTTAAGCGTAAACGAAGAAGATGTGACTGTCTGCGTAATACCCGTAACTTTTGACGGGAGCGTATCGATATAGCCGTATGTATACGGACTGTAAAGGTCACCCTTATATGCGCTTACCCTTACTTTATATCGTGTTCCTGCACAAAGTCCGTCTATAACCGCCGATATATTATTGTTGCCGGTAACAGTCTTTACGGACCACTGATTATTAATGTACCACTCTACCTTGTAGCCGTCCGCTCTGGCGTTTCTGCTCCAGCTTATTCTTACCGTTTCATCGGTAGCCTTCACCGTATTTATATTCCATACGGGAGAAGGAACTGTATCTACATAGAAATATCTGTACTTGCCGATGACACTTCCTGCATAAGCCACTATCCTTACCTTATATTTAAGGCCTGCCGAAAGACCGCTCAGCTTTGCCACTGCTCTGTCGCCCTCAGCACTGCAGTCGATCTTCTTCCACTGATCGCCGACATAGCATTCGACATTGAATCCGTCAACGTCGCTTATATCCTTCCAGCTTATATCGACTTCATTGTATGTCGTCTTTTCAACCGCTATTTCTTCCACATCGGGAATAGGCTTTACGGGAACATAGTTTCCGAGATACGTATCCTCGCATCTTGTGCATTCAAATACGCTGTAGCCTTTGTTGAAATAGTCAGGCTCAACTACTTTGATTACAACATAGTCGTGACCGAGAGGTTCACCATACTCCGCTCCGCATATTTCACACTTTGCCTTTTTGGTGCAGGTAGCCTCTCCTCCGGAATGCTCACATTCGGTTATCGTAGCCGTTACAACGTCCGACTTCATCGAAACTCCCGCCGTTGCAGCATTGCTGTAGGTAAGACGGCAGTAGTACCTGCCCGTTGTGAGATTTTCGAGCGACAGCTTTCTGTCTGTAGCGCCCTCTATCACTGTTTCGTAGCCGTTTTCATCAATGGCGATCCACTGATAAGCAACTTTTGCGTCGACCTCGCCTGAATACCACGGCACTGCACTTATTTGAAGTGACGGTATACCGTCTGGATAATAGCCGTTGGTGTAATATACAGTATCAATCGGCTTGATTATCTGCATCGGACACAACCGTACCGTAAGTCCGTTTGTCGATGATGCCGTTGCCTTATTAAGGCTGTATATATCTATCCACTCTTTTGTTCCTCTGTCCTGTACCCAGAAGCCGGGATCGATATAATCGGCTATCACCTTATCACTGACCGTAGTTACGATTTCGGCAAACCCACCTGACGAAATGGATACATTACCGCCGTTTATAGTAAGGCAATTTATATTGTTTGCGGCCATTGTAACATTTCCGCCGTTTATGGTCACATTGCTGCCTGTAGCAAGCCCGTCAAATGTGACATCACCGCCCTGCACTATGAATGCGTCTTGATTCTCAAACGCTGTCACCGCACAACGTCCCGTAACCGTCAGCTTTGCCTTGCCGTTTATGATGATCGGACGTGAGAACGCTGTACGAACTGCGTACTTGAGCGTGAAGTTACCTTCGGTTATGACTAACTGACCGCCGTATCCGTTCTTGTTATAAAGCGGATATAAGGTACAGCCCTCGTTTTCGCTCTTCTGAGCGTCTTTCGCAGCCTCGTCAAGATTGTTATAATACCTGACATCGTCGCCCTTTGTTATCTTTGCATTGAACTTGCTCTCGCATATCTCGCAATATGTCGGCTCGGTAATATTACCTGCGGTTTCCTTGTCCGCTGTAGGATCGACCACCTGAGAATGATCACAGTCAACAAGGTCTATGCTTACAGTGTTCGACTTTATTTCATAGCCGTCACCGGTAGTAACTACGAAGTATATCTTGGCAGCATCGCTGTCGCCCGCCTTATCAATTATTTCGTCTGCCGACAATTTAGCGTCCTTTATAAGTGCGCTTAAGCTGCTATAAATTATATCTCCGCTTACATAGGAGTTTATACCGTATCTCTTACTTACATACGAGTCGTTCAGGTTCGAGCCGTGAGCAAGAGCAAGGTTGAACTTCAGCGTGGGGTTTGCGTTGCTGTTGCGATACAGCTTGTTTATTTCTGTGCTAAGCGTTGCTTTTACTATCGGCGCCTTAGCAACGGTAACACCGCTTGCTTCCGACACCTCACGTTCTTTAAGCGTCAGCCATGCACCGCCCTCTGTTTTCTTATACGCATAGCCGTCAGCCAGAATATCTGTTATCTTGCCATCTTTTACCGTAATGTTATCATATTGTCCGCCGCTGAGCTTAACATCTCCGCCGTTTACGGTGAGATATGCGATTCTTGTGGCTTCTTCGGCAGTCAACCTGGAGCCCGGCTCGGCAATTACAGCGAAAATATTGGCGTTGCCTCTAAGTGTCAGCTTACCGCCATCGGCGACCTTTACTGTATTATACAAGATGGCGTTATCGCCATTTGCAATAAGTGTAACATCACCTGTAACAGGGAGGTAGTCTGTATCATAAACGGAAGACATCAGCATTGTTATTGTTGCACTTGCAACGCTGTTTGCCTTGGCAAACGCCTTTCCCAGATCTTCCTTAACAAAATATTCTGTCTTTTCCGCTCCGTTCTCGGTATAGCTTACGCTTGCAGCGATCAATGAATTGCAGTATATGCAACGGTTATCTCTGCCCACACCGTCCGGGTGGTCGCATCTTATTATTCTTACGTTATCGAAGTTTGACGAAGCGTTTGCTTTCAGAGCGCTGTACAGCTGAGAATCGACACGGCTGCCGCTCGCTAAAATTTGATAAAGATAAATTTCACTTGAGCAGTCTATATTAGCGATATTAGCATTCGTGATACTTGCCAGCTGTTTAAGCAGAACACCGTCTTCTAAAATCAGCGTGTCAATTTTCAGCGTTTCAACATAGGAGGAGAAGTATGTGGCATTTAATTTCACATTCTGGCAAACTACGCTGACCTCTCCCGAGAAAGTAACAGTGCCGCCGTCCATGCTAAATCCATTTTCAACCCCAAAAGTACACTTACTGTCACTGCGTATAGTGATTTGGGTTCCGGATCCGTTAAAGCTATTGATATAGACACCAAAGCCGTTCATATCGACAGTAAGTTTTCCGCCGTTTACGTTAATGTCAGTATTTCTATCGAAGAAATCTCTGAGCATTTTCAGCGTACAGCCCTTGTTTTCGTTCTTTGCCGCAAACTCAAATGCTTCCGTAAGTTTTGTAAAGTATTTTACCGTTGTTCCGGTCTCACTCTTTACAGTGATTGCAGCGTATATCTTTGTGTTACACTCTCTGCACACGCCTGCTTTGGTATCAACGTCATCATGCGGGCACTGATAACCGCAGCCGCACCTTCCTGTTTCGTCATACTCATGCTTGCTGTGGTCGATTACCGTAAGTGAATTATCGCTTTCCGAAACCTTGCTTGCGTCAAACAGCTTTCCGTCGCTTGTCGCAAACGCCTTGTTCTCGCCGAGCAGATCTTTCAGTGCCTTGCCCTCTGCGCTTACATCTATGCTGCTGAATGTACCGCTGTTTATAGTGACCGTACCTCCGCTGACGCTCAGCTTATTATAAGTACCGCCGTTTATAACAGTCTTGCCGCCGCTTACGCTGATACTGTCATCGTCGATAGTTATATTATCAAACGTTACCGTGCCGCCCGTTACAGCTATGAGATATCCCACAGAGCTTCCCGGATACTTCGACAATGTACAGCCGTCATCTCCCGTGAACTTGACATTTCCGCCGCTTACTTTGATCACAGCAGATGCACTTCCCGTTTTCTTGAATAAAACGGTAAAGCTGCCCTGTGTGATCTCACAGTCTCTGTTCACACCTCTGTATAATTCTAATGTACAGCCGTTGTTCTCCTCAAGCTGTGCTGATTCAAATGCTTCGGGCACATTGTCGGTATAGCATGCCTTGTCGCCGTTTGTTTTAACAAGTATCGCATTTATGCCGGCATCACATAACGAACAACAATAGTAATCATACTCGTCTGTCGTTAATGCGTCATACGGATGCGTACAGGTCGCTATTTCAAACTCGACATCATTCGTCACATACTCATATCCGTTCAGCTTGATAACAAGATGTGCCTTTACAGTGCCGTCAGTATCGGAAATTTCACTTGCATTTGCAAACGTAGATGAATTTCCGCCGAAGTCGCTCTCTCTTATTAAGGTATCGCCGACATATAAACCGACTGTGACCTTATTGGCATCACTTACCGTGTATCCGTCGCTTGTCTTAACATTGAATTTAAATGAGATCTGCCGTGCACCTCCGCCGTTGCGGTACAGCACAGTCTTATTTGCTGTCGCCGTTGCACTCTTTATCGGCGCTTCCTTTACTTCTACATTAGCTATATCCTGCTTTTCACGCTCTGCAATAGTAGACCAGATGCCGGAATCGATAAACCTCCAATAGGCATAGCCATCCGCAAGAAGCTGTCCTACGTTTCTGCCTTCGCCTGAAACCTGTAAGCTGTAGAATTGACCGCCTTTAATTACAGCGTTACCGCCGTCTTTAATTATGAAGTCAGAGAAAGTACCACCGTTGATTTCCGCATTGCTGCCGTTGCGAACAGCAACACGTTTTATTAAGCCACTGCCGTTAACGGTCAGCTTACCGCTCGTTACTTCTATGGAATACCATACATCAGTACCGGGTTGTGAGAGCCTTTTACCGTTAAGTTCAAGCGTAACATTGCCTGTAACAGCTATCGTATCTGTAATATCGTCCGTAATATCCTTATACAGCGTTACTGTAGCCGTACCTATCTCATTAGCCTTGTCAAAAGCGTCACATATATCGCTGAACAGATCTGTCTCTTCGCTTCCGCCGGCAGTATAGCTTACAGTTGCAACAATTTCCTCACTGCAGTAAGGACAGGGATTACCGTCAAGCACATAACTGCCTTTTCCGTCCTTATGGACGCACTTATCAACAAAAATTCTATCGGTTTTGGTCATGGTCTGAATAGCATCGTATGTGTAAATAATAGCGCCATTCATATTACTGTCGTAAACTCTGCTTCCACTCGCAATTGCCATACCTAAAGTATAACCGCTGTCTGTTTTGCAAGTGGTGCTACCGAACTCGCCGGTTACGATAGAGATGCTACCGGACCCGTTGATATTCACGCTTAAAGAATCGGCTGTAACATAATTGATGACCGTGTCTCCGCCGTTAGCTTTCAGTGCATCAATATTTGCACCGTTTACAACAGTCTTTCCGCCATTTATTTACAGTTCTTTAATATAACTCTCGGCACTGTTTACTGCAAGCGCACCGCTTGATATTGTTACACTTCCCAGCTTGATTTTACCGTCAATTGTAACCTCAGCGTCAGTTCCGTTAACTGTGATTCCGCTTGGCAGATTTTGATTGCTCACGTCCTGTACTGCCGAAGAAGTGAAAGTCACGTCACCGCCGTTGACAGTGAACTGATAATATGCCTCTTTACCGTTAAAGTCAACAGTAAACTTACCGCCCGTCACGGTAATGGACGCAGGTACTCTTTCCGAAATCAGCTTTACAGTGCTGCCTTCGTTCTCCTGCGCCAGCTTTATGGCTCTATTAAGACCCGCATAGCCTAACGACTTGCCGTCAGCATCTACTACCTCGGCTTCTATCAATAAATCACATATACCGCAGAATACCAAACCGTCGGTTTCGTTATTAAAGCTATCCTCAGGGTGCGAGCAGGTCGCAAGTGTAAACTTAAGCACATTCGACTTATATTCGTATCCGTCACACTTCAGTACAGTGTAATATTCAACCTCACCGTCTTCTGCTACAATCTCACCGATTTTATAACCGAATACCATATACCAGTTAACAGAAAGCTTAGAATCTTTACTGCGATTATTGCCGTTTACATAGTCCGAATAGGTTATCCGCTTTGAAGTGTCCGCCACATCGCATGTAACATTGACTTTTATTTTTTTCGCTCCGTTACGGTATATAACAGGCGCTTCTCCGCCTGCCCACGAAATACTTGCGCTCTTTATCGGCGCTTCTTCTACGGATAACGCTCCTTTAGAACCGCCCAAATAGCTATCTTTTTCACGCTCATCAATCGAAAGCCAAGTGCCGTCAGCATTTTTATACGCATAACCGTCTGCCAGTACAGATTCGATTGCCTTGCCGTTGTACATAAACAAATACTTGAATTTACCGCCGCTGACCTCTGCTTTACCCGTACCATAAACGGATAAGCAGTCTATTATACCATCCAGGATTACCACTTCACTGTCTGAAAGGGCATACACATCATAGTATTCGCCGTTTGTAATGGTTAATTTCGAGTCCGGCTTAGCTTCAATTGCGCTCCATACTTTACCGTTTCCATTCACGGTAAGCGTGCTGCCACAAATATTTATTTTATTTGCTTTATCCGTAGCACCCAATGTTTTGCCGTTCAGTGCAAGCGTTACATTGCCCGTAACATTTATTTCATGTGCAATTTCACTGTCTGCAATATCCCTGCACAGCGTTATAGTAGCCGTACCTATCTCATTAGCCTTGTCAAAAGCGTCGCATATATCGCTGAACAGTTCTGTCTTTTCGCCGCCGTCTGCTGTATAGCTTACGCTTGCGGCAAACTCAGAGTTACAGTATTTGCATATACCGCTGTCATTAAAGGCATAACTGCCGTCCTCATTCTTATGCTCGCACTTGGTAAACAGATAATAGCTTACAGTATTGTTTTCGGAGTCAAAATTATTTTTTTCGGCTATATCGCTGTATAATAAAGCCTTTGCTGTTTTCTCAGCAGTCGGATCTGTCGGATTGTCGTAGCTTATCACACGCACACCGCTTGCAAGCACGTCCTTAAATTTATGCTGTCCGAGAACGATACGGCCGTAAGTACCTCCGCCTATAGTCACCTTTGCGTCAGTTGCGTCTTCGCTTACAAATAAATTATCAGCACCCGCATTATTGTCAACATTGACGCCTTCGCTGACAGTTACGGTACCGCCTGATATAGCAATACTATCAAATCCGGCGCTTGAGCCCTCAGGTAATGTAAGAGATCCGCTCTTCACATTAACCTTGCACTTGATGAACATATAACCTTCAGCAATAACATCTGCACCGTCAATAGTTATTGTCTGGTTGTAATCATAGATAGTACCGTAATTATTTGCGGTAATCGTAAACTGACCGCTTGACAGCGTAACCTCGCTCTTGATCTCACCGCTTGTTACAAGAGTGAAAACACAGCCCTTGTTTTCAGCCTTATCCGCATACCGTAAGCCCTCGGTTATGTCGTCGAAATACTTTACCTTTCCGTCGGCAGTAGTTACCTTTGCGTAAATTTTCGCACCGCACTCACTGCACACCTTGTTGGCGCTGTCTTCATTTACCTGACCCTCGCCGTCATGCAGACACTTATATCCGCAAGCGCAGTTGCCGTGATCATCGTATGTATGCTTCGGGTGAGCCGTAACAAATATATTATCGCCTGCTCTGTATATTTGTTGTACGCTTGCATTCAGTATTTCTCCGCTTTCACTTGCAAGCGCCTTACCGCTACCCAGTATTTCAATTACACTTCTTCCCTGAACATAAATGCTCTTGAATACTCCGGCATTGATCAAAGCGTCGCCGTCTTCAAATGTTGCAAAAGTATCGAATTCAATATCTCCGTTTACAGTTACCATTCCATAGGAATAAACGCCGGTGGCGTTTATAACTGCACGGCTGCTTCCGCTGTTTTCAAAGGTTACATTTCCGTAAACCGCTACTGCGCTTATTTCCTCGGTACCGACCGAAACATTCAGCGTATGACCGTTCATGTCGATCGTTTTATTGCCGTTTATTATTATGCCCTTAACAATACAATCTACATCGCCGGTCAGCTTTAATACACCGTCAGCCTCATTTTCCGCAATATTTTTAAACTGTGTTTCGCTTTCAATAAATGTATAAGTTTCAGAGCTTTGTGTTGTCTCGGTAAATATAGCAAGCGCACAAACGCCGCACGGACACTTGCCCGTTTCCACGTTGTATCTATGCTCATGCGCTACAACCATGACATTTGTAAGTCCGTCGCCGATCGTCTTCGCACTGCCGTCAACTATACTTTCGGGGAGAGTTGTGAATTCTTGTACGGTCGCAAATGCATAACCCTTTGCAAGCAGATCGTTTACAGGTGTGCTGTTGCTTTCCTCGCCGCAGATGGTGTTGTACCTTCCGCCGTATAAAGCTACACCGCTTGCGTGTGCAATATAAACATTCTCAAATATGCCGCCGTATATTTCGACACACTTAGCACTGTTAATGACTAAATTGAGTACATCTGCGGCTGAACTGCCGCCGTCTGCAGTACCGTTTATAAGCGTACCGCCGTTTACACTAAAAGGTGCGTCTATGCATCCGTAGTAGGTGCTTTTCCTGCTGTCCTTAAGGTACAGCACACCACCGTTATTTACACTTATATCTGCCTCTCCGCCGAGTGAACATCCGTTCACATCGACAGTAACCGTTGTATTGCCGATTTCTACGTTCTGTGTAATCTCGCAGTGCTTATACAATGTCAGCGTACAGCCGTTGTTTTCCTCCGATAATGCCGCAGTAAAAGCGTCGTCTATATTATCGAAATACTTCGCTGTTCCCACGCCCGAAACGCCCGCAGTAAACTGATATTTGCAGATAGAGCATACACCCGTTTTGCTGTCAACATCGCTGTGGGGGCATACATATCCGCAGACGCACTTGCCCGTTGCTTTGTCGTAGCTGTGTTCGTAATGATCTACAACAGTAAACGAATCGTGTATAATCTTTGATGTAAACTTTTCATAAATATCAACATACTCACCGCTGTTGTCATATTGCAGTGCCTTACCTTCTCCAAGCAGAGAATAAAGCAGCAGGTTGCCGGAGCCGGAGTTGCGGTCGAGTTCATACATCAACGTACCTATTCTCATTCCCGTAGCAAGCCTTACAGATGTTGTTGTTCTTCCGTAAAGCTTTAAAGATTCCTTCACGACCAAAGTATTTACAGTTACATTTGCACCGTAGCTTACTTCGAACCGCGCACCTGCCTCAACAAAAATTGTTTCGAAGTTTATATTTGCGTCGCTATCAATTTTAAATGTTCTACCTCCGCAAACATCCACTTGACTAATATAGCTGTCCTCTGAGCCGGTCAATGTAAGATTACCGGCACCATTGTCGTTGTTGACCTTGAGTTCGATATAATACAGCTTATGACTGTTAAGGTCAACAGTAACAGTATGATTTACATTTATAGTTGTTCTATCATCGATATTCTTATAAATCTTTACATAGTTTTCGCTGTCTTCTGAAGTCTTGCTAAGGCAATCGCTCAGTGAATCAAAGCCGGTTACCTTGTCGCCTACAGTCAGCGTAGCAACGAACTCATACTGACAGGTTTTGCACATACCCGTTTTGCTGTCAACATCCGTATGACCGCACCGCTTACCGCAAATCGTGCACTTGCCCGTTGTGCTGTCGTAACTGTGATCTTCATGTGGTGCTACAATAACAGGTGTTACAAAACCGTCTTTCAACAGTGTTTTTGAGCCGTCTATCGGCACAGCGGAAGACGTCATAAACATACGGTTCTCAGCCAATAAAGTCAGTATTTCTGCGTTTGCTCTGTCCCCGCCGCCGTTATAGCGTATTTTTAGGAAAGCTCCGTCGTGAAGAATTACGTCACTGCTTGCATCGTTTATATTGAGTATTATGCCGAGTGAACGATAGCAGTCAAATGTACCTGCACCTACCGACACAGTTCCCTTAGCGCCGCAGTTTTCGTCAAATGTCAGCTTACCGCCGTCCACTACATTGAAATCGCCATAAATACTATTATTTTTATTGTTTAAATTCCATTGATTTCTCCAGTATGCTACTGGTAATTATTTTTTTCGCTCCCAAAAGTACAGGAATAAATTAACCATACC
>OMCT01001903.1_pt1 | contig 11433 bp, 9 predicted proteins | sample 1674301 | NCBI WGS metagenome assembly OMCT01 (sample SAMEA103958158, study PRJEB25191) | human gut metagenome
TGTACCCGTTCGGGATTTTTTTGCCTGAAAACGTTGAAATTATACCCGAACGGGAGTATTATGATTGATATGAATAAAATTGGAAATTATATAAAAGAAGAAAGAAAAAAAGCTGGATTAACACAGGAAGAATTTGCCATGAGATCAGGATTAGGCTTACGTTTTGTAAGAGAATTAGAACAGGGAAAGGAAACTGTGCGTATGGACAAAGTAAATCAGGCATTGGCAATGTTCGGGAAAGAAGCTGTACCGGGAGAAAAGGAGGAATAACAAGTGGAGTCAGAATATAGAAAAGGATATGTTTATATTCAAAAAATTTTTGCCGGAACAATAGCTGAAACAGAAGAAGGATATGAGTTTTCTTATAATGAGGATTATTTGAAAAGAGAAGATGCAGTATCTGTAAGTTTGACGCTGCCATTACAAAAAGAGGCTTATAAAGCGACAGTTTTATTTCCTTTTTTTGATGGGTTAATTCCAGAAGGATGGCTCCTTGGTGTTGTAAGCCGTAACTGGAAAATCAATCAGAATGACAGATTTGGATTGCTGTTGTCGGTATGCAGGGATTGTATTGGAGATGTCAATATAAGAAATGGGGAAGAGGAATGAAATGTCTATGTTGTGGAAAAACAATAAGGGAGAATGCTTCTAATGCGGAAAAGGAGTGGAACTGGCATAAAAAATGTGTGAAATCGTTTTTTATGACAGAAGAAATGCCCTTTTTAGATATTACGAAGGAACAATTGGAAAGGCTCGCAAATGAGACTGTCAATGAGGGACTTACAGTACCAGGAGTTCAAAAAAAACTATCCTTGCATTTGTCCAGTGACACGAATGCAAGACTTACAATTGTAGATTATCCAACAGGGTATATTTTAAAGCCACAGACAGAAGAATTTGATTATATGCCTGAATTTGAAGACCTGGCAATGCGTCTGGCAGAGTTGATGGGAATCCAGACAGTGCCGCATGCACTGATAAAAATAAATGATGAGTACGCTTATATTACAAAGAGAGTAGATCGCGATATTGAAAAAAATGAGATAAAATTATATGCAATGGAAGATTTTTGCCAGCTATCGAATCGCTTAACGCAGGATAAATACAAAGGGTCTTATGAAAACTGCGGAAGAATCATAAAGAAGTATTCTATTACACCAGGGTTAGATTTATCAGAATTATACTTACGGGTTGTGGGATCTTTTATCATTGGAAATTCGGATATGCATTTGAAAAATTTTTCGTTAAGAGAAACTGAACCGGGAAACAGAAGGTTTCAATTATCAAACGCATATGATATGCTTCCTGTAAATGTAATTATGCCGGAAGATAAAGAACAGATGGCACTTACTATTAATGGAAAGAAGAGAAATATTCATAAAAAAGAATTTAAAATATTAGCAGAAGTATGTGATATTCCTGCAAACGCAGCAGAAAAAATGATAGAAAAATTATGTGTATTAGAAAATAAAATGTTGTCACTTGTGGATGAATCCTATTTGCCTCAAGCGCAAAGGGATGAACTGAAAACATTGATCAGAGATCGTGTAGCGATTTTATTGTGAGAAAAGAAGAAAGCGGACATTTGAGCGGTATGAACTATTCCAACAATGAAATGATAAAATGATTCCCTATAAGGTCAATATTAAGATACCTTAGAATTAATTAAGAACAAAGCAGAAAAAATATTGTAAATAATCAGGTTATCGGAAAACGATAGAAAAAGGGACGGAATTATGAAAAAGAAATTTATAATACTTACAATAACAGGACTGTTGCTTGCATCATTAGCTGCGTGTGGAGGTTCCAAGACACCGGATGCGTCAAAAAATACGGCAGATCAGGAAGCGCAGAATCAGAATCAGGACAGTCAGGGAACATCTGACACTATTCAGGGTGACATAGAGGAAAATCATGGAAGCGATGATACGGAAGGCAGCAGCGACAGTGCAGAAAATGCAAGCGAAAACCAAAGTGGTGATCTGACATTCGCGGATCTTGCAAAATATTCATTCGAATTTTGCAGTGGTGCAGGTGGATGGTCTACCGATTTTGAAATTGAAAAAGATGGCTCTTTCAAGGGATCTTACCATGATTCTGATATGGGAGACACCGGGGATGACTATGAGAATGGAACGATGTATCTCTGCGGCTTTTCAGGAAAATTTACTGATCTGACCAAAATCAATGATTATACTTACCAGATGAAAATGGAGAATCTTACCTATGATGAGACTCCGGGAAAAGAAGAAATTGCAGATGGAGTGAAGTATATTTATACAGATGTTTATGGTCTGGAAGGAACGGACACCTTTAAAGTGTATCTTCCGGGGGCACCGGTGAGAGATCTGTCAGAAGATGTATATTTCTGGGTACGGTGGGCAAATGACGATAGCGAGGAAGGAACGCAGGATACGTTGACGATTCCAATTATTGTAAATGAAGAAATGGGGTATGGAATTTATTCCTACGAAAGACAGACACCATATGAGGAAGCGCAGAGTACATTAAATACTTATCAAGCATCCTATGATGCAGCGGAGGAGGAACTTAAAAAAGCAACTCTACAGTCCCGAATGGACGACTACGCTATGCAGATGTATGATATCAGCGATTCCTGCTTAAATGAAATCTGGAATCTTGTAAAATACAATACAAGTGAGGAAAAGTTCAATGAGATTCTCACTGAGCAGAGAAAATGGATTGCAGACAAAGAAGCAGCAGGCAACGAAATCCTGGATCAAAACGATGGATCTTCGGCACAGATGGACAGCAGTCTTAAGATGGCAGAGCTTACCATGGAGCGTTGTGAAGAACTGGCAGATTATTTGAAGTAAGATGGAAAAAGAGGACAATTTATGCAGATTTCAAGTAGTTTTACTCTGGCGGTGCATCTTTTTATGTGTTCAAGGATTTGGATCGCGAAATTTATACGTCTCTGCTTGGATAAAAGAAATTATCACAATATTGTAATTCCCTACTCCCTATGATATTCTGAGTATGTTTCAAAATAGAAATCAGGGGAGAAAATTATGAAAAATCAAACGACAAAAAGAAGTTCTTTTTCAGGAAAAATCGGTTTTGTGCTGTCAGCAGCCGGAGCATCCGTGGGATTGGGGAATATCTGGCGGTTTCCATATCTGGCAGCCAAATACGGCGGAGGTATTTTCCTGCTTATCTATATCATTCTGGCATTGACCTTTGGCTATACGATGATCATGGCGGAGACATCGTTGGGACGTATGACGAAAAAAAGTCCGGTAGGAGCATTTGCGTCCTTTGGAAATTCACGCTGGTCTTCGCTGGGAGGCTGGATTAATGCAATCATTCCGGTTTTGATCGTGCCATATTATTCGGTGATCGGTGGATGGGTTTTAAAATATCTGGTTGAGTATGTCAGAGGACATGCGCAGACAGTTGCAGAAGATGGTTATTTTTCTGCATTTATCTCAGATGGATTTTCCACGGAAATATGCTTTGCGATCTTTTCTGTGATCACATTGGCGATTATTTATGCGGGTGTGCGCAATGGAATCGAGCGTGTCTCCAAATTCATGATGCCGATACTTGTTGTGTTGTCTGTCATCATTGCAATTTATTCTGTGACAAGACCAGGGGCTTTGGCTGGTGTGAAATATTTTCTTGTGCCAAATATCAGCAACTTTTCATGGATGACCGTTGTGGCAGCCATGGGGCAGATGTTTTATTCGCTGTCGATTGCGATGGGTATTCTCATTACGTTTGGTTCTTATATGAAAAAAGAAACTTCCATTGAAGAGTCTACAAAGAATGTTGAAATTTTTGATACAGCAATTGCAATTATGGCTGGACTAATGATCATTCCGGCAGTGTTTGCTTTCTCTGGCGGAGATCCGGACACCTTACAGGCTGGACCGGCATTGATGTTTATTACAATCCCAAAAGTTTTTGCAAGTATGGGATTTGGAACTTTTGCGGGAGTAATGTTCTTCTTGCTTGTACTTTTTGCGGCACTTACCAGTTCAATCGCACTGACGGAAAGTGCGGTATCCACGTTTGAAGATGAACTTGGGTGGAGCCGGAAAAAATCTACGGTGCTCTGTGGCGTGATCATGATCGCACTGGGAAGTCTGTCTTCGCTCGGATACGGACCTCTGGAAAATGTGAAGATCATTGGCATGCAGTTTTTGGATTTTTTTGATTTCCTGACGAACTCTGTCATGATGCCGATTGCGGCAATTGCTACCTGTCTTTTTGTTTCAAGGGTTGTCGGGGTAAAGAGAATCGAAGAAGAAGTGACATACGGTGGCGGCACATTCAAAAGAAGAAAAGTCTTTCTGTTTATGATACAGTATCTGTGTCCGATTTTTGCTGGAATCATTTTATTAAGCTCTGTCGCAAATGCATTTGGATGGATTTCCATGTAAATGCACTTGCGATAGGAAGGAACTTATTTTTTCAACATTCCATAATGCTCTTCCATGTTTCCCCCGAAGATGGCATTTTTATAGCCCAGTTTCTTAAAGGCTTTGACCGCTTTTTCCGGTCTGAAATTATAACTGCCGATGATATAGAGAGAAGTTTCCTTATCCGGGAATCTTCTTAAGATTCGGTCTTCCGTGATTTTATCCAATGGGATATTGACCGCACCGGCAACATGTCCGTGGTTAAATTCATCTTTGGTACGACAGTCGATCAACATGGCGTTCTCAGAAGTGTGAGCCTTGTTGATTGCTTCGTTCACTGTCAGTTTTTTCTTGAAAATACTCATTTTATCTCTCTCTTTCCAAAAAAGTATAATGATACAATTTTACTACGGAAAATATTTTGCGTCAACGAAAAAGCAGATGTATTTTCTTTTTTTGTGTGATAAAATTATTGCATGTATGAGTGGGCATGAAATGTGTTTGATATAGAAGGGATAGCACAGATGATCAATATTGCAATCGTTGAAGATGAAGCTATGTACGCAAAGCAGCTGCAGGAGTTTTTGCAGCAGTATCAGAAAGAGAATGGAGAAGTATTCAATATTACCGTTTATTCAGACGGTGACCAGATCGTACATAAGTACAAGTCACAGTTTGATATTATTCTGATGGACGTGGAAATGAAGTTCATGGATGGTATGTCTGCTGCGGAGGAAATCCGGAAAGCAGACACGGAGGTTGTCATCATTTTCATTACAAATATGGCGCAGTATGCGATCCGCGGTTATGCAGTGGATGCGCTTGACTATGTGCTGAAACCGGTGTCATACTTTGCATTTTCGCAGAGATTAAACCGTGCGATCAGCCGAATGAAGAAACGTGAGCAGAAAGTCATCACGGTGAACATCAAGGGCGGCGCTGTTCGGATTAATATTGCCAATATTTATTATATTGAAAGTCAGGGGCATAATCTGGTTCTGCATACGATCCTTGGTGACTATGAATCGGCGGGCACGATGAAAGAAGTCGAAGAAAAATTGCAGGATCTAAATTTTTGCCGTGGAAATAAAGGGTATCTGATCAACTTGCAGCATGTGGACGGCATTCAGGATGGGTGTGCGGTTGTGAAAGGAGAACCGCTGTTACTGAGCCGCTCGCGTAAGAAAGAATTTATGGAAGCACTGACGAATTACTGGGGAGAGGTTGTGAAATGATCGATAATCTTATGCCGGATATTCCGCGAATTTATACGGCAGCTGCGGAGTGGATTGCCTGTTTGATTTTTATTTTTCCATTGAAAAAAAGATTCGAGTGGTGGAAAAGTGCATTCATTATAGTAGGAATGTTGATCGTGCAGTCGGCTTTTCTGGTATCAACAGGTAATGTATTAATTTATTTCTGGATACCGTGCATGATCATAGCAGTTTTTCTAATGATAGCGTTTATTCATTTGTGTTGCGATGTGAATTTCCGGGATGCCGGATATTTTGGTATGATTGCGTTTGTTGTCGCAGAATTTATGGCATCTATGGAATGGCAGATTGTATGTTCAGTCTGGACAAATGAGCTGCCGGGCAGGGTAATAAAAATCATCATGCTTGCAGCAGTTTATGGTGCAGTTGCGTTTTTATTATGGAAGTTATTGCAGCAGCATTTGCCAAAAGATGGAAAACTAAATATCAGTCTTAAGGAATATTTTTCGGCAGCGTTGATTGTGATAGCGGTATTTGCGGTCAGCAATCTAAGTTTTATTTCTGATACGGGGGCATTTTCAAATGGCTATGCGCTTGAAATCGGTCAGGTCCGCACGATCGTTGATCTCGGTGGAATTGCGGTTTTGTATGCGCACCTGATCCAGTGTGGCGAACTCCGTGTGCGCAGGGAGTTAGAAGCAGTGCAGAATGTTTTGCAGAATCAGTATGTGCAGTACAAGCAGTCGCGTGAGAGTATCGACCTCATCAATTATAAATATCACGACTTAAAACATCAGATTGCTGTACTCCGGAGCGAGACTGACCCGGAAAAAAGAAATGAATTTTTAAATCACATGGAAGATGAGATCAGGCAGTACGAGGCGCAGAACAAGACCGGAAATAAAGTGCTTGATACAGTGCTGACAAGCAAGAGTTTATACTGCGCAAAGCATGGGATCACGTTTACCTGCGTGGCAGATGGAACGCTGCTTGATTTTATGGATATCATGGATATCTGCAGTATTTTCGGAAATGCGCTCGACAATGCGATCGAGTGTGAACTCAAGATCGCAGACAAGGAAAAGCGGCTGATCCATGTGACTGTGTCCCAGCAGAAGAATTTTTTGATCTTACGTTTTGAAAATTACTACGAAGGAAGTTTGAAAGTGAAAGAAGGGCGTTTCCTGACAACCAAGAAGGAAAAAGAATTTCACGGTTACGGAATCAAGAGTATCCGCTATACGGTAAATAAATACGACGGCGCAGTCAGTATTGACACAAAAGAAAACTGGTTTGATCTGAAGATTTTGATCCCGATGAAAAAAACTGCATCTGACGAAGTGCAGAACGGATAACTGTGTCAAATAGAATACGGACGGTTAAACATTCGCATTTTTTGATTTATAACGCTATGGTTTGTGCATTGTGCATGAAAACATAGCGTTATTTTTGTCTGAAACTCACAACGTGTAATACCGTTTATGCAAAAATAATGCAGATTATGCAATTTTTCCATAAGAAAAGTACTTTATGATAGATTATAACTACAAAGTCCGGAACGGACAAAATAAATCTTGGGAGGATTTAGAGATGATCGAGTTTATTATTTCAATTCTGGTTCCTATTTTAGGAGGCCTCGGTGTCAGTGAAGCAGACGTTACAACATATGTAACAAACTGCAGCGGATACATTTATGCAATCCTTATTTCTATTTTAGTATTGATTGTATTATTAGTAGCTGCACACTTTATTGCACCAAAAGGAAAAAGACATTTAGTTCGCTGGGGAGCTTCCTTAGCATGGGTACTCGCACTTGTGACCATGGTAAACATGGTTTGCTACGGACCGCTTTACACAAACCTTTCCGTTGTATTAAACGGTGGCGGAACAGTATCCGATGAAGCAAAAGCAGCAAGTAATGAAGTAATCAAAAAAGTCGGCGAAGAAGGTATGGTTCTTGTAAAGAATAATGGATTATTACCTCTTAGCAGTGATGTGGATTCCATGAACGTATTTGGATGGGCATCTACAAACCCTATCTATGGTGGTACAGGTTCAGGTTCTGCAGATACATCTTCTGTAGTAAGTATTTTACAGTCTTTATCAGATGCAGGATATAAGACAAATGAGTCCCTGACAAAAATGTACACAGATTACCGTGCAGACAGACCGGCTGCAACAATTTTAGGCGGAGACGGATCCTTTGATATCACATTGCCGGAACCTACAGCAGATTATTATACAGATGATGTCATGGGCGAAGCAGAAAGCTTTTCTGATGTAGCAATGGTAGTGATCAGCCGTGGCGGTGGTGAAGGATATGATCTTCCTACAGACATGAACTCTGTTATCCATGGCACTTACAATGTGGCAGATGAAGTTTCTGTAAATCCTGCAAACTATGCATATACAAATATTTCCTACACTAACAACGGTGATTATGATGATTTTGATGCAGGAGAATCTTATCTTGAACTCTCTAATACAGAGGAAGCAATGCTTGATAAGGTTTGCTCAGAATTCAGTAAAGTAATCGTTGTGATCAACGCAAACAACCCAATGGAACTTGACTGGGTAGACAATTATGATTCTATCGGAGCTGTAATCCTTGCACCTGGTACAGGTCAGACAGGTATGGCTGCACTCGGTGAGATCATCAACGGATCTGTGAATCCATCCGGAAAAACAGTTGATACTTATGTAAAAGATTTAACACAGACTCCATACTATAATAACATTGGAGCATTTGCATACAACAATGTAGATGATTTAAAAGAAGCAATCGCAGCTTCTGATACAGCATACGAAGGAACAGTTTCCTTTGTTGATTATGTAGAAGGTATCTATGTAGGATACAAATATTATGAGACAGCATCTGATGATGGTGTGATCAATTATGAGGATGTTGTAAAATATCCATTTGGTTACGGATTATCTTATACAACATTTGAACAGAAAATGAATGATTTCTCTGATAATGGAGACAATGTAACATTCAATGTAACAGTTACAAATACAGGCGATGTTGCAGGTAAGGATGTTGTAGAAGTATACTTCACACCACCTTATACAAACGGAGGAATCGAGAAAGCTTCCGTAAACTTAATTGATTATGCAAAAACAGGTGAGATCGCACCGGGTGAATCTGAAACAGTTGAGTTTACGATCAACAAAGAAGATATGGCATCTTATGATGCAAACGAGATCAAAGTAGCAGGCGGCGGATATATTCTTGAAGCCGGCGAATACACAGTATCTGTCAGATCTGATTCCCATACAGTATTAGATCAGGCAACCTTCACTGTAGATTCAGATATCAACTACAGCGAGAGTGCACGCACAACAGATAATGTTGTTGCAACAAATCAGTTAAATGATTACACAGCAGGAAATGTTACCTATCTTTCCAGAGCAGACGGATTTGCAAACTATGCAGAAGCTACCGCAGCACCGGCTGAAGAAGCTTATGTAATGGATGATGCAACAAGAAAAGAAGTAGAAGCAAACTCTACAGCATACTATGACTCTACAGCATATGACAATGCAGAAGATACAATGCCAACATTAGGATCTGATAATGGTCTTACATTAGCAGATTTAACAGGCAAGGCTTATGATGATCCGATGTGGGATCAGTTATTAGATCAGATGAGCTTTGAAGATATGTCATTACTTGTAAACCTTGGTGGATGGCAGACAGCTCAGATCGATTCTGTAGGAAAAGTTGCAACAAGTGACTGTGACGGACCTGCCGGAGTTAACAACTTCATTACAGGAACTTATGGAACACCATATCCGACAGAAGTATTAATGGCACAGACATGGAATACAGATTTATTATATGACCTTGGACTTGCAATGGGACAGGAGTATGCAGATGTAAATAACTATGGTGTATACGGTCCGGCAATGAACACACATCGTTCTGCATTTGCAGGAAGAAACTTCGAGTACTATTCGGAAGATGGTGTACTTGCAGGTAAACTTGCAGCCGCCCAGGTAAATGCGATGGCAACAAAAGGCACATACAATTACATCAAGCATTTTGCATTAAACGACCAGGAGACAAACAGATGTGCATTCTTACTTACATATTCTAATGAGCAGGCAATCCGTGAGATTTACTTAAAACCATTCGAATTATGTATCAAGAATTTTGACGGAACACAGATTGCTGTAATGTCTTCCTTCAACTGGATCGGAACTGTTCCGGCATGTGCAAATGAAGACACATTAACAACAATCCTTCGTAATGAGTGGGGATTCCAGGGAATGGTCATCACAGATTATGATGGTTCTTACGGATACATGATCACAGATCACTGCGTTCGTACAGGAAATGACCTGATGCTCGGATTTAGTTCTCAGGCATCTAACCAGCTGACAAATACAGAAAGTGCAACTCTTAATAACGCACTTCGCACATCATGCAAGAATATTATGTATACAATCGCAAACAGCGGTTATTATACAAATACTACTGATGATAGCGGAATGTCAAATATGACAAAACTCTTCGTGACAATTGATGTTGTAACAGTATTATTAGTAGTACTCTGCATGGCACTTGTGATCGTTCGCTATCGCAAAAAACATGCAAAAACAACAGCAGAAGTTACACCGGAAGAGAAAAAAGAAGAATAGATTATCAGGCACCTTGTGTGCAAAGATAACAGAACTTAAAATATGACAGGAAAGTCCCTGCGTGTTCGATAAGGAGCATGTGGGGGCTTTTTTACTTTATAGGAAATTTCTCAAATCGTCAGAAATAGTGTATAATAGGCTGGAAATAAAAAATGACATAGCAAAAGAGCGAAGGGGGCTTCGCCATGACGTTGTTTATGAAGTTTTTTGTTTTGGTTTAGGTTAGCTGCACTATCTGACTATGGAGAAAGAATTATTATGAACATGGATTTATCCATATTTCATAACCTTTCGATATTGTTCAAATAGTGTAGTTTTTTTGTGGTAAACTTCTAAAACCAACATAGAAGTACCACACTCGGAACAACAGAGAGGGTCGTATCCGAAAGAGAGCAGAATGGATTGCCGCCAGTCCTGAATAGAACGTAGGAAACGTTGTTTTTCGGCAGAAATACATTTACGGAGCTTCTTTTCCTGCTTATGATGTTTTGCATATATCCCATAGTAGCGAAGCATTTTGAAATGTTTTTCGGGGATATGGACAATGAGTTTTTGAATGAAGTTCAAAGCAGGAATGGTTTCAGTAACAGTTTTATTGTCTTCGTGTCTGGTGTAATGAAAGGTTACGTTTTCACCGTCATAAGTATCAATACGCGATGTGGCAATAACAGGTCTGCCGAGGTATCGGCTGATGTATTTAATGGTGATATCAGGAGTGCAAAGATTTGGTTTTGCACGGACATAAAAGCCGTCAGCGTGTTTCGTGTACATTTCATTTTTGACTTTGCGAAAAGCCGGACCAATGCGGGAGGTAAGTCGTTCAAGCAGTACTTTGCGAAAAGCATTACGAAGGAAATTGTAATCAAAGTGTTTGACAGGACGCCAAGGAGTGATGTTACCAGCCCCACCCTCTGAGATGAGAGCGTGGATATGAGGATTCCATTTTAAATCACGCCCAAAAGTGTGAAGAACACAGATAAGCCCAGGAGTAAAGTTTTCGGTTTTATTCATTTTGGAAAACATGCGTAAGACAACATCACGAACAGAATGAAATAAACAATCTAAGAGAGTTCTGTCTTCGAGAAAATAAACGCGAAGTTCCGCTGGGATAGTGAAAACACAATGGCGATGAACGCAAGAAACAAGCTTACAGGACATATGAAAAGAACGAAGCTGGTTGTATTTGTTTC
>OMCT01001906.1_pt1 | contig 11408 bp, 9 predicted proteins | sample 1674301 | NCBI WGS metagenome assembly OMCT01 (sample SAMEA103958158, study PRJEB25191) | human gut metagenome
TCAGAGAGGCAGCGAGAAGATTTATATTCAGGTCAGCGACAACATTTCCGGTCAGGAAACATTTGAGAGAGAATGCTCTCCTCTGCTTCAGATCCGAGATGCTTATCCGAAAATGATTATTGCCAGAACCAAACATCCAAAATATAGTTATGAAGGAATCGAAATCCATGATATAGCCGATTGGTTGCTACAAGAATAAGCAGGGCGAAATATCTCCGTCATTACAAGTAAAATGATGGAGATATTTTTATTATGGCAGAGATTACAGAAAATTGTATCAGGCTGCAAAAATCCTTCCGGAACTTTTAAATCAGATGACAAATAGCACCACGGATGACGCTATTCTTGACGCTGATGGCTCTAATCATGGTGCTGATAATATGGAAGGCAGCTTCGTTATCTATCCCTATCAAGAATATAAATCACGCGAAATGCAGATTATATAAGACACGATAGATGCGATAGGAGGAGTGAACAATGGACCAGAAAATGTTTTGTTATCAATGTCAGGAGACTGCCAAAGGAACTGGCTGTATATTGAAAGGTGTGTGTGGAAAAGAAAGCCATACGGCTCAAGCAATGGACTTGTTACTGTTTGTAGTCAGGGGCATCTCTGTTGTTGCCGATACATTACGTAAGGCAGATTGTCCGGTCTCTGAAGAAGTGAATGTTTTTGTGACGGATGCTCTGTTCTGCACCATTACGAATGCAAATTTCGACGATGAAAGCATCTTGAAGCGGGTGGATAAAGGAATCATCATGCGTAATGGATTGATTCAAGAAGCGGAACACAACAAAGTGTTCCTACCCAAAGTAGATGAACTGACTTGGCAGGGAACGCGTGATGACTATGCCGAAAAAGCGAAGACAGTAGGTGTTCTGCGTGAACAGAATGAAGACCTCCGCTCGTTGAAAGAATTGCTTGTCTATGGCTTGAAAGGTATGGCTGCCTATCTGGAGCATGTCATGCGTCTGGGATTCAATGATGATACGGTTCATGTTTTCATGCAACGCGCACTGGCTACCATTGCGGTTGAGTCTCTATCGGCAGAGGAATGGGTGAAGCTGGTTCTCGAAGCTGGTGAGTTCGGAGTAAAGACAATGGCTCTATTGGATGCGGCCAATACCGGTACTTACGGTAATCCTGAAATTACAAAGGTGAATATCGGTGTGAAGAACCGTCCGGGAATTTTGATCAGCGGCCATGACTTGAAAGATATGGAAGAATTATTGAAACAGACTGAAGGCACAGGAATAGATGTCTATACACATGGTGAAATGTTACCTGCTCACTATTACCCGGCTTTCAAGAAATATTCCCATTTTGTAGGCAATTATGGCAATGCCTGGTGGAAACAGACGGAAGGCACGGGCGTGGATGTATATACACACAGCGAGATGTTGCCGGCGCATTATTATCCCGCCTTTAAGAAGTACTCTCATTTTGTGGGCAACTACGGTAATGCCTGGTGGAAGCAACGTGAAGAGTTTACGGCTTTCAACGGCCCCATCCTGTTTACTACAAACTGTATCGTGCCGCCGCTGGCGAATGCCGTATATAAGGAAAGAATGTTTACCACCAACTCTACCGGCTATCCGGGTTGCAAGTACATTGATAAGGATGCTGAAGGTAGGAAAGACTTTTCTGAAATCATAGAGATTGCCAAACAATGCCAGCCGCCGGTGGAGATAGAGCATGGAGAGATTATCGGTGGTTTTGCCCATAACCAGGTACTGCAACTGGCAGACAAGGTGGTAGATGCCGTGAAGACCGGAGCCATACGCCGCTTTATCGTAATGGCAGGTTGTGACGGACGTATGAAGAGCCGTGACTACTACACGGAATTTGCCAAAGCCTTGCCGCAAGATACCGTTATCCTGACCGCAGGTTGTGCCAAATACCGCTATAATAAACTTGGTTTGGGAGACATCAACGGCATTCCCCGTGTATTGGATGCCGGACAGTGCAATGACAGTTATTCACTGGCCGTGATAGCCATGAAGCTGAAAGAAGTATTCCAGCTGAACGACATTAATGAACTTCCCATAGTCTACAACATAGCGTGGTACGAACAGAAAGCAGTTATTGTATTATTGGCATTATTGAGCCTCGGTGTGAAGGATATTCACTTAGGACCTACATTGCCCGCTTTCCTTTCTCCAAATGTCGTCAAGGTACTGGTTGATATGTTCCATATTGCAGGTATCGGTAGCGTGGAAGATGATTTGAAGAAATTCGGGTTATAGATGAAAGGGTACTGAAACTATCCTTTTATCACGTTATTTATCGCTTCCTCCGTTCCGCAGAATGGCCCGTGTGATTGTAGTTTTATGGTGCACATGGCGGCAGCAAAGCATCCCGCTTCCCGGTGGGATGCGCCTTTGTTGCGCATATACAGATACCCCACCATATAGGTGTCTCCGCATCCCGTTGCATCTGTTATCTGAAGGGCCGGATAGGCGGGTATTTCGTGGAATTCTCCTTGGGCATATATCAGCGAACCTTTATCTCCCAGGGTCAGCAGCACTTCCTTCACGCCCCAGTCTGCAATCAGCAATGCAGCTTCGTGCGGTTCACTGCATCCGGTCAGCACTTCCATTTCAGCTTCGTTGGCTTTCAGGATATGGATATACTTCAATGCTTCTTTCTTTTCCGGCCAGTCTACGGCCAGCACCTTTTCATTCTCCACCTTGCGGAGAAATCCTTGCACGTCTACCGAGAGGAGTCCCTTGCCGGACAAGAACTTGATGACCTCCAAAGAGAAGTCGTCGGCAAGCAGACTGCCCAAGTGGATAATCCGTGCATCGGTATCTTTCAAACCTTCCACGGTGAAAGGGTCTGCTTTTGCCGTGACACGTTGTGTACGTTCGTTTTGATTTTCTCCATAAATATTCTCGAAACAGACGGAATGTGTGCTGTGCAAGGCTTTGACGGAAATACCTTCTTTCCGAATGTCTTCCACAATGCCCATGTCAGTATCAGCCAAAGCTGTTACCAATAGAAAATCGTTAGCATTCAAGTGCTTGATGGCATGTGCGAAGTAGAAGGAGGTGCCTCCCGGCATATATATGGTATTTTTAGGGGTTACGACTTTATCTTGGGTAATATAACCGATGCAACATAGACTGTGTGTGTTCATTTCTTTGTTGGCTTTTTATTGCTTTATTGTATTGATTCCGTAAATTGGGCGCGAAGATAGTGATTTAATAACAATTCGACTATATTTGCAGCTGTAAATGTAGCCTCATTGAATATGAATTCATTAAAAACGAAAAGAGTACGTATGATAGTTGGCATTATAGTGGGTATTGTGGCTGTTGCGGTCATAGTGGGATTCGTTTTTGTCAATCAGCCGAGTTTCGGGAGGGCTCCTCAAGGAGAACGGTTGGAGAGGATAAAGAAGTCGCCTCATTACAAAGACGGAGAATTCCGGAATCTGCACAGTACGGTGATGATGACTTCCCAAAAGGGACGTTTGGGAGCTTTCTGGGGATTCTTGTTTAAGCAAGAAACCGATTTACGTCCTGAAAAAGAGATTCCGGTTATAAAGACGGACCTCAGCAAGATAAGCAAGGACGAGAATGTATTGGTATGGTTCGGACATTCATCCTATTTTATCCAGATAGACGGAAAGCGTATACTGGTAGACCCCGTATTTTGTGGGGCTTCTCCGGTTTCGTTTGTAAACAAGCCGTTCAAGGGGGCGGATGCCTACAAGCCTGCCGATATGCCGGAGATTGACTATCTGGTGATATCACATGACCATTGGGACCATCTGGATTATGAAACGGTGATGCAGCTGAAAAATCGGGTAGATAAGGTGGTCTGTCCTTTGGGGGTAGGTGAACATTTCGAGTATTGGGGATTTGAGAAATCATCCCTGGTTGAGCTGGATTGGTTTGAAGATACTGTACTGGATAAGGGATTTCTGCTTCATTGCTTGCCCGCCCGGCATTTTTCGGGCCGCTCGTTGAAAGCGAATCAGGCACTATGGGCCTCTTTCCTTATCGAAACCCCTTCGCAGAAGATTTATATGGGCGGTGATAGTGGATATGATACGCATTTTGCCGAAATAGGCAAGCAATATCCCGGCATTGACCTTGCCATATTGGAGAATGGGCAGTATAACGAAGATTGGAAATATATCCATACCATGCCCCAATATTTGGGACAAGTGGCCAGGGACTTGAATGCGGAAAAGATTCTGACTGTCCATCATTCCAAATATGCTTTGGCTAGACACCGCTGGGACGAACCGTTGAAGAATGCCATGAATCTGAAAGAGAAAGACTCTTTGAACGTGTTGATGCCTATTATAGGGGAAGTGGTCCGGTTAAAATAATGAACGATATTGATTATTTAGCTATTGACGAGTTATTAACGGAAATATATATCCCTATCGAAAATAAAAGTAAGATAATATGTTGGAATTACCCGAAGTTATCACCCTGAGCAAACAAGTGAACAACGCCTTGAGCGGTAAAACAATCACGCAGGTATTCAATGCCACCAAACCGCATAAGTTTACGTTCTATAACGGCAATCCGTCGGAGTATGGTAAACTGCTCGTAGGCAAAACCATCCTTTCATCCGAAGGATATGGCATGTTTGTCAATTTCAATCTTTCGGATAATGTGATCATGAATATAGGCGACGGAGTCAGTGTCCGTTATTACAATGCGGGAGATAAGATTCCTGCCAATTACCAGTTGTTGCTGACGTTTAATGATGATTCATTCCTTGTCTTCACGGTTGTAATGTATGGTTTTATCAATGTTTATCCTGATAGCTATATCGACAATAAGTACTATAAATTGAGTCGGGAAAGCATTTCGCCGTTGAGCGATAAATACACCGAAGCGGAATTTGAGAAACTCGTTGCCGAAGCAAAGAAGACCCTCTCTGCTAAAGCTCTATTAGCAACCAATCAGCGTATTCCCGGTGTAGGTAACGGCGTAACGCAGGATATTCTGTTCAATGCACGGATAAATCCCAAACAGAAAGTGCTACTTCTGTCGGATAATCAGAAAGACGTTCTTTTTAATGCTCTAAAAGAAACATTGGTGGATATGACGTTCGAGGGCGGACGCGATACGCAAACAGATCTTTATGGCAACGCCGGAGGTTACAAAACCATTCTTTCTGCCAAAACATGGAAGAATCCTTGTCTCCGTTGTGGCAGTACCATCATAAAAGAGGCTTATATGGGTGGTTCGGTATATTATTGCCCAACGTGTCAACAGATAAAAGAATAAATGTCCACATTCTGTTAGCTCCCTTTATGTACGATGCAAGAAATTAATATTCTGTATAACAGTTTATTAATTCCTTGTATCGCATTCTGTTAATATCGTGTCTACACGATATTCGTATCCTGCGAACACGATATGAATATCTTCTTTTCTTTATACTTTGTACGGACAAAAGGGGTGTTTTATAAAGCCCGCCCTTTGTAAACGTTTGACTGGGACAATGGAACCAGGACTCCGTTCAGCGTCAGGGTATTCGAATTGAAGTTCGGGCTGATTCTTGCCGATGCATTATTGCCGCCGTTGGTCAGTGTGATATACACTTGTGCGGATATTCCGATGCCTTGTACGCTGAAGCTGCAATTCACGTTTCCCTTTTTGTCGGTCGTGATTTTCATTTCCTTTCTGCTGCCGTCCACTGTGATGCCGCCTATTCCGTTGGGGCCTGCAAGGGCATTGTTGGCAGCTATTTGTACGGATGCGTGTTCACCGTCCATCAGAACGAAGTTTGTTGTCGATGAAACAAATGCGCTCCGTCCTCTCTTGAACACCAGCTGGTCTGCTTCCAATACAAACTTGCCCTCTTTCAATGCCTGGACGGCAATGGCATAGTTCCTTTCATTTTCTGCTTTTTCGCGTGCTTTCTGGGCTTCGCGTTGGGCTTTACGCTCTGCTTGGCGTGTTTCGCTGCTACTCTGTGCATACATCAGGGTCGATGCACTTACCAACACCAGTGTGATTAATGTAATGATTCGTTTCATAATTGTTCTTTGTTATTTAGTTAAGACCTTCTGGTTGATTAACAAATGAAAAGCCAAAAAGATGCAGCTTGAATCTTAAATAAGCGTAAGACTTAACACTTCTTTGGTTTTGTTGGAAGTTCGTATTAAATTTCTTCCAAGGCATAATACTGGTAATCCCGGAGAATGGTCTGAAGAAAGTTTTCCGGGTTACTGTCATGAGGAGTGATGGAGAGAAGTTCCTGCACTTTTTTCGCAAGGGAGGCAATGCGGCGTGTACGGTCTTTTTTACCCGATTGCAGGGTCCGGGTAATGACGTTGATTTGCTCCAATGACAAGTCGGAAGCTTGTGGATAGGTAGGTCGGTAGTCTTTGGTCAGGTAGTCGAACTCATCGAGGCTGACGTGTATCTTGCGGTAATTCTTTTCCTTGATTACCATGGTGCCGGCGGCAAGGTCTCCCATTCGCTGGCTGTTTTTGGTCAAAAGGACGACCAGAAGTCCCAGACCACCGGTCACCGGTCCGTCGATAGGGAAGAGAAGCCATCGGAGCAGGTACGAGCCTATGCCGGGCGTGGAGCCGTCTGCCTTTACGACACGAATGTTCATCAGCCGCTTGCCGAAACTTTGTCCCTGGTTGAACATTTCGCAGAGAAATGCATAAAGCAAGACTGGCAGGTAGACAATGGTAAAAAAGAAAAGCATCGTGAAATCAGAGGGTAGATGAATCCGTGAAAACAAGGCCAAAGTAGAAAATACATAGAATCCGAGCAGAATATAATCTATGGCCAGTGCAATGAGCCGCTCACCGATACTGGCAGGCGTTTGACTGATGCGGACAAATTGTCCGGTGATAATTGTAGATTCTGCCATTCCTGATAAAACATTTTTAGTATTTCATTGCAAATATATCATTATTCTCTTATTTTTGTTACCTATTTCAGACAAAACTTCTCTGAAATAGTCATGGGGTATGAAAGAAGTGACGTTTATCCGGCAGAACATCGAAAAATGGAAACGAGCAGAAACAATGGTGGAGCAGGCGGAAAGTCTGTCTCCCGATGAACTTGCCGACGCATATACGGAGCTTACGGCAGATCTGGCTTTTGCCCAAACGCATTTCCCCGCTTCCCGCATCACTATCTATCTGAACAATCTTGCCTCGGCATTGCACAACCGCATTTATAGAAACAAGCGCGAGAAATGGTCAAGAATTATCACCTACTGGACCCGTGAAGTGCCTTCGGCCATGCACGATGCACGCCGTGAGCTGGTGGCTTCCTTCATTATATTTGTGGTCAGCGCATTGATAGGAGTGGTATCCGCTGCCGGAGACCCCGATTTTGTGCGTTTGATTTTAGGAAACTCCTATGTGGATATGACTTTGAACAATATCGCTAATGGTGAACCTATGGCTGTATATAACGGTTCCTCCGAGTTCCCCATGTTTCTGAGTATCACGCTGAACAATATCATGGTCTCCTTCAACTGCTTTGCCATGGGGTTGCTGACCAGTTTTGGCACCGGATACATGCTCCTTAACAATGGTATCATGATAGGGGCTTTCCAAACCTTCTTTTATCAGCACGACTTGCTTTGGGAGTCCTTCCTTGCCATTTGGCTGCACGGGACACTCGAAATCTGGGCGATTATTGTAGCCGGTGCCGCCGGTCTTGCCCTGGGCAACGGATGGCTCTTTCCCGGAACCTATTCAAGGCTGGAATCTTTCAAACGGGGAGCCAAAAAAGGACTGAAAATAGTGGTGGGTACGGTACCCGTATTCATCATGGCAGGATTTATAGAAGGATTCGTTACCCGCCATACCGAACTTCCGGATGCTTTGAGGTTCGGCTTTATTCTACTCTCTTTGTCGTTTATCTTTTTTTATTATATTTATTTACCTAACAGAAAGAAGCATGGAAGCACAGAAACCTAAAATCGCACTGTATGTACAACGTTCTTTTGGAGAGAAACTAACTGCTACCTTTGATTTTATCAAAGAGAATTGGAAGCCGTTGATGAAATTCACCACATATCTGATGTTGCCGCTTTGTCTGCTTCAGGGACTGAGCCTGAACGGGCTGATGAGCGGTACAATGGCTCTGGGTGATATGACCGGAGGCTCGTTCGACTCTTCTGTTGTCGGAGCGTCCATCATGGCACTGGTGACTTATTACAGTCTGTATGCCGTTCTCTATCTGCTAGGAACTGTCATGCTGACCTCTTTGGTCTACGCATTGGTCCGTACTTACAATGAACGGGAAGAACGCTTGGAGGGAGTGACGTTAGGGATGCTGAAGCCCTTGTTGTTCCGTAATGTCAGAAGGGTATTTCTGATAATGATTGTCGGTGTGCTTTTGGTGCTGTTTGTAGGGCTTATTGTTGGTTTTATAGCCACCGTCATTCCGTTCATGGCGATTGCGTTCTTGTTCGTTCTGCTCGTTGTGGTGGTGTCTGTGCCACTTGCTATTTGGGCTCCAGTCTATCTGTTCGAAGATATCTATATCATAGATGCCTTGAAGAAGGCCTACCGACTGGGTTTCGCTACCTGGGGAGGTATCGTACTGATTTCCATTGTTATGGGATTCATCGCCGCCATCTTGCAGGGAGTGACGATGATTCCATGGTATATCGGGACTATTGTGAAATATATCTTTGCAATGACTGATGCAGGTGGCGGTGCCACTGTATCGGCAGCCTATAGCTTTGTGCTTTATCTGCTGGCGGTGGTCCAGGCATTCGGCGTTTATATGTCCATGATTTTCTCATTGCTGGGACTGGCTTATCAATACGGTCATGCTTCGGAAAAGATAGATTATGTGATGGTGGAGAGTGATATTGACAATTTTGATAAACTCTGATAACGGACTATGAATATGGCTCCGGCTGATACACTGGTTTGTGATACTGCACAGGTTGCCGCTTGGCAGTCTGACCCGGCGTTTGCTTACAGTCGTGAGTTGATAGCTCCCGAAATTAATGTACTTGAGTGGTTCAGCAGATGGTTCGGCAAGCTGCTGGACAAGATATTCGGGAATACGTTGGTGGCAGAATATTCGGAGGTCGTATTGATATGCATTGCCGTTCTTATCCTGGTATTGGTCATTTGGTTTGTGTACAAGAAGCGTCCGGAACTGTTCATGCGTTCGCGCAAGAGTACCCTGCCCTATACAGTGGGGGAGGATACCATCTATGGAGTGGATTTTGCGGAAAGAATTGCCGATGCGCTTGCCCGGACGGATTATCGGGAGGCAGTGCGTTTGCTCTATCTGCAGACGCTGAAACAGCTCAGCGATGGAAAACGTATAGACTGGCAGTTATATAAAACGCCTACACAATATATCTATGAAGTCCGTCTGCCAGCTTTCCGCCAAATGACCAACCATTTTCTACGAGTACGTTACGGAAATTTTGAAGCGACCGAAACTTTGTTCCATACGATGCGGGATTTGCAGAAAGAAGTGGAGAAAGGAGGGGCGGCATGAAGGGGAACCATTGGTTTATAGCCGGTATCATTGTTTTTCTGGTGTTGATGTTTGCGATAGAGTGCCGTCTGCCAAAGAAGTTTGTCTGGAACCCTACGTTCAGCCATTATGACAAGCAACCGTTCGGCTGTGCCGTGTTCGATAGCCTGCTGTCTTCATCGTTGCCGAAGGGATATTCGTTGTCGAGAAAGACTTTTTATGAACTGGAGCAGGAAGATACGACGCTCCGCCGCGGAATACTGGTTGTTACCGATAACCTGCATTTGACGGATGTAGATGTGGAGGCGATGTTGAAGATGGCGGGACGGGGAGACCGGATTATGCTGGCGGGTAGCTCTTTCAGCCGTATTTTGAAAGATACGCTGGGATTTGAGTGCAGCTATTCCTATTTCAGTCCGTCGGCTTTGAAAAAATATGCCACTGCATTGCTTTCGAAAGACAGTTTGTGCTGGGTGGGGGATTCGGCGGTTTATCCGCAGCAGACTTTCTGTTTCTATCCCCAACTTTGTCAGTCTTATTTCTTTGCAGATTCCATTTCTAGTAAAGTGTTGGCGGAAAAAACTGTTACCGGAGAAGCTGCTCATCCGGTTGCCATGTCGGTTTCTTGGGGAAAGGGGGAAGTTATACTGGCTTCCACTCCCCTGCTTTTTACGAACTATGGTGTACTGGATGGGAAGAATGCGGCTTATCTTTTTCGTATATTGTCCCAGATGGGTGGATTTCCCATTGTCCGTACCGAAGGCTATATGAAAGAAACAGCCCAGGTACAGATGTCTCCTTTTCGCTATTTCCTTTCGCAGCCGCCGCTTCGCTGGGCATTGTACTTGAGTATGGTTTCCATCCTGCTCTTTATGATATTTACAGCCCGCAGGAAGCAGCGCGCCATTCCGGTTATCCGCGAACCGGAAAACAAATCCCTCGAGTTTACCGAACTGATAGGGACTCTGTATTATCAGAAGAAAGATCATGCAGACTTGGTCCATAAGAAGTTTATCTACTTTGCGGAAGAATTGAGAAGAGAGATTCAGGTGGATATAGAGGAAGTGGCGGACGATGAACGCTCTTTCCGCCGGATTGCGCAGAAGACGGGAATGGATGCGGAGGAAATCGGTACGTTTGTCCGCGAAGTCCGCCCGGTGATTTACGGCGGCCGCGTCATTTCTGCGGAACAGATGAAACTGTATATAGATAAAATGAGTGAAATAATCAATCATATATAAAGAAGAAACTTATGGAAGAGAACACTGAACAACGGATAGATTTAACTCTCTTTTCCGAGAAGATACAAGGACTGAAAGAACGGATTGCCTCCGTCATAGTCGGTCAGGAACAAACGGTGGACTTGGTGCTGACGGCTATTCTGGCAAACGGTCATGTGCTGATAGAAGGTGTGCCGGGAGTAGCGAAAACGTTGCTGGCCCGTCTCACGGCCCGGTTGATTGATGCAGACTTCAGCCGCATCCAGTTTACCCCGGATTTAATGCCGAGCGATGTGTTGGGAACGACCGTATTCAACATGAAGACGAATGAGTTTGATTTTCATAAGGGGCCGATATTTGCGGATATTGTATTGGTGGATGAGATAAACCGTGCTCCTGCCAAAACGCAGTCGGCCTTGTTTGAAGTAATGGAAGAACGTCAGATAAGTATTGACGGGACGACACACCGAATGGGAGAACTCTATACGATTTTGGCTACCCAGAATCCGGTGGAACAGGAAGGGACTTACAAACTTCCCGAAGCGCAGCTCGACCGCTTCCTGATGAAGATTACTATGGATTATCCCTCATTGGATGAAGAAGTGAATATTCTGGAACGTCATCACTCCAATGCCGCCTTGGTGAAACTTGATGATATCACACCTGCTCTTACGAAGGAAGAGTTGTTGACGCTCCGTGCTTTTATGAAGAATGTGTTTGTTGACCGCACGTTGC
>OMCT01001907.1_pt1 | contig 11407 bp, 8 predicted proteins | sample 1674301 | NCBI WGS metagenome assembly OMCT01 (sample SAMEA103958158, study PRJEB25191) | human gut metagenome
GATGCCTTGAAAGGATCGAGAAGAAAGTGGAGATATTGTCATCCGCCCCGGCGGATAAAAACAAGGCGGTAACGGGCGGTGAGACCGGAATTGCCATGTTACGGGAAATCAGGGACGGGCTTGAACGGGATTTGAACGGAATCCGGACATCGTTCAGCCAATATGCCGGAACACTCCTCGCCGTCAGCAAAAGCATGCAGGACGTGTCCGGCAGGAACCTGTTGCCGGACAGAACCGCTGAAATCCTGGCCGGGATAAGAAAAACCGGGGAGCAGACCTCGGAGGAGATCAAGGCCCTGCTGAAGACAGCCGGTGACAATGCAAGGATCCGCAACGAGCACCGCCATACTGTCAGCATCGAGTCCAAAGGTATACTCTGGACTTTCACCGGGATGTTCGCGATGGTCACCGTCCTGGCAGTCGCCCTCCATGCGGCCAGACAGCCGGACTACGACCGTGCCGACAACGACCTGAAGTACCGCTACATCAGGATGAAGGGCGAAGCATCGCCTGAAAATATCTCCGGACTGGAAAATATTTTCGGATTCAACCGTGACAACGGCAAGATAAACCAAATGCGCAAGGATGTGGAAGCCTACGAGGAAGCGGTACACGAGCGGGCCGCCCTTATCGAGCAGGCACGGTTAAAGGAGCATGCGGCAAGGGAGCTGGGAAACAAGGCCGACTCGATCAGGGGCAGAAATTCAAAAAGGCGGAGATGATATGGCAAGGGTGAAAGTTAAATTCCGATCGTCGGCAGCCGATGGCTGACAAGGAACGGTATTTTACCGGATGGTACATAACCGCATGGCTCGCCAGCAAAAGACGGGCTACCACCTTTTGATAATTTTGCATTCTGTATAATTTTAAATCAGAGAGTTTATGGCTACAGTAAAAATTAAATTCAGACCTTCTTCTGTGGACGGCAGAGAGGGTACGGTTTATTATCAAGTGATTCACGGACGTGTGGCAAGGCAGATCAACACCTCTTGCAAGCTGTTTCCTGCCGAATGGAGCAAGCGGCATTCCCGGATTGTCATCGCGTCATCCGATGAGGACAGACGACAATATCTATTGCTATTGGATAAAAAAATAGCGGAAGATACCGACCGTCTGGAGAATGTCATCACAGCTCTGGAACGGAAGGGAGGTACTTTCACCGCCGATGATGTAACCTCTGCCTTTTACGATGGACATTGCGGGCTGTCTTTTTCCGTATTTATGCGGGAGGTCACCAACGGTCTGAAACGCCTGGGCAAGATACGGACAAGCGAGACCTACACCTCTACCCTTAACAGTTTCATGCGTTTCATGGAGGGAAGGGACATACCGCCCTGTGATATGGATTCCGACCTGATGATCGCATACGAGGCGTGGCTGAAATCAGGCGGGGTTTCCATGAATACCATCTCTTTTTACATGCGCAACCTGCGGGCGGTATATAACCGTGCCGTGGAGAAAGAACTCGTTATCCAGCGTTTCCCCTTCAGACATGTCTATACGGGAGTCGAGAGAACGACGAAGCGGGCCGTTCCCCTGCGTGCGATAAAACAGCTCATGACATTGGACCTGTCACTTCATCCGGCCAAGAGGTTTGCAAGGGACATGCTGCTTCTCAGTTTTTACACAAGGGGGATGTCCATGATCGATATGGTGTTCCTGAAAAAGAAGGATCTCAACAACGGCATCCTCTCATACCGGCGGAAAAAAACCGGTCAACAACTTTTTGTAAAATGGGAGCCGTGCATGCAGGAGATCGTGGACCGTTACAATATTCCCGGCTCCCCGTACCTTCTTCCCATTATCGCCAGACCGGGCATGGACGAGAGAAAGCAATATATCAACGCATCCCATCGTATCAACAGATATTTGAAAGCTATCGGAAAAGAACTGGGCTTGTCTGTCCCCCTGACCCATTACGTCGCCCGTCATTCCTGGGCCAGTGCGGCCCGGAGTAAGAATATTCCGATTTCCGTAATCAGCGAAAGTATGGGACATGATTCGGAAAACACAACTAGGATCTATCTGACCACATTGGACACTGCCACCATTGATAAGGCAAACAGATTGATTTTAAATTCCTTATGCAGGGAATAACAAACATATCGAGCGGACAGACGCTTTCTTTTCGAGAGAAGTGAAAAAAAAATTCCTGAATAAGGAATACTTGTTCAAGGAATAATCTTGGATGTAAGAATGTTCAGGGATGATAAAATGTTAAGCAAAAATTATGATCTCTTCGTAAGAGATGAACAATGCGACATATATGAATAAAACAGTCTGATAATAAATACTTTGCCTTCTTTTAAAAAGCAGTTCGCTCAACAATCCGTTTTGCGGTTTTAAGGATCGGCTCGTGTCCCATTGTTATTTTTTTACTCATTTTGTGGTTATTCTCAATATTTTTCGTAATTTTGCATCCGGTTATTCATCTCTTACGAAGAGAAGTGCAACAGAAGCAGGTGCAAACGCACCTGAAAATCCGCCAGATATAATGGCAAACAGACGCAGATTTCTGATCGGGAATGAAGCAATGGAACAAGAACAGGGAGAAATCCCGAACTTTTACGAACTGTATTTATAACTGCCTGATTGATAGAAATATTCACAATCTTGCAGGATTGATAAATATATCCTGAAGCGAAATGGCGGCATTTACAAGGATCGAAAAAGGAATGAGGTGGTACGTAATGCGCGACTTGAAAAGGGCAAACGCCAAAGTACCCGCTTATAAGCTGCTGGAAGAAATGAAGATGGAGGTCTTCGTTCCTATGAAATGGCACTTGGTCACCCGCAAGGGAATGCGTATCCGTGAGGAAGTGCCCTTCATACAGGACTTGCTCTTCGTGCATGAAACACAAAACAACCTTGACGCCGTCGTGGAAAAGATACCTACCCTCCAGTACCGCTGGCTGCGTGGCACGTGGCGCGAGCCGATGACGGTGGCTGATACGGACATGGAACGTTTCATCCGTGCCGTGGATGCCACTGAATCCCCCAGGTATTACCTGCCGGAAGAAATTACCCCAACCATGTACGGGCGTAAGATCCGCATTGAGGGCGGACCGCTCAGCGGATACGAGGGAAGGCTGCTCACGACACGGGGCTCCAAGGTCAAACGCCTGCTTGTCGAACTGGAAGGATTTCTTGCCGTAGGAGTGGAGGTTGATCCCGAGTATATACAACTTATCTGACAGAACTGCCTGTGGCTTTCATTTCCAATTTTTCCGCTCCTTCTTTATTTGAAACGGTCGATTCTATTCAGGCAGCCGTATGTTGATAGTTAAAACCAATTGGATTTGATAATGTTTTTTGTGAAATATTTACTTATTTAATACAATATATTATACGGTAATTTAATACTAACAGAAAAGTGTGGAAACGGCATTGACTTTTTGGGCACTCTTTGAAACTTGCAAAATGTAGGACTTAACGTGGAGGAATATGTCTCAACTACAATGAAGCAGCTGATGTCCGGCAACAAGGAATATGACACTCACTTGTTATCTCCATGATTGTTGACGCATAATCTTACTAAAATTAACATCAATGACATATCTTCCTAAATTTAAATAAGACAGAGTAATTTGAGCAATTATAATTTATATAATTTACAAGAAATAATACATACAATGACCATAGCAGTAGACTTTGACGGTACTATTGTTGAGCACAAGTATCCGGCAATCGGCAGGGAGTTGCCGTTTGCCATTGAGACATTGAAAAAATTGCGTGACGAACATCACAGGTTGATTCTATGGACAGTGCGTGAAGGGCGTCTGCTTGACGAAGCTCTTGCCTTTTGCCGTGATCGCGGTCTTGAATTTTATGCCGTGAACCGCGACTATCCGGAGGAGGAGAAAGGGCGTAACAATCATTACTCACGCAAGCTCAAAGCCGATCTTTTTATAGATGACCGCAACTTGGGAGGCCTTCCCGATTGGGGTACTATTTATGGAATGATTCATGACGGAACCACTTTTTCGGATTTGATACGTAATGCCGGTGAATCTCCTGTTTCGGAGAATCACGGCAGAGGTCTTTTTTCGCGCCTGTTTGGCAGATGATTGAATAATAAATGAAAAAACTGATATGAAGACTTTAAAGAAACTATTATTGTTTGTTGTGGCATCCGCCTTGTTGGCAGGCTGCACCTCCTATAAAAATGTACCTTACATGCAGAATCCCGAGGTAGTGAACAGTTACAGGGAAGATCTTCCCCTTTATGATGCAAAGATTATGCCGAAAGATTTGCTGAGTATAACTGTGAACACGAGTGATCCTCAGGCTGCCGCTCCTTTTAACCTGACGGTACAGACTCCTCTGAATGCAGCCCTGACCAATATTAATACTACCACACAACCCACTCTCCAGCAATACCTGGTAAATAACAAGGGTGAGATAGATTTCCCCGTTATCGGTCGTCTGAAGGTAGGCGGCCTTACGAAAAACGAGGCGGAAGATTTGATCCGTGAGCAATTGCAGCCCTATCTGAAAGAGAGTCCTATCGTTACAGTCCGTATGGCAAATTACAAAATTTCGGTATTGGGAGAGGTGAACCGTCCGGGTACTTTTACCGTAGGAAATGAAAAGGTAAATATCCTTGAAGCCCTTGCCATGGCGGGAGATATGACTGTTTATGGCGTCCGTGACAATGTGAAACTGATTCGTGAAGATGCAAAAGGCAAGCGTGAGATTATCAATTTGAATCTTAATAATGCAGAGCTGGTTGTATCTCCCTATTACTACCTGCGCCAGAACGATATCATCTATGTAACGCCCAATAAGACAAAAGCCAAGAACTCGGACATTGGCAGCAGCACCAGCATATGGATCAGTGCTACATCCATTTTGGTATCTCTTGCAAGCCTTCTGGCAACCATCTTGAAATAAAACTCATAAATATAATTGTTGATTACAAACTGTTGATATGACTGACGAACAGAAGAACACCCCTTCGGGTACCGAGCAACGTGAGGAGAACGTTGATCTTTATGCCTTGTTTTTTAAATACTTTGCCTATTGGCCGTGGTTTGTAGCCAGTGTGCTGGTTTGTATTATATCTGCTTTCATCTATCTCCGTTATCAAGCTCCTGTCTATAATGTTGATGCGGCCGTACTCATCAAAGAAGGTGACAAGAAAGGTGGAAGCAGTAATAATCCTATGGGAGCCCTTCAGGATCTGGGTATGTTCTCCATGACTAACAATTTTGACAATGAGGTGGAAATCCTGAAGTCAAGAACCTTGATTAAAAAGGTGGTGAATCATTTGAATTTGTATATTTCAGTGGCCGAGGAACGTATGTTCGGCTATAACACTCCTTTATATAAGTCCACTCCGGTAAAAGTTTATATGACTCCTGAAGAGGCAGACAATCTGGAAGAAGGAGCCAAGCTTCATCTAAAATACACCATGAATGGAAAATTGGATGTAAAAGTGGAATATATGTTTGACGAGGAGAAGCAGGAGACTGAGGTAAGTTTTGACAGTATTCCGGCTGTTTTCCCCACTCCAGTAGGAGTTTTCAGTTTTACAAAGAACGACTCGGTCCCACCTTTGGAAGAAGATATGAATCTGGTGGCATACGTTAATTCTCCTACAGATGTGACGGAAAGTTATGTAGAGAATTTGTCAGTGGAACCCACTTCGAAGACTACCACAATTGCTGCCATCAGCTTGCAGAATACGGTAAAGCAGCGCGGTATCGATTTCATCAATTGTTTGGTTGACTTTTATAATCTGGACGCGAATGACGAGAAGAATGAAGTGGCTCAAAAATCCGCAGAGTTTATAGACGAGCGTATTGGCATTATCAATCGGGAGTTAGGTACTGCCGAAACAGAACTTGCCGATTTTAAGCAACGCTCCGGATTGACCGATTTGACCAGCGATGCCCGTCTGGCTTTGGAAGAGAGTTCGAAATATGAACAGCAACTGACCGAGAATGCCACCCAGTTGAGACTGGTGGAGTCCTTGCGTAACTATGTGAACAATCCGAAGAATGCAAACGAGGTGATTCCCGCTAATGTAGGGTTGCAGGACCAGAATTTGGGTTCTATCATCAACCAATATAACACGATGCTGATCGAACGCAAGCGTTTGCTCCGTACCTCTTCCGAAAACAATCCTGCGGTAATCAATATCAATACGGGCATCGAGTCCATGCGGCACAATGTGCAGACTACCGTGAACAGTGTACTGAGAGGGTTGCAGATAGCGCAGTCCAACCTTGAACGTCAGGCACGGAAGTTTGAAGGCAGGATCAGTAGTGCGCCGCAGCAGGAGAAAGAATTTCTTACTATCTCCCGCCAGCAGGAAATCAAGGCGACCCTTTACATTATGTTGCTTCAGAAGCGTGAGGAAAACGAGCTTCAGGCAAGCATCGTGGTCAACAACACCCGCCTGCTCAAGCCTGCCACCGGCGACAGCGTGCCTGTATCGCCGAAGAAGGGCATCATCCTCGCTGCAGCGTTCATCCTCGGTCTCGCCATCCCTTACGGCTATATGTTTGCGTCAAACATGCTCAACACCAAAGTGCGCAGCCGCAAAGACCTTGAAGGCATGGAAGTTCCAGTGCTCGGCGATGTGCCTCTTGCCGACGGAGCGAAGAAATTGAGTTTGATGAGCCGCTTGCTGAAAAAAGAAAATGAGTCGGAAACACCGCACATCGTGGTGGAAGACCACAACCGCAACGTCATCAACGAGGCATACCGCGTGGTGCGCACCAACCTTGACTTCATGATCGGCGCCAACAAGTCGGAAGCCATCATGGCCACCTCGCTTTACCCAGGCAGCGGAAAAACGTTTACATCTGTCAATCTCGCCACCGCAATGGCGTTGAAAAACAAGAAAGTAATCGTTGTCGACCTCGACATCCGTAAAGGCACATTCTCCAAGATTGTCAATTCGCCAAGCACCGGAGTCTGCGCATATCTCAACGGACAAGTGTCGCTCGACGACATCATCCTGCCATCAAAAACGACAAAACTGTTGTTTGACTCAATACCTACCGGACACCTTGCTCCAAACCCTGCAGAGCTTCTGCTCAGCGACCGTCTGCAGGCAATGATAGACGAGCTGAAGCAACGCTACGACTATGTGTTTGTCGACTGTCCGCCAATCACAATGGTCACCGACGCATCGCTCATCGCACCGCATGTTGACCGCACAATCTTCATTGCCCGCACCGGACTGATAGACCGTCGCACCCTTCCTGAAATCGACGAGATTTACAAGGAAAACCGCTATAAGAACATGTGCCTGCTGCTCAACGGCAGCGACGAGAGCGGCACATACACCCGCTACGGATATGGTTACGGATACGGCTATGGATATGGCTACGGCAACGACACCAAGAAACAGTAGTGATGTTTGGCATATTCTCAAGGAAAAAGTCAATACTCGAAAGCGGCCTGCTTGACGGATTCACCGACCACCACAGCCACCTGCTGCCCGGTGTCGACGATGGATTCCAGACAGCCGACCTCACTTTGGAAGCGCTCCGCACAATGGAGCAAGCCGGTGTTGCCGACGTGTGGCTCACGCCCCACATTATGGAGGACGTGCCAAACACCGTCGGCGCGCTCAAGCAACGCTTCGAGGAATTTTCCGCCACATACAACGGATCTGTCCGCCTGCATCTCGCAGCCGAGAACATGATGGACGGCATCTTTGCCGAACGCTGGCGTCAGCGCGACATTCTGATGCTCGGCGACAGCCATCCGCTTATTGAGACAAGCTATTTCCGCGCGCCGATAGAAATGCGCGGACTGATAGGAGAAATGCTCAACGCCGGCCTGCACCCCATTCTCGCGCACCCCGAACGCTACAAATACATGGAGCAGTCTGACTATGAGGAACTGAAGCAACTCGGGCTGCTGTTCCAGCTCAACCTCGGCTCCATTGCCGGATGCTACAGCAAGCACACCAAAGAAAAGGCTGAATGGCTGCTTGAAAACGGGTATTACGACCTCATGGGCAGTGACATACACAACCTGCGCTTCTATAACCACACCATCAACGAGCCTCTGCCCAAAAAGGTGATAGAAGCCATGAGGCAAATTCCAAACCAATTATAAACACAGGCACAATGAAAGTCACGATTATCGGCGGCAGCGGATTCATCGGTACCCGCATTGTAGACCACTTCACGCAGTTCAAGGGCTACGATTTCCGCATAGTCGACATTCGTGACAGCCATTTCTTCAACGACATCACCACCATCGGCGACGTGCGCGACCAGCAACAGATGGACAGCGCCCTTGCCGGCACCGACCTTGTGATACTTCTCGCCGCACAGCACCGCGACAACGTGACTCCCACATCGCTCTACTACGACACCAACGTGGGCGGAATGCGCACCACTCTGCGCGCCATGGAGCGCAACGGCGTGAAACGCATCCTATTCTTCTCATCCGTGGCTGTCTACGGCATCAATAAAGACAACCCCGACGAAACCTCGCCGAAAGACCCGTTCAACCACTACGGCAAATCGAAATGGCAGGCGGAGCAACTTCTGCAGGAATGGCACACGATGCACGCCGACTGGAACATCAACGTGGTGCGCCCCACCGTAACCTTCGGAGAGCGCAACCGCGGCAACGTGTACAACTTGCTCCATCAGATACAAAGCCGTCACTTCCTGATGGTTGGCAACGGTCGCAACCGCAAGTCAATGGCATACGTAGGCAACATCGTGGCCTTCGTGAAATTTCTCATCGACAACTACACATCGGGCTACAACGTGTTCAACTACATCGACAAGCCCGACTACGACATGAACCAACTTGTGCAACACGTGGAGACAGTGTTGCAGAAACGCTTGCCGGCAATTCGCATCCCCTACGCCATAGGAATGGCTGGCGGCTACTGCCTCGACGCGCTGGCATGGCTGCTGCGCCGCAAATTCGCCATCAGCGCCGTCCGCGTCAAGAAATTCTGCGCCACCACCGAATACGACGCCACACGCATGCAACAGACCGGTTTCAAACCGCCATACACGCTCGCCGATGGACTTGCACGGACTCTTGAATTCGAATTCATCCATCCCCGCGGCGACAAAATCACCTACGAAACGGAATAATCCCCGCCTAAGGTTGCTGGATTTTAGAAATTGCCGATATTTTAACACCATATATCGCTACGTTTTTAACGAATAATGCTATCTTTGCATATTGGATGAGTTCCGCCAAGCGGCAGTCCACACAGACTAAATTATTGGAATCATATTGAAATAAGGAAATTATGCATTCAACGACACGAATTATACTGTTCTTAAGCCTGATTTTGCTCGTATCTTCCTGCAAGACATCGGAAAAGGTACTCTATCTGCAAGATGTGAAAGTAGACACTCCTGAAAAGATTGAAAACTCACAGGTAATCAAAATCGAGCCCAAAGACATGCTCTCCATTGTGGTGTCGAGCAGCGACCCTGCTGTGGCTAAAATCTTCAACCTGCCGGTATCAGCCACCCAGGCAGGAACCGACCGTGCCGGATATGGCAATTACCTGCTCGGATATGTGGTTGACAACGAAGGTTATATCGACTTCCCTATCCTCGGCAAAATCAAAGCTTCGGGCTTGAGCCGCTGGCAACTGCAGGAACAGATAACCCAGGCTCTCGCCGAAAAGAAGATGCTCACTGACGGACTTGTGACCGTAGAATTCATGAATTTCAAAGTGTCGATTCTCGGCGAGGTCACCAACCCGGGAACATACACCATAAACAGCGACAAAGTAACTGTGCTCGAAGCGATTGCCATGGCCAAAGACCTTACAATCTTCGGCGAGCGCGACCATGTGTACGTAATCCGCGAGGAGAACGGGCAGCGCAAGTCGTACCAACTCGACCTCCGTTCAGCCGACATCTTCAAGTCGCCAGCCTACTACCTGAAACAGAACGATGTGGTCTATGTGCAGCCTAACAGCGTGCGCGCCGGGCAGTCGACCATCAACCAGAATGCGATGAAATCGGTGTCGCTCTGGATCTCAATCGCCTCACTGCTCACATCGATAGGCGTGCTTGTAGTCAACATTGCAAAAAAAGACTAATACGCAACATTAATACAATACCTCACCTTAAAATCACATGCAAACGATATCAAGCCAAGACCGCATAATGCACCGCAGTGCGCTTACGTTGCGCACATACATCCGTTGGATGAGGCGGTTCTACGGCTATGCCATAGCGTTTGTCGTGATTTGCGTGTTTGGGCTGAGCGCCTACAACTACTATGTCTCACCCGCGGTGAAACGCCAGTCGATGTTTGCAATGAAATATCTCGACGCCAACGTATTCACCAACCAGCGTTTCGGCGACGACCCGTTTGCCATCAAGCCGTTTGCCACAGGACTGCAACTTGAGGACGGCATCCAGCTTGTCAAGTCGCAAGTGTTCTGCGAGCAGATAGTCAAAGACCTGTCGCTCAACGTGACACAATATGAAATCCAGTCATTCGGCAAGCGCGTCGACCTCTACGGCAGCGAGCCTCTCGACGTTGCACTGAACATCCCCGACGACGCATCGGCAAAAATAACCGCCCTCATCTCTGCCGACGGCAAAACAGCCACTGCGACAAGCCTCGAGATTGACGGCGACGACAAGCCCACATCAGCTGCCGACATTTCTCTCACAGCCACCCGTTTTACGAAAAATTACGCAGGCAAGAAAATAGAAATCAGCATAACTCCAATCGACAAAACCGCCCACCGCATAAGCAAAAGCATCGATGTGGTGCAAACGGCTCAATTCACCGACGTGCTGACTTGCACATTCTCCGACCATGTGGTCCAACGCGCCGACGACATTCTGAACGACATCCCATTGGTCTACGACCGAATATGGGCACAGTGGAACAGCAACGACGCCCAAAAATTCATCAACGCCGTCGACAAGCGTCTCGCCGTGCATACAGAGGCTCTCGAAAAAAACGAAGCCGGCATCGAGCAGACGCTGCGCAATGGAAACACCTCCAATATCAACCTCACCTACAAACAACTGCTGGCGCAGAAGGCCACCGACACACAGTCGCTCGTAGGCATCGAGACCGAGATAAAGGCAACTGAGGCTGTGGCGGCGCAACTGGCAGCCGACAAAAATGCCGACCGCCCGATAGCCGCCGCTACAGATATCACAAAAAGCATCGGCCTGCAGAAAGCCGTGGCTGCATACAACGGAACCATAGCCAAACGCGAACATCTGCGCGAGAATGCCGGCACTGCCAACAACGCGTTTGCAGAAGTCACACAGCAACTTAAAGCCATGCACAGCGACATTGAGGCTTCGGTGACAAACCATATCGCTTCGCTCCGCATCGAATGCGGCAAACTGAAATCGCGCATCGCCGCCACCGACAACCGTCTTGCCGACCTGTCGCACACACAGGCCGCCATCAACCGCCAGGCGCG
>OMCT01001909.1_pt1 | contig 11406 bp, 9 predicted proteins | sample 1674301 | NCBI WGS metagenome assembly OMCT01 (sample SAMEA103958158, study PRJEB25191) | human gut metagenome
CGCGGACCTTGCGGCCCACGTTTCAGGTTAAACTATATCGTACTACTAGAATATAGCATACTCTTGCGATTTATGCAAGCATTTTCGCAATTTTTTTGCAGTTGCGCGCCCTTTGGGGCTTTTTTTACAGCACCCAGACGCCGTTTTCAAACAGCTGCACGGTGCGGCCATCGCGGCATTTGCCGGTGATGCGGCTGTCCTCTGCACCCACCATCACATCCTCGTGCAGGGAGGAGTGGTTCATGCCGCGGGCTGCCAGTTCCTCCTTGGAAAGGCCGGTGCCGCCCACGGTGGTGCCGGGGTAGCTGTCGCCAAAGGCGATGTGGCAGGCAGCGTTCTCGTCAAACAGGGTGTTGTAGAACAGCTTGCCGCTGCGGTTGATGGGGCTGGAGGCGGGCACCAGTGCCACCTCACCAATGTGGCGTGCGCCCTCATCGGTGTCCAGCAGCTGGCCCAGCAGGTCTGCGCCCTCGTCTGCGCCGTGCTCCACCACCTTGCCATCCTTGAAGGTGACGTGGAAATTCTTGATGAGCTGACCGTTAAAGACGTAGGGCTTTGTGCCGTAAACGATGCCGTCCACCTTATCCTTATGGGGCGCGGTGAACACCTCCTCGGTGGGGATGTTGGGCAGGAAGGGCACGCCCTTCTCGTTTTTGCTGCCGGCGCTCTCCCACACCGCCTGCTCGGCCAGACCCACGGTCAGGTCGGTGCCGTTGGCGCTTTCAAAATGCACGCTTTCCAAATCCAGGGCGTTCATCTTTGCGCCCAGCTCGTTCAGGCGGTCCAGATGCTTCTGCCACTCCCCTACCGGGTCACCGCCGGTCACACGGCAGGTATCAAAGATCAGCTTCCACTGTGCTTCAATGGCGGCGGCAGTGTCCAGCTCCGGGAACATCTTCTTTGCCCACGGCTCTGCGGGCAGGGCGGCAATGGACCACTGCACCCGGTCGTTCATGGTGTACTCCCGCCACGGCTGCATAAAGCTACGGTTCGCGCTGTTCACCCGGCTGATCTTGGCACCGTCCAGCCCGGCAAACAGTTCCGGGTCGTCCGCGATAAGGTGCAGCACGCACACACCGCCCTCGCTCTCGGCGTAGTCCAGATAGCGGCGCAGCTGCCAGCCCTTGTGGTCGGTCAGTGCCTCCTCGCTGCCCAGCTCCATGCGGATGCGGGTAACGGCGTCATCCTGCCAGTTCACCTGCACGTCCCGCGCACCGGCCTCGTAGGCGCTGCGCACGCACAGCCGTGCCAGCGGGGCACCCTCCAGCGGGCAGTTGATAATCAGGGTCTGTCCCGGCTGCGGGTTCACGCCCACCCGGACGATAAAATCTGCATACTTCTGCAGCAATTCGTTAAAGTTTTCCACGTTAGAACCTCCTGTGGTGCATAGCCACCGTTGTTTTTTCTCAGTATACCGCGTTCCGGCGTTTCTGTCCACTATGGGCAGAGCTGCTGCTCACCCTTCTGATTTAAAAAAGGCGCGGGTCAGCTGCACCACCGTACCGGAAAGCAGCAGCAATGCAATGAGGTTGGGGATGCTCATCAGGCCGTTGAAGGTGTCGGCGATGCTCCACAGCAGACCAAGATCCATGGTAGCGCCCAGAATGGCTACCAGAGCATACACCACAAAGAAGGGGCGCGCCACCTTGTTGCTCTTGCACAGGAACACCAGAAAGCGGGAGCCGTACAGACCCCAGCCGATGATGGTGGAAAAGGCAAAGCAGCACAGCGCCACGGCAGTAAAGATAGACGCCCAGCCGCCGTAGGTGGTGGTAAAGCCGGAGATGGTCAGCTCAGCACCCGCCGCTGCGCCGTAGTTGACCGGGGTGCCGCTGCACAGGATGACCAGCGCGGTCAGGGTGCAGATGACGATGGTATCGGCAAACACCTCAAAAATACCGAACATGCCCTGCTTGACCGGCTTTTTGGTGTCGGCGCAGGCATGGGCGATAGAACCGGTGCCAAGACCGGCCTCGTTGGAAAAGATGCCGCGGGAAACGCCCTTTTGCATACTGACAAACAGACTGCCGATGGTGCCGCCGGTAAAGGCAGCGGGGTTGAACGCACCCGCCACGATGGATTCCAGCACGTAGGGCAGGCGGGAGAAGTTGAGCACCACCACGCCCACCGACAGCACAATGTAGAACAGTGCCATAAAGGGCACCAGCTTCTCGCTTACGCTGCCAATGCGCTTGATGCCGCCCAGCAGCACCAGCGCCACCAGCACCGCCACAAGGATGCCCACGATGAGGTTGAGGGTGGGCAGAAAGCTGCCGCCCACCAGCCCGTATTCCAGCAGGGCGGTATCCACTGCTGCCACGATGGTGTTCACCTGCGTTGCGTTGCCGGTGCCGAACACGGTCAGCACGCCGAACAGTGCGTACAGCACGGCCAGAAACTGCCAGCGGCGGCCAAGGCCGTTTTTAATATAGTACATCGGGCCGCCCACCCACTCGCCGGTATCGCTGCGCTCCCGGAAATGCACGGCCAGCGTCACCTCGGCAAACTTGGTGCACATCCCCAGCAGCGCAGAGCACCACATCCAGAACACGGCACCCGGGCCGCCGATGGCGATAGCGCCCGCCACACCGGCAATGTTGCCGGTGCCCACTGTGCCCGCCAGCGCGGTGCACACCGCCTGAAAAGGGGTCATGGCACCGTCCGAAGCATCCCGCTTGCGGAACATCCGGCCCACGGTGGTGCGGATGGCATAAGGGAATTTGCGGATCTGCAAAAAGCCCGTGCGGACACTGAGCAGCAGCCCCACGCCAATGATGCACACCATGGCGGGGATGCCCCAGATAAAGCTGTTCACCGCCTGATTGACGGCGGCAATGGTCTCGATCATATACTTCCACATCCTCTGTAATATCTTGCGCACTGACAGTTTTTGTCAAAACACGAAAATTATTTTACCGTACTTTTCCCGTAGTGTCAATGAAAAATAGGGACGTTATGAAACGCCCCTATCAGAAATTCTTATTTTTTATGTGTGACCGCCCGGCGGTAGACGATACCGGAGACCACCGCCGCCAGCACCTCGGTAAGCCAGAAGGCGTGCCATGCGCCGTCTGCGCCCAGCCAGTTACACAGCAGCGCAGCCAGCGGCATGATGAAAACGACATACCGGCACAACGAAATGACCAGCGATTCCGCGCCCTTGCCCAGCCCCTCCAGTGCACCGGAAGCGGTGGTGGAGACTGCCGAGATGACAAAGCCGATGCTGATGATGCGCAAGGCAGTCCGCCCGGCGGCGATGGTTTCGGGGTTCTGGGTGAACAGTCCCATCAGCTGCCCGGAAGCAACCTGACAGATCACCGTGCCCGCCGCCATGATGGCCGCGCTCATGAGCAGGGTCAACTGGAACAGCTTTTTCACCCGGGCGTGCTCCCGCGCACCGTAGTTATAGCCGATAAGGGGACGCATGCCCTGCACGAAGCCGTTGGCAGGCAGGTACAAAAAGGTCTGCAATTTATAATAGATGCCCAGCACCACCACATAGCTCTGAGAAAAGGCCGCCAGCAATCCGTTAAGGAAGGTGACCAGCAGCGAGGGCAGCGCCAGATTCAGGATGGCCGGAACGCCGATGGCGTACAGTCTGCCGTCCAGCGCCGCGTCCGGGCGCAGACAGCTGCGGCGCAGCCGCACCGGCAGCTCGGTACGCAGGTAGACCACAAGGTAAACCACCACGCTGAGCACCTGACCGATGCCGGTAGCCAGTGCCGCGCCTGCAATGCCCATGGCAGGCACCGGCCCAAGCCCGAAGATGAGCACCGGGTCCAGCAAAATATTGCACACGCAGCCGGTGATGAGGGCGACCATGGACACCTTCATGCGGCCCACCGCCTGAAAGATCTTTTCAAAGGCCAGCGAGACCATGTTCACGACCAAAAACAGGAACACGATGGTAGAGTAGGTGATACCGGCAGCGATCAACCCCTCGTCCTGCGTAAAGCGGCGCAGAAAGCCGGGCATGATGGTGATGCTGACCACCATCATCACCACGCCGTGCACAAGGCTGAGCACAAAGCCGTGGGTTGCGGCCGTCTCTGCCTTTTCGCGGTCGCCCGCGCCCAGATACAGCGCGATCATGGCGTTGATACCAATGCCAAAGCCGATGGCAATGGCGTTGGAAAAGTTCTGGATAGGGAACACCAGACTTAAAGCGGTCATGGCGTCCTCGCTGATGCGCGCCACAAACAGGCTATCCACGATGTTGTAGAGGCTGTTCACCAGCATGGAGACCACGTTGGGCAGCGCCATCGAGAGCAGCAGCGGCAGCACCGGCTTCTCCTTCATAAAAGTTTCGTTCATTGAAAAAATTCACCTGCTATCTGTAAAAGTTCAAAGCGTGGAAGGCGCAGCACCGGCCTGCAGCCGGTTTCCGGCGCACAAAAAAGCCACACAATGGCCCTTGTGAGGTCATTGTGTGGCGAAAAGTAGCAATGTTGCTGTAAAAATCCACACGGTTTTTATGATCGCGGCAGCTGTCCGCGATATGCAGCCTGCGCATTTGCGGGCTGCAACTCCAGCAGAATACCACATCCTCAGCGGCGTGTCAAGGGGTTTTGGTACAAAAGTATGACTTTTGTGATCACTTGACCATTTTTACAGCAGGCGCTACAATAAGGCAAACCGGCTCTGAGGGAGGGCATTATACATGAAATGGATGATCGCATCAGACCTGCACGGCTCCTATTATTATGCGCAGCAGCTGCAGCAGGCCTTTGAACGGGAGCAGGCCGACCGCCTGCTGTTTCTGGGAGACCTGCTCTACCACGGCCCCCGCAACGACCTGCCCCGGGATTACGCCCCCAAAAAGGTGATTCCGCTGCTGAACAGCCTTGCGCCCAAGCTGCTGTGCGTGCGGGGCAACTGCGATGCCGAAGTGGACCAGATGGTACTCACCTTCCCGGTGCTGGCAGATTATGCCGTGCTGCCGGTGGGGCAGCGGCTGGTCTACGTTACCCACGGCCATGTGTTCAACCTGAACCATCTGCCGCCCCTTGCCCCGGGGGACATTCTGCTCCACGGCCACACCCATGTGCCCGCATGGACAAACTTCGGGCAGGGGAACCTTTACCTGAACCCCGGCTCTGTAAGCCTGCCCAAGGAAAGCACCGCCCACAGCTACATGACCTTGGAGGGAAGCACCGCCTGTTGGAAGACCATGGAGGGCGTGTGCTGCCACCAGCTGCAGTTGTGATAATGTTGTGATATTCCAGTTTTTCCCGGCAAAAGCTGGAAAATGCCCTTGACGAAATGCCTGAAATGCTGTAAACTAAGTACAACCTTTAAAAATAGAGGGAGCTGTAAGCTTTGTACTGAACGCAGGCGGTGCAAAGTGTAGCAGTAAACCCCATAAGGCATCATAAAAAGACACCGGAGGCTTTGCATCAGCTTCCGGTGTTTTTTTGTGCGCCGCCGGGCTATCTTTTGCAGCGCGGTCATGCTACAATAGAAAGAAAACGTGAATTGCAGGAGGAATTATGGATTTTTACGGAACCATCGGCCCTGCCTGTGCCGATGTAAAGCTTTTGCAGCAGATGGTGGAAGCCGGTATGACCGGCATCCGCATGAATCTTTCTCACGGGCCGCTGGCAGCGCACAAGGACTGGCTGGCGCTGCTGCGCAAAGCCGGGGTCAAAAAGCTGCTCATTGATCTGCAGGGGCCGGAATTGCGCATCGGCCGTCTGCCGCAGCCGCTGTCCCTGACCGCAGGGCAGACCGTGCGTCTGGGCGCGCAGGGCATCCCCTGCCCTGCCGCGCTGGTGCAGGGTGTGCAGCCCGGGCAGGAGTTGCTGCTGGATGACGGCAAGCTGCTGGCGCGGGTGGACACCGCAGAGCCGGAAGCACTCGTGTGCACCGTAGTGCGGGGCGGAGTGCTGCAAAGCCGCAAAAGTCTGGCAGCACCGGGGGCAGACATCCAAATGCCCACCCTGACCACCGAGGACAAGGAGAACCTTGCCATCGCCGCCGATTGCGGCGTTACCGGGGTCATGCTGCCCTTTGTGCGCGGCGCTGCGGATATCCGCAGCCTGCGGCAGGCGCTGGCAGAGGCCGGTGCACCGCAGCTGAAGATCCTTGCCAAAATTGAAAACCTTGCGGGCGTACAGGCGCTGCCGGAGTTTTTGCCGCTGGTGGACGAGGTGGTCATTGCCCGGGGCGACCTTGGCAACGCCATGCCCCTGTGGGAGCTGCCCCGCTGCCAGAAACAGCTTTCTGCTGCCTGCCGGGCAGCCGGGGTACCCTTTATGGTGGTGACCCAAATGCTGGACAGCATGCACACCCGGGCTGTACCCACCCGCGCCGAGGTGAGCGACATCTACAACGCCGTACTGGACGGCGCATCCAGCCTGATGCTCACCGGCGAGACCGCCGTCGGGCAGTACCCGGTGCAGGCCATGGAGTATCTGGTGCGCACCGCCCGCACGGCGATGTAAGAGGAAGAATTATTTTTTATTTGGGCTTCCGAAAAGTCTGCGGACTTTTCGGAAGCCCTTTTTCACGGAAAGGGGGCGTGACCGAGAGATATTTTTCCGCAAAAGGATAGCATCTTTTGTCTGCTTCCTGTATAATACAGGTAAAATCAACTGAAGTCAGAAAGGTTTATCGTTTATGGGCATCGTAGTCATCGGAGCTGTTTTTGTGGATATCAAGGGCTATCCCCTTTCCACCTATATCCCCGGCGGGCGCAACGCCGGACGCATCGAGCAGGTACACGGCGGTGTGAGCCGCAACGTGGTGGAGGATATCGCCAACGTAGAGCTGCGCCCCACCTTTGTGGGTCTGGTGGATGACACCGGCATGGGACAGGACGTCATCGACAAGCTGGCAAGGCACAAGGTCAACACCCGCTTTATCCAGAAAAAGCCGGACGGCATGGGCACATGGCTGGCCATTTTTGACAACGACGGCGATGTGCACGCCGCCATCTCCAAGCGGCCGGACACCACCCCGCTGACCGGCCTTCTGCAAGAACAGGGCGACGAGATCTTTGCAGACTGTGATTCCATTGCACTGGAGCTGGACCTTGAAAAAGAAACGGTGAAGCAGACCCTGCGCTACGCCAAAAAGTACGGCAAAAAGGTGTTTGCCGTGGTCTCCAACATGAGCATTGCCATGGAGCGGCGGGATTTTTTGCAGCAGATCGATTGTTTCGTCTGCAACCAGCAGGAGGCCGGGCTGCTGTTCTCGGACGACTACGACCACCTCTCCCCGGACGAGATGTGCCGGGTGCTCACGGGCAACGTGCGCAGCGCCAACATTCCCAGCATGGTGGTGACCATGGGCGGGCAGGGCGCGGTATACGCCTGTGCGGACGGCAGCTGCGGCATCGTACCAGCCAAAAAGGTGGACGTTATGGACACCACCGGCGCGGGGGACGCCTTCTTTGCGGGCACGGTCATCGGCCTGACCTACGGCAAAACGCTGGCAGAAGCCTGCGAGATCGGCAGCCGTCTTGCCGCTTCGGTCATCTGCATCACCGAGAACGTCTGTCCCCGCTTCCGCCCGCAGGAGTTCGGGCTGGATGTACCGGTGGTGGACTGACGATTTAAAGCGAAAAAACAGTTATAGTTTGCCAACCGGGAAAATCTGCGGATTTTCCCGGTTGGCCTTTTCACGGTTGGATTTTTGCGCAAAACCGCATTTTCCCCCTTGACAGAAGCGGCAGTTTCTGGTATCAATAAAAATGATAAAGGGGAGTAAAGGGCAGCCCGCCGGTCAAGGCTTTTTTCCGGCAGGCCGCTGCATGGCAGCGTCATCACGGCAGCAATGCCCGATGTCATGTGTTCGCTTGAGACTTTTGTCACAGATCTTACGCTGTGGCAAGGGTCTCTTTTTTTCTTGCCGCAGCATCAGAACAAAAGGAGGCAGAAAAACAATATGAATTTCTGGAACACATTCGCCGCGCTCTTTTCAAACTTCGGGGCGCTGACATGGCAGATGGTGGTCATGTGGGGTATCGGTGCCCTGCTCATCTACCTTGCCATCGTCAAAAAAATGGAGCCCAGTCTGCTGCTGCCCATGGGGTTCGGTGCCATTCTGGTCAACCTTCCCGCATCCGGTGCCATCACGCAGGGAGACACCGTTGGCCCCATCTCTGCCCTGTTTGAGGCGGGGATGTCCAACGAGCTGTTCCCGCTGCTGCTGTTCATCGGCATCGGTGCCATGATCGATTTTGGCCCGCTGCTGGAAAAGCCGTGGCTCATGCTGTTTGGCGCAGCGGCACAGTTTGGCATCTTTTTCACCCTGTTTCTGGCCGGGTTCTTCTTTGATATGAAGGACGCCGCGTCCATTGCGGTCATCGGCGCAGCAGACGGCCCCACCGCCATTTTTGTGGCAAACACCCTGAAATCCCAGTATCTGGGCGCTATTATGGTGGCAGCTTACAGCTACATGGCACTGGTGCCCATCGTGCAGCCGCCGGTCATCCGGCTGCTGACCACCCAGAAGGAGCGCCGCATCCGTATGCCCTACGAAAAAGGCAATGTCACCCAGCTGACCAAGATCCTGTTCCCTGTTGTGGTCACGGTGGTCGCCGGTCTGGTGGCTCCGGCCAGCGTGGCGCTGGTGGGCTTTTTGATGTTCGGCAACCTGCTGCGGGAATGCGGGGTGCTGAACTCTCTGAGCGAGACCGCCCAGAACGTACTGGCAAACCTCATCACCCTGCTGCTGGGTCTGACCGTTGCCGGGCAGATGACCGCCGACAAGTTCGTCCGGCCGGATACCCTGCTCATCATGGCGCTGGGTCTTGTGGCCTTTATCTTTGATACCGCTGGCGGCGTGCTGTTCGCCAAGCTGCTGAACCTGTTCCTGCCCGAGGGCAAAAAGCTGAACCCTATGATCGGTGCGGCAGGCATCTCGGCCTTCCCCATGAGCGGACGCGTGGTCAACAAGATGGGTCTGGCCGAGGACAACCAGAATTTCCTGCTGATGTATTCCATCAGCGTCAACGTTTCCGGGCAGATCGCATCCGTCCTTGCCGGCGGACTGATCCTTTCCCTGATGGCTTAACGGAGGTGCCTTTATGCTTCATCTTTCTTCCTGGATGACCACCCTGCCCATGATGCTCATCGGCATGACCGGTATCCTGCTGGTCATCGGCTTTCTCGTGCTGGTTGTGATGGCGCTGAACTGCCTCACCCGCCGCAAGTAAGGGCAAAAAATAGGATAAGCAAGCCGCCCGGGAGGATCTGCAGATCTTCCCGGGCGGCTTTTTTCACAGGCGCAGACGGCGCTGCTTTTGCCGGATTCATCCCCGGGCGTCCTGCCGGGTGGTGCTGAAGTACTCCTTGGGGGTCATGCCGTACTCCTTTTTAAAGGCGCGGAAAAAGTGGTTGTAACCGCCAAAGCCGCTGGTCTTGTACACCTCGGTGATGGGCAGCCCCTGCTCGATGAGGGTGCAGCAGCGGTCCAAGCGCGCCTTTACGATATAGCGGTGCACCGTCTGCCCGGTCTGGCGTTTAAATTCCCGGGCAATATGTTCCCGGGAGACGAAAAACTCCTTTTCCAGCCGCTCCAGCGTCAGTTCCTCGGTAAGGTGCGCCTGAATAAACAAAAACACCTCGTCCAGCATCAGGTGGTGACGGCTGACCGATGCGGTGTGGAACTCCGCATGGATGCAGGCACGCAGCGCCAGCACCACAAACATTTGCAGAATACCGTGCTCGAACACCGCTGCACCGAACTGGGTGCGCTCCTGCGGGAGCATCAGCAGCTTCCGGGCAAGGTTTTTCAGCAGCATATAGATCTGGCTGTCCGGGCGGACGGCTACCTGCCGGAAGGGCACCACGTTGAAGCTTTTTTCAAGGTCGGTGTCCGCGTCCGAAAGCTGCGCCAGCGTCTGGGGGGACAGCTGCACCCGAATAAGTTCCAGCGGGCCGTAAGCACCGGCGTATTCCAGTCTGCCGCCCTGACCGGGCTTGAAGATGATGAGATTCTGCTGCTGTGCGGGCAGCACCACCTCGCTGCACCGGAACACGCCGCTGCCCCGCATGACCAGAAACAAATCATAATACGCGCCGGAATAGAATTCCCGGACGGCGCTCTGCTCAAAAAAATAACGCTTGACTGTATAGTTCACCAAAAAAACCTCCGTGAAACTGTCATGTGCGACAGTTTGTTGTACACAACAGAAAAGTACAACTGTTATAATTGCATAATACATCAATTTGTGATAGTTTTCAATCATTTTTTGGATATGTATTGATGGAAATTTAACGTATAATGCAAACGTAGAAAAGAGGCTTGTGCGAAAAGTCTCGTGGTTTCACTGTTTTTAAGGAGGATAAAACACAATGGACCAGAAAAAGACCGTCCGACCCTTCTCCATGAAGGACAAGATCGGCTATACACTGGGCGATCTGGGCTGCTGCTTCACCGAGCAGTACCGCGCCATGTATCTGTCGATCTTCTACACCCTGATCCTGCAGGTCAACCCCTTCCACGTGGGTATCCTGCTGCTGGTCACCAAGATCTGGGACGCCGTGAATGACCCCATCATCGGTGCCATCGTGGATTCCCGCAAAGCCACCAAGGGCGGCAAGTTCATCCCTTGGATCCGCGCCTTCTCGTTCCCCATGGCAGTGCTGTGCATCCTTGGCTTTGTCAATGTGGGCAATATCAACTACGGCCTGCGTCTGGCCTACATGTTCGTCACCTACGTTCTGTACGAGGCACTGTACACCTGCGTCAACGTGCCCTTCGGCACCCTGTCCAGCGTGATGACCGATGATGTCAGCCAGCGCACCGCACTGTCCCGCTACCGCAGCCTTGGCGGCACCATCTTCATGACCGTCATGGTCATGATCGGCCCCCTGTTCCTGTATGTGGACAACAAGCCCGTGGCCGGCCGCTTCCTGATGCTGGCCTGCATCTGCGCTCTGCTGGGTCTGCTGTGCCTGCAGATCACCTGCGTGTGGTGCAAGGAGCGCGTGGAAGTGCCCGAGCGTCCGCAGGGCGAAAAGCTGAACTACCTGCACGTGCTCAAGGAGATCTCTCACAATAAGGCTCTGCTGGGCGTTATGTTCTTCAGCCTGACCGGCATGATCGGTGCTTCCGTGGTCAACGGTCTGAACACCTACCTGTATAAGGACTTCTTCGGCAACGTTAAAATTCAGGCTGTCTCCGGTATGCTGAGCGTGCTGTACGCCGTGCTGTCCTTTGCCATCACCCAGCCTCTTGCCAACAAGTTCGGCAAGAAGGAGTGGTGCTGCATGGGCGCAGGCTTTGCCGCCATCGTGTTCGGCATCCTGTTCTTCTTCCCCGTCCACAACCCCGTGGCCTTCATCGTCATCAACGGTATCTGCTATCTGGGTGCTTCCGGCATGCAGGTGCTGATCTGGGCTATGGTCAACGACGCCATCGACTACCACGAGCTGCAGACCGGCGAGCGCAACGAGG
>OMCT01001929.1_pt1 | contig 11345 bp, 6 predicted proteins | sample 1674301 | NCBI WGS metagenome assembly OMCT01 (sample SAMEA103958158, study PRJEB25191) | human gut metagenome
GCTTTTCCCGATCCGTCAGTCACTTTCCGATATCTGTCTCTTTCTGATACTATATCTGATATGGTTCCTTGTTTATTTTGCGCAACATACCATTGCGATGTGAAGAAACCATCCGTGTCCTTGTCCGCATCCCCGAAAGCATTGTCGCTTTCCAGGTCTGCCATCGGGATATTGTCTATTACGTCTTTATCTGCTGATGCGGGATTGATACACAGTTTGGTTGGTACTTTGAGCAGTCTCATGCCTTCAAGCGTGTTTTCCGTGACATCGAATTTGTGCTTCAGTGTGATGCGTGATACCAGACGTTTGACTTCTATGCCACCGGAGAAACCATCAGGTGTGCCGTAAACAATCTCACCGTTGTCGCTATTTCCTGTTTTATTTACGCTGATACCTTTCGCGGCTCCGGCGTATGGGATTTCGCTCTCATTGGTTATCCGCGAATAATAGAGTCCGTTTCTGTTGTCGACATAGTCCAGTTGCAGGTTTTCAAGTTCCTTGATAGTCCGTACTTCCATCAGATTGCTCGCTACGGTTACTTTTTTGCCAAGTGCTACAATGTAGAGTGTCTGGTCAGTACCTACACGTAGCGTGACGTTTAATAGAGCCATTTCGTTTACCATCGTCACCTGGTCGGATACTTGCTGGGGCGAACCATGTATGGAGCCGTCACTATGAAACTGAAATAACCACAGATTATATAGCTCTGCCACCTCACCCGACCGCGTTTTTGTCAGAGACGCCTCTTTGAAGAATTCTACAGAGAAAGCATTATCAGTGGACATACTTCTCGATTGTAGTTCCTGCGGACTCGAAGCCGGAGGTATCTTAAAGCTAAGTTCTACTTTTACGCTTTCGCCTTCTTCTCCATTGCGGGAGGATGACAAAAGTTCTTCTCTGACACATGAGGTCAGAGCCATTATTGCCATTACTATGATTATGTTTGTTATTCTGTTTTTCATTGTCACTAATTATTTTGGTAATAAGAATCTGATGTTATCTCGCGATATCCCAAACTGCCTTTTTCGTTCATGTATACATGAAATACCAGTCCGATAACATCCGGCGTATCATTAGGGAGGATGTTCAGTTCCACGTCATATTCACGTTGGTTGTCATTTATAGTGGTGGCGATTGTGCTTTCTTCACCACGGGAAGCACCAAGATAGGTATATCGAACTTTAAGTTCAGCCCCTACAGGCATAGGTACGTCATCAGGAGTGAGTTTAATATGTATGGTATACTTGCCTCCCTCTTTTTTAATTCTATTATTATCTTCCAGATTATTGATACTTAGTTTTCCGCTGATGCTATATCCATTCTGTTTTATAGTGAAATAATAAGTATTCTCTTCACCAGTGAAGTGCATGGAAGTGAATTTTACTCCAAAAGTACGGTCTTCGTTTCTTGATTCTCTGCGCGCAATGTACGCTTTGGGAGTCTGGGTATAAGAACCTTCGATTTCGTGCGTCACTCCTATGGCTAAAGGCTTGAATGAGAAGTCATCGAAATCGATGGAGGTTCCTACGTGGTCTCCGCTCTTGATAAGTTCCATTTTCCAGTATGGCACGTTGCTGTCTATATAGAAAGGAAGTCCGTTGACGGCTGCCCCCTTATAGTCTACGGAAGTAGGAGGATTGATTGTTATACGAGCTTCAGGAATGCTGTTTCTTACGCAACGAACGGTATATCCTTGTCCGGGAGCGGCTGCGTCGAGTGCTGCTGCTGTCGGATTCCGGCTGTCGAAGGAGAATGCCTTGTTGCTTTCCGTGCTCCAATAGTTTCCCCTGTAATTATGGGAGGAAACCAGCACTCCGCTTTCATTGCGGTACTTGACGTTGGGTATCAGCAGTTCATGAAAAGAACGGTATCCATTATCATTTTTACTTTCTGCCCCGTTGGCTGCCTTCATCAATATGGCATATTCGGTAGAATTGGCCATGTGCCACTGTTGGTTGTCTACCTTCCCTTCCACGCCTATCTGATGAGGGGATAATGCTGCCAGACGACAGGGATCTCCCTTACCCTGTGCTACCAGTTCGAGCGTATTCCCTGACGGGATATTGCTCGCATCCGTGATATAAGGGACATCATTCCAGCTACCGATACCCGTCACATTGAAATTTCCGGGATACCAAATTACATCGTTGGTCGTTTCAACAGCCGTCGGGGCAGTGAACTCCTGCTCTGTAGTAGCCGTAGCATCATTACCGGTAGCTATCAGGCTGCCGTATTTGAACAGGGCATCGTGGTAGGCGTCGCCTTTATATACTTTAAGTATGCCGGAATAAGCCGTGTAGTCACTCCACACATTGACATTCTTGTTGAAGTCCGCCTCCCGGTCACTCACGATGACCAGTCCTTCTACCGGAGCCCAATTAACCGCGATATTGTACAGTTTGACAGGTTCAATCACCACATAGATGCCTTTGCTGCCTATTTGCTTAATTGTAGCATACACATTGTAATTGGTATTACGAAGGAGCCTGAAATTAGCATCTCCTTCACGAAGCAGTATCTTGTACGTAGTGGGTATGCCCCCGTAGGTTGCGTTGATAAATATATAAGCGGCATAATCTGGGTCGGCGGCTTTTGTCTCGTCGTCTGCTCCATCCTTATAGAACGATTTTTCCGCAATAATGGCGGTAGGAAAGGGGTGGTACTGTTTGCCGTTGTACTCTTTGCCTCCCCCGGATGCGGAAATTGTAAATTCGGGACCGTTGAAAAGATTCAGATTGGTATTGTCGGTATCCTGTTGGTCTATCAGATAACTGTAACGCGGTATATTGCTAACCTGCACGTTGCTGATTTTTATTTCTTCCGTCACCGCATCGTCCTGTCGCAAAAACACGGATACTTGCGACATCACGCGGGGCATATCGATGCTTGCGGTTGTGGATGCTGTCGTGAAATCACCTTTGTATCTGCCGCCTTCCGAATTGTATACGGGGCGCAGTTGCGCCATTCCTTGTCCGGACGTCGTTCCCGGTTGAATCTTTATCTCTCCCAGATTGGCCAACGGCATATTGCCGGAGGTCAGCGCGCTGCTTTGCCAGTCGAACTCGATGCCGTCGATATCCGTACGCTTCGTCACGGCATTCAGTTTCTCCGTCAGTTCGGGCGTCTCGTTGATGATGGCGGCGAAAGAATATACTCCCGGGCTGACAGCAAGATTGAACAACCCGCTGTCGTCAACGTTCAGCGTCCCGTTGGAAGTGGTATAATTATTTAGTAATGTCTCATTCTGAAAGAGCATGAAACGCACTTTCTCTATGGTCACTCCCTCCACCACGCTGCCGGTAAGGGCTTTGGTTTTTATCTGTACGGTCACTTTCTCTGCTTCAGGCAGGTTCATCACAGCGGATTCTTTGGCGCAGCCCGACAGGAGCGCGGCCGCGGCCAATGCCAGTATTCTATATCTTATTCTCATTTTCATATCCTATTCAGCAGGTTTCACGTTCACAATTTCCCATTCTCCGATAAAGATTCTGATGTCCAGGTTGGGACCGATGCGTACTTCCACCGGATGTTCGTATATCCGGTCGAAATCGCTCTGCGATTGGTAGATATACGCTCCCGTGTCGGGGTTGCGTGCCTTGAACAGCATACTGACGATGTCAATCGGCTGTTCCGGAATCCTGCGTCCGCCGGGTGTCTCGATATATAAAAGCACCGGGCGGTCCATTGTCAGCCGCAATACCTTGATGTCGGCAGAGAGCGTGTTCGCGTCCATCAATGTCTTGAATGGAGAGTAGCGGACGGAGCGGGTGTACCCGTCAAATGTGTTGTCGGACTTATACCTCTCGTCGGTAGCAACCGCCCACAGTTTGAAGTCCGTATCCCGGTTCGCGGCGGGCGTGTCCCGGACTTCCGGCGTGAGATGTTCCAGTCCGCTTAAAGTGACTTTCAGTAGGTTGGTGTTGCGGATCAGTTCGATGCGGCGTGCGGTGACCACGCTGTTTTTAACTTCCACGGTTTCATAGGTATACATATCGCTTTGGGGATGGCGGGAGCCTGCCGCGCCATACCACAGGTCGTTTATCTCCTCTGCTTCCGGAACAAGTTCTTCGGGCAGTCCGGATGCCGTCCGGCATTTTAAGAACATATAGAGGTCGTCCGCCATTGTCGCTCCCAGCGTGACGTCTTTCCTTAAATTATGGCTTGCCGGATTTTTCATTTCTCCATGAAAATAAGTAGTGTTGTCTTTCTGCCCGTTATCCGCCCATGATATAATTCTGTATTTTCCCGGCGGCACTTTATCCAGATTCATCACATACTCGTCAGAGAGCTTTCCCCACGGGTTCGGTTTTGACACCGTCTGTATCTGTCCGTTTTGCAGGTAACTATATTCCAGTTTGTCTCCGTTGTCTGTCGCGTGGAGTTGAAGTATGCCCTCCGTGTCAAACAGGTACACGTGAATCCGCCGCACCTTTTCGCCGAAGAGATTGCCGTTGCCGGTATGATGGGTGAAGTAGAAATCGAGTCTGAGTCCCGAAAAGCAATCTTCCGTGTTCTCTTTGGTGCATCCTGCGAAAAGAGATGCAGTAATCAGGAGTATTCCTATGAAATATGTTTTATTCATTCTTTCTTTTATTTTCTCCGGTTAAAGTTCTACTTCCAAGTCTTTGTCTCTCCACTTGGAGACACGAAGCCCGAGTGCTAGATCTGCGCCTTCAGGTTCGGGCACGTGAGACGTCTGATCGAAATCTTTGATGATGGGATCTGACTCCGTCACTTTATCGCCATCGGTAATGCGAACGTCCAAACCCAATGACCATGGGGTGATAACGACATCATCAAGGTCGAGGGAATAGCAATACCCCGGCTTAAATGCGTTGATAATTTCATTATTACTTTTGTCGCTGAATGCCCTGACCGTCAGCCAGCGTTTTATCTTATCGGTACTAAAGCCCATAATCAGATGAGGCATTCCGTCTTTGATTTGTTGCAAAGTAGCGTCTGCCGCCACCGATTGGGGAAAAAGATGAAAAGCGTTCACCTTTGTAGTCTCTGATGTTCTTGCGTCATACATATTGGACTGCTGTCCTCCTTTCTTGTATTCAGCAAAACCTGTGGTCATGTTCCAGTCGGAGATACCATCGTTTGTATTCTTTATGATAGTGGCGGCGTTGAGGCTCGGCTTGAAATAATTCATATAAAAATAGAATCCGGTTGGCGTGCTGTTGATATCGAAGCCGTCGGGGAAGGGCGACCGGATGAGCCGGACACGATAGGAATAGATAGCGGCAGCGGTAGCGTCCGTTCCGTATTTCTTCCTGAAATTCTCCCGAGCGCCTGCTTCGGCAGCAGCGATATCGGCTTCGGTGAAGTTCTTGATTTTGTCTCTGCCTATGGGTCCGTCCGTCCAGTCGAATGAAGCGCCTGTGGTTGCGGGGTTGGTGACCACGATTTCCCCCGGTATGATTTCAAACCGGCTCAATACGGGAGCCACTTCCACGATGGCTTTCACCTTGACGGAGAAAGGGTCCGATTCCTCGGGGATGACGATAATTTCTTTGGTAACTCCTTCGTAAGGAATCTCTGTCCGGTTCATGGTAGGGGCGGGCGGGTCGTCCTGGCTGCTCACCTGTAACTGGTTGATAAGCGGATTCTCCTCTTTAAACCGGTTTATCGTCACTTTCACGTATTGGGTTGTTACCGGAATCTTGGGTATGGAGAGTCTTGCCAACTTTCCGGTGGCGGTATTCCTGATGCCAGCAATCTCTGCATCGGTGGCTGTATAGGTGAATATGGGGGCGGCTTCAAGAGATTTATATAAATCGACTTTCAGCGTTTTTACCTCTGTGAAAGGCAATACATATCCCTCTCCGTCGTTGCCGGTGATAGGGTCATCTACGGCTCTGGTGGAGACGCTGCCTAACGATAAATTAATTTGTAGCTCGATACCGGAGTCTTCCGGCGAAGAAACGCGGCTCTCCTGGCTACAACCTGTCAGCATGGCAATCAACCCTACGAAAAAGACTTTTCTCATAATTCTGCATCAAAAAATGAATCTCATACTAACCGTTACAGGGTGCGGTTATCACCCGTTGCCGTCATTCTTTCCGGGGGAAGGGAGACGGCTTCGTGAAGGGAAGTGGTAATCAGCCACGTCCCCCCTTTTTTATGCGTCGTTTAACGTCCGGTAATGGTCGTAATTACCACTCGGGTTTCACGTTGACAATGGTCCACTCGGTGATCTTGACAAGAACGTCGAGGTCTTTGCCTACCGGTTCCGGGTTCGGATCTGTCGGGTCTACGGGTTCCGGTATTTCAGGACCAGCTGTACTGTTAGCGGTAACTTTCAGCTTGGCGGAATATTGATTAATATTAATATCGGCGGCATTCAGTACGTATACTTTGCCGGCGTCGAAAGAGGTAACCAATGCATCCGCAGCTTTCAGTGCACGGATTGTCAGCCAGCGGGGGGGGGTTGTACCGTTTGCTTTAGTGGTAAGTTTCAGAACGAAGTGCGGCATACTTGTTTTTACATCGGTGGTACTGGCGGACGTGCCGTTTGTCGCTGTTTGAGGGAATAAATTGTATGCGATAACTTTGTCTGCTTCTACAGTGGTATCGAACATTTTTTCCATATCACCATCTACTTTATATTTATCCTTAGCAGCATCGTTCCAGTTACCTGCACCGTCGTTGGCATTTAAGACTAAATCTCCATCTTTGGTGAGAGGTATATTATTCATATAATATTCGTCAATACTTTCAATCGTGTATGCAGCATCGTATTCATACGTGACAGTGTATGTGAAGCTCCATGTCGAAGGATCCGCAACTCCCGGATTTGCTTTTCTCCACGCTTCTTGAGCGGCTTTCTCTGCCGCTGCAATTGTGGCATCGCTTACATGGGCTTTAGCCTGGTCTTTTGTTCCGTTTGTAACTCCGGTTGGTAGTGTACCGCTTGTTGAACTATTCACCTTAATGTCTGATGCCTTGCCGTGAAACTCGAAACGTGACAATACAGGCGCCACGGAAACTTCGACACTGTAAAGGTCGTTCGTGCTGCCGTCTGTTCTTTCCCCTCCTGGTGTTTTCAATGTGATATCTTCAGGTGTACCACGATATTCCATCTTCGTGTATCCTATCTGCAAGTCATTGATGTCGGCAGCGCTCTTATCAACGTTCATATAAACGTTCACTTTAGTCGTAGCGCTGGGAATGTTGCTAATATTAACGGGTTTGCGGCCTGCAGCAGCGGCAGTCTGGTCGTCACCTTTTGCCGTAGCTACCTGCTCGGGTGTAAAGTCATACGTGCCAAGCGAAGCATCGGATGCGTTGAAATACTCGATGGTAATGTTTTGAATATTGCTTCTGACCGCTGTTATTGCTGTGGTCACTTCGTCATCGCTCATTCTCGTTTTAGGAGTAGCGACATCAAAAGAAAAATCGAGTGATTTCAGGTTCGTTGTTTCTTGGGTCACCTCGTTGTTCTCATTGGAGCAAGCGGAGAGAGTGGCGGCGAATAAAGCCATGAAAATAATTTTCTTCATTGTTTTTATAAATAAAATGTTTAATAATTGCGTCAGCTTTTGCTTTAGCTTTTGTTTTGCCCGTTTGATAGTTTGGTCCCTAAACAAACTATAGGTGAATGCTTACCTGTAGGAGGTTGTTTTTTGTTATGCTTTCCTGTCTTTTTAAAGTGTTTATAAATCAGTTATTTATCTCTGTTATTAATCTTTGTTGTTTATCTCTGCTGTTTTTTCTTTGACTGTTGTTGCCTGATAAGAATGGTATTCTCCTGTTTCTTTGTCATTTCTGCCAGATTTTGTTTGGCTTCCGGCAGTCCGGCTTCCGTTGCTTTGTTCAGGTGTGATGCTGCTTTGTCATAGTTGCCGCAAAGCATTTCCAGTACTCCCATTGTGTTGTGGTATTCGGGGATATCGAGTGATTTTTCTATTTTATTCAAATATCGTTTGGCGTAGACCGTATCTTTGCGTGACAACGCGGTTGCTGCTGCATTCAGATTGGCGGTCACGTCGTCGGGATATAGCTTCACGGCAGTTTCGAACAGGTCGATAAACTCTTGTGATCCCTTTTCGTAGGTGTTGGCAACAAGGAACATCTCATTCAAGCTAAGGTTTTGCGGACGGCTTTTGAACACCTCTTTAGCCTGTTCGATGCTGAAATTTCTGACGTCAAAGTCAATCTTACAAATCGCTTTGCGAAGCAAGGGGCAGAACTCCCGGATGATGTATCTGTATGGCTCGCCGCCTTTTAGGTTCATCAATGTTTTTTTGCGCCTCACTTGGGCAGCATAGTCACATTCGGCCGGGAAAGACCCGATGAACTCCAATACTTCTTTACGATACGGCATTTGGGACGCCTCTACACATTCTTTGAGTCCGTCCCAGTTCTCACCTCCGAAAGCGACTTGGTATAAACTCCGCGGATAATCGAATTGTGAAGCCAAATAATCGGTCAGTGCTTTGGCCCGGCCTTCGGACAACCGTTGATTGTTGGACAGCAAGCCTTCCGGTGAAGCGTAGCCGATTACGTTGATCGCGCGGACTGTGACGTCCGGGTCGTCTTTTATCCCGGCAACGAGGTCGGTGACTTTCTTCAGTTCCTGCGGATTATTCATGTAATCGGGGCGGATGTCGGTCTTGTTTACAACGAAATCCAGAAAAGCCTCGCTGATGATTTCGCGTCTCTTTACCGGTTCGACGACAGGTTGCACGTATGCCATGCTGGGAGTTATTTCGTACGGCTCTATTATTTTCTCTAGCGTTATACGGTTGGCAAGCATGGTGATGCCTATCCTCCGCGCAGGATTGCCGCAGCCGCAAAGGTCTTCATACATATCCAGCTTTGCGTCCGCCATCCACGGATTGTATTTCACGGCTACGCTGTATGCAATTGTTTTTGCGTTCCCCGATTTGAATCCGGGGACGACTGCATACGGAGCTTCTGCGGCATACGCCGCTTTTTCCCGGTTGCTCATCAAGGCGGTTTCCCGTCGGTACACGTTATAGTTTTCACGTCCTTTGACGACTACTTCGGGCAGGTCCAGTCTGTCGCCTGCCGCTACCAGAGCGGGAACCAGGCTGATCGAACGACGTGAATCTACGTTTACCCCGGAAATGTCGAAAGAGAGTTTCACGTACACTGAATCCCCTTCTTGTTGCAGGGACAGCGTCGTGACGTGTATTTTCCCGGAATACTCTTTTTGCTGTGCTGATGTGTTCGTGCAGAACAACAACACGATGACGAATAGCATATATTGTCTTTTCATGTTTGTTTGTCTATTTAAGGTAATATATCAGTGATATTCCTGCTTTCGTAGGACCGAAATAATTTCTGCTTTCTGTTCCGATCTTTTCGCCGCACTTTTGGCATTTGTACTTGTCATAGTGCAAGCGTGCATATCCGATTCCTAGATTGGCTTCAATACTCCATCGTATGCCTAGAAAGAAGTTGTAGCCGTATGAAATTCCCCCTCCGTAGCCATAGCCTTCGAAGCGGTATTCTTTAGAACCTTTACCGAATATGAGTGGCAAATCCTGTTGCGCAATATTATATTGGCTACCGAGAACGTGCACTCCGAGAAAGTGTCCGGAGAAGCGTTGGCATAGCCAGTAACGATATTCTATTTCGCCTAGCCAGTGGACTAGTTTTTTGTTGTTTTCAGCCGTTCCGTCAAGATTCCAGGGATTATAGCCGCCGCCTAAATCGAGTGTGCTTCTTTTACCCAAACCTATTTCAAGACTAAGATTCGGGGTATAGGTATAACCTCCGTAAAGTAAATTTGTTTTTATGGCTATATCCTGCGCTCTCGAGTATGAAACGAGGAGGGTTAGGATGAGGAGGGTGAAAATACTTCTTATTTTCATTATATTTACTTGTTGATTATTTTTGTATGTGTGTTTTTAAGTTTGTACTATTTGCCAGTTTGTTTCGTTAATTGAAAAAAATGTAATATCTATCTGTTCTTTCTCTTCAAAAGAGACGGAATAAAACTTGTATTATGTGCGTAATCGTCTTATAATTAGATGTGTAGTTGTGCGCTTGGCTGACGGAAAGTTCCTTTTATTTGTGAAATATGGGTAAATATATTTGCGGTAGCTTGAATTCATAGTGATCTGATTATTTTGAATATAGCTTAAATATTGTTTGAGAAATACTTGCGAGTAAAGATTTAAATTGTTTATTTTGCAAATAAATATTTTATTCCGTCTCTTTTGAAGAGAAAGAATTGCAGTGAACAATAATTTGTAAATCAATTGATTATGCATAGACTTTAATTCCATCTTGCAGTCCTGCATATATTCTTATATACCGGAAATCAGTTTGGCATTAGCATCATCAATCACGGACCTGTCAAGAGATGAGAGATATATTCGGGTTGTCTTTTCGCTATTATGTCCCATACTTTCACTGATGATTTGTGTAGATATACCTTTTTTCTTGGCTAGTGTAGCCCAACTATGGCGCGCCACGTATGAAGTCAAAGGTTTGGGAAGTCCCATGAAGCCGGAGATTTTCTTTAAATGAATATTATGAAGTCTCAAGGCACTATCATAATTCTGTGTACTTTCTGATAAAACAGGAAATAAGAAAGTTCCGTTACTGTAATGAGAGTATCTATCAATAATAGTTTTTAAGCATATTTCTAGTTTTATGCTAAGTTCTTGTCCGGTCTTATGGCGTCGGTAAATAATATATTCTCCTTGGATATTCTCTTTGGTTAGGTACGCCAGATCAATAAAAGCCATCCCTCGTGCATAAAAGCTGAACATAAACATATCGCGTGAAAAAGCCAATCGTGGTTTTGACGATAAATCCAATGTTTTTAATCTTGATATGACATCTTCGTCTATTGCCCGTTTGATGGTTTTATCATTGCCTACGAATACTTTTTTAAACGGATGCTTTTGTTCTGTATAGCTTTCTTCGACAGCTCTATTATAAATGGCTCTTAGGTTTCGCATATAGAATGAAATAGTATTATTACATATCTGCTGCTCTTTCAGATATCTTTCGTAGTCTGAAATAAGTTTAGGAGTCAGTTCTTCGAAAGAAATGTCAACTCCGTTTCTGAACCGGAGGAAACTTTTTACTGAAGCTATATATGATTTTGCGGTTCGGGGTTGGTTCTTGATATACAAATCATTTGTGACACTCTTGCTGAATACGGATAATAGGCTTTCACCTTGAATTTTTTTGAAAAGTTTGATGATGGTATCAATGTTGTTTTCACTTGTCAGAATGTGCTGAAGGTGTCGAATATCCCGGATGATGGAGTTTTCAATGAGCTGCAGTTCATATCTGCGCTGGTATTCGGCATTCGATATCGCAATTAGCGAACGCTTGTCATTCCACTCGTGTGAATG
>OMCT01001932.1_pt1 | contig 11336 bp, 10 predicted proteins | sample 1674301 | NCBI WGS metagenome assembly OMCT01 (sample SAMEA103958158, study PRJEB25191) | human gut metagenome
CCTTGCGGCAGTTCACCCAGCAAGCCGTGTTGCTGACCTGCGGGGAGCTGACGTTCGACACACGCTCCCGCACCGCTGCCGTCAACGGGCAGCCCCTGACACTCACACGTAAGGAGACGGGCATTCTGGAATATTTGATGGTGCATCAGGGACGGCCTGTGAGTCAGGAAGAGCTGATGGAGCACGTCTGGGATAACAGCGTGGACAGCTTCAGTAATTCTATCCGGGTTCATATCTCCGCTCTGCGCAAGAAGCTCCGCGCCGCGTTGGGGTTTGACCCCATCCGTAATCGCATCGGCGAAGGCTATTTGATGGGAGGAGAGGAAACATGAAGCGACTTTCCTTGCAGTGGCGCATCACTCTGATGACTGTCCTGCTCATCGGTGTCACCTGTGTTGCCATGAATCTGCTGCTCTGTTCCTCCGGCATGTACTATATGGACACGATTGCGAACACTTTTCAGGGTGGCACTGTTCTTATCGATGGTGAAGGCGAAGTGAGCTTTGACCCGCAACTCATAGCACCTGACGAGGATCTGACGATCATTGTCGATGGGGCGCAAGGGCGCTTTCGCACGACCAACTGGTATATCACGGCGGCGGTGACGCTGCTCAGCGGCATTCTTGCCTACTTCGTCAGCGGACATGCCCTCAAGCCCCTGCGCAGCTTTGCTTCTCAGGTGGAAATGGTGCAGATGAACAATCTGGCGGATATGAAGATCGATGAAGATGTGCTTCCGGAGTTTAAGCAGCTCAGCCACTCCTTCAACCAGATGCTGGAGCGGCTGAACAACGCCTTTGCCGCCCAGCGGCAGTTCACCGGCAACGCCGCCCACGAGCTGCGCACGCCACTGGCACTAATGCAGGCGCAGTTGGAGCTGTTTTCCGCGGAGCATCCTGATGTGCGGCCGGAGACGGCGGAGTTCCTCACGCTTTTGCGCGAGCAGACGGAGCGGCTGGCACAGATGACCAAGACGCTGCTGGAGATGAGCAATCTGCGGCAGGTGGCGCGGAACGAGCGGATCCAGCTCGCTCCCATGATCGAGGAGATCTTCACAGATCTTGCGCCGCTCTCAGATAAGCTCGGCGTCACGCTGACGGCGGAGGGCGACGGCATTATGACCGGCAGCGATGCACTGATCTACCGGCTGATCTTCAACCTGACGGAGAATGCTGTCAAGTACAACCGGCCGGGCGGCTCGGTACGGGTTTCTGTCACTCAGGAGTTGGAAAAGCTCCTGCTCCGCGTCTCCGACACCGGCTGCGGCATCCCGGAGGAGTATCAGCGCAGTATCTTCCAGCCCTTCTTCCGGGTGGACAAGTCCCGCAGCCGCGAGTACGGCGGCGCGGGACTGGGGCTTTCTCTGGTGTGGGAGATCGCCAATCTCCACGGCGGCTCCGTTTGGGTGGAGGAAAGCTCGGACAAGGGCACGACCATCGCGGTAGAGCTGCCGGCAGGGGCAGAAAACGATTCCCCCGGCGCGGATATCCCATAGCGCCCCTTGGCGGTTTCATGATGATCGTTTTTCAACCTCCACAATGTTATCGCAGCAGCTCTCGATCAGCTCCCTGTCGTGGGTGATCACGGGAATGGTTCTGCCGTGCCGCGCTTCGCTTTTCAGTTTTTCTGCAATCAGGCACATGTTCCGCCCGTCAAGGCCGCTGGTGGGCTCATCGAGTATCAATATCCTGCGGCCGGAAAAGATGGCGCAGGCGATGGCAAGGCGCTGCTTCTGCCCGCCGGACAGGGCGGACGGGTGCGCGTCCCTGTACTCGTAAAGCCCAAGCTCGTTGAGCAGGATCCTTGCATGGCTCTTGTTTTCTTCCGTCAATCTGGTATTCAGCAGCAGCTCCTCCGCCACGCTTGCCGTAAAGAACTGCGTTGACGTGTCATTGCCGCAGTAATAGATCTCCCTGCGCCGGACCGCCGCTCTTGCCTTTTTCCCGTCTATCAGGATATGCCCCCTTGTCTGCCTTGCCAGCCCGCAGAGGATCTGCGCAAGGGTGGTTTTCCCCGCGCCGTTTTGTCCCGTTATGGCGGTCACTTTGCCCTTTGGAACGGACAGCGAAATATCCTCAAAAATAACTTCTTTGCGTATTCTTTTCGAGAGCCCTGCTGTCTTCAAGACGGCAGGGCTTTCGTCCAATACGGAGGGAGCGGGAAGGCACTTTCCCTCGTGCGGAGAGCGCAGACCCATGCCTGAGATGTCTGCTTCCGGCAGAAGAAGCAAATCCTCCCGTGTATACTCGGCCGCTATCCTACCGTCCCGCAGATATAAAAACCGGTCTGCGATCCCCATCAGCCAGTCGATCCGATGCTCCGCGAGGAGCAGGGTAAAGCCCTGCTCCTTGAGCTGCCGGAGGGTCTGCGCAAGCTGCCTCGTCCCGGCGGCATCGAGGTTGGCCGTCGGCTCATCGCACACAAAGACCGTTGGCTTCATGGCATATACGGACGCAATGGCTGCCCGCTGCTTTTCTCCGCTTGAAAGGACGTCAACTGCCCTGTCCTTCAAACGGGACAGCTTCAATGCCTCTATGGCGGCGTCCGTCCTCTCCCGTATCTCCCGGGCGGACAGGCCGTAATTCTCGCAGGGAAAGGCCACCTCACCGGCAAGCTCAGAGGAAAAGAACTGGCTTTTGGGGTCCTGGAAAACGCTTCCCACCAAACACCCGATCTCCCATGTGGAAAGCCTTGATATGTCCTTGCCGTCTATCCTCACGCTCCCGCTGAAAACTCCGGGATAGTAGGACGGCGCAAGCCCGTTGACAAGCCTTGTCACGGTGGTCTTGCCGCAGCCGGAGAGCCCCGTCAGCACGACGCATTCGCCGCGTTTTACCGAAAGGGAAATGTCCTGTACGCCTCTGTCCGAGTTTTCGTATTGGAAAGAAGCGCGTGTAAGCTCGATCATGCCATGCTCCTTTCCAAAATCAAATAGGAAGCCGTGACTATCGCACATGCGGCTGCCGCGATGTAATCCCGCGTCCCGGCCTTTTGCTCATAATAGCTGCCGCGCACGCCCGGACGCTCCGCGCCTCTTGCAACAGCGGAAACGGAAAGCTGATCGGCAAGCTGCAACACCCGAAGAAGAAACGGAACCAGCACAAACTCCATGCTCTGCACGGGATGAGTGAGCAGCTGCCCCGCCGCGGTCAGCCCTCGGTTTTTCATGGACCTGCCTACGCCTTTCAGCTCCGTCCGCATGGTGGGGAAGAAGCGAAAGACCACAAGAAGCCCGAGAATGAACGGGGTGGGCATACGGAGGCGGGATAAAAATGCGGAGAGCATTCCCGGCGGCGTGGTGATCAGATCCCATGACACCAGAAAGATCGGCGACAGATTCCAGAACATCAGAACATAAAACTCCGAAAAGACCGGCATGCGCAGCCCGTGGAAGCGGATGCTGTACAGCAGAAGCGCCAGCAGCAGATAAAAGCAGCCATAGGACACGGCAAGGCGGAAGTTCCGCTGTAAGACGAGATAAAGAAGCGCCCCGCCGGTCAGGATGCAGGTGAGCAGCACATTCCCGCCGATGGTTACTCCGGCAAAGACGCACAGCAGCGCCCACAGCTTGACCGGCACCGCAAAGGATGCGTCCGCTCTCATAGAACGCCGGCCTTCTGAAAATGCCTGCGGATCAGCCGGCTGCCCACCATGCAGCCTAAAAAGCCCATCAGCGTCGTAAACAGCAGAATAAAGGCCAGCCAGCCGGGAGAGGTGTAGTAACGCACATAGGAATCGATGTAGCTCTGCTCCATGCCGCTTGCCAGCGCAAAATCGTAGTAGGTGTCCCAGAAGAACCAGATGGGCAGCAGATTGACCCCGTTGTACAGCAGGCTCGCCACCGTCCAGGCGGCGGTCAGCCGTTTCGGCTTTTGGCAGGAGCCTTCCTTCCAGAGAATCACCTCGCAGATGACGCCTGTAACGATAAAGTAGGGAAGCAAAAACCAGTTTCCCATCAGCAGGAAAATCACGCCAAGCAGCGTCATATAGATCAGCGTCACAAAACGCTTGCCGATCCGGCTGACCATGAGCATATAGACCGGCGCGCAGAGGAACATGGTGATCCCCACCGACAGCACCATGCTGACAAAGTCGTTGGCCATGCAGGCCATATTGACGACAAGCTGGATCACGATCAGTACTGCGGAGAGCAATACCGTGGTGATCACATCCCTAACAGACCATTTATTTGTTTCTTTCATAAACTCCTCCTTGTTTTCGACACTTCGTTTTCCAATATTGTACTCAGAATTCTGTTTCCTTCAGGTTTTTCTACGCCGTCCACTCCATGCTCTCGCTCTGGAGCTGTGCCATGTGGCGGAACAGGCCGTTCTTTTTCAGCAGCTCTGCCGGAGAACCCATCTCAACCACGCGGCCGCCGGAGAGCAGGACGATCTGATCGGCGTTCATGACGGTACGCATGCGGTGCGCGATGATGAGCACCGTCTTATCCCGGATAAGCCCGGACAATGCCGCCTGCACCGCCGTCTCGTTTTCCACATCCAGCGAGGCCGTGGCCTCGTCCAGCAGAATCACCGGCGCGTCCTTCAAGATGGCGCGGGCAATGGAGATGCGCTGCCGCTCGCCGCCGGAGAGCCGGGAGCCGTTTTCCCCGATCAGGGTATGGTAGCCCTCCGGCAGCTTGGATACAAAGGCGTCGCACTGCGCCGCCTTCGCCGCCGCCAGCACCTCCTCGTCGGTGGCGTCCCGCTTGCCGAGGCGGATGTTTTCCATCACGGTATCCGCAAACAGCACCACATCCTGAAATACGATGGCGTAGTTTTTCAGCAGCACCTCGCCGTCCACCGTGGACACGTCCACGCCGCCCAGCCGCACCGTTCCCTCCGCAGGGTCCCAGAAACGGGCTGCCAGCTTGGCTGCCGTGGACTTGCCGCCGCCGGAGGGGCCCACCAGCGCCGTCACCTGTCCCTGCTTCGCCGTAAAGGAAACGTCTCTTAGCACGTCCTCTTTTTCCCGGTAGGCAAAGGTCACATGCTCAAAGCGGATGTCGTAGCCGTCTGGATCATATTCGGTCAGTCCGGTCATGCGCTTTTCGTTCTCGATCTCCTGCATACGCTCGATGCGCACCTCGCAGGCGAAAACCGCGGCCATGTTGGCAAACATGGAGCCGATGGGGTCATATACCCGGGTGGCGGCGATAAGGAACATCAGAAACGGGATCAGCGACAGGCCGCCGCGGCTCATCAGCGTTACTCCCGTGAGTACGGTGGTGGCGATGCCCAGCTTTAGGAAAGACTGTGCCGCCGTGACCACGGAGCCTGTGAACAGCTCGCCCCGGATGGTGTCCCGCTCCGCCTCATCCAGCCTGCGGTTCAGGTCGGCGATATACCGCGCTTTCTGGTTGCACGCCTTGATCTCCGGCGCGCACTCCAGCACCTCCTGCATGGCGTCGGTGGCTGCGCGGCGGGTGACGAGACCCTTTTTTATATGCCGCTTTTCCATGCGCCGGGAGAGATAGACCATCAGCAGCGACGCGGGCACCACCCACAAAAGAGCCAGTGCCATCCGCCAGTCGTAAAGCAGCATGCCTGCGGAAATCAGCGCCGTGGAGATGAGCGCGCCGTGCATGGCGGGGTAAAAGTGGGAGAATGCCTTTTCCAGCGTCTCCGTATCCCCCATGATGGTGGTGGTCAGGTCAGTCAGGTCACGGTTTCCGAAGAAGGACAGCGGAAGCTGGCGCAGCACCTCCGCCAGCCGGATGCGTCGGTTGGCACTCTCCCGGTAGGTGGCTTCGTATAGGGCCTTGTACTGGATCAGGAAGGTCACAAAGAGCGCGGCGAGGGCAAGGACGCCCGCGACCAGAAAGCGCGTAAGCCCCGCCCTTGGGTCGGTGCCGTTTGTCAGCGCCTCTACGATGCCGGAGAGCGCCGTGGCCAGCACGCCCACCGGCAGCATTTTGCTGATGTTGACCAGTACGGACCAGAACACGGCGGCCACATAGTCTTTTGCGCCCTTCTCCGTCATGGCGTATTTTTTGCGGATGCGTTCGATCATGCGGCACCTCCTACCTTCCACTGCGCGGCCTTTTGGTATTCCTCCCACATGGCGGCGTATACGCCGCCCTTTTCAAGAAGCTCGTCGTGCTTTCCTTCCTCGGCGATCTCGCCGTCCCGGATGACGAGGATGCGATCCATGTTCCGCACCGTGGACAGGCGGTGGGCGATCATCAGCACGGTCTTGCCCTTCATCAGCGCCTCGAAGGCCTTTTGTATCTTCGCCTCGTTCTCGGGGTCTGCAAAGGAGCTGGCCTCATCCAGCACCACGATAGGCGCGTCCTTTAAGATCGCCCGGGCCAGCGCGATGCGCTGCATCTCGCCGCCGGAGAGGTACACACCCTTGGCACCGATCACGGCGTCCAGCCCGCCCGGGGTCTTTTCCAGAATATCGCCGCACTGAGCAAGCTGCGCCGCGTGTAATATCTCCGCCTCGGTGGCGTCCGGCCGAGCGGCACGGATGTTGTCGCGGATGCTCTTCTTGAAAAGCCTCACCTCCTGAAAGACAAAGGAGATCTGCTCCATCAGCTCCGCGGTGGGGATGCTTCGCACATCCCGTCCGCCCAGGAGCACCGCCCCTGCCTGCACATCGAAAAAGCGCGGGATCAGCCGGGCGATGGTGGTCTTGCCGCCGCCGGAGGGGCCCACCAGCGCCCACGCCTCCCCCTGCGGCAGATGGAAGCTCACATTCGTCAGCGCAGGTCTCTCTGCGCCGTCATAGGAAAAGGTGACGTTTTCAAAGGAAATGCCGCTACCCGCGGGCTTGCTTCCGCTGTCCGCCGCAGGCTCGGGAAGGGGGGACTCCTTCAATATCGCCTCCAGCTTGTTCACTGCCTCGGCGGCCTCCATCTGTGCGTTGACCGCGTACATCAGCCGCTCCATCATAAAGGCAAGCTGGGGCGCGAAGAAGATGTAAAACACCAGATCGGCCAGCACTGCCCAGCCGTCTGCCGCGCCGCCGATGAGAACCATTCCCAAGGGCATGAGAAACAGGAACATGGCGTTCAGCACTACTGTAAGCAGCGTGTATGGCATACGGCACATCATGGCGTAGCCGCTGGCAAGGTCGCGGTAGCTGAGGATGGCGGCATGAAAGCTCTTGAAGGAGTAAACCGTCTGCTGGAACACCTTCACCACCGGGATGCCCCGGACATACTCCGTGGCCTCGGCGGAAATGCGCTCTCCTGCCCGCTGGTATTCCTCAAAGAACTTCATGCCCGTCCCGGTCATCATGCTCATCAGGCAGACAAGCCCGATGATCATGGGGATCAGGCAGGCAAGCCCCATGCGCCAGTCAAAGACGAAGAGCAGTACCACCGCCAGTATCGGCGTTACGATCCCGCCCACCGCGTCGGGGATGGTGTGGGCAAGGAGCGTTTCTGTCAGCGCCGCGTTGTCGTCGATCTGCTTGCGAAGCCGCCCCGTAAGGTTGGCGTTAAAGTACCCCAGCGGCAGGTCAATGAGATGGGCGGCCGCTGCCTTTCGCATATTCGTCGCCACCCGGAAGGCCGCAAGGTGCGTACACATGAGCCCGGCGAAATAGATCGCCGCGCTTAAAAGCGCCGCCGCCAGCGCATACCAGCCGTAGCGGGCAAGCCCTGCCGGAACGCCGCCTCCCGGCGTTAAAATGCCTCTGGCTGCGTACCAGACAAAGACGAACGGGAAAATGCCGGCTGCCGCCGAAACGCCGGACAGCCCGCAGCCCAAGACGGACAGCCACTTATGCCCTCCGGCGTATGCCAGCAGCCTGCCCAGCACCGGCGGCTGCTTTGTTTTTTTCTGTTTGCTCATATTCCGTGTTCCTTTCTTAAAATATATAGGTTTGTTGGAGGATGCGCCGCGCTGGTTAGAGGCAACTAACCGTTGGTTATTTTTTTAAGGCTCATTCGAGCCTTAAAAGTCCGCTCCAGCCGGAGTGGAAAAAGATAGCCAGTTCATCGACATATTTCATGGCTTCCTCTCTCGGCATATCGTGGACGATGGTTTCACACACCGCCGTAAAGTAAGCTCTTGTGATCATGCGATGAAGCTGACGAGTCATGCTCCCGGAGAGCATACCGTTTTTTCTGAGGAGGGCGTAGTATTCTTCGGATCGATCGACCTCCAGCTCCACCAGCACCTCGATAAAATCCGCGTAGCCCGTTCCCTCCGCACGGCAGAGGATCAGCTTGAATTCGTCAAAATGGTCGTACATGAACGCGACAAGCTCGTGCAGGTGGTGGGTGGAGAGTGCCAGACTGTCTTTTGCTTTTCCCTCCGGGACAAGGTCAAAATAATCGTCCTGTGCTGCCTTGAAGCGGGTGAGCAGCTCGCTTGCGGTCTCGCCCACAAGGTCTTCAAACAGAGCGGTCTTATCCGGGTAGTAGCCGTAGAAGGCACCCTTCGTGAAGCCTGCCTCCGCGACGATTTTATTTAGAGATGCGTCCTTAAAACCTTTCTCCAAGAACTCTCTTTTCCCAATCTCAAGAATCTTCCTTTGGGTTTCCGTTCGTTCCATCTCCTACGCCTCCTGATATACCGCCGGTATATACTACTGGTATATTATAACCGAGCATATTGAGTTTGTCAATGAGGCTTGTGATTTTTCTGTTTGCCCAGTTCAATGCAGAGACTCTCTGTTCACCTGTCTTGGATGCTTGAGCATATTCTTTTTCAATACTCGCCATACAGCGCAAGGCAGGAACACCGCAAGAGGTGTCCCTGCCTTTTCGGATAGGCTGTTTGGCAAATGCAACCCGCGCAATCTGCCGCTAAAGTTACCGTCAATGGCAGGCATCATTTTTCATTCCACCAACGCCTTACCCAAGGCGCGGCAGGCTTCAAGCGCCGCATCGTCGGACGCGTCGCAGCAGGTGACGCTCTCGCACACAAGGTTCAGCCCCGCGTCGCCGCAGTCCTTCTCCCAGCTGCGCATCCACTCGCCGTCGCCCCAGCCGTAGGAGCCGAACAGCGCGGCGCTCTTGCCGCCAAGGCTGCGCTTGACCTCGTCAAACATGGGCTGGAACTCCATCTCCTCGAGCACTTCGCTGCCCATGGCGGGGCAGCCAAAGGCGATCGCGTCATAAGCGCTCAGCTCGCTGGCCTTGACCTGGTCAGGGGTCAACATCGTGACCTGCGCGCCCGCGCTCTCCATGCCCTCAGCGACGGCCTTGGCCATGGCCTCGGTGTTGCCCGTGCCGCTCCAATAAACAACAGCAGTTTTCATTTTCGTAAATTCCTTTCTCTTGATGAGTTTATATGATCAAACCGCGACGGCCAGCTGCTCGAGCTTCGAGCCGCTTTGCCAGAGTGCGCAGTAGATTTCCGTACATTTTTTGTATTGTGCGAACAGCGAGCGCGCCTTTTCCTCGTCGCCGTAGACCTTCCAGAGCCCGGCGCATTTGAAGCCGCTCGCACGGTGGTCGATGAAGCCCTTCACATCCTCCGGCGGGTAGCTGAGAAACAGTCCCACCTCGCGTGGAAACTCTCCGCTCTCGCCTCCTTTGAACGTTTGCTGGTTAGCATACTCTAACCAAATAGCCCTTGAGAAGCCGCCCGAAGGCGGCTCTTCAAAGATCACCGACTGCCGCCGTGAACGGGCGTCATGGTTCTCTACCAAGTAAGCCTCGGATGCGGACCGGCATTGCTGATGTCATCGCCGCCTTACTTCCTTCCCACCAGCAACGTTGAGCCGCGAAGCATCAGACGTTTGGCCTCCTTCGGTGTCATGAAGCTGCCGTCGGTCGTGTCCATCAGCTCCACGCGCTCATAGCCCATATCCCTGAGCTTTTGGACAAACGCCTGCATATCGCCGTATCTACCGGGCGACATCAGGTCGTGGATGGCAAACATTCCGCCCTTTTTCAGAACCCGCAGTGTTTCCAGCAGAAGTGCCTGCTTGTCTTTCCCCGCGATATTGTGATAGACATAGTTGCTGGTCACCGCGTCGAAGCTCTCGTCGGGGAAATCCAGTTTTAAGGCGTTCCCGCGCCGGAACGAAGCGTTTTCCACGCCCTCCGCAGCAGCGTTTTTTTCGCACAGCGGCAGACTGAAGGAGGCGTATTCCTTGCCCCAGCGATCGATACCGATCATTTTTCTCTGGGGATTGCGCTTTGCGCAGGCAATGGTCAGCGCGCCGCTGCCGCAGCCGATGTCCAGTCCCACGCCGCCCTCCGGCAGCGTGATATGCTCCGCCGTGCCGTCAATGATCTGCTTTGAGAGCTTGCGTTCGCCGTCATAGGAAAAGCTCCGATAGGCATACACGCACCACTCTGTGTACTTTGCGCAGACGACAAAGGCGATGCCGAATACCACGCCCAGCACGACGCGCAGCTTTCCGCTCACACCGATGCCGAATACGACGAAAACGAGCAGCAGCGCAAGCGATAGTGCTGTTCCCGCAATGAGCGAAAACATCATTCCCTTGGGGATCCAGTTTTTGTAGTCAGGCTTCATTCTTGGGACTCCTTTCTTTTCTAACGGTCTTCATGCAAAAATCGCAGCGGTCGTCGCCGCGTCTCAGCGTTTTCGTTCGATGCCAGACGAGCTTCGGATGCAGACCGGCGTAGCTGATGTCATCGCTGTCACAAAAGCAGCGGCACCTCCGCGCCTATCCCAGCGCCACATCCAGCGTCATCATGACGCTGAAGCCCACGGCAAAGAAAACCGTGCCGATGTTGGAGTGCTTTCCCTGCGACATTTCGGGAATCAGCTCCTCCACCACCACATAGAGCATGGCGCCCGCCGCGAAGCTCAGAAAATACGGCAGCGCCGGGATCACCAGCTGCGCCGCAAGAATCGTCAGCATCGCGCCGATGGGCTCCACCACGCCGGAGAGCACGCCGCCGAGAAATGCCTTGCCCTTGCTCTCGCCCTCCGCCCGGAGCGGCATGGAGATGATCGCGCCCTCGGGGAAATTCTGAATGGCGATGCCAAGGGACAGGACAAGCGCGCTTGCCGCCGTGATCTGTGCGTTCCCCGCGAGGAAGCCCGCGTACATCACGCCCACCGCCATGCCCTCCGGGATGTTGTGGAGTGTCACCGCCAGCACCATCATGGTGGTGCGGCCCAGCCTGCTTTTCGGTCCCTCCGCCTGATTGCTTCCCACATGAAGGTGGGGAATCAGATGGTCGAGCAAAAGCAAAAACAGCACGCCGACCCAAAAGCCGATAAAGGCGGGGAGGAAGGACAGCTTGCCCATGTTTTCCGATTGCTCAATGGCAGGAATCAGCAGGCTCCAGATCGAAGCCGCCACCATCACCCCGGCGGCAAAGCCCGCAAGGGCGCGCTGCACCAAATCGCCAAGCGATTTTTTCATAAAGAACACGCACGCCGCGCCCAGCA
>OMCT01001941.1_pt1 | contig 11306 bp, 7 predicted proteins | sample 1674301 | NCBI WGS metagenome assembly OMCT01 (sample SAMEA103958158, study PRJEB25191) | human gut metagenome
TCTATGATCTTTGGATAACATGATTATATTGCCACGGACTTATGCAACTGTGCCGATATGTAGCCGTAAACCAATTGTTTAATGCAGCATCCCAATCAGACGTATTTAAGGCTATTCCTGTGATGTTGCCATTTCTGTCTCTTTGAACCTTGTCTCCGAAATATCTCACAATTTCATTCTTTGAGATGTTCTCGTTAAAATGATTTCCACAATATTGTATCGCACCGATAACACATTCTCCATTTAATACTTCTCGAGTTGCTCGTGTTGTATTGAAAAGAGACTGAATAGGCTTGTCTTTATACATTTCATAAAGACATTGCAACTTTTGTTCTGTCTGTTGCTCCATTGAAGTTTTGCTATACATCACTTCTTCTGGCGAATCATTTTGACAACTCACAACAGAAAATAGTAAATAAACTAACTCGCTCTAAATTGGACTTTGATTGAAAATCAAGAAGTTGGGCGTTTGCCTATTTTATATAGGTAACAATATGGAAACGAGCGGACTTCTGCTCGTTTCTGTATTTTGCAATATGCAAAGAACGCCTCAATTCGGGGACAAAGATACGACAATTTTCTAAATATCCCATAACTAGCAAGGAGAAATTTACGGAATTTAGAACTTTTTGAGTTAAATCTGATGCTTACCAACAATATGTATCCAAAAACAAACAGCAGTATTCGGATATAGCTTATCCGAATACCTGCTGCCATAACGTTTTGTTGCTGACGATGATTCTGACATCGGCTTTCATGTACTTTTGCAACACAGGGGACTTTTGTCCCTGTGTACTCACTGTGGCTATAGCCATAAAATAGTTACCATCTTCCCTATGTATGAGCTTGGCATTATGGCTTATGATGTTGCAGTTATAAGATGCATTGTCGTTGCCCTCGAAAGAAACATGAGCTGTCCTTGGCTCATCGAAAAGATGCAAATACTTATATGGTACAAACACTTGCACTATTCTTTGATTGATGACCTCACCATTAGCCTCTATGGATATAGGATAAGGTATCTTGTAGAAAGCAACTGCGAGAGCGAGGACTATTATGGTAATGATAACTGTCCCCAAGCTGACGAGGCGAGGAGGAACTTTACCTATTACGTTCCTCACCTTCTCGCTTCTCAACTCGATATTATCTGATTCTTTTTCTTTCTGTTCCATGTCAAAAACATTTTAGTTTCCCAATTCCAACTGATTCTTCACAAGATTATAGTATGCCCCTCGCTTGGCGGTCAAAGTCTCATGGTTACCTACCTCAACCACCTTTCCATGGTCGATGACCACGATTTGGTCGGCATTCTTCACCGTGCTTAGGCGATGAGCCACAATCACAACAGTCTTACCCTTATAGAATTTATCCAAGTTCTCCACAATGCTTCTCTCATTGTTGGCATCGAGCGAGTTGGTTGCCTCGTCAAGGAAGATGTAGTCAGGATTCTTATACACCGCCCTCGCTATCAAGATGCGCTGTTTCTGTCCTTGGCTAAGTCCCACGCCATCACGCCCAATCTTGGTGTTGAATTTCAGAGGCAAAGCCATCACGTAATCCTTGATGCAAGCTATCTCAGCAGCTTTCAACAATCGCTTCTTATCTATGTCGCCATCGTCAACAGCAATGTTTCGTGCGATACTCTCCGAGAAGATAACACCATCCTGCATGACAACACCACATTGTCTGCGCCACCACTTTTTGTTGAGTTTGTTAATGTCTGTATTTCCAATGTTGATTTTTCCCTCCAAGACAGGATAGTAACCAAGCATCAAACGGATGAGGGTGGTCTTTCCACTGCCAGATGCGCCAACGATGGCTGTTACCTTACCTTGCGGAATGTGAATGTTCACATCATCTATGGTCTTGCGCAAAGCATGTGGGTCGTACTTGAACATGATGGTCTTGATGTCAATGCCATCATTCTTGTCCTCAATGGAAGTTTGCAAACCTTCCTTTCCGTTCTCATCATCCATTTGGTGAATCTCGTTGATACGCTCCAAGCTAATCTTCACATCTTGCAGAGAATAGAAGAAGTTCATCAGTTGCTCCACTGGTGAGTTGAGTTGTCCGATGATGTATTGTACGGCAAGCATCATACCGAGTGTCATTTGTCCATGAATCACGGCTGTTGCAGCCACTACCGTGATGATGATGTTCTTCACCTCATTGATGAAGATGCTTCCTGCCTCCTGAGTTTGTTGGAGCTTGAGCGATTTCATCTGCACACCGAACAAGTCTGCTTGCGTGTCCTCCCATTCCCATCTTCTACGCTGCTCACAATCCTGCAACTTGATTTCCTGCATGGAGGTGATAAATTCGTAGGTTTTATTGTTGTTGATTGCTTCTTGTTCAAACAAGTCATAATCTAGTACTTTTCTTCGTTTCAAGAACAATGTCATCCAGCCTCCATAGAGGATGCTTCCCAACAGAAAGATGGCAAACACCAACTTGTTGTAGAAGAACAGCACTACGGAGAACACCACGAAGGTGAGCATGGCAAAGGTGATGTTGAGCGTCTGCTGCGTGAGGAAGTTGTTCACACGGCTATGGTCGTTCATTCTCTGCATCAAGTCGCCCATGAGTTTCGTATCAAAGAAAGACATTGGCAATTTCAAAAGCTTAATGAAGAAGTTGCTCACTAGCGAAATGTTGATGCGCAGCGAAATGTGAAGCAGCAACCACCTACGGATAAAGTCGATAGCCGTTCGGCTGATAGTGAGAATCAACTGCCCCAACAGGATAAGCCAAACAAACCCTATGTTTTGATTCTTGATGCCAACATCAACTATAGATTGGGTCAGGAAAGGCAAAACAAGTAGCAAAAGGCTTCCAATCACTAATCCCAAGATGATTTGTCCGAAATACTTGCGGTATTTCTTCACATACCCAAAGAGAAACCGAAAAGATCTTTTTTCTTTGACATTCTCTTCGCACTCCATATTATAGGTAAAGAATGCAGGAGTTGTTTCCAGAAACATAGCAATGCCCTTGTCTTCACCATTGGAACTGGTGCTTATCCAATGTTGTTTGAACTCATTTAAGCTATAAGTTACCAATCCTTTTCCAGGGTCAGCCACATAGAATTTCTTTTTCCTTTTAACCTTATATAGGACAACGAAATGATTTTGATTCCAATAAAGGATGCATGGTAGTGGTTCATTACTTAGCATATCAGTAGTTGCTCTCGCACATACAGTATGCAGCCCAAGAGTATTTGCAGCCTCATTGATACCTAGCAGAGAAACCCCTTCAGTTGTGGCAAAACAAAGTTTCGACAGAGAGTCCACCGTATACTCTCTGCCTAAATATTTACATATCATTTGCAAGCAAGCTACGCCACATTGCATGGAGTCATGTTGCTTATAAAACAGAAGACTCATTTCTCAATATATGATACAAGGTAACATTTATAAATGCAGCTTTTCTTATTCGGCTAGATGTTCATTGGAAACATTTATCCTATAAGACACTATCTGACAACCTCAATTGGTTAGAATCTTACTTTCCAAATATGCCATATATTATTTGTCCCACAGGTAGTCCTATTCCTATTTTCTTCTTTCCATGTCCTACATTTATGTATGGCGTAACAATTGGTTCCATTTCATAATGGTTTTTGGGTCCCATTCGTTCAACGACTTGTCCTCCCATCTGTATTCCAAAATGCTCTGATGGGTTATAGTTAATATAACCGCCAAACCTAGAAACTTCATAATAGCCAAGCATAGAGGGTGTCATAAAATCCCCATTTGGCATTAATGGCATAACATTATTACCATAGTAATATGCAAATGCTGTAAATGAAAACGGAGACGAAAGTTGATAAGTTAATTGCCCGAAGATACCTAACTGTCTAAGCAAACTGTTATAATAACCATATTTGTTTACTATACCAGATACTTGAAAATGTAGTTTTTCTTTTCTGAAAGAAAATCCTAACATCCCCTCTTCTTTATTCATCATACCAGGATATGCAGTAACTGCAACCATCCCTGACAATGTCATGTCATGACCTTGATATATTATTCCCTGTTCGGCAGACGAACTACTATATATAGGGATTCTACAATAAGATAATAATACTAATGGATGAATTGGGGCTATGGACCACAATTTTGGACTATAGGTATTAATACTATAATTGTTATAGAGACTATCTATCTGTTCATTATGGAATTCTTGAGTAGGAATATTATTCTCTCGCATCAAAATGATTTTTCTATCTTCCGACTGTGCATGACAACTAATTGCTACAAAAAAAGTAAAAATAATTTCTATATATCTCATAATTAAACGATTTACAAGTGAAAAATATTCTATTTGCCCGTTCCAAAGCGTGATGTGTCAATGCTATAATCCTTAGGCTTAAAGCCATTGAAACGCCAAATAAAAGTCAGCTTAAGATTACTAGTCATATCAAATACCTTCATTTTGTAATCTTGCCCTTTGTCGTTGATGGTCATTGTTGGTGACCACTGATTAAATATATCATCGACTTTCAAATCAAGTTCACAGCAAAGCTTTCTACCGAATAGCCATTTAGCTCCCGCATCAGCCTTCCACATACTTGACATGTTTGCAATCCCTTGTAATGAAGGTGATATGTATGAAAAATCTACGCTCAATGAAATGGGACTATTTTTGCTAAATTTTAAAGAACTATTAAACTTGCCATAGAAAATCCATTTATCGTTATCGAAACTTATATCATGGAAATGGCTTGCTTTTTCTCTCTGATTAAAAAAATTGGCAGTGGTTGTTACATTCCAAACATCCCCAATATTGAATGGGCAGTGTAGATTGATACCTACCAAACGTTTGTAATTCATATTTATAGTCTGGTAGATTAGATTCTGCGTATTCGGAGACTGGTATGGCAACCAAACTGTTGCTTTGTCATCATATTGGAAATACAGCGTAGCTACATATTTCTGTTTAAAAATGTAATTAAACTGTGTAGAATAGTTGACATATGGCAGGAGAGATGTATTTCCTATGGACACAATATAATTGTTTATATAATTTGTTCCACCATGAAGTTCCCAATATAATGGATATATACGTTGTGAACTAAGATTGACTTGGAATATACTTTTGGGATTCTTGTGATATGTAACACCAAGTTGCGGAATAAAGCTCCAGTTGTTCTGATAATTATTGTGGCAAAATTCACCTTTGCTCGAAATATTGAATGACAGTCCCCAATCAAAAGAACGCTCCGTGCCAACATATACACTGACTACATCTTCATTTAGTGTGTTCTTGAATTTACCCATTTCTACAGATTGATATACCTGTAAACTATGGTCAATTGAGCGCTGGTATTCAACGCCATAATTTAGTTTCCATTTTTTCAACAGATGCTCTTGGTCCACATAAAGATGAAAGCGATTAATAATCTGACTATTTGTCGAATTTAACAAGTCTGTAAAATTTTGAGAAAGGAATTGTTCCCTATTTTCATTATAATAGGTATAATCACCTCCGACTGTCATACCAATAGGAGTTTCGTATCTTAATGCTATGTTGTGATAATTTATTGGTGACTCAAAATTGTAGTTATTGTTAAAGCGACCAAGGGAGCCTACATATAAACTTCTTATTTTTGAATCAGATACAATTTGCCCATTATAGGTCAATTTTAATGATTTCCACCCCATTGATGTGTATATAGTATTCGCCCAGTTATTTCCAATTCGGTGCATATCATCTTCTATCATTGTATATGTTCCGTTAAGTAGATGGTTAGAAAATGTATGTTCGTGTCCCCAAGATTTAGTTCTTGACAGACCATAATTAAGGTCAAATGTCCAATCCTTAATGGCATATGTAGCAGACAAAGCTCCACCATAAGAACAATAATGAGCCTGATTATAACCTGTGCGAAGTTGCCCTTGTAATCCATCAAGTGGCTTTGGTGAATTTAAAACAACATTAATAACTGCTCCATTGACATGATACTTTGCAGGAGCAGAATACATAATTTCAACATTCTTTAAACGGTCAACAGGTGTTGTATAGAGCAACTGATAAAGATTTTGCAATGGCATATTTGTCAATTCTCCGTTAACAATAATTGTGACATTAGACGCTCCTGTCAGCCAAATCATGCCATTATTATTTGTGACACCAGGCATATATCCAAGAGCCTCCAATATATTGCTTACAGGTTTATCTTTGACAATTTCAGTTAAGTTCACAACTAAAATGCCATTTTCATCTTTTATATGAGGCTTATTGCTTTTGATGATAATCTCATTAAGTTGTTGAGTTGGTATTGTATCACAGTTGTTACTTGCACACATTTTGATACCAACAAAAACTAATATTAAAAGAAATAACAAACGAAGATGTCTCATATTACCATTTAAATAGATACAAGAATAGCCCTGTCATAACTTTAAACTGCAGTGAGTTTAATATGCAAAATGGCCGAGACTATTCTTGTCGTTTTGTTTAACCATTCTTATACCTTTTTTAAATATAGAAAGAACCGTGTACCCCGGGTTCCCCTTTGTAAGGTGCAGGAGCAACAATACTATGCTTATTAGTCTGGACATCATTGGTGAATGGCTTAACGGTCTGTCCACCTTTAAGTGAAGCAGCTTCTTGGGCAAGAATATCCAACTCCTGCACCGAGATTTTCTTAATTTCTTTCATACCTAAATTATTTTATTCGTATTTATTATGCTTACGCATTCTTCTCTGAAAATGCTATAATAAAGAAGCCCTTGACTATATAGGGCAGTTATTGTATCTTTAATATCTGTTTCCGAAGTTGCTTTAAAATGTTCTAAAATTTCTGTTATTGACCGAACTTTTTCATTACAAAACATCAATATTTTCCAATGAATACCGTTCCTTTCAAAAGATAAAGTATTAACCTCTATGTTATCTCGTCTCTCTTGATAAATTATTGTATTATTTGATAACACAATCAACTTGTATGAGAAGGTATGCACATCAAAAAAATGGTCTGTTGCAACAAAATTATTCCAAAGTGGATTTTGATATTTCCTTACCAATTGATAGATTTTAAATTCATCGTCATGACGAACATACCCCTTAGGTAGTCGTTCCATTACAGGGTCATAATACATTTCGTTCGTCTTTCCGTTTGAACATATTTCCTTATAATAGCGTGACATTTCATTAACAGCTAGCATAGACACATTATGCTTGATGTTGCCTACACTTTTATAAAACCTCATAAAATACAGATTATCAATACTTTCTAGTATATCTGCATCTGTTTCGTCTAATAAACCTCTTAGTACATTTAATCCTACTACGTTAATGTCATACTCAATTGCCCATTTAATGAACAAAAGATTGCTAGCAAAACTATTTTTCTTGTTAATCTTTACAAGTATATTGTCACTGACGGATTCGTATCCTATTTGAACATAAACGAAACCAGCCAAGGCCATTTCTTTTACTTCCGTCTTGGAAATACCTCTTGTAATAATTTCTGCCAAATTAATCTTAAAATTAGGATAATCTTGCTTTAAACCAGATAACAAGGTTAATAGGTTATGAAAACGAGAATAATCATTGCCAATAACATCATTATCAAGAAATGAAAAATTGAACACATTATATTTGGATATCAAAAAACGAATTTCGCTTATGATATCTTCTGGCGATTTTACTCGATAACGATAACCTTGATTCAAGAAACAAAATTTGCATCTATTCCAATGACATCCACGACTGCTTTCAATTGTTAAATTTATTTTATCCCTCGTTCCCTTATATACATTGAAATAATCATCGAAATCACTATTGAAGCAGTCATTTAGTGAAGGATAACTCTCAATACGTTGAAGTGACAATTCGATATTGTTATTTTTTACACGATATGCCATATGAGGAACAATCGCAGGATTATCCAAATTAAATGCCAATTTCACAAGACTAATTTCTCCTTCTCCCCATAATGCAAAATCAAATTGAGGAAAATTTTGGAGAAAAGCTTTTGCCAGATTTGGATTACCAATTCCTCCAATAGCAATCTTACAGTTTGGGTAAAGAATCTTTATTTCTTTTGCTAAAATTGAAGCAGGAATCCATTGAAAAAGATTCATAGAAAATCCCATCATAAAAGGAGTCTCTTGTAACTCAGAGCTTAAGACTTCCTTAATACGATTTTTCAATAATGACACAGCATCCCTTATATGCTTTTTAAAATCAAAAGAAGAACTAAAATAGTGTGGATTTAATGATTTTAAAATAATCTCTTGTTTTAACAAAGCATCCTTATCATTTTTCTCTATTGCGATGTAGGCATAAAATACTCCTAAATAATCAACTTCTGATATTTTGTCCATTGAAGACTCTCGCAAATAAAATCTTATAATATCCTCAAAGAGAATATTCCAATATAAGATTTTACAATTAAAGCCAGCTTTTTGTAATGCACCTTTCAGTACAGTCATGGCCGGTGAAGGCATGTCTGTACTAGCAGGAGGAAGCCAATTCAATACAATTTTTTTATTCATAATGCTATTGTTATTAACAAACAAATTAATGCCTATTATTTTACTAAAGTCTTTTTCCTATATGTTGCAATCTTTTAAAAATACTAACTCGCTCTAAATTGGACTTTGATTGAAAATCAAGAAGTTGGGCGTTTGCCTATTTTATATAGGTAACAATATGGAAACGAGCGGACTTCTGCTCGTTTCTGTATTTTGCAATATGCAAAGAACGCCTTAATTCGGGGACAAAGATACGATATTTTTCTAAATATCCAATGATTTACAAGAGGAATTTTATGGAAATTAGAACTTTTGCGTAAAATCTGATGCTTAGCAACACAATATGCATCCTAAAACAAACGGCAGGTGTTCGGACATAGACTATCCGAACACCTGCTGCCATAACGTTTTATTGCTGACAATGATTCTGACATCAGCTTTCATATACTTTTGCAGTATAGGAGTATTTTGTCCCTGTGTGCTCACTGTGGCTATAGCCATAAAATAGTTGCCATCTTCTCTATGTATGAGCTTGGCATTATGGCTTATAATGTTGCAGTTATAAGATACATTGTCGTTACCCTCGAAAGATACATGAGCCGTCCTTGGCTCATCGAAAAGATACAAATACTTGTATGGCACAAACACCTGCATCGTTCTTTGATTGATGACCTCACCATTAGCCTCTATGGATATAGGATAAGGTATCTTGTAGAAAGCAACTGCGAGGGCGAGGACTATTATCGTAATGATAACTGTCCCCAAGCTGACAAGGCGAGGAGGGACTTTGCCTATCACGTTCCTCACCTTCTCGCTTCTCAACTCGATATTTTCTGATTCTCTTTCTTTCTGTTCCATGTCAAAAACATTTTAGTTTCCCAATTCCAACTGATTCTTCACAAGATTATAGTATGCCCCTCGCTTGGCGGTCAAAGTCTCATGGTTACCTACCTCAACCACCTTTCCATGGTCGATGACCACGATTTGGTCGGCATTCTTCACCGTGCTTAGGCGATGAGCCACAATCACAACTGTCTTGCCCTTGTAGAACTTATCCAAGTTCTCCACGATGCTTCTCTCATTGTTGGCATCGAGCGAGTTGGTCGCCTCGTCAAGGAAGATATAGTCTGGATTTTTATACACAGCCCTTGCTATCAAGATGCGCTGTTTCTGTCCCTGGCTCAGTCCCACGCCATCACGTCCAATCTTAGTGTTGAACTTCAAAGGCAAAGCCATGACATAATCCTTAATGCAAGCTATCTCAGCAGCTTTCAACAATCGTTCCTTGTCTATATCGCCATCGTCAACGGCTATGTTTCGAGCGATACTTTCCGAGAAGATGACACCATCCTGCATGACAACGCCACATTGTCTGCGCCACCATTTCTTGTTGAGCTTGTTGATGTCGGTGTTACCAATGTTGATTTGCCCTTCCAAGACAGGATAATAGCCAAGCATCAAACGAATGAGAGTGGTCTTTCCACTGCCAGATGCGCCAACGATGGCTGTAACTTTACCTTGCGGAATGTGAATGTTTACATCGTCTATGGTCTTGTGCAAAGCATGTGGGTCGTATTTGAACATTATGTTCTTGATGTCAATGCCCTCGCTCTTGTCCTCAATGGAAGTTAGCAAGCCTTCCTTTCCATTCTCATCATCCATCTGGTGAATCTCATTGATACGCTCCAAACTAATCTTCACATCTTGCAGGGAATAAAAGAAATTCATCAGTTGCTCCACTGGTGAGTTGAGTTGTCCAATGATGTATTGCACGGCAAGCATCATACCAAGTGTCATTTGCCCATGAATCACGGCGGTAGCTGCTACTACCGTAATGATAATGTTCTTCACCTCATTGATGAAGATGCTTCCAGCCTCTTGTGTCTGTTGGAGTTTGAGCGATTTCATTTGCACGCCGAACAGATCAGCTTGCGTGTCCTCCCATTCCCATCTTCTGCGCTGCTCACAATCCTGCAACTTGATTTCCTGCATGGAAGTGATAAACTCATAAGTTTTGTTGTTGTTGATGGCTTGCTGCTCAAACAGTTCATAATCAAGCACTTTTCTTCGTTTCAAGAACAAGGTCATCCATGCGCCATAGAGAATGCTTCCCAACAAGAAGATGGCAAACACCAACTTGTTGTAGAAGAAAAGCACTACCGAGAATACCACGAAAGTAAGCATGGCAAAGGTGATGTTGAGCGTCTGCTGCGTAAGGAAGTTGTTCACACGGCTATGGTCGTTCATTCTCTGCATCAAGTCGCCCATGAGTTTCGTATCAAAGAAAGACATCGGCAACTTCAATAGCTTGATGAAGAAGTCGCTCACCAACGAGATGTTGATACGTAAGGAAATATGAAGTAACAACCACCTGCGGATAAAGTCGATTACCGTTCGGCTAATGGTAAGCATCAACTGTCCCAATAGTATAAGCCAAACAAAGCCAATGTCTTGATTTTTGATACCAACATCCACGATGGATTGGGTAAGGAATGGCAAGACAAGTTGCAAGAGGCTACCAACCACCAAGCCCAAGATGATTTGCCCGAAGTACTTGCGGTATTTCTTTACATACCCAAAGAGAAATCGAAAAGATCGCTTTTCCTTGATGTTCTCTTCACCCTCCATCTTATAAGCGAAGAAAGCAGGAGTAATTTCTAAGAACATGGCAATGCCCTTGTCCTCTCCATTAGATTTCGTGCTTACCCAATGTTGTTTGAACTCTTCCAAACTGTAAGTCACCAATCCCTTCCCTGGATCAGCGACATAGAAACCTGAGTTCGGGATAAGCGACTGTCGTTTTTCTTGCTATGCCAGATTTCC
>OMCT01001942.1_pt1 | contig 11306 bp, 9 predicted proteins | sample 1674301 | NCBI WGS metagenome assembly OMCT01 (sample SAMEA103958158, study PRJEB25191) | human gut metagenome
CCGTCAGGTTTTGCCTGCAAAGCCCACGGGTTTGGTAAGCAAAGCCCGCGAGTATTGCCTGCAACTCCCGTGAGTATTGCAAGCGTTGCACGCGAGCCGTACAAGTGTTTCTCACGAGACGTGCTTGTGTTGCTCGCGAGCCATGCAAGCATCCTAACGTTGTCTTTTTCTATGCTGTTTGGAACTGCTGGATAATGAACAAGGCCATAAGGAATCTCCTTCTTTTCCCTATGGCCTCCCCCCCTCATTAACTCGTCGACTCGTCTCCTCGTTAACTTGTCAACTCGTCCCCTTGTCAACTAACCTACATCCGGTTCTTCTGCGAACTGCCCGCACCCGTCCCCTTGTACTTGCTCTTGGTCGCATTGAACTTGTAGCGTAAGGTCACGGTGAAGGTGCGCCGCGTGTCGGTGCCCATTGTCAGGGTGCGGATTCCGCTATAGGCCGTCACGTGGTTCGTCATGGTGCTGAACAGGTCCGTCACGCTCAGCAGGCACGACAGGCGTTTCCCGGCAAACTCCCTGTACAGTGAAGCGTCCAGCCGCCACTGGGTCTTGTCGTTGTGCACATTCTCGCTATGTCCTTGGGTTATCACGGTCGCGTCCACATACATCAGGATGTCCCAAGGCAGTTCCAGGCTGTTCTTCCAAAGGAAGCTGCCCAACGGATGATTGAACATCCGGCTGCCTTCGGGCGTGCTCCCCTTGTACCACTGCTGCTCCATGCTGGCCACCCACTGCGGTTGCCAGCAGCCGAACTTCGGGCTGTAGGCCACCATGGCATACGCTTTGTCGAAGTCTTCTATATTGACCGGGCGCAGCAGGCTGATGGCGGGATTGTCCGCCGAGTACGAGTCGCAGAAGCTGGTCATGCCGTCCTTGATGTGCCGGTAGCCTCCCGAAAAGTAGAGCTGCTTCCAGGCAACGTCCAAGGTGAGGTTGTGGCTCAACGTAGGCTGCAACAGCGGATTGCCGGCCTCGTAGGTGTAGCGGTTGACGTAGCGCGGAGCGCTGTTCAGCAGGCTGTAGTCGGGGCGGGTGATGTCGGCGGCATAGCTCAGCTGCAACTGCACCTGGCCGATGGGGTGCGACAGGCTGAGGGAAGGAAACACGTTGGAGTACTTCCGGCTTTGCTCTTTGTTGAACACGCCGTATTCGTAGTAGTCGCTCTTCAGATGCTCGTAGCGCACGCCTGCCTGCACGCTGCCCTGTCCCAACTGGCGGCTGTACTCGCCAAACACGGCCCACATTTCTTCCTTCACTTCGTCGTCCTCGCCTTGCAGGATGCCTTCGCGGTTGTCGTACAGGCTTGTCCGGTTGTTTCGCGTATATTCGCTGCCCACTGCAAACTGGCCGCCCGCCAGCGCATGCGACACGACTAACTTGGCGGCATACAGCGTGTTCCGGCTCTCGTCGAAAGTGGTGATGTCTCTGGCTTCTTCCGGCAGATCCAGCGTCCGGGTGTATTCCCGTCCGAGACTTCTTCCCTTGTTCTCGTTCCACAGACCGTCGGCGTTGAAGTCCACGTTCCACCCGCCCACGGTGCCGTTGTAGTAAAGGTTCAGCCGATGGTCCGTCTGGCGGGCATCCGAAGCGTTCGTGTTCTCCGCCTGTTCATACGCCTCTCCGTCCAGCAGCACGTCGGTATGCATCGACAGGTCCGAAGCCGACTTGGGGGTACGCTTGTAGTTGTATCGCACGCCCAGCGCATGGGCGGGATTCACCTGCCAGTTCAGCGACAACATGCCCTCCAGATGTTGCGAGTGCGAGCGGTTGGACAGGTCGGAATGCTGCGTCCATGTCTTGTCCAGGTAGGTATCCTGCCGGACCGTCTTGAAATACTCGTCCCGGTCATTGCTTCCGAACAGCATGCCCGACAGGTCGAAGCCTCCCGAGCGGTAGTTGAAGTTGAACTGGTCGAGCACCGTCCAGTCGTACTGGTACTGTCCCAACAGCCGGTTGTTGAAGCCGAATCCCTCGCCCGGCGCGCGCTTGGTGGTGATGCGCACCACCGCCTTCACCGAAGCCGCATAGCGGGCACCGGGGTTGTTGATTACCTCTACCGACTTGATGTTGTCGCTGGCCAGCTGGTCCAGTTCGGAGGAGTCGCGCACCTTGCGCCCGTTGATGTACACCTCCGCCGCTCCGCGTCCGAAGACGCTTACCGCCCCGCCACCGGCCGATACACCCGGTATGCGGTCCAGCAGGTTTTCTGCGGTTCCCGCCTTCTCCAGTATGGTTCCGGCCACGTTCGTAATGCTGGCCCCGTTCTTCAGCCTCGTCTTGGGCAGGTCGCCCTTCACCACTACTTCGTCCAACAGTTGCGCATCGGCTTTCAGTTGCAGCGACAGCAGTTCGCCCGGCCCGCATTCCTTATATAAAGTGGTATAACCGATGCACGACACTTTCAGCACGCCCTTCCCGCCTTCTGCCGACAGGCTGAAACTACCGTCCTCGCCGCTCACCGCTCCCGCCACGAATGCCGAGTCGGGCAGGGAGAGGAAAACCACGTTGGCGTAAGACAAGGGTTGCTGTTGATCGTCCGTCACTTTTCCGGTCAGTGTCTGACCGCTTGCGCATATTGCCATTGCCAACAGCAATATGCAGGTTGATAGTCGCTTCATTGTAATATTATAATTTAAGTTCTGGTTTTAGCATTCTTCTTTCTTCATTTTCCAATGATGGGACTTACGTTCCTAAGCCCAATAGAGGTGGGCTGTCATTACTTCTAACTTTTTATTCCTATGATGGGCAGTCAACGCCGCCACCTTGTAGAGACGCAAAATTTTGCGTCTTCTTCTCGCGGCTGTCTTTCTTTTGAGAAGATAATCGTTGACTGTGGCTGAGACGCAAGATTTTGCGTCTCTACAGCGCAGTGTGTACGTGCGTTTCGCCCGCTCAGTTCCCAGCCATTCGTCTGATACCATCATTATTACGCCACAAATGTAGCGGCATGGAGTCCAATAAGTCTGGACTCTATTGCATATTTTCAATTTAACTTTTACTTTTGCATGCGCAAAATACGACTATTTGTTTCATAATGATCCATACAATCTTGCCTATGATACACAATGCATTTGTCCAATCCGTAATAAGTATCTTTGCATGTATTATTCTGTTTTCGTGTCATAATTCTGTGCAAAATTCTGCCACTCCCCTGCTGCCCGAACTGCAACAGGCCGAATCCATCATGTACGAATCGCCCGACAGTGCGCTCCGCCTGCTTCAATCGATGCCGGTTCCTCAGCCTTCTGACCGGCTACAGTATGCCACGTGGGCTTTGTTTACCACACAGGCACGCTACAAGCTCTATATGCAGCAGTCGGATTCCCTGATAAACATTGCCTATGATTTTTTTATGAAACAGGGGGATACGCAGCGTAAGGCTTTGGCTTTGTATTATAAAGGAGCCATTTGCAAAGAACAGCAACAAATAGAGGAGGCACATGAATATTTCCTTCAGGCGGCGGAGGAGGTGGAAAAGACAACCGACTATCAGTTGGGGTATTTGATTTATATTGAAGTTGCTGATACTTATGGTCGCAAGGATTTAAATGAATACGCCTTAAAGGTAGCCCAAAAAGCTTGTGAGTATGCGATAAAAAGTAAGAATAATGGTTACATACGTTCTGCATTGGTTTATCAAGCAAGAATATATAATAGTATAGGGAAATTTAAAGAGTCTATTAATGATTATAAAAGAGCAATATCTTTTACTGGAGAAGACAGACATTTAAATGCAATAAACAGTGAATTAGCCTTTTTATATAATCAAGTGGGACAGTCAGATTCTGCACTTTATTATGTGCGTAAAATAGTAAATCAAAATAGAAAGCATGGAATAAAAGGAGAAGCTGCTGGATATTTGGTAAGTGGTGAGACCTATTATAATATCGGGAAAATAGATTCTGCCATTTATTATTTTCAGCAAGCATTGACTGACAGTAACATTAGTATTTCACAAATAACGAGTGCCCATCAGCAACTCTATTTCGCCTATAAACAAAAGAAAGATTACCGATCCGCTGCCGACCATTGCTTTGAAATGTCTTGGTATCTTGACTCCCTGCACCGTGCAGATAAGAGTCGTGCTTTGATTGAAATCCAAGAGAAGTATGACCAGCAGAAACTGATCAACGAGAAGAACGCCTTGAAGATGAAAAAGGATGCCGTAGTTCGGAATGCTCTGGTAGGCCTGGTTGCTGCCTTGCTGCTGATAGCCATCCTTGTCTATGCTTATCAGAAGAAACTACTCCGTAAGGAACGGCGCATACAGGAAGCGGAAGAGGAAATCCGCAGCAAGTCGGTCCGCATTCAGGAAAACGAACAGACCATCAGCCTGAACCGCAAACGCATGCAGGAATTAGAAGAACAGATGGAAGCCGACAAGGGAATGCAGGAAGAACTGGAAGAGCAACGGAAGGCTTTGACCGAAATCGCTCGGCACAACGACCGGCTGGAGGAGGAGAACCGCAGCTTGCAGCGGGACATCGACGGCATGTCGGTCATGCTGAAGGAGAAATCCGTGGAACTGGAACAGCTGGATGTGCTCTCGAAGGAAAACCTGCGCCTGCACGATCGCGAATGGTTCCTGTCCAGTCTGCTGCTGGAGAACGACGAGACCCTCCGCCATCTGAAACAATCGCCCCATTACATCCGCGAAGAGGAGTGGGAGGTCGTCAAGCGGAGCATCGACCGGCTGTTCGACCACTTTACCCGCCGGTTGGCCGCTGCCATCCCCTCGCTGACGGAAAACGAATTGCAGCTGTGCTGCCTCATCAAGCTGCATTTTTCCAATCCAGCCATTGCCTCGATGCTGGCCATCGAAGCGGCTTCTGTCTCGAAACGGAAGTTTCGGCTGAAGGAACGCATCATTCAAAAGACCGGGACTTGGAGCGCTGGAACCACCTTGGAACTCTGGCTGTGGAACTTTTGAAGCATCCGATGTCCATATTGGGCAAAATAAGAAAAAGGTAATACGCAAATAAACAGCGTATTACCTTTTTTTATTTGTCCATATGCAGTCTATGTCCGGTCTATGAAAAACTACAGAAAAGTAGATAACTTTGCGTCAACGAAACAATGAAAACGATTATGAAACGAATTGACTTGAAAAAAGTGCTGCACATGAATTTCCTGATTCAACACCGGTGTACCGGCAATGCCGTGGAGTTTGCCCGTAAGCTGGACTTGTCCCGTTCCTCCTTGTTCAATTACTTAGGCTATATGCGTAATGATCTGGGTATCGACATCCTGTATGACAAGTATCGGGAAACTTATTACTATGATGGAGTGGGGCTGTATGGTGCGTTGGGATTCAAGATTCCATTTTAGGTAGAGCGATGCGTTGCTTTATCAGTTAGCTATCCTGATGGGTTCGGATTCTTTTTTGTTTTTCTTGAATGCGTTTATCTTTTATGCGCTTTTGCTTGTATTTTTCGGATAGTATTCCGTACTTTTGTGACAGATTCAATAACTAAAAACACATATTTATGGAAAATCAGGAAAATAATAACGGTCAGTTACAAATAGAATTGAAGGAAGACGTGGCTCAAGGCATTTATTCGAACCTGGCTATCATTACTCATAGCAGTTCGGAGTTTGTATTCGATTTCGTACGTGTGTTGCCGGGAATGCCCAAGGCAGGTGTGCAGTCGCGTGTCGTCATGGTGCCCGAGCATGCCAAACGGTTGCTTCGTGCGTTAGAAGAGAATATTGCCAAGTACGAAAGAGTGTTTGGCGAAATCCGCGTACCTCAGGAAGGTGCCGGCCGTCAGGCTGTGTTCCCGTTGAAGGGTGAAGCCTGATGCTATAAAAGGCATTTTATATAATTGTGTCGAAACTAAAAGTAACTGACATCTTGTTATTTTTAGGCACGGATTACACGGAATTTCGCGGATGATTATTCTTCTTTCTCTGCGTTTTTCCGTGTAATCCGTGTTTAAAGGAAAACGGTTCCCTAATTTGACACACTTTCGCTGTGTTTATTCAGGCACACCATAGACAGCCAGGTCGCCCAGCTCTTCTTCGATGCGGAGCAGCTGGTTGTACTTGGCCATGCGGTCCGAACGGCTCAGCGAACCGGTCTTGATCTGTCCGCTGTTGGTGGCTACGGCAATGTCGGCAATGGTGGCATCTTCCGTTTCGCCCGAGCGGTGCGAGGTGACGGTGGTGTAGCCGTGGCGGTGGGCCATCTCGATGGCGTCGAGCGTTTCGCTCAACGAGCCGATCTGGTTGACCTTGATCAGGATGGAGTTGGCGCAACCTTCGGCAATGCCTTTGCGGAGGAACTCGACGTTGGTGACAAACAGGTCGTCGCCTACCAGCTGGCAGCGGTGTCCGATGCGGGCGGTCAGCTTCTTCCAGCCTTCCCAGTCGTTTTCGCTCATGCCGTCTTCGATGGAGTCGATGGGGTACTTGTTGATGAGTTCCTCCAAATAGGCTATCTGTTCGTCGGCAGAACGTTTCTTGCCTTGAGGACCTTCGAAGAGGGTGTAGTCATAGACGCCATCCTTGTAGAATTCGCTGGAAGCGCAGTCCATGCCTATCTTGACGTCTTTGCCCGGTTCGTATCCGGCGGCGCGGATGGCGGCCATGATGCTGTCTAATGCATCTTCGGTGCCGTTCAGTGCAGGAGCGAATCCGCCTTCATCGCCTACAGCCGTGCTGAGTCCCCGGTCGTGGAGCACTTTCTTCAGTGCATGGAACACTTCGGCGCCCATGCGCAGTCCTTCGTGGAACGACGGAGCGCCTACGGGGCGTATCATGAACTCCTGAAAGGCGATGGGAGCATCGCTGTGCGAGCCGCCGTTGATGATGTTCATCATGGGGACGGGCATCACATACGTATTGACACCGCCGATGTAGCGGTACAAGGGGATGCCGAGTGCGTTGGCGGCAGCCTTGGCTACGGCCAGCGAGACGCCGAGGATGGCATTGGCACCTAAGTGCGATTTGGTGGAAGTGCCGTCTAATTGCAGCATCTTGTGGTCGATGGCCCGTTGCTCGAGAGCCGACATGCCGATGAGGGCGGGAGCTATCAGGCGGTTCACGTTGTCCACTGCTTTCAGGGTACCTTTGCCACCGTAGCGGTGCTTGTCGCCGTCGCGCAGTTCCAAGGCTTCGTGTTCGCCCGTCGATGCGCCCGAGGGCACGGCGGCACGTCCCATGGCACCGCTTTCCAAGATTACATCTACTTCTACTGTCGGATTGCCACGCGAGTCGAGTATCTCGCGGGCGATGATTTTCTTTATTTTCATACGTCTTTGTTTTTAGGGGTTTGTTCTACAATTTAAGTTCCGGCTTGAATATCCTTTTTTAGGCTTCGTCGATTGTCCCAATGGAGCAAATCCGGAACTTGATTTTCTTGTATAACGGTCGTAGGAGCGGTAATGTTCGGTCGTCTCGCTTCGCGTTTGCCGGTTGCCGGCCTGGCAGCCATGCACTCGTTTGTCTTTCAGGAGGTTGGTCCGATGGGGTGAAACGTGTAACAGAGGTGAAAAATAAAGCGTTAAAAATAAATAATTGTGTGTAGTGCATTGATTATTCAAAAGTTATTAGTATCTTTGCAGCCCAAAAGTGTATAGTTTCAGAATTAATATAACAATAATATATAACTAAAAACAATTAAAATGCCTACAATTCAGCAATTAGTAAGAAAAGGACGCCAGGTGCTGGTTGACAAAAGTAAGTCTCCCGCCTTGGATTCATGTCCTCAAAGACGTGGCGTTTGCGTGAGAGTGTACACAACCACTCCGAAGAAGCCGAATTCAGCTATGCGTAAAGTAGCTCGTGTACGTTTGACCAATGGTAAAGAGGTGAACTCTTACATCCCGGGTGAAGGACACAACTTGCAGGAACACTCCATCGTACTGGTACGTGGTGGTCGTGTGAAGGACCTTCCGGGTGTACGTTACCACATTGTTCGCGGTACATTGGATACTGCCGGTGTAGCAGGCCGTACACAACGTCGTTCCAAGTATGGTGCAAAGCGCCCGAAACCAGGACAGGCAGCTCCCGCTAAGAAGAAATAAATAAGCGGAACGAGCGCTCAGAACATTAACAATTAAAGTAATAACTTACGTTTTAGTTTGTTGGAAATGCTAAAGGTTGAGTAAATTCTCCGGTGGGGGAGTTGAAGACGACAGAAGTAAACAGCCAAAAACGAAAACATTATTCTTTCAGACAAATGAGAAAAGCAAAACCAAAAAAACGTGTTATCCTCCCGGATCCCGTTTTTAATGATGTGAAGGTTTCCAAGTTCGTTAACCACCTGATGTATGATGGTAAGAAGAATACATCTTACGAAATTTTCTATGCAGCTTTGGAGACAGTGAAGAACAAGATGCAGAATGAAGAAAAGTCTGCTCTTGAAATTTGGAAAAAGGCTTTGGACAACGTAACTCCTCAAGTTGAGGTAAAATCACGCCGTGTAGGTGGTGCTACTTTCCAGGTTCCTACCGAAATTCGTCCCGACCGTAAGGAGTCTATTTCAATGAAGAACTTAATCATCTTTGCACGCAAGCGCGGTGGCAAATCAATGGCCGACAAGCTGGCTGCTGAGATTATGGATGCTTATAATGAACAAGGTGGCGCTTTCAAGCGTAAAGAGGATATGCACAGAATGGCCGAGGCTAACCGTGCTTTTGCTCACTTCCGCTTCTAAATAAACTCCCACTTCTGATAATAGAAACTCATTAAAGAAAAGGACTATAATGGCAAAACATGATTTACATTTGACACGTAATATCGGTATCATGGCTCACATCGATGCCGGTAAGACTACAACTTCTGAACGTATCCTGTACTATACGGGCTTGACGCACAAGATTGGTGAAGTGCATGACGGTGCTGCTACGATGGACTGGATGGAGCAGGAGCAGGAGCGTGGTATCACTATTACATCTGCTGCTACTACGACTTACTGGAATTATGCAGGTCATAAATATAAAATCAACCTGATTGACACTCCGGGACACGTTGACTTTACGGCTGAAGTAGAGCGTTCGTTGCGTGTGCTCGATGGTGCCGTGGCTACATACTGTGCTGTAGGTGGTGTTGAACCTCAGTCGGAAACTGTATGGCGTCAGGCTGACAAATACAACGTACCGCGTATCGGTTATGTAAACAAAATGGACCGTTCCGGTGCCGACTTCTTTGAAGTACTCCGCCAGATGAAGGAAATTCTGGGTGCTCATCCTTGTGCAGTCGTAATTCCTATCGGTGCTGAAGAAAACTTCAAAGGCGTTGTCGATCTGATTAAGATGAAGGCTATCCTGTGGCATGACGAAACCATGGGCGCGGACTATGATGTAGAGGATATTCCTGCCAACCTTCAGGCTGAAGCCGAAGAGTGGAGAGGCAAGATGCTTGAAACCGTAGCCGAATATGACGACGCTCTGATGGAGAAGTATTTTGATGATCCTTCAACTATCACTGAGGAAGAGATTCTTCGTGCTTTGCGTGCTGCAACGCTGAAGATGGAAGTCGTTCCTATGTTGTGCGGCTCTTCATTCAAGAACAAAGGTGTACAAACCTTACTCGACTATGTATGTGCTTTCCTGCCTTCACCTCTGGATACTCCCAACATCGTTGGTACCAATCCGAACACAGGTGCTGAAGAAGACCGTAAGCCGGATGAAGACGAAAAGACTGCTGCTTTGGCATTCAAGATCGCTACTGACCCCTATGTAGGTCGTCTGACATTCTTCCGTGTTTATTCAGGTAAGGTAGAAGCCGGTTCTTATATCTACAACAGCCGTTCTGGAAAGAAAGAACGTGTATCACGTCTGTTCCAGATGCACTCGAACAAGCAGAATCCTGTGGATGTGATTTCTGCCGGTGATATCGGTGCAGGTGTAGGTTTCAAGGATATCCGTACGGGTGATACCCTCTGCGACGAGGATGCACCGATCGTACTCGAGTCTATGGACTTCCCCGAACCGGTTATCGGTATCGCTGTTGAGCCTAAGACTCAGAAGGATATGGATAAGCTGTCCAACGGTTTGGCCAAGCTGGCTGAGGAAGACCCGACATTTACCGTTCGTACCGACGAACAGACCGGTCAGACAGTTATCTCCGGTATGGGTGAGCTTCACTTGGATATCATCATCGACCGTCTGAAACGTGAGTTCAAGGTTGAATGTAACCAGGGTAAGCCTCAGGTTAACTACAAGGAAGCCATCACGAAGACTGTTAACCTCCGCGAGGTTTACAAGAAACAGTCCGGTGGTCGTGGTAAGTTTGCCGATATCATCGTTAACGTTGGTCCGGTTGACGAGGACTTCAAGGAAGGCGGTCTGCAGTTTATCAACGAAGTAACCGGTGGTAACATTCCTAAGGAATTCATTCCTTCTGTTCAGAAGGGCTTCCAGACAGCCATGAAGAACGGTGTGTTGGCAGGATTCCCGATGGACAGCCTGAAGGTTACTTTGCTCGACGGTTCTTTCCACCCGGTTGACTCTGACCAGCTGTCATTCGAAATCTGTGCCATCCAGGCTTACAAGAACGCATGTTCTAAGGCCGGTCCCGTGCTGATGGAACCCATCATGAAGCTGGAGGTTGTAACTCCCGAAGAAAACATGGGTGATGTAATCGGTGACTTGAACAAACGTCGTGGTCAGGTAGAAGGCATGGAATCCAGCCGTTCGGGCGCCCGTATCGTGAAGGCTATGGTTCCGCTGGCCGAGATGTTCGGTTATGTAACAGCTTTGCGTACCATTACTTCCGGTCGTGCGACTTCGTCTATGACGTACGATCATCACGCACAGGTTTCCAGCTCTATTGCCAAGGCAGTGTTGGAAGAAGTGAAGGGACGTGTTGACCTGATTTAAAGAAAACAATAATAAATCAGAGAACCGCAGGTTAGCGAATGACTCTTAACCTGCGGGGTTCTCTTTTAAACAATCCATTTAATAATAAAAGTAATGAGTCAAAAAATTAGAATCAAACTGAAATCTTACGACCACAATCTGGTTGACAAGTCAGCTGAAAAGATTGTAAGAACAGTGAAGACCACAGGTGCCATTGTCAGCGGTCCGATACCTCTGCCTACTCACAAGCGCATCTTTACTGTAAACCGTTCGACTTTCGTAAACAAGAAGTCGCGTGAACAATTCGAACTCTCTTCTTATAAGAGACTGATCGACATCTATAGCTCAACAGCTAAGACAGTAGATGCTCTGATGAAGCTGGAGTTGCCGAGCGGTGTGGAAGTAGAAATCAAAGTGTAAGTTAAGTATTAAAAATTTAGAGAAATGCCAGGATTATTAGGAAAAAAAATCGGAATGACATCCGTTTTCAGTGCCG
>OMCT01001947.1_pt1 | contig 11294 bp, 8 predicted proteins | sample 1674301 | NCBI WGS metagenome assembly OMCT01 (sample SAMEA103958158, study PRJEB25191) | human gut metagenome
CAAGAGGGTAATGGACATTAACGTTATTAATGACGGTTAACGTATTAAACTCTACTTGATATGATTTCAGACGCTCGATGGCTGCTATCACTTTTGCAAAAGTACCGTTACCAGAATTACTGCGTCTGTAACGGTCATGTAGCTCCTGGGGTCCATCGATCGAGATACCAACCAGAAACTCATGTTCTTTGAGAAAGGCACACCATTCATTACTCAATAAAATGCCATTCGTTTGTAATGCATTAAAAATACGTTTTTGGCCTGCATAGCGTTGTTGATAGTGAATAACTTTACGGAAAAAATCCAGGCCAGCCAGAGTGGGTTCACCGCCTTGCCAGGTAAAATAGACCTGATTGCCAGACGCTGCGATATATTGTTTGATGAACTCTTTCAGAGTGCTGTCATCCATCCATTTTTCATGAGTAAACTGCGACTCTTTTTCAAGGTAAAAACAGTAATCACATTTGAGATTACATTGAAAACTGGAGGGCTTGGCTGTAACGTGCATCGCTATCTCGCTCAATAAGGCGGCGGAAAATTCCGCCGCATGAAGGTTTAGTTATTTCGCTTCGCTTAGTGCTTTCTTGATATTGTTAAACTTCTCCTGATTTACTTCGCTAAGCGGTGGCTGGCTGCTGTCGATAAACTCTCTTACCACGCCTTGCATCTCTTTAACGACCTGCGGATTGGCGGCGGCAAGGTTATCTTTTTGCTGTAGATCCGTCAGTTTGTATAGACCTAACTGATTGTTTTCTACTGTATAGACAAGCGAATAATCGTTATTTCTCACCGTATAAGAGAATTGGCTTAAGTCCTCGGTGTTGGGATTATGCGGGTAATCGTCTGACTGATGGCGGACAAATTTGTGGTAATTATCCCAGAATGGAATATTTTCCTCGTCAAACCAGTGAGAATAAGAGGTTATCCAGGTCAGATTTTTATGTGGCTCGCCTTGTTTCTTATCTTGCAACCACGGCAGCAAGGAAACGCCATCCAGCTTAAGGTCTTTTGGAATGCTGATATCGGCTGCATCAAGAGCTGTCGGGTAGAAATCCATTGCGGAAATCAGCTTGTCATAATTACCGGGTTGAAGTTTTCCTTTCCACCACATAAACATTGGGGTGTGAGTACCGCCAGGATAGGTCTGACTCTTATAGCCTTTTTGCGCCCCGTTCAGCGGCAGAGGACCATCGATAACCGCACCATTATCGGAGGTAAAGAGAATAATAGTATTGTCATACTGTCCGTTTTTCTTCAGTTGTTCGAGAATGCGTTTTACACCCTGATCAACAGAATAAACGGAAGCGTAGTAGTTATCTGCTGTTTGACTACCAGTATTAAATTGCTTCTGATATTGCTCCGGTGCAGGATTATCATTTGGCAGGTGCGGAGCATTATAAGCCAGGTAAAGCATAAAAGGCTGGTCAAGTGTTTTGGCACGATCAACAACGCCAATTGCCTCATCGGTTAACTGATCGCTGATATAACCTTTTGCGGGGACGCGTTCACGGTTTTTGAACAGTGAAGGGGAGTTGTAATATGCCGTTCCTGCAGCGTGGAATCCCATAAAGTAATCAAAGCCACGGTTTTGAGGTTGCCATTCTTCCGCAGAAAATGTGGTGAAGTTGTCATGATAGTCACGCGTTTGTTTATCTTCCGGTACTGGCACATTACTGATTTTTGACAAGTGCCATTTACCTACTGCTGCAGTGTAATAACCATGATTCTGGAATAATTCAGGCAAGAAAGTTTCTGTTAGCGGAATACCATCCTGAGCATCGGTATTGGAATAGACACCAAAGCGGGCGGGCGCTCGACCGGTCATTATTGCGGCGCGGGAGGGGCCGGAAACACCGTGCGCCACATAGCCGTTAGTAAAACGTACGCCTTCATCCATTAATGAAAGGAGCGTCGGCGTTGATTTTTGCGCAGCTTCAATGGCTTTATCTATCCCTATTTTGTATGTATCGACAACATCACGATTTTCCATTGTTTTTGGGTCAAAAGATCCCTTATCAAAAGGAAGTTGTCCATAACCAAGATCATCCATGGTCAGTACGATAATATTTGGCTTTCCTTTGGTACTGTATTCAGTCGGCGTAAAGTCTGAGAAAGCAACGTTTGTTTTGGTTGCTTTCAGCTTTACATCATCTGCCGCATGAGCAGCAAATGCAGCCATACCAGATGCCAGTATCAAAGATATCGAGGTACTTACGACACTTTTCTTTAATGCAGACTTCATAAATGTTCCTCTTCTTATTGTACTTAATTCCAAAGTAATTTTACGAAGAGAAATAAGTGAATGTAAGTGAAGTTAGTCACATAAAGAGATAGCAGATTTAGCTAAAAAAAGGGAAATAACAGTCCATAAAGCGTTGACATTACTTTCTGTTCTACTAAGTAATTTCTCGATGATAAACAACTAATCCATTGATATTTAATAAATTATTGTATTTTACTGACAAAATGCCGAATTGAGATCATAAATAATCATGCAACGGGTTATGCAAATGCATAAATATGTGATGAATGTCACTTATTTATTTCAATAAATATATCGCCTAAAAACAACGCGGGGCAGGAAATGGCTGCCCCATTTAATTCTTACGCAGCGTGTGTGGTTGACTACTCGTTAGCAAATAATCAAATAGCTAAAGCACTCATCGTGTTGTCCGTGTTCATACCGGTGTGCCTTTGACAACGGTACTCCTTAGAAACTCTCTTCGGACTGTTGCCGAAATGTTTGCGGAACGCATAAATAAAATAAGATGTACTGGCATAACCACATTGTTCGGCAATTTTATTGACTGAACCTTCTACGCGTATCAAATTTTTTGCGTGCTGCATTCTGGCATCTAAAAGAATCTGTGAGAATGTCGTTTGCTCTTGCTTAAGTTTTTTCTTCAACAGGCTTTCACTAATGTACAGGCAGTCACAAATATCTTTCAGCTTCCATGGGTGCGCCAGCTTCATGTTGACAATATTTCTCACTTTCCCGGAAACGGATAGCACACCGTTAGTTAATAGTGTAATGAAACCTTTACATGCGGCAAAAATAGACAGGCAAGAAAAAAGCAAAAGTTCTGAAAAATTATGATGATTGCGTTCTTCCGAGTTGAGATAAGCAATCATTTCATTAAGCAATCCAGTCGGTACATTTGAAGCACGTAAAAACTTCGCAGGAACAGGCACCGTCACTGTCTGGATGTTAGTGCATTGTAGATATTTTTTAATGGTATTTTCATTAAATCCGATTTCTTTGAAATGCCGCTCATAAGGTTCAAAATGCGTACGAACAGCGTTATCTACCATCAGGATCTCGCCGTCAGAGAAGGCGTAATCTTTATCTAAAATGTTAGCGTTGAAGGCATGATGAATAAATATAACAGAACAAACGAGCGACATTTTATCTCCTTAAAACAATAAAGTTTTTATCGATACTTTTTTAACATTTCATATTTATAATTTGCTGTTTATTTTCAGTCTTGCAAACTATTGATAATGAAATGTGTAAGATCCCTTGCAATGCGACCCATTTCTGAAATACCCAGCTGATCAATTGCCGAAAAAATGGCTATCAATGTAAGGGTCAGTAATAAGACAACCACAATTACAGACATGATCCTTTTATAGTTGTCTCTTTGCGTGATTTTATTTTTCACTATGGTCGCATGCATTTCAAATGTGTTTATTAAACGAATGACGTTAAGCATCCTTAATCAGTATGCTTAATATAACAGGCTGGAGAATAGAGGAAATAGGACTGGCGCTTCAGTACTGAGCGGAGTTTCTTACAGCTGTAGGCGGAGGTATATATCTTATAACGAGCAGTTTAATTTAGCACATGTGAGTAAATTGCGCGACAATGGTCAATGAGGAATTCTTCTGCTGTGCGGATGACAGCAGAAGAAATGAGGAGGCGAATTAATTTGATGGTTCTAATTCAACCGGAATACTTTTATAGCCAGGAATGCCACTTAATGGATCGTGGTTATCAAGTGTTAGCATGTGATTCGATTCTGGAAAATAGGTCACCAGTGAGCGGTCAGCCATAGGGTAAATGACCACTTTTAATCTATCCATGCGGCGTGAGCTTCGCTTACCGTCTGGCGTAAGCGCAATAAGATTAACTCTTTCGCCGTTTTTTACACGGCAAATTTTAGCTTGTTTAGCACTCATAAAGACCACATCTCGTTGACCGAATACCCCTCGATAGCGATCATCCATACCATAAATCGTCGTGTTGTACTGATCGTGGCTGCGTACTGTCGCCATGACCAGCTTACTGTTAAACGCTGAAGAGGGATCTTCTAACAGCCCTTTGCTGGTAATGAAATTAGCCTTACCTGACGGCGTCATCCAGCGCCTTTCAGCAGCTGCATTTATCAGGTGAAAACCACCGGGATGACGGATGCGCTGGTTATAGTCGGCGAACTCTGGCAGCACAGCTTCAATGTCATTGCGAATGCGATCATAATCTTCCACCAGATACTCCCAGGCTACCACGCTCTGGGGTAGTGCTGCCTGCGCGATTCCCGCGACCACTGCACACTCTGATTTCAGCATTACACCGGCGGGTTTTAACACGCCACGCGAGGCATGAATCATCGACATTGAATCCTCAACGGTTACCGCCTGCGCACCGCTTTTTTGCATGTCAATCTCGCTGCGTCCCAGAACCGGCAGAATATAGCTATGCCGTGCGGTCAGCAGATGAGAGCGGTTAAGCTTAGTGGCTACGTGTACCGTCAGATCTAAGTGTGTTAACGGTACAGCGCTCGCTTCCCGATCTGGCATTGCCAGAGCAAAGTTGCCCCCCATGCAGATCAATGCTCGAGCCTGCCCCGTACATATTGCTTGCATGCTGGCAATTGCAGCATGTCCAGGTGCATGAGGTGGGATGAAACCATAGCGCTCACCCAGGCGAGCCAGAAACTCTGCAGACGGTTTCTCGGTGATACCGACGGTTCGGTCGCCCTGTACATTAGAGTGACCTCGTAGTGGGCAGATACCCGCACCAGGCTTGCCAATGTTACCTTTCATCAACAGCAGATTGACCAGTTGCTGTACATTCTGGGTACCATGTTCGTGCTGAGTGATCCCCATTCCGTAACAGATAATGGTGCGTTCGGCAGCGGCATATGCATCAGCCAGTTCGGCGATTTGAGTCTGACTTAATCCAGAAATACGTTCGATATCTTTCCACTCGGAATTGAGCACGTCACGGCGTAGCTCGTCAAAGCCGACGGTATGCGTTTGAATAAATTCGTCATCCAGCAATGAGGGCCGACCTGCGGCGCTTGCAGCATCATCGCGCTCAATTAACAGGCGCATCATCCCCTTGAGCAACGCCATATCACCACCAATGCGCACGTTATAGTAGGCACTGGCCAACTGAGTCTCAGAGTTCGTCAGCATTTCAAACGGGTTTTGCGGTGCGGTAAATCGCTCCAGGCCACGTTCCTGTAGAGGATTGATGGCGATCATTTTCGCTCCCCGTTTCACTAAAGCGCGCAACGAAGTCAACATGCGAGGGTGGTTTGTACCAGGGTTATGCCCAATGCAAATGACTAAATCGCATTTCTCAAAGTCTTCCAGCAACACGGTCCCTTTACCTACACCGATACTCGCTGCCAAACCCACACTGGTCGGTTCATGGCACATGTTGGAGCAGTCGGGGAAGTTATTGCTCCCGTATTCACGAGCAAAAAGCTGATAAAGAAAGGCAGCTTCATTGGAAGTGCGGCCCGAAGTATAGAATTCAACCTGATTGGGATCACTATAGCTTTGAAGGCGTTCGCCAATTTCGTCGAAAGCTTGTTGCCAGCTTAATGGCTTGTAACAGTCGCTGATGGCATCATATTTCAAAGGCTGGGTGAGACGCCCCGCAGCCTCAAGCTCGTGATCTCCCCAGGTAAGTAATGATTGAACCGTATTCTCAGCAAAGAAAGAGGCGTTTACCTGCTTATCCGTGACTTCCCAGGCGATTGCTTTTGCGCCGTTTTCACAAATGTCGAATGACGCACTGTGCTTAGGATCTGGCCATGCACAACCCGGACAGTCAAAGCCCTCTGGCTTATTCATGTCAAACATGGCAATAACATCCTGGCGTATATCCATCTGCTTACGTACTGCATTCGCTACGGATTTAACAGCACCCCAACCACCGGCAGCCCCCTGGTAGGATTCAATTTTTTTCTTCATCTACTTATCCTGTGTGGAAATGAATTATTAGGATTTGAAATAGCGATGATGCACAGTATATACAAAGGGATTATCGTCAATATGGATATATAAGAGTAGGGGACTACTCTCTTTCTATTTTTAATCTATTATCGTTAAATAATAGAATGGTATAAATACGATAAGTTAAGCATCATCTCTCATAGTGTTTAAATTAACATGTTTTTCAATATAAAAAATAAGACTCTGGCTTCAATTGTGCGCGGATTTTCTTACAGGTGTAGGATAATAGCCTTCACAAAATAATTATCCGCGCAATTTTCGCGAATGGAGCGCATAGACTAAGGTCAAAATCACAATTATTCATAGATAAAAGTGACACCAATGACTGACTGGACGGTTCCGGCTGAAACTTTGTTTCCTGTTTGTCCATAGGTTGCGCTTAAACCCAGAGGTACTTTGCTTTTATTTACTGTCCCCAGGGAGACGTTTTCTCCCGTAGCCAGTATTTTTCCATTACGCATCAGAGAGACACCCACTCCCGATGCTTTTGTTGCATCTGGTGCTGTGTTAGCAAACACTTGTCTGGCACTGTCAGTGGTAGCACCCGAAAGATAAAATGAGAGCTTTTGTTCACTTGAGCAATATACGCCAAGGGGTATTTCTGCGCTTCCAGGAAAGTCCGGGAGATTCACGTTGACATTACGACTATCAACGGTGCAGCCGCCTGTTGGCATAACAACACTGTTATTTGAAATAATATTCCACGTAAAATTACGCGGATTTCCGCTTCCTAACGTGGCAATTTTATACATATGAATACGGGCAATAACTTCCCCGGCTTTTATGACAACTCCACCGGCCGCACCGACTGGGGTAATATAGAGTTTTAACGGTAATGGCATCGGTGTCTTATCACCAATATCTAATACATTAGTATTTGTCGTCAACGGGAAGGGGTAGGTCACATTATTCCAGTACAGCGATCCTTTATATGACTGTAGAGAGCCTGCGAAAGCTGAGCCTTGTACCAGGTTTATATGATCAGTGTCGTACCAGCCGCCGTAATCATTCCAGCAACTTATATGCTGAGACAAGTCTACAACCAGATTCTGGCCCGGTTGTATTACAGGGTCGAGATTAACATAAACAGAGGTTGTACCTGCTCCAATACTTGACCCGCCATCGACATTACAACTGAAGGCAAAAACTTTGCCTGCCATTAATAGAAGATAAATACCGAACAGAAGCTTCATACTTATTGTTTTACCCATGATATATCCTAAGGTTAAAAAATTGATTTAAAAAGGAGGCTAAGAAAATCGAATCGACGTTATTGCCAGGTGTAGATCACATTGATTAGCGCCTCGATCGTTCCCTGGCTTGCGTTTCCATTCACCGTGATAGCTCTTGCCTTAAGTGGAAACTGTGCATTACGAGTGATCTCATCAACAATAACCGTTTTGCTATCGCCATTTTTTAACGTCGCATCCTGGTCATCCCTTAGCTCTATCTGAATATTTTCGGCAGTACCTTCATTTTTGTAATAACCCGTATTGTCAGTTGAACCTGTCACGATTGCCGTCACTGCACTTGTTTCAACCGGACAATCGGTTAATGACAAAGTAATATTGTGCCAGCCTGATGCAGAACCAGGTTGTTGCAGATTGCGCGTATAAAGATCCCCGAGATTAACGTTAGCTTCTTTGGTTTGAATAGTGCAGGGTTTAGCGACTACCCGACCATTAACAGTGATAGTGACATCGGCGGCCTGGAGAGTTGCTGTGAATAACGCGCAAAACGTAGCTAACAGGAACCTCTTGTGAAGTCTTTTCATATCTGACTCTGATTATTGAAATTCAAGGGTAAAGGTTGCCGAAGCCCTCACCAGTCCCGGATTGACGGACTTCTGAGTTGACTTCAGACGAGCGGAGTAAGGCAAAATATTGTTCTGTTCTGGTACCAGTGGGATCCACTGCATCCCGGCATGAAGGTCATTCAATTTCACCGGACGCATATTTCCGTCCAGTATTTCTATACCCAAACCGGAGGCTGTATTGCTTCCTTCATCCAGTTTCAACAGAGTATTATTTTCTGCATCCTCAATACCGTTAAATGCAACCCGAACCCCCGTTGTCCCTTTACTGCATTCACTTAACGTAATCTGAAAAGGGACGGCTGGACTTGTGCTACCGGTCGTTGGAAATTGTCTGGCACTGTTTTTTTGGAGATCTACGGTAAAATTAAGCGAATCCGATGAGACTGTGCAGCCATAATCGAGGACGCGCCCGCTAATTTTAATAACGCTATCTGCAGATAAAGCAGAATAGGTGGTTAACCCCAGACATAAACCGAGGAAAATAATGTTATTGTATTTCATAATCTATTGTTCCTTAGCGACAGATTGCTGTCTGCTGGTTCAGTAAGGTACCAGGAGAAACTTCAGGAAGCTTGTACTCGACAATACAGTTTGAGTTTTTATCTTTGCCCCATGAAACCTGTAATTTCCCTGACTGTGGAAGTCCAGTCAGATAAACCTGACCGTTTTCCGCGACAATGCTGCCATTTTTATTCTCTCCATGTGTGACAATTGCACCGAATGGAACGCTCTTATTACCGTACTTCAACGTCATTAATACTTTCCCGCCGATTTGTGCATTAAATGTTGCTCTGGCAATAGCACCGTGAGTTGGGATGACAGTGACCACGGTTTCATCCAGTTCAACATTATCTGCAAGGGAATTCGCGTTAAGAGCGACACGATTTTCTCTATATTCTGTCGCAAATGGTAATATGGCATAGCCACGCCAGTCGGTATGAATTCCGGTCTGGTTCTCTATTTTGACATTATCAGCGCCAGGAGCCTTAACCAGAACCATTGTGTCGCCCAGCGGCTGTCCAAAGGTGATGCCATCAGCATGAGCAATAATGCCACCATTCATTCCGTAATAAATCTGGCTGCTGTCACCACTCCGACTGTAACCGACATTCGTATTACCGTAAGCTCCACGATAATTAAGAGAACTGTAACCACTGGTGCCAGACGATGTATTACCCCCGTGGGTGTTACCGACCTGAACACTATAATTCAGGTTATTATCCGGCAGCAGAGTGCCATAAACTCCCGATAGATTGGTCATGCCGCCTTTCAAATCGTTTGACATACTGTAACTGGCGTTTGAGTTACGAAATGCCGACTGACTGTCTGTACGCATCCAATGACTGAAGGGAACATTAAGCGTAAAAGCAAGTAAATGATCCCGATCGTTTTGCCATATATTATTGGAATAGCTGTAATTCAGCGAAGTCGTAATATCACCAAACGGCACATTTAATCCAAATGATATTTGCTGGTCGCTGCGTGACGTGTTCCAGTAACTTTGGCGACTGGCACTGAAAAATGTCGTACCGTAATTTCCAAGCTGCTGAGAGATGCTTATTTGTTCCTGACCACGCTTACTGTAGAACAGATTAAAATAATCAATAAATTGTGTCTGCTCATTGCTGTCTCCGGTAGGAGGCTTGACGGTGTAACCACTCATTCGACTGTAGGCACTGTCGGATAAGTTATAAAAACCTTGCGTAGAATAGCGATATCCTGCGACCTGGATATTGGTTCCCGTCTGGTAGAAGGATTTGCTGTAGACGGATTTAATCGATTGCCCGCTGTGACGGGTGCCATCTGCAAGTGTCGTATTGGCCTGCGTGATATCGAAAGAAAAGGCACCAAAAAGTCCTAAATCTTTACCAATACCAAGGTTGAAGGCTTGATAATCTTCTGCAATTTGCATTCCGCCATAAGGTGTCCAGTTTCCTTCCAGTCCATGCATCAAGCTACCTTGTATGAACTTGGGGGAGCTTTGCAGGTTATTTCCACTACGATATTCCCCCATGGCAAGCGCATAACGCGTATATCCAGCACGTTGGAGAACCGGAACAGACGAATAAGGAACATATAATGTCTGAATACTGCCGTCTGCCTCTTTTATGGTTACTTGCAGATCACCACCATTGGCCGCAGAGTTGATATCATCAATAGTAAAAGGGCCGGGTGGGACAGTAGTCTGATAAACATCGTATCCATTCTGTTTTACACTCACTTGTGCGGTGCCGCGGGCAATACCATGAATCACCGGAGCGAAACCATGTTGGCTATCGGGCAACATCGCTTCTGTTGAATTTATTTTGAGGCCACGAAAGTTCACACTATCAAAAATATCGCCATCGGTATAACTATCACCTACCGTTAAGCGTGAGCGTAAGGGAATAATGTCACGTTCAGCCGACGTATTGATATGCTGCCATTTATTGCTGTCAGATGAATTGCTACTCCCACTGTTATAACTCCACGTTGAGTTATCGCGCAGTCGCCAACTACCAATGTTGATGCCACTCTGTAAATTCAAATATGCATAGTTGGATTTTCCTGCATTATGGTTACTACGATTATTAATAGAATTACCATTAAAACTATAGTTTAGAAGCCCAGCATTTATTCCTTCTTCCCACAGATCAGGAGAAACATAGCCGCGAGCCATTCTGCCGACATAAATTTGCGGAACGGAGAGTGACAGATGTTGCTGACCAACATCAAACTCAGTTGATGCGTCGGCCAAACGATCCTGAAGTGGTGTGCATGCGCTGTTGTCCGGCACATGTTTTTCTGCCAAATGTTCTTTATTGTCTAATAACGCTGATTTTTTTATGCCAAGACTGACAAGAAGATCTGTACTCAGGCATGGGATGAGATCTGCGTTATTATCATCTGCAATAAAAGTAATATCCCGACTAGTCATAAATTCGTCGTTCAAATAAATGTCGACCCGATATGTACCAGGTGGTGCCTCGCGTCCCTTAGTAAAGGCGGATAAATCGACAGATTCAGCAAGATCATTGCTTAAAAACCGTGGATTAAAATAATACTCTGCGTCAACGGGAAAAACCGCAGTTGCTAAGCCAAGGGCAAAGGTAAGCCGTGCAAAGCGAGGCAGTATTAACACCTGATGCATACGATATGCCTTAAATGCGGCATGAAAGGCTGTCATTTTTAATTCCGATTGAGTTTATTATTAATTAGGTCACTGGCTTATTGCATGGTTGCCTTAATACGC
>OMCT01001956.1_pt1 | contig 11262 bp, 8 predicted proteins | sample 1674301 | NCBI WGS metagenome assembly OMCT01 (sample SAMEA103958158, study PRJEB25191) | human gut metagenome
GAACAGTGCTGCGATGGCCTTCTCATCCAGCTTGGAGCCGATGACCACCAGCTTGCCGCCGACATCTGCGCCGCGTGCGCGGACTTCCCACTCGCCGGGAACGTAGTCGAACTCCAGCCAGCCGTCGGCGCCGCCGTCCACGATGCCCTTGGAGCGGAGGATCATGCCGTAATTGCCGGTGTCCAGCTCGGTGAGGGCGTGTTCAATGTCAGCCTTGGAGAACTTCTTGGCCGTCTCGACGCCCCAGCTGGTGAAGACCTCATCGGCGTCGTGGTCATGATGATGGTGATGATGGCCGCAGCAGCAATGCTCGTCGTGGTCATCATGGTCGTGGTGGTGATGCTCATGCTCGTCTTCATCATCGTCATCGTGGTCATGGTGATGGCCGCAGCAGCAATGCTCGTCATGGTCATCATGGTCGTGATGGTGATGATGCTCATGCTCGTCTTCATCATCGTCGTCGTCATCATGATGATGACCGCAGCAGCAATGCTCATCATGGTCATCATCGTGGTCGTGGTGATGATGGTGTTCGTGCTCTTCTTCCTCGTCCTCGTGGGCGTGCTCCTCGTTGGCCTTGGCAGCCATAGCGATCAGCTCAGCCTTGAAGTCGTCCTTGGTGGACATGGCCTTCAGGATCTGCTCGCCGGTCAGGGCGTCCCAGGCGGTGGTGACGATGGTAGCGGTGGGATTCTTCTCACGCAGCATGGCCACAGCGGCGGCGATCTTTTCCTCGGTGGCGTTCTGGGTGCGGCTCAGGATGATGCAGCTTGCGTGGCTGATCTGGTCGTCGTAGAACTCACCGAAGTTCTTCATATACATCTTGACCTTGTTGACGTCGGCCACGGTAACGAAGCTGCTCAGCTGAACATCCAGATGCTCGGCCACGCCCTCGACAGCGCGGGTCACGTCGGACAGCTTGCCGACGCCGGAGGGCTCGATAACGATGCGGTCGGGGTGGTACTGCTCCACCACCTGCTGCAGAGCGGCGCGGAAATCGCCCACCAGAGAGCAGCAGATGCAGCCGGCGTTCAGCTCATTGATCTGGATGCCGGACTCCTTCAAAAAGCCGCCGTCGATGCCGATCTCGCCGAACTCGTTCTCGATGAGCACGACCTTCTGGCCTGCAAAGGACTCTTTGATGAGCTTCTTGATAAGGGTGGTCTTACCGGCGCCAAGGAAGCCGGAGAAAATATCGATTTTGGTCATAGTCTGAAATGCCTCTTTCTTTTATGCAGACGCCGCAAAGGCGCTGCCCAGCAGGCCCGTCGGGCCTTACAAGCAGTCCGGGCCGCTGAGTGCTGACCCGTAAAATTCCTACACTCCTATTATAACAAGGCTGTCAATGGCAAACCGGCCTTTTTGATGAGAAATTTGTAACATTTTTTGCAATTTGCTTGCGTTTTCGGGCGGCAGGGGCAAAACAAAAGCTCCCCGCAAGCAGGCAGGGAGCAAAAAATGCGGTGTCAATCGGCAGTCTGCCCCATCTCTTCAATAATCCATTCGGCGATTTTCTCAGTCTTTTCGTCCGTCTCGCCGGTGAACCAGAAAATGCCGTCTTCCGTCTCCACCCGGAGGAACTTCCCGGCGGTGGGGTCGAGGCAGAGATGCACGGTGCCGTCGTGTACCATGACAAAAGAACCCTGCCAGTAGTGCTCCAAATCGAGGCCGTGTATCCGGACGGCCTCCGGCAGGGAGGAATAAACCTGAACCTCGGTGATGTCGTCTATGGGAATCGTGTACTTCTGAGTCTTTCCATGGTAGGATTGCAGCTCTACCGTGGGCGACACTTGCAGTTCCAGCCTTGCGGGGGTGTGGTCGAGAACGCCCAGCACCGGCCCAACCAGCAGAATGCTGACGATTGCAATGACATTGACCGCCATAGCGATTTTACCCCGGAGGGTGGCGAGATTGACAGCGCTTCCTTTGCCGATACGTTTGGGAACGGAGATGCGCTTGTCGTCGGGGTCATAATAGAGCAGACCGTATTTCCATGCGGCGTCCTCGGGCGCGGCAGGCCAGCCGTGGGCATCCCGCAGTTTTTGCAGAGCGCGGTTCCCCCACAGACAGGGCAGATACGGCAGGGCCAGACTTCCGAAAAAGAAATAGACCCAGACCGTGACATAAAACAGCGAATTGGGCGCGAAAAACAGCCCGACACTCACAGCGGCACAGAGCAGGCAGATGGTGCGCAGCCGGCGCAGATACCGCTGTACGATGTCCTGCACTTCGGGCAGCTCGGCGGCATTCTGCGGCAGCGTGACGCCCAGTAGGGCGCCGTTCCGCTCGATGCGTTTCAGGCTCAGATAGTCGATGCCAACACAGACGATAAGGCAGACGAGCATGATGATGGAAAATACCATGAAAACGCCTCCATTCTATAAAGAGCTTCCGACCCTAGCATACACGGAAAAACGCGAAAAGTCAAAACATCGCCCATGAATTGCATTCTGCGTCCCGGAATGATACAATAAGGTACAGCAAACCATCGCCGCCGGACGTTTTTCCGGCAGAATAAAGAAAGAAGGCTTTTTGACATGAGCATGAATACTGTTCCCGAGCGTCTGGCCGCCCTGCGCGAGGCCATGAAGGCAAACGGCGTGGACGTCTATCTCATCCCGGTGGGAGACCCGCACGCCAGCGAGTATATGCCCGACCACTACACTGCCCTGACCTACTTCTCCGGCTTCCACGGCGAGAACTCCAACTTCGTCGTCACCATGACCGAGAGCGCTGTCTGGGCCGATGGCCGTTACTTCGTGCAGGCCGAGAAGGAGATCGCTGGCACGGAGATCCAGCTGATGCGGATGGGCGAGCCGGGCGTGCCGACCGCCGAGCAGTACTGCGGCAAAGTCCTGCCCGAGGGCGGCAAGCTGGGCCTCTGCGGCCTGACTGCTTCCTGCGGTCTGGTGCGCAGCCTGCAGAAAGAACTGGACGCCAAGAAAGGCACCATCAAGCTACTGAACCTCGAGGACGAGCTGTGGACGGAGGGCCGTCCCGCCCTGCCCGCTACCCCGGCATGGCTCCTGCCGAAAGAGTACGCAGGCTTCTCCCCTGCCGAGAAGCTGGGCCAGCTGCGTGCGAAGCTCTCTGAGCTGGGCTGCACCGCACAGATGGTAGGCAAGCTGGACAATCTGGCATGGCTGCTCAATCTGCGTGCGATGGACATTCAATGCACCCCTTATGCAATGGCTTACTGCTATGTGACCCCCGATAAGGCGACCCTCTTCATCAACACCGCCCGCGTCAGCGCCGAGGCTGCTGCGGAGCTGAAGGAGAACGGCGTGGAGCTGGCTGAGTACGACGATGTGCTTACCTTCCTCGCCGCCCAGACCGAAGAGCAGACCGTTCTGGCCGACCCCGTTTCCGTCAACTACGCTGTTTACCAGACCCTGCAGGCCAACCCGGCTCTGACCGTCAAGGACGAGGCCGACCCCCTGCTGCCCATGAAGGGCGTCAAGAACGAAGTCGAGCTGGCTCACACCCGCGAGGCTCACATCCGCGACGGCGTGGCTATGGTGCGCTTCCAGATCGAGCTGGAGAACCGTCTGGCCGCCGGCGAAGAGCTGACTGAGCTGACCATCGACGAAATTCTGCACAAGTACCGCAGCGCACAGGACAAGTTCCTGACCGAGAGCTTCGGCACCATTGCAGCTTACGGCCCCAACGCCGCCATGATGCACTACCACGCCACTGAGGAAGACCACGCAAAGCTCGAGAAGAAGGGCTTTTTGCTGGTGGACAGCGGCGCGACCTATATGGACGGCACCACCGACATCACCCGCACCTACCCGCTGGGTGAGCTGACGGAGGACGAGCGCCTGTTCTACACCTGGACTTTACAGTGCCACATCGACATTGCCCGGGCTGTCTGGCTGGACTACTGCGACGGCCATATGCTGGACACCATCGCCCGTGAGCCGCTGTGGCGCCACCTCATCAACTACCGCTGCGGCACCGGCCACAGCGTCAGCTTTGTGGGCAACGTCCACGAAGGCCCCCACGCCCTGAACGGCCGCAACACCACCGTTTTCAAGCCGGGCATGATCGTCACCGACGAGCCGGGCGTCTATGAAGGCGGCGTCGTGGGCATCCGCATCGAGAATGAGCTGGAGTGCTACCACAAAGCATCCAACCAGTACGGCGAGTTCCTGGCATTCTGCCCCATCACGTTCGTGCCGATCGCTACCTCCCCCATCGTCCCGGGCGTTTTGAGCCGCGACGAGCTGGATTGGCTGAACGCCTACCACCGCGAGGTCTTCGAGAAGCTGGCTCCCCGCCTGACCGAGGACGAGCGCGACTGGCTGGCTAAGAAGTGTGCCGCCATCGGAGCGTAAATAAAAAAGCGGGAGGCCCCGCAGGGGCCTCCCGCTTTTCTTTAGGATGAGATCTCTGCCTTGTGCTCTTTCCAGTAGGCTTTTGCCTCATCGATGACCTTCTTGAAGGGGCCGGAGGGGTAAGTGCTCTCGGCAATGTCGATGAGGAATTTGTAGAGCTGGGGCCGCACCTGCTCATACATCCCAAGCCGGGTGTAGAGGTCCTTGTAGTAGTGGAACACCTGGATCTTGTTCTGCACCAGAGTGGCAGGCTTTATCTGGGTGTGGCAGATGCTCTGAGGGTTCTGGACGTAGTAGTAGCCGGGCTGCGGGATGGACGCAAAGACTTCGGCGTACTGGATATACTGCATGTTGAACACGAGGTCTTCGGCCCAGCGCATCTCGCTGGTAAAGCGGATGTCGTGCCGAGTGAGGATGTCGCGGCGGTAGAGCTTGTTCCAGAGCACGCTGTAAAAGTAAGAGGCGGGCTTATCCATCAGGCGGCGGGCGAAGGTGTCCTTGTCGTAGACGCCCTCGGGCAGGAAACCGTATTCCCGGTTCTCCGGCGGGCGTGCAACATGCATGACGCCGAGGTCGTCCTGGATTTTTTCCAGCACCTGTTCCGGCTTCGACGCCCCGGCGGGGATGACCATGGTGTAGGGCGAGATGACGAGGTCGGCACCGGTCTTCTCTGCCGCCTCCACCAGCCGGGCGGTGTAGTCCGGGGCGATGTAGTCATCGCTGTCCACGAACTGGACGTACTTACCGCCGGCAAGCTTCAGGCCGAGGTTCCGGGTGTCGGACACGCCGGAGTTTGCCTTGTCCACCAGCAGGATGCGGCTGTCCTTTTGGCGGAACTCCTCGCAGACGGGCAGGCTCTTATCTTTGGAGCCGTCGTTGATGACGATGAGCTCGAGGTTCTTGTACTCCTGCCCGCAGATGCTTTCGAGGCAGCGGCTCAGGTGGCTCTGGGCATTGTACACAGGGACGATGATGCTGACGAGAGGCATTTCCATAGCAGTTTCTCCTTCTGTTTTTTATAGCAATGATACTCCCGCCGGGCCGAAAAAGCAAGCGCCGGCGGCAGGCCCGAAAGGGGGCTTCGGAATGATATTTCATATCGCGGTGTGCAGCCCGGACAGCGTCCTCCGCAGCCGGGTGGAGCGGCAGTGTCTCGACTATTATGCCCGGCGGGACGACGCCTGCATCATCGAGCAGCTGGACAGCCCGGAGGCCCTGCTGGCCCGGGACGACGCCGGGGAGCGGTACGAGCTGTACCTCATCGAGCTGCCGTCCACGGCAGCCGCCGCGTCGCTGCGGGCAGCGGCTGCACTCCGCAGCCGGGGGCGGCGCAGCCCGCTGGCTTTTCTGGCCCACACGCCCGCCCACGCCTACAGTGCCTACCGGGTGGACGCCATGCAGTATTTATTGCTGCCTGTCCCGCCGGAACAGCTGGACGCTCTGCTGGCCCGGGCCGCCGAGCCGGAGTACGGCCCGGCCATCCCGGTAGCCACGGCGTCGGGTCTGCGGGTGCTGCCCTTCGCGGACATCGAATATCTCGAGTGTACCCACCATGTGGTGCATTTCCATCTCGCCAGCGGCGAGGATGTGCCGTCCCTGTCTGTCCGGGTGCCGTTCGCGCAGGTGGCCCAGCCGCTTTTAACGGATGAGCGCTTCGTCCAGCTCCACCGCTCCTATGTGGTCAATCTGGCGGCGGTGTCCCAGCTGGCGGCGGGTGAGTTCTGGATGCAGAGCGGCGCACGGGTCCCTGTCCCCCGCGGGCGGGAGCCTGCAGCCCGCACGGCGCTGAAAGATTATCTGGAAAAGCAGTTCCGATAAAGCAATGGGGAGGCCCGGAAGAGCCTCCCCATTGCTTTATAATTTTGTCCAGTCCAGCTGCGTCCAATCCGTTATGTACTGGTCGGCAAGGCGCTGCAATTCGGGCTTATCGGCAGCGCTGGTCTCATCCTCGATGTCGATGAGGTAAAAGCCGCACTGCCTGGCCGTACGGGTGGCGTAGACAGCGTCCTCGCAGACAACGGCGTCGGCGGGTTCGCTGCCGCCCAGCCGCTCGAGGACTTCGTGGAACACCTCGGGGTGGGCTTTGCTCTTCGCGCCCTGTGCGGTGTAGAAAAACTCGAAATAGTCTGCGACGCCCAGCCGGGTGAGCACTTCTTCGCACTGCTCTGCCCAGGTGTTGGAGCAGATGCACATCCGCACGCCCTCGGCTTTCAGCCGGGCCAGCATCTCCCGGACGCCGGGCTTCAGCTCAACTTTTTTGTACAGGTCCCGGATGACCTGCCGCATGGCAGGCTCGTAGTCCCGGAGGGTCAGGGGCAGATCGTAGGTGCGGATGAGATACTCCGCGCCCTCCACCATCCCCATGCTCAGCAGAACATCGTGGATGCCGGGTCTTGCGGTGCGGCCATAGCGGCGCAGCAGCTCCAGCGGTGCGCCCTGCCACACCACAGTCATGCTGTCGGTGAGGGTGCCGTCCATGTCGAAAATCCATTGCTTGCGGTGCATCTGTCGTCCTCCTGAATCGTTCTGGCAAGGTGAATTTATTATAGCACATTTTTTGTTACAAAAACAGAGAGAAATCTCCCGGGAAATATGCTATAATCTAGGCAAAACCGGAACACATCAAAGGAGGCAGAAAACATGGCGCAGAACAACACCCCCGTAAAGGCGCTGGTGCTGGCGGGCGGGGGCGCCCGCGGCAGCTATCAGGTGGGCGTCTGGCGGGCGCTGATCGAGCTGGGCTGGCGGCCCCAGATCATTACGGGTACCAGCGTCGGCAGCCTGAACGGCGCCATGTTCGCCCTCGACCTCTACGAGACGGCCCGGGACATGTGGCTGACCATCCGCAGCCAGGATGTGATGGAGCTGCCCGCCGAGGATGCGCCGCTTTCCGAGCTGCACGCATTCCTCAAAGACGCTGTGACTCAGGGCGGCATGGACGTCACGCCGCTGGAAGAGATTGTCGAGCGGGTGCTGGACGAAGATAAACTCCGCAAAAGCCCCATCCGGTTGGGCCTTGTGACCGTGGAGCAGAAGACCCTCAAGGCCCGGGAGCTTCCGCTGGAAGACATCCCCGAGGGCAAGGTGAAAGACTACCTGCTGGCCTCTGCAGCCTGCTTTCCCGCCCTGCGGGCCCACACCATCGACGGGGTGTCTTACCTCGACGGCGGCTACCGGGACAATATGCCCACCGCGCTGGCCCAGAAGATGGGCGCAGAAGAGCTGGTCTGTGTGGACCTGGAGGGGGTGGGCATCACCCGCCCCAACCGCACCGGCCTGCCCACCACCCTCATCCGAAGCTACTGGGAGCTGGGCGACATCCTCCACTTCGAGCCCGCCACCGCCCGGCGGAACATCGAGCTGGGCTACCACGATACATTGCGGGCCTTCGGGCGGCTGCGGGGCTGCGCCTACGCTGTGGACAGCGGAGCTGAGAGCAGCGCGGATGCCGCCGCATTCCATGCGGCCTTCGAGGCCGTCCAGAAGGACGTGCGGGAAAAGCACCCCTCCACCCTGACAGCAGACGCTGCTCTCCTGCTGGCAAAACTCTCGGATGCAGAGCTTGCCCCGCTGGAAGCCGTGGCTGAGGACGTGGGCGTAGACCCCGCCCCCTACTACACCACCCGTACTTTGGGAGAAGCTTTCCTTGCAAAATGCGACTTCGAGCGCCTCAGGAGCTTCGAGCCGCTGTTCGAGGGTGAAGCAGGCCCGGCGCAGGCCGCACGGGCCGCTCTGCTGCCCAACACCTTTTTGCAGGCACTGGTCTGCCGGGCGCTGACCGGCAGAGTGCCGCCGGAGGAAATGGAAACATGAAGAGATACAAGGGCTTTACCGCCTCGCCCGGCCTTGTGCTGGGGCAGGTGAGCCGTCTTGAGCGCCCGCCGCTGGTCTTTGGCGAGGGGCCGTTCCATCCCGAGCAGGAAAAGCAGGCGCTGGAAGATGCCATTCAGCTGGCTCAGAAGGAGCTGAACGATATGGCAGACCGCGCCGCCCCCACCGAGCAGGCCATCTTTCTGTTCCAGAGCATGATGCTGGAGGATGAGGGCTTCATGAATGAGGTCAACTTCCAGATCCGGGCCGGTGTGGGTGCAGCCGAAGCGATGGACCGTGTGGGCCGCCGCTACGCGGCCCAGCTCTCGGCCATGAAAGACAACGCCTATATGCAGCTGCGGAGCGTGGACATCCTCGACGTGACCCAGCGCATCACCAACATCCTCTGCCACCGGATCCGCAGCTGGCTGGCCCTCGACCACCCGGTCATCCTTGCGTCTGACCTGCTCATGCCCACCGATCTGTTCAGCGTCCCGGCGGGCCGCATCCTCGGCCTCATCACCGCCGAGGGCAGCGGCCAGAGCCATGCGGCCATCATCGCCCGCTCGCTGAACATCCCGGGTATCACCCAGGTGGGCGAAGATTTTCTGAAAGACTGCGACGGCCGCGAGGTCATCCTGAACGCCACCGAGGGTGAGTGCATCCTTGACCCGGATGCCGCCGCCCGGCAGAGAGCCATCACCTGCATCTGCGAGATGCAGCGCCAGAACGAGGAGCTGAACGCCCAGCTTGAGCTGCCCAACCGCACCCGGGACGGCGAAGAATTCGAGCTTCTGGCCAACTGCTTCGGCCCCGAGGACGTGGGGACCGCGATGGAGTCCGGCGCGTCCGGCGTGGGCCTGCTGCGCAGCAGCTACATGATGATGCCCGGCCACGCCATGGACGAGCAGGAGCAGTATCTGTTCTACACCTCCTGCCTCGCCGCCGCCAAGGGAAAGATGGTGACGGTGCGCACCTTCGACTTCGGTGCTGACCGCACCATGGCCGACGCCTATCAGGGCGTCCAGTCCTCCAAGCTGGGCCTGCGGGGCATCCGCAGCAGCCTGCGCAATCTGCCCCAGATGGCAGTTCAGATCTGCGCCCTCATGCGTGCCGCCACAAAAGGCCCCCTGCGGGTCATGTTCCCCATGGTGACAGACATTGAGGACTGGGATTCCGCCATGCAGGTGGTAGACCACTGCCGCCGCAAGCTCACCGAGCGGGGCGTGGAGTTCGAGCCGGATGTCCCCTTCGGCGTCATGCTCAGCGTGCCCGCCGCCTGCCTGACGGCAGAGGACTTCACGGCTCACGGCTGCCGGTTCTTCGTCATCGGAACCAACGATTTGACCCAGTACACCCACGCGGTGAGCCGGGAACTGGCCATTGCCGAGCACTACTACCGTCCCGCCAGCCCGGCCATGAAAAAGCTCATCGCCATGGTGGTGGACGCCGCCAGGAAAGCGGACATCCCCGTCACCATCTGCGGCCTCGCCGTCGGCAATGCCGTCAACGCGACCCAGTATCTCCGCCTCGGCCTGCGCAGCTTCTCCATGAGCCCGCAGAACCTGCTGACCATCAAAAAGGCCCTGCGGGATGCAGATGCAGAATAAATGAAAAACGGCGTCCCACCTCGGCGGGACGCCGTTTCTGATGTCAGAACTTATTCGAGATTCCCCGTCAGGGTCATGACGGCAGAGACGACGGCCAGCGGGGCCGTCTCACAGCGGAGGATGCGGGGGCCGAGGCCGACGGTCTTTGCGCCGGCTTTTGCGGCCATCTCAGCTTCCTCGGCGGCAAAGCCGCCCTCTGCGCCGGTGATGATGGCGATCTTCAACTTTTCGCCATCGGCGGGCGTGGCCTCAGCCAGAAGCTGGCGCAGGGGTGCGCCGCCGCACTCGTAGCAGAAGAGCACGAGGTCATACTGGTCGAGGCTGCGGCAGACGGCCCCGAAGTTGGGCAGCGGAAGGGCCACATCCGGCAGGATGCCCCGGCCGCACTGCTTGGCGGCTTCAAAGGCGATGCGGTTGTAGCGCTCGTTTTTCTGCTCTTCCTTCTTGGGCGCGGCCACGCAGTAGCGGCTGAAAAACGGGATGAAGTGGTCACAGCCCAGCTCGACGCCATGGCGGATGACCTGCTCCAGCTTGTCCTGCTTGGGGTAGCCCACCAGCAGGGTGACGTCCACGGTGGGTTCTGCGGCGCTGGGGTAGCCCGGCTCCACGCTGAACTCCACCGTCTCGTCGCCGAAACCGGTGATGGTGGCAGTATACTCGACGGCGCTGCCGTCGCAGAGGATGACGGTGTCCCCCAGTTTGCCCCGCATCACGCGGGAGAGATGGTGGGCGTCGGCCCCCCGCAGCACGGCGGTACCGTCGGAAATTTCAGTGGTAAAATAACGGTGCGGCATATTTTTTGATCCTTTACATCTTAGGCTCCCCTATTAGGGGAGCTGGCAGTGCGAAGCACTGACTGAGAGGTTGGCCTTATGCCTTCTTGCAGACGATGCACTCCCAGCCGCGCTTCTCCTTCACTTCCAGCACGGCGAGGCCAGCGGCTTCCAACGCAGCGATGACCTCGTCCTTCCGGCTGTCGATGATGCCGCTGGCGATGAAGACGGCGTCGTCGGCCATCAGGCCGGGGACGGCGGGGGCCAGCGACATGATGGCGTTGGCCACGATGTTGGCTGTGATGATGTCGTACTTGCCGCTGGCCTTGTCGGACAGATCGCCCACGAGGACGGTCAGCTTGTCGGCCACGCCGTTGAGGGCGGCGTTCTCGCCGGCGGTGCGGACGGCCACGGGGTCGATGTCCACGCCCTCAGCCAGGGCTGCGCCCAGCTTGAGGGCTGCGATGGCGAGGATGCCGCTGCCGGTGCCGATGTCCAGCACCCGCTCACCGCCCATGACCCGCTCGTCCAGCGCTTCCAGGCAGAGGCTGGTGGTCTCGTGGCCGCCGGTGCCAAAGGCAAGGCCGGGGTCAAGGATCAGCTTGACGCGGTCGGTGTCGTACTCCTGCCAGGAGGGCACGATGGCCAGCCGTTTGCCAATGTCCATGGGGTGGTAGTATTTGCGCCAGCCGTTCTGCCAGTCCTCCTGCTCCACGCCCTCGGTCTCCACGG
>OMCT01001958.1_pt1 | contig 11256 bp, 7 predicted proteins | sample 1674301 | NCBI WGS metagenome assembly OMCT01 (sample SAMEA103958158, study PRJEB25191) | human gut metagenome
TCTGCAATTCTTTTTTTGTATTCTTTCATAGCTAAAGACCTCCTTTCTCTGCTGCAAATATATATATTTTTTTTAAATTACCCAATTTGGCGGCGTTTCGTTACCTAATTTGGCGACGTTTCATTACCCAATTTGGCGATGCAAAATATCACATCTCTGATTTTTCCGCCGAATTAACAGGGTTTAAGCACAAATATTTACGATTAACGACATCAAGATATTATCTTTGCAAATTGAAATTGTCGACAATAACAAAACAATGAAAAGATACAATCTAATCAACAACTCGCTCGGCTGGGTGATTTTCGCAATCGCCACCGTCACCTATATGCTGACGCTTGAGCCGACCGCAAGTTTCTGGGACTGCGGCGAGTTTATCTCGCAAGGCTACAAACTCGAAGTGGGACACCCGCCCGGCAACCCGATTTTCATGCTCACAGCCAACTTCTTCACGCACTTTGCCTCCAGCCCTTCACAGGTGGCACTGTGTGTCAACGCCATGTCGGGACTGCTCAGCGCCGGATGTATCCTGCTGCTGTTCTGGACAGTAACCCACCTTGTGCGCCGTCTAATCACCAAAGACGGTCAAGAGGAATATTCGTGGATGCAGATAGCACTGATTATGGGCAGCGGCGTCTGTGGCGCCCTCGCCTATGCCTGGAGCGACACGTTCTGGTTTTCAGCCGTAGAGGGCGAAGTCTACGCCTTCTCTTCGTTCTGCACCGCCCTGACGTTCTGGCTTATTCTTAAATGGGAAAACCGCAGCGAAGAGCCCCACAGCGACCGCTATCTCGTGGCAATTGCCTACGTGATAGGCGTTTCGGTGGCAGTCCATCTGCTCAACCTGTTGTGTATTCCGGCGATTATTCTGGTCATCTACTACAAGAAATTCAAGGAAACCACCGCCAAAGGATCGCTCATCGCACTGCTCATCTCGTTCGGCATCATCGTGTTTATCCTCTTCGGACTCGTTCCGGGCTTCGTTGAGATTGCACAATACTCCGAACTGCTGTTTGTCAACAAATTAGGCATGCCGTTCAACACCGGTGTGATTGCCTACGCGCTGATATTCGTAGGCTTGCTCGTGTGGACAGTCTACTCCTTCCACAAGCAAAGCAGCGCCAACCAGATGCGCTGGTCGTTCCTGCTCACCACATTCTTCTCGGGCATCCTGTTCATTGGCAGCAGCATGCTCATCCCGATTGTGCTCACAGCGGCACTTGCGTTCTATCTCTTCGGAGTATGCAAAAAAATACCGGTAAGAATACTCTACAACACAGCACTCTACATCGCTGTGATATTTGTGGGCTACTCTTCTTATGCCCTAATTCTTATCCGTTCCAACGCGCAGACACCGATGGACCAGAACTCCCCCGACAACGTGTTTGCCCTCGGCAGCTACCTTAACCGCGAGCAGTATGGCAAGACTCCGCTGCTCTATGGCCCAACCTACGCGTCGCCCGTGGAACGCGACGACACCGGCGCGGCGGTGATGACAAAAGCCAGCAAATACGTGAAGGAGGTAAAGGCATCGCCCGACGAGCCAGACCGCTACAAAGAAATCGACGACAACTACAACACCGAATATTCTTATCCGTCGTCGACAAAGATGCTGTTCCCACGCCTTTACGACAGCAGCGCCAAAGACAAATACCTACGCTGCATGGGCACTATCGACACGCATCCTGTGGAAACAGGCAGCAGCGTTGTCGACGTGCCTACATTCTCTGAGAATATACGCTACTTCTTCCAGTACCAGCTCAATTACATGTATTGGCGCTACTTCCTCTGGAATTTTGCCGGCCGTCAGAACGACCTGCAGGGTCAAGGCGAAATCAACCACGGCAACTGGATCAGCGGCATTCCGTTTATCGACAACGCCCGCCTCGGCGACCAGGATATGCTCCCCGACGACTTGAAAAACAACCCCGGACGCAACGTGTTCTACATGCTTCCGCTGCTGCTCGGACTCATCGGCTTGCTTTGGCAGGCATACTGCGGCAAGCGCGGCATCGAGCAATTCTGGGTGGTGTTCTTCCTGTTCTTCATGACGGGCATAGCCATCGTGCTGTATCTCAACCAGACACCTGAGCAGCCACGCGAACGCGACTACGCATACGCCGGCTCATTCTATGCCTTTGCCATCTGGATAGGCATGGGCGTGACTGGTCTTTACAAACTGCTGTTGTATGCCGTGCGCAAGGTTTCTTGCAAAAAAGAAGGCAAAAACGGCATTGAGGTGACCGACGCTGAAAAGAAAGTCCGTCCGGCTCTTGTCGTTGCGGCAGTGGCATTCGGCATATTCGTTCCGCTCCAGATGGTAAGCCAGACATGGGACGACCACGACCGCAGCGGACGCTATGCCTGCCGCGACTTCGGCATGAACTACCTGTCGAGCGTAGACAAAGACGGCATCATCTTCACATCCGGCGACAACGACACCTTCCCGCTCTGGTATGCACAGGAAGTGGAAGGCTACCGCACCGACGTCAGAGTGGTCAACATGTCGTATCTCGCAACCGACTGGTATATGGCACAGATGCGCCGTCCTGCCTACGAATCGGCTCCTCTGCCAATGCAGGCAAACGCTCAGACATTCGCCTACGACCAGCATTTGTTCGGACTGCTATACACATACGACGTCGACGGCAACCCGTCGTTCAACAATCCAAACCGCCAGGTTTCGGCGCTGACTTCAATAGCCAACTACTACAGCCTGCCGTCGGCCGAAGGTTCGGGCGACACAAGCTTCAACTACCCGAACATGTTTATCCCTATTGACCGCGCCAAGATTGTTGCCAACGGTGTTGTTCCCGCCGACATGAGAAACAATGTGGACAGCAACATTCCCGTCAATCTGCTCAAGGATCAATACATTACGAGCAAAGACGGATACACTCTGTCGTCGGCGAAGGCTATGCAGCTCGACATCATCTCGTCGATGGTGGCTCAGGGATGGAAACGCCCGGCATATTTCGCAATCACGATTCCTGATGAGTACTACTCTTACTTCGAGAATCAAGACGGCGGCTACAAATTCACGACATCGGCAGGTATGGCATACGCTCTTACTCCTATCAACATGTTGGCATACAAGAGCGTAGGATCGGGCTACACCGACAAGGCATACCGCAACATCACCGAGCACTACCGCTGGGGCGGACTCGACAAAGCCACTCCCGGCAACGTGCCTTACTACGACGAGACGGCGGCGCGGATGGTCAACTCCACACGTATTTCGATTGTCGAAGCCGCACAAAACCTCATAAAAGAGGCTGAGATGGCAGCAGACCTGAAGGAACACAACGACTCGTTGAAAGTCGACGTTCCGGCACGCGTGATGACCGACGGATTTATCGCCGACCGCTACAACAAGGCACGCACATTGCTCCACCTGATGGAACAGAAGCTGCCGTGGTTTGCCGTGAATGCAAGTTTCTCAATAATTGAAGACACAGCAAGCGCATACTTCACCATCGCACATGCCACCGGCAACAGCGACGACATGAAGCGCGGATCGCAGCTGATGGAGCAACTGCTCACCAACTACGCCCAGTATATGCGCTACTACAACAGTCTGTCTGCCGACTTGAAGGGATGTCTGACCAACATCGACGACTATCTCTATCAAGACGCCGGCTATCTGAAATTGTTTGAGACATATATGCTCGCCAACCCATCTGCCGCCAAGAAACTGTTTGTGAAGCTCGACAAGCAGGGACTGAACCTGTGGTACGGTTTCGAGCGCGCCGCGCTGAGAGTGCTGCACAGCAGCTCGGCAAGCGCCGCCCAAAACATCGTGTACTCATTCCCAACCTATGCGAGAATGTTCCCGAAAGAGGCACAGGATTTCCTGATGAAACACGACAATTTCTACACAGTGATGACACAGCTGATGGAACAAAGCAACTCATAAAACACTGAATGACAGAAAGAAGCTATAACTACATAAACAATCTGACGGGGTGGGTGACCTTTGCCATAGCGGCGGTCACCTACCTTCTCACACTTGAACCGTCGGCAAGTTTCTGGGACTGCCCTGAATACATAGCGCAAAGCTATGCACTCGAGGTGGGACACGCTCCCGGCAATCCGTTTTTTGCGCTGACAGCACGCTTCTTCAGCAATTTCGCATCGTCGCCCGACAAGGTGGCTGTGTGCATCAACGCTATGTCGGCACTGCTCAGCGCCGCCACGGTCATGCTGCTGTTCTGGACCATAACCCACTTCGCACGGCGGCTGCTGTGCGGTGTGGGCAAACCCGTCAGGACACGACGCCAGATGGCACTCATCGTTGGCAGCGGCATCTGCGGCGCCCTCGCGTTCACATGGAGCGACACATTCTGGTTTTCAGCTGTGGAGGCGGAAGTTTATGCCTACTCTTCTTTCTGCACCGCCCTCACCCTGTGGCTCGTGCTGAAATGGGAAAACCGCATCAACCAGCCCGGCAGCGACCGTTGGCTTGTGGCTATAGCCTATGTTGTAGGTCTGTCGATAGGCGTGCACCTGCTCAACCTGCTCTGCGTTCCGGCAATAGCGCTTGTGGTGTACTACCGCAAGGTTGACCGCACACACTGGTGGACCACTCTGCCCGTGCTCGTGCTGTCGCTCGCCATCGTCATGTTTATCCTCTACGGCCTTGTTCCCGGCTCGCTCCATCTGGCTCAATATGCCGAACTTCTGTTTGTCAACCGTCTTGGAATGAGTTTCAACAGCGGATGGCTCATTTACATAGCCACATTCGCCGCCATTGCCGTCTGGGCAATCATCGAGCTTCATCAGCAGCGCAACGCGCTGAGAATGAAGGTTTCATTCCTGCTGCTTGTGGCTGTGTCGGGCGTGCTTATGATTGCCGGAGAAAATCTCTACGTGCCAGCCACAATGCTTGTGGTCGCCGTGGTTTATTTCTTCTTCTATTGCCCCACCCTCCCGGTGCGCGTGATGAACAACATCGCGCTCTACATTGTCGCCATCATGATAGGATTCTCCTGCTACGCCATCGTACCCATTCGCTCCAACGCCGACACGCCGATGAACGTGAACCGTCCGAACAACCCGTTCGACCTTGAATCCTACATCTCCCGCGACCAGTTTGGCTCTGCGCCACTGTTCTACGGCCCGGTCTACACTGCGTCTTCCGACCTTATGCAGCGCGACAAGAACGGCAGGGCAATAACAAAAATCAAGAAACACCGCTATAAGCAGAAGGTAAAATCCAACCCCTCTGAGCCAGACAGTTATATCGAGATTTCTCCGGTAAGGGAAACAAAGTACGCACCGGAAATCTATATGTTCCTTCCGCGCATCTACGCCCCGTCGTGCGCCGATGAATACAGCAGCTGGGTGGGCGGCATCACGCCTACCGAAATCGATGCCCACGTGCAGCACGGCGACTCGGTGAAGACCGTCAAAGTGCAGATGCCGTCGTATTGGGACAACATCAAATACTTTGCCATCTATCAGTTCAGCCAAATGTACTGGCGCTATATGATGTTCAACTTCGTCGGACGCCAGAACGACATCAACGGCAACGGCGAGGTGACCCAGGGCAACTGGCTGTCGGGAGTGCCCGTTGTCGACAATCTGCGGCTCGGCGACCAGCGGTTGCTGCCGGCAGAATTCGGCACCGACAACGAGGGTCACAACCTCTACTACGGCATCCCTCTGCTGCTCGGACTGATAGGCTTGGCTTGGCAGGCGCGCAGCGGACACGAAGGCAAACGCCAGGCTTGGGTGATTTTCATGTTGTGGTTCATGACGGGAATAGCCATCGTGCTTTATCTCAACCAGACCCCTGGACAATGCCGCGAACGCGACTACTCGTTTGTCGGCTCGTTCTATGCCTACGCCATCTGGATAGGACTCGGCGTGATAGGCTTGGCGCGGATGCTGTTTAAAATCTACCGCCGTCTTTTCGACAACGCACACCGCCGTTTTGAGCGTATAGCCACATATATAGGCCTCGCCGCAGGCATAATCGTGCCGCTGCAGATGGTGAGCCAGACATGGGACGACCACGACCGCAGCGGGCGTCTCCTTTGCCGCGACTACGGCCACGACCTGCTCGTCAGCTGCGACCGCGACGCCATCCTGTTCAACAGTGGCGACAACCTGTCGTTTCCGTTGTGGTACACCCAGGATGTTGAAAATTTCCGCACCGACGTGCGCACTCTCAACACCGACTACCTCAACTCGCATTGGTATATCGCTCAATCGTGCTATCCCTACTTCGACAGCAAGCGCATACCGCTGACCGGCAATGTGGATTTCTATGCCTACAACTACCACCGCGGCAACACCCTGCTCGCCGACACAACCGCCGTCGACGCCATTGACCAGCTAAAGGCATTCTACGACAAAAATTCTACGACATACGGCAAAATCAGCCCGTTGCTCACCATCGATGTCGACACAACGGCACTGTTGCGCCAAGGCAAATTCCACCACGACTGCGCACCGCTTGCCTCCAGAAAGATAATTATGGACCTGCGTGTCAATCCGTTCAAACCCACTCCAAACACGGCGGTCAACGCAACACGCATGGTGATGGTCGACATGGCTGCCACAAACGCCGCAAACGGATGGCAACGCAACATAGCGTTTGTGAAATGCATGAGCGCAAACAACTATGCGTTCATCTCACCGTATCTGGCGCAGACCGGTCTTACAATCGAGCTTACACCATTCCGACAGGACAGCTACACAAGTATCGGAACGGGCTACAGCGACCGTGCATACGACAATATGATGCACCACTTCCTGTGGGGCGGACTTGACAAAGCCTCTCCCGACAACAAGCCTTATCTCGACGAGGTGAACCGCGACATGCTCGCTTATATGCGTCTGGCAATGCTCGACCTCACCGACCGACTGATAAAGGAGGGCGACGTGGCTAAAGAAGCCGCCGCCAATCCATCGGCATTCCCTCTGCTGCCGCAACGCGTGCGCTCGGAGGCTTTTGCCGCCGACCGCTATGCCAAGGCTCGCGACATCCTGATGCTGAAAGAGTCGAAACTGCCTGAATTTGTGGCTCTGAGCAACTATGAGTTCTACCGCCGCACCGCCGATGCCTATTACCATCTGTGGCGCGCTACGGGCAACGCTGCCGACCGCCGGAAAGCCGACGCCACCATCTCTGCGGCTATCGACCGCTTCTCGCAACACATGGTTTATTTCCAGACGCTCACCTTCTAGCAACCAATGTCGCCGGGCAACCGCCTGATATACAACGACGGCGGCTTCCTCAGCCTCCTCGCGTCGTATGCCAACGGCAATCCCGACGCCGCACGCCGCAAGATTGCCGACGTGGAGCGCTGCGGTGTGGACATCTGGGCGGCTTTGGAGCGCAACCTCAACATTGTGCGCGGAAAAGAGCCCCCATCGGTTGGTAAATCACGCGTTTGGGATTACACATACGAGGCGGCGCGCACTCTCAGCGCCTACAATCCTCAGAAATACGCCTCTGTGCTGAAGAAAAACGAGTCGTTTGCCATCGCTGTTGAAAAAGCCAACGACTTCCACAACCGCAATCAGAGGCTCGCCCGTGAACAATTGCTCCGTGCCGAGCATTAATAAAATAAAAACCTATGCTGATAGAGCAACCACCCATACCCTACCGCATGCTGTTTCCCGAAACGGTGTGGCGCATACCGATGAAGCACAAGGCTGTGTTTCTTACGTTTGACGACGGCCCTATACCCGAAGTGACTCCTTGGGTACTCGATTTGCTTGACCATTACGGCATAAAGGCCACATTCTTCTGCGTGGGCGACAACGTGAGAAAACATCCGGAGACATTCCGAATGGTGGTGGAACGCGGTCACAGCGTGGGCAACCACACTATGCACCATCTGCAGGGAGCAAAGGTGACAACGGCGCGCTATGTGGCCGACATAATGGAAGCGCATGCCCTCATCGACAGCCCTTTGTTTCGACCGCCGCACGGGCTGATACGCTGGAAACAGGCGGCTGCCATCAAAGACAACATGAGAATCATCATGTACGACCTCGTCACGCGCGACTACTCTAAAAAACTTACGGGCGAACAGGTGCTCGACAACGTGCGACGCTACGTGCGCAACGGGTCTATCATCGTGTTTCACGACTCTCTGAAATCCGAGAGCAACCTACGCTATGCCCTGCCACGCGCCATCGAATGGCTTAAAGAAAATGGATACCAGTTTCTGCCCATCCCAATGTAAGGAAGCCATAAGGCGGAAAGCCCTCGAGGCCGGTTTCTCTGCCTGTGGCTTTGCCGAGGCTATGCCTGTCGACTCAGAAGCCGCCACGCGCTACGCCAACTGGATTGCCGCCGAAAAAAACGGCTCGATGGCATATATGGAAAACTATCCCGACCTGCGACTCGACCCGCGCACGCTGCTCGATGGAGCGCGCACCGTGATAAGCATGGCGATAAACTACTATCCCAAGCGTCTGCAACAGTCAAACGTGCCCCAATTCGCATATTACGCCTACGGCAGCGACTATCACGACGTTGTGCGCCATCGGCTGCAGACGGTGGCTGATTTCATACGCACGGAATTAGGCGGTGAATGCCGGTGCTGCGTCGACACCGCTCCCCTGCGCGAGCGATATTGGGCACAGCGCGCCGGAATAGGCTTCATCGGCCGCAACAACCATCTCATCATTCCCAGCCACGGATCGTTTTTCTTTCTCGGCGAAATACTGACCACTCTGCCTGTTGCCCCCGACCACAGGCTCAACATCGAATGCGGCGACTGCCACCGTTGCGTCGACGCCTGCCCTATGGGCGCGCTGAGCCGCGATGGAGGCTGTCTGGACGCCCGTATATGCATTTCGTGCATGACAATCGAACATCGCGGCACATTGCCCGACATCGTGGCTCAGCGGCTCGGAAACCGCGTCTACGGATGTGATGAATGCCAGAAGGCGTGTCCGCACAACCGCTTCTCGTCACCTACAGAGATTGAGGAATTCAGCCCTTCTGATGAGTTTCTCGCCCTCAACGACGAAACAATGGCAGGAATGACGGAAGACGACTTCCGCCGCCTGTTTCGCCGCTCTGCCGTAAAACGCGCCAAATACGCCGGGCTGATGCGCAATTTCGAAGCAATGCGCAAATATAAAAAGTAAGGAATCAGTCAGTGCATGACTTGCTGCTGTAGACAGTCTCACCCTGATAGGGTTCTATGTGGATGTTAACAATCGACTGCTCGCCATATTTTGCCTTCAGCGCAGCCTCGACACGTTTGGAGATGTCGTGTGCCTCAACGATTGTGAGCCGCGGATCAACCTTTATATGGAAATCCATAATGTAGACGTTGCCGTTCTTGCGTGTGCGCAGATGATGGTAGGCGCAGACACCGTCGACTCTGCCTATAACCCCGCCCATCTCGGCCGTCACATCGTCGGGCAAAGCAACCTCGAGAAGCTCGCGGATAGACGGCATGGCAAGACGGTATGCCACCAAAGCTATAAACACGCTGACTGTGGCTGCGGCAATAGGATCGAGCACACGCCAGCGCTCGCCAAGAAACATCGCACAACCGATGCCTACAAGCACGGCGATGCTCGAAAAAGCGTCGCTGCGATGATGCCAGGCATTGGCGACAAGCGCCATAGAGTTCATCTGCTCGCCAGCCACACGGGTGTAGTGAAACAGCCACTCTTTCGCAACCACCGAGACAAATGCCATTACAAGCGCAACCATCTCCGGACGAGGCAGCACCTTGCCGTTGAGCGCGTCGACAATCTGGCTGAACGATGTCCAGAACAATCCTACCGCAACGGCAAAAAGTGCGAAACTTATAAGCATCGTAGCAAAGGTTTCAAACTTGCCGTGTCCATAACGGAAGCGGGTGTTCTCGCCTTTTGCCGAGACTCCTATAAACACAATTACTATGATGTCGGTAACGAAATCCGATATTGAATGCACGCCGTCGGCAATCATTGCTCCCGAACGTCCTACGATGCCCGCGATTATCTTTGCCACCGACAGCACCACATTTACCCAAAATCCTACCCATGTAACCTTTTTGGCACGCGCGGCGCGCGCCATGGCATCCGTTTGGTTCATAATCTGTTTTTTTGACATTTACTTGAACCGCAAATTTACTGCTTTTCCTTTAATGGCTGTCTACTTTTCCATAAAAAAACCGCATACTCGTCACCGAGTATGCGGACCAAATGTTTTTTATGAGAAAATACAGACCGTGATGCCTTTTTATTATTCAGCGGTTGGCTGAGCGGGAGTTTCCGGTGTCTGTGCCGTGGAGTCTGGCTCCTCCGGCTGTGCCACCTGGGTGGTGTCCGGTTCATTCACTGGCTGCTGTGATACTGACTGGTCGTTAATTGCGGCGAATGCCATTGATCCCGATACCATTACTGCTGCGATTGCAAATACCAATGTTTTCATAACTGTAAATTTTTATCTGTTAAACTTCTGTTGCCTTGTTGTCTTATAATACATCAATCGCTGTGCCAATATTCGCAGTTTCTACATAAAGATTTGTTTTTCAAGTATTTGTATTATCAACATATTTATCAACAACCTGTTGATATGTGGAAAAAGTGTGGAATTTATGCACACAAAGTGTTTCTCAATTACTCAAAACAGGCTTGAGAATGTCGGCAAGGCGCGCCGCCGTGACACGCGTCTCTGCGGCTGTTTCTATTTCTGTGGTATCAAACTTGATGGAGGCACGAGAATAGAATGGATCGCGCTGACGAAGATTGTCGGCGATAAACTGCATCAACTCATCATCGCTCTTGTCGGCTATAACCGGACGCTTAGCCTTCGACCGCGGACGCGACAAGCGCTGAAACAGTCTCTCCACAGGCACCTGCAGATAAACCGCCACCCCATGGCTGTTCATCAAATCCATATTGTCGCCGAAACATGGCGTGCCGCCGCCACAGGCTATCACGATGTCTTGAAACTCGCACACCTCGAGAAGCATCCTCCGCTCAAGCTCACGGAAACCCGCCTCCCCGTGCTCCACAAAAATCTGCTTCACAGTCTTGTGATAACGGTTTTCAATATATGCGTCAAGATCGGTAAACTCGCATTCAAGCATTTCCGACAACACCCGTCCGAGAGTCGACTTGCCGGAACCCATATATCCTATTAGAAAAATCGGTTTCATAATGATGCGAAGTTATCACTATTTTCAAGAATGCACAAAAAAAGAGTCCCTAAAAAAGGAACTCTTTCATAGATTTTGAGCGGAAGACGAGGCTCAAACTCGCGACCCTCAGCTTGGAAGGCTGATGCTC
>OMCT01001959.1_pt1 | contig 11242 bp, 6 predicted proteins | sample 1674301 | NCBI WGS metagenome assembly OMCT01 (sample SAMEA103958158, study PRJEB25191) | human gut metagenome
CAACGACCTCACCCTTATCAGGGGTGCGCTCTAACCACCTGAGCTACAGGCCCATATCCCCAAGACACTTATATATAATACCATAAATATTTATCTTTGCAAGTACTTTTTTACTTTTTTTCTAAAAATTTTCTCTTTTCCTGATAATACACACGCATAATTGTGGAAACCAATAGGATGCCTAAAGCCAAAACACCCGCAATACTCAATGTTTGAAGCCCCACATTTAGTGTATTCTGAGCATCTCCACGAATGGCCGCAAGCATCGTACGATACATACCGCCTCCAGGAACCAATGGAATCAATGCACAAACTAAAAATGTTGTGACTGGCGTCTTACATTGTCGCGCTAATATTTCTGAGGCTAAGGCTAAACCTAAAGCCCCATAAAAATTGGATAATATTTCAGAACAATCTAAATACAATCCCACCGTGTAGCAGACACCTCCAATGGCACCTACAACTCCGGCAAGCCATAAATTTCTTCCTTTAATATTAAATAGGAAACCAAACCCTAAACTAGCAAGGAATGAAGAGATTCCTGCTTTTAAAATCACATATATCATAATTCATTCCCCTATATCCAAAAATACATCACAAAACCAGCTCCTACCGCAATGGCAATAGCACACAAAAAAGCATCTACCGCTCTTGCGACGCCAGAAACATAATCTCCTGCAATCGTATCACGAATCGCATTGGTAATCGCAAGCCCAGGCACTAGAAGCATAAAGCTAGAAATAACCATAATATCCACATTCGTCTGCGGTAACACTTTATGGATCAATTGTACACTCAGTGCTGCTAATCCTGCCGATATCGCATTATTCAAGAAAGAATTTAGTTTGTGTTTTGACAAGAAACAGCTGATACAACGAATCAAAATTCCAATAAAAAAGGACATCACAATTTCTAATAAAGTCCCATTAAAGAACATTCCAAATCCAGCAGCGCCAACCGCACCAAAAAGCATTGTCTCTTTAAATGTATAGCGAGACATCCCCTTAATTCGATCCAATTCATTAGCTAACTCATCCACTGATATTGGATTTGAACAAATTCTTCTAGAAAGCGTATTAATTTGATCAATACGATTCAAATCTACCTCTCCCGTGTGTACCCTGCAAATACGCGTCATCGTCTGATTGTCATACGTCAAAGAAAACATGATACCCGTTAAAGTCACATAGCTATCCGCATATTCAATGCCTTCAAAACAACGACACATTCTGACCATTGTTTCTTCGACACGATTGACTTCCGCACCACTCTCCACTAACATCTTTCCGGCTTCAATAATTGTATTTAATAACTTCTCAATATTCATAATCAAATTATAACAAAAAATAAGCAGAAAAACTGCTTATTAATCTGGAATCTCCACTGTAATTTTGTCAAGTTCTTGAGACACATTTAAAGCGTGGTCATTAATACGCTCAAAATCTGTAAAAATACGTGACAACATCATGCTGACTTCACTTGAACATTTCTTTTGTTTTAAAGCTTGAATCTGTGCTTCACGCCAACTAGATACAAGTGAATCAATCACATCATCTTTACGTTCTGCCTCTTCTACATCATCCAAATCATTCTTCATATCCACACATAACTTCTTCATGTGCTCTACAATTTCAATTTCCGAAATTGTCATATCTCCTTGAAGACGTTTTGTCGCCTGATGATTCATATTCACGGCATAGTCACTAATACGCTCAATATCCACTAACATCAAATAGTAGCTAGACAATGCTTGAGAAATATTCACATTCAAGTTTGGCGTAGCCAAAGCCGTACTAATATATTCACTAATGACTTTATCTAAGTAATTGACTGTATCCTCTCTTTTGTAGATCTGTTCATCTGTCTTATCACTAAACTGCAATAATTGATCAAAAGCCTGATTTACATTCTCATACGCAAGACTCAACATGTGCATTGTTTCATCATTAATTTGTTTAACCGAAATAGCCGCACCACCAATCATCTTCTTAGACTTAGGTAGAGGCTGCAAATACAATAAACGCTCATCTTCAATCTCTTTATTTTCAATCGGTAAGATGTGTTGTGCAAACTCAGCCAAATACTTTCCAAATGGAAGCAACAAGATTGTTGTACAAACATTAAATATAGTATGCATATTCGCAATCTGTGCAGTCGCATTGTATGGCGTTAAATGAATAACCCAAGACACCAATGGCGTAAACATACATACAATTGTAAAGATCGTTGTACCAATGATATTAAAGCTTAAGTGAATGGCAGTAGCCTGCTTAGCCTCACGACTTGTTCCAATTGAGGCAAGAACAGCCGTAATACAAGTACCAATATTCTGTCCAAACAATACATATACAGCTCCATCCAAGCCAATAACACCACTGGCTGCTAGGGCTTGTAAAATACCTACGGAAGCTGAACTCGATTGAATCAAAGCCGTAAATCCTGCACCCACCAAAATACCTACTAATGGATTTGAGAAATGTGTTACTAATTCAACAAATTCTTTTGATTCTCTTAATGGCATCATAGCTGTACTCATCATATTCATACCAATAAAAAGAATACCCAAACCTGCAATGATTTGTCCAATATCCGTTGCCTTGGCACTCTTGGTGAACATAATCAATGCCACACCCATAAAGGCAACTAATGGAGCAATGGCACTTACATCCAACGCAATCAATTGACCTGTAATCGTTGTACCAACGTTAGCACCCATAATAATCCATACAGCTTGTTGTAAAGTCATCATCTGTGCGTTGACAAATCCAACAACCATAACTGTTGTTGCACTCGAACTTTGAATAACCGCCGTAACAAGCGCACCTACAATGACGCCTAAAAATCGATTTGAAGTTAATTTCTCTAAAATTTGTTTTAAACGATCTCCAGCCGCAGCTTCAAGACCATTTCCCATCATCTGCATTCCATATAGGAATAAAGCTAATCCACCCAATAAAGACAATATATTTGTTGTTGTCATATTTTCCACCTTTTCATATTTTCGTACTTAATATAATTTTAAACGCAAATTCATACTATCTTTACAATGTTAAATCTATGTTAAATTTATTTAACATTTCAAAATAGGTAGTATAATATACCCAAAAAAGGAGATTTTTTATGCCAACAATCATTGAAAACAGAAGAAATTTACATCAAATTCCAGAAATTGAACTTACCACACAAAAGACAGCACAATATATTGAAAACATATTAGACTTATATGACTGCACCATTGATCATCCCATCCAAAATAGTGTAACCGCCTATTTTGATAACCAAAAAGAAAAGACAATCGTATTCCGTTCCGATATGGATGCACTTCCTATGGAAGAAAATACAGACCTAGAATTCAAAAGCACCAATGGATGTATGCACGCCTGTGGGCACGATGGCCATATGGCTATGGTTCTAGAATTAGCGAAATATGCCAAGGAAAGCGACTATAACGTATTATTGTTATTTCAGCCAGGCGAAGAAAAACCTGGTGGCGCCAAACCTATCATTGAATCTAAATTTTTCGATAAATTTAATATTGCCGCCATCTACGGAACACACATCTATCCAGAACTTGAAAAAGGCAAAGTTTATACACGTCCAAATGAAATGATGGCAGGCGGATGCGAATTCGAATTACTAGTAAAAGGAAAGGCCAGTCATGCAGCCCAACCTCAAAATGGAATCAATGCACTAACGGCTTGTGTAGAAATTCTACAAAAGTCTTTAGAGCAAGAGGAAAAAGCTTTTGACAACAATACATTCCACCTATTACACTTTGGCACTTTCCATTCTGGCCAAGCCTTCAATATCATTGCCGACCAAGCTCACGTAAGAGGATCCATTCGCTATTATGATCCAAGGGTATTTGACCAAATTGTTGCTATCATTGAACAAAACATGAATAACGCAATAAAAAAATACAAAGTACAAGTCAATTTCAAAGTGAATCACCACTATCCACCCGTATTCAATAACGAAGAATTATTCTATGCACTATACAAAAACAATCTAGTCAACAAACTAGATAGCCCTGTACTTATTAGTGAAGACTTTGGTTACTATAGAAACGTAGCCCCATCCATCTTCTTCTTTTTAGGCACTGGAGATACTATCCCATTACATTCAAATAAGTTCACCTTTGATGAAGACATCCTATACAAAGGTGTAGAACTATACAGGAAACTATTAACGACAAAGATCCCATTCTAGTAAGCACTAGGATGGGTTTTTAGGTATAATGAACTGGAAGGAGGGATATTATGTTAATAACTGAATTAAATAAATATGGTGAAAAAAATAATATTGAAGTAAAGAAAGAAGTTCCTGCTGAACATAAGAAATATTTAAAACATGTCGTAGCTTTCGCGAATGGTTTTGGTGGAAAAATTATTTTTGGCATTGAAGAAAAGCAAGATTCATTTGAAGTGTGTGGACTATCAGGTGATATTTTTAAAATCAAAGATTCCATCACAAATTCAATATTTTCAAGCATTGAGCCACACATTATCCCTAGCATCGATTTAGATACAATCGAAGACAAAACCATTTTAATTGTAAATGTGCCATCTGGATGGGATCGCCCATATCATTTAAAAGCAGAGGGTGAATTTGATGGTGTTTATGTACGCGTTAGTGGAACAACAAGAAAAGCCGATCGTAATATGATCAAAGAATTGATGTTTGAAGGTAGCAACCGCTATTTTGATAAGATAATTTGTCCCGAATTAGAAATCAATGAAAATAGTATCCAAAACTTATGTGATACCCTTTATCATAAAGCATTAGAAAACTCTAAATCACAATTGGAAAAAGATGCGGTTACACCCATTACGAAACAAGATTTATTGTCGTGGGGAATACTTACACAATCAAACAATCATATTGTACCTACTAATGCCTATGCCTTATTAACAGGACATCCCGCATTGCCAAACCGTATTCAATGTGCTCTTTTTAAAGGAACAGATACAACAGAAGTCATTGATATGAAAGAATACTCAGGACCTATTTATGAACAAATTGACTTTGCGTATAAATTTGTATTACGAAACATACGTTTAAATGCATCATTTGAATCTCTAGAAAGAAAAGAAACATATGAAATTCCCGTATATGCCATACGAGAACTCATTGTGAATTCCATTGCGCACAGATCCTATATAGATAGAAACAGCATTAAAGTTGCGATATTCGATGACCGTTTAGTAGTAACTTCTCCAGGAAAACTAGTTATGGGCCAAACAATCGAGAAAATGAAACAAGGAAATTCAAATATTAGGAATGAAGCAACAGCGTATGCATTGCGCTATCTAAAATACATTGAAAACTGGGGTCGCGGTATTCCTAGAATCATTAAGTCAATCGAAGAATGTGGTTTAAAACCACCTGTATTTATTGGTGGAGAAACCGAATTAAAAGTCATCATATATAGAAATAATGTATTTTATGAACCCAACAAAAAAATCGGGTTCAAAATAAATGAACCCGATGGACCCAATGAACCCGATATCATACAACTCATTAAAATGAACCCAAAAATCACTCAAATAGAGCTTGCAAATCAATTAAACTTATCACGCTCAACTATTAAACGCATGCTAAATAGGTTGCAGCAACAAGAAATTGTAATTCGCAAAGGCTCGAATCGAAATGGGTATTGGACAGTAAAGGAGTAGCACGAGGCTACTCCTTTTGTGTTATTAACTTTTGTTAAGCTTGTTGTGCTTCTTCGTCTTCATCGTCATTATCAACGTTTTTCCATTTACGTCCTACGAAGAATACTACGATTTGTACTAATCCAATAACAACCATCCAAATTGTCCATTGATCTGTCCAAGTCCAAGGAAGACTTAAGTCTTCAGTTACTAGGAAGAATACAACAGATACGATTGCGATTAGAACGGCAAGTACGCGAGTGAATAATCCACGTTTCTTTTCTTGTTCGTTCTCTTCATCATCATTATTTGTTTGTTGCTTTGTTTCATCATCTTCTTCGTCATCATCTTCATCTTTATGACGTTTACTAATCAACAATAATAATCCGAATAATACTGTTAAGATTGCACAAATCAAGTTGATTAATGCCCAATAGTACTGAGGTGATGCCTTAGGTGTATACTCTTCTTCAACCTTTTCTTCTTTCTTAGGTTCAGCCTTATGAGTTGTCTCTTTTTCAACTGTTTCAGCAGGAGTCGTTACCTGAGGAGCACTTAGAGTACGAGGAGTTGTACTAGTTGTACTACTTGGTGTACTAGGCGTACTAGGTGTTGCTGGAGTTACAGGAGCCGAAGCCGCTGTAATTGTTAATGTACCAACAACCTTAGTAATGTTGTAGTTAGAAGCTAATGTCTTTTCATTCAATTTGTATTCAAATGCGTTAGCACTATTTCCAACCTCTGTTTGAGTTCCAGTTACCTCGTAAGAAGCACCTTCACCTTCTACGAATCCATCACCACTGACTGCGATATCTGTATTCGTTAATGCACTACCATCATATACCTTACTTACTGTAGCACTTGTCAATGTTACAGAACGCTTAGTAATCTTATAAGTCTTTTCAAATGATCCAGTATAGTTACCTAATCCAGCAACCTTGATTGTTACTGTACCAGCATTTACTAAATCTGAACTGTAAGTTACTGAGTAATCTGTTCCAGCCACTAATTCTTTACCAGTCTTAGTATCTGTTACTGTTAATACCTCTTTATGTTCCTTACCATCATACTTAGAATCACTTGGTTCAGAAGCAAGTTTATAGTTTGACTTCTTAGCAGACTTCCATACTAATTCATAAGTATTCTTAGAAGTACCAACCTCAGTCTGACTACCAGTAGTAGTAAATTCTACTGTTTCACCAGAAACAATACCCTCTACCTTACCACCAGCAGTTAATGCAGTAGCAGAATAAGTCTTAGTTGCACTATCTGTAGTTACTGTATATTCCTTAGGAGTTACTTTATAAGAACGTTTAACTGTTCCACTGTAGTTTCCTTTACCAGTAATAGTTACTGTGATCGTTCCTACATCTTTGAAATTCTCAGTTGAGTATTCTACTGTGTAGTCTGTATCAGCTTCTAATTTCTTATTAGCATTATCTGTTACTGTAGGGATCCACTTGTGTTCATTACCATCATATACTTCATCCTTAGGACTATTTACCTCAGCACCTTTATAGTCTGGTTTTGGTTTTTCTGGATCTGTACCTGGATCGATTGATTGAGATGTTACTGTTAATGTACCAAACTTTTCACCATCTAATTTGTAGTTAGTAGCTTTAGCAGTTTTCCAAGTTAATTCATATTTGTCATTTAGAGTATTACCAACATCCGTTAAGCTCTTAGTTGTTTTAATTTCAACTACTTCACCTTCAATAATTCCATTGATTTTAGCACCAGCAGTAAGAGGAGTACCATCATAAGTTTTATTTCCATCTAATGTTTCAACTGAGTACTTCTTGCTGTTAATGACTAAGCTTCCGTTTTCTGTATTCACTGTAAACTGATCTGTTACATCATTTCCGTCTGCGTCTTTCACAACGGCTGTACCAGTGACTGTATTCGGATAGTTGCCTTCCTTCACATCTGTTCCTGTTGCACCGCTTGCTGTCAAGCCTTCAACTTTATATTTGTTTCCGTCTACTGTAAATTCAGTTGCTGCGAATCCTTCTACTTTGTGTTCTTTTCCATTATAAGTAGCTGTTCCACTCTTAGCTTGTACTGTGATGACTCTCTTTTCAATCCAAACTGCATATAGAACGTTTTCACCTTTCGCATCAATATTGATTGTCTGTCCATCTGCATAAGTTGCATTTCCTGTTTTAGAATCAGCCCAACCTGCAAAGTAATATTCTTTACCATCTGCTACTGGAGCAATAAAGCCTAATACATTAGAATCATGAGCTTCAATTTGGACTGCCTCATTATTCATGACATCCACAGTCGTAGTTGTACCAATTCCATTACCAGGATCATAAGTTAACGTTGTTGAAGTTTCTGCTTTACCCCAGGTTGCCGTTAAGATAATCTGATTATTATTCGCAATATCCTTGTTTACTTCAAATGACTGTCCAGGCATATAAACATTTCCATTTAATTCCCAACCTAAGAATTTCTTACCTGAAGTAGTAGTCGCATTACCAGCTACAGTAACTCTTGCACCACCTGCATAAATTCTATCATCCGTAGGAACAGTTGCACCCGTTTCAGTACCACGATTATAAGCAACGCTTAATTCACCTTTGTACAACCATTTACCAACGATCCTTGTATCTCTCGTAATTGTACTACCTGTATGGAATACTTCCGAAGTAATATTTCCATTACCATCCGCATAATACCAACCCGCAAATGAATAGTCATTGATTGTTGGAATACTAGGTAATTCTGTACTAGCTACTGTACCAGCTTCTACCTTCTTTGTAACCTCATCTACTGTACCTTCAGGTTTATTCAAGTTATAAGTTAATTTGATCTTCTGAGCTGTCCATTTCGCGTATATCTGAAGATTTGCATTTGGCATTGTTTCTTTACTAAAATCAAACTTAGTTGTACAAGCTTCATCCTTATACCAACCACCAAATACATAGTATTCAGGTAAATCACTAGGTTTTGCAGGAGTATAATTCGCATAAGATTCCAATGAAGCTGTATACTTAATATTCTTTTCTGTCTTAGTAACACTATTATAGTTATAGTAAGACAAGCTATAAGTCTTTAGTTTAGAAGCAATATTAATGATTCCACTCCTGTCGTAATCACACTTATCTCCATCTTCAACACTTAATCCATTTCCGTCCCAATAACCAGATGATTCACCATTAACATTTCCTTTAACCAACTTATACAAATCATATCCAATAAATTTTTCTTTGACTGTTAAAGTTCCACCACTAGTATTAACTGTTTGTACTAGTTTATATGAACCGTCGGCTTGTTCATTATAGTATCTAATAGTATTACCATAATTCTTTATATGTCCATAGAAATTACATGTCGTAACAACACCATTTGATGGTTTAGGATTACCATAATTGTTTGCATATCCAGCTTGTTCAAAATCAAATGATGTCAACAAAATTGCCTGAGATGAATCGCCAGTATCTCTAAACCAAGTATATACCGAAGTATCCCATGCGCCTTCAGGAAGGTTAGCACCATATAAACCTGTTACTTGTTTTATTAATTTATCTTTTTCATAATGCCCAAAAATAGAACCGCCAGTCCATTTAGTACTATAAAAATTTACCGTACATAATACACGATCATAGTAAACATTAATGATTGTAGTTCCATCACCGGCAATTTCAACATTTTTACTAGAATTGTTTTCGTTGTATTTAAATCCTTTATATGTTTGTGAATCTTTGGCAGAAACCCTTGTACCTGTAGTTGCCTGATTAGTTACAGATTTTACATATTCATAAGTTTTCTGTGCATCTGTTGCATTCTTATCATCTGTTACTTTTTGTTGCCAGTAGTTAATTGTATAGTTAACTTTTGCTGCTTCCCAATGAGCTGTTAAAGTCATTGAAGAAGTGACTGTTGCACCAGTTTCAATCTTAATTGGACCATTGTACCAGCCAACAAATTCATAACCAGGTTTTGTAGGTGTTGTAGATTCATTCAAAGTAAGTTTGCCATCATCTAATACGAATTGAGAATCAATTGCACTTCCACCATAAGAATCAAAAGTTACCCAATGCCCTTCTTTAATAATTGCGTATACATTTACAGAAGTTTGATCTGCAGGAACCGAAATCCTATCTGCGATATTTTCAATACTTTTTCTTTCTCTTGCCCAACCAACTAATTTATGAGTTGAGTCAACATCATAAGATACGTGTGAATAATTGTGTGGATCGTGATTCCCAACTTTTTCTGTACGCATAATTTGTGTACCTTCTGGATTATAGAAGTAAACATATAATGCATCTTCATATTTTGCTGTAATTGTACGAATTTCAGTCTTAGTAATTTTCTGTACACCAAAGCCATCAAACTTAGTTCCATTTTCTTGCCATTCCACAAATGCTTTTCCAGCAACATCTGGAGCTGTTGGAGTAATCAATTCATCACCCGTTTTAACAATCTGTGTACTTACTGTTGTACCATTCGCAACAAAGTTAAATGTTGTTAATGGAACATCATTTTCACCCGCAATAACATAAATAGAGAAGTGATTTGCATCAAAACTTTGAGTATTTGTAGCCACCTCAGTGACTGCACTCGCATCATCTGTTACGTGGTAAATATTAATTTCATCACCACTTACTGCTGCATTTTCAAAACTAATATTTACTGAACCATTTGGTTGAATTTCAACACCATCTTTATTTTGGATTGTAATATCCAAAGCTACTGCTGAATCCATTTCTTTGTTCTTTTCAGAAACTGTATCTTCAACCGCATTTAAGATAGCCTTTCTTGTGATACGTTTTACAACAAGCTTAGAATCTCTTGGTAAAACACCCTCAGCTGCTGTCGCATGAACGACTACATTACCAGCTGTTTCACTTTGATCAAATGCCGGATACTCAGGTAATTCCTCCTTGGTTTCCGGGTCTGCCTCAGCATCATCTTCATTTGCTTCTTCAGTTTTAGTTTGTTCATTATTTTCACTTGTTTGTTTGTCTTCTTTAATATTTACACTTACATAGACAAATTTAACACTAACTAAATCTGAAGTAACACTTAGATTAGCCTGATCAGCAGGAACTGTCTGAGAATTATTAATGATTACATCCTTTAATGTATAACCATCAAAATTCAACATAACACTACTATCTGTCTTTAAGCTGTAGTCTAAATTAAAATCACGAGAAGCAGTTTCATGAAGAACTGTTCCATCTTCTGCTACATAACTTAATTCAACAGATTTTGTTTCTGGTGCCGACTGCTCATTTGTTTCTTCAGCCGCTGGAGCTTACTCTTCTTGTTGTTGAGGAGTTTCTTCTTCAGTTGTTGGCACTTGCTCTTGCTCTTGTGGTGCAGTCGTTGTTGTTTCCTCTTGTTGTTGAGGTTCAACCGGTTCTTCCACCGCATTTACATAGTAAGAGTCTGCTAAGCCAAACTGAACAGCCATCGCAAATGATAATACAATTGCCGCCACCTTTTTTAAGTTTTTCAGCATACAAATTCCTCCTTTTGTTCTTGTTAAAGTTGATAACCCTTTCATCATCCTGATTATAGTGTAAGCGCCAAATAAAATAATGTAGTTAAATAAATAAAAAAGAATCAGTTGAACA
>OMCT01001960.1_pt1 | contig 11236 bp, 8 predicted proteins | sample 1674301 | NCBI WGS metagenome assembly OMCT01 (sample SAMEA103958158, study PRJEB25191) | human gut metagenome
ATTTTAAGTTTCGCAAGTGCTCAACTTATTAGTTGACAAGGCTTCAGTCAGCAAGTTTACAAGGTTCGGAATGTTCTGTTTGATAAAGTGCCGCTTGAGACGGCTCGTTACAAACGCCTTGTCAACTCGGCAACTTGTTACTCGTCAACTGCAACAAATTTGGTTTTTCTCTGTTGGGTTGTTTGGAAAGAATAATTATTTTTGCGGGTAAAATCATGAGTTGGAAATGAAAAATGGAAAAAAAATATGGCTGATAGAAGGAAGCATCGCCATCCTGTTTGGGGTCGTTTGTGCTTTCTTGGTCGGCAAGTATTATTACGATGCCCATATATCTTCATTTAAGGGAACAGCACGGCAAGAATGTATAAAGGTATTGGAACAAGAGCTTTTGAAAAGAGACAATATGAAAGAATCGCTCTACTCCAACCGGTCACAGGCGGTATTGTCCAAGGAAGAGATGGTGAAGGACACGGTGGAACTGAATATTACGGGGATGGGTAAGCGATCGTATGCGATACCGCTCCATCGTCGGTTGAACAACCTCGAAGTGTTGCCGGAATACCGGGTTACGCAATCTTATATCTTGTTACTTTCGCCTTTAAGTGCCGACACGTTGCTACATTCATGGCAAAAGTCGGTGTCCGACTCCGGCCTCCGTTTATCGGTTCGTGTGGGTGTAACCGACTTTTTCGAAAAAGAAACCTTTTCCTATGCCGGCGATACGGTGCATCTGGCAGATGCGGACAGCCTGTTTTCCTGCTATCTGGGGATGCGGAGCGAAGTGGAAGTCACGGGGTTTGCAAGTTATCTGTGGTATCACATGTTCACCGAGGACGAGTGGTGCACGTTGTTTTTCCTGTTTTTTGCAGCGTCAGGTCTTGTGATGGTCGTTGCCAATTTTCGGTCGGTTCTCCGTTGGCTCAGAATCGGCTTGCATAAACTTTTTCCTTCTTGGATATCCCTACCGACAATGGAAACGGCAAAAGAGGCTTCGCCTGTGCTGGTGGTGCAGGGCTTGACGTTCTGTCCGAACAACCATATGCTGATAGGAGAGAACGGAAAAACGAAACTGAATCCTCAGATGTCTTGTTTGTTTATGTTGTTTGCCAAAGCGGAGGGACATCAGCTGCCCAAAGTGGATATCATGGAGCATTTATGGCCTGATGGAAATTGTACTATCCATTCCCTCCATTCTGCTATTTCTCGATTGCGTAAGGAACTACACGCATGTAGCGATGTAGATATTCTGGATGTGAGTGTCGCCTATAAGTTGTGCAGGCCCAAGGAGGATGAAATCGTAACGCCTGCGGAACAATCGTAATTACATTTTATTTATTTCGAAGCTTTTCTTCGCCATCGATCGATCTTGGCGAGACAATAAAAATGTACGGATAGGGGGGAATCTGCTGCTCTCTTCCGTTTCTTTTGGGTAAATTTCTGAGCGTCTCTTCTTTTTTTATCTATCTGATATATAGTGTTTTGATTTTTTTTTGAGGTGCTTATTGAGTAATTTTGAGCCATTTTTTTAGGCTATTATCAGCCGGTTACCTACCTTTATCCGGACTAACAAATAAAACTACTGACATGAAAAGTAAAAAGACAAAAATTTTGTGGGCCGGATTGGCTATTGTGGCTTCCGTTTATGGTTTTAGTGTACAGTCTCAAGACAGCGAGACAGATCCCTTGCTTCTCGAAAATGTGGAGGCACTGGCCAATGGAGAATATGAACAGGGAGTAATCTGTTATGGACGCGGTCAGCTGGATTGCCCCAACGGTGAAAAGGTATTGTGGATTGTCGAACAGTGCCGATAAGATTTAAAAGTAATAGCAGGAATGAGGGGAAAATGCCCTGTGTTAAAGAGCGAGGCATCCCCGCTCATTCCCTAACCCACTTAAAAGAAAGGAGGTCAAGGGACAAAGATAGCAAAAGTCTCAGCAAAAAATAAGCTTGCTTAATTTTTTTTGCTAAGACGCATCCTATCTTATTTAAAGCTACAAATTATTATTTTGCGGCCATACGTTTGCCGCATCCGTTGAAAGGATAAATACGGAACAAAGGAATTATACTCTTCTTCTGTATCCCTGAGGAGGAGGGCATATATAGATAATAGAACAGGGAATAAAATGATTAAAACCATGAAACATAATTTTTTAAAAATAGCTCTTGTGGCAGCCGTCGTAGCAACAGCCGGTTATGGCGTTTATGAGAATCAGAGACAGGATATGATGTCGGAGGTGATGATGGAGAATGTAGAAGCATTGGCAAGTGCTGAGTTATCAAATGGTAAATGCCTGGCATCATGGGATAAAGAATGTTGCGTGTGTAATGGTGTTCATTTTACATTTGCTGAGCCAATAAAAGAGAAAGGATGTGATCACAGGATTGCTTGTTCTCATTATGAATGAGTATCGTAAAATAAAATTATAAATTACCAAGGAAGTGTATGATGGAACTACATGTTTTCCGAAGTTGCCTAATACACTTTCTTTATTTTATCTTTTTAATGAGTTATGAAGAAGAATTACTTTTTTTGTCTGTTGGGAATGACCCTTTTATTCGGTTGTCATTCCGGAGAAAAACGGGAAGTTGTCCGTGAGCAGGCAACAGCCAAAGTGTTACACAACGACATTATGACCCGCATGCCGGGCACAATGGTAGTAGTGGGGGACTATGTCGTATGGGAAGATCCGTTTGCCCGCGACTATTTTGTCAATGTGCACGAAGCGGCTACCGGTAAGTTGGTAGGCAAAATGGGCAAGGTGGGCGAGGGTCCCAATGAGTTCATCACCGGCGGTATCAGCGCCCATTGCGTGGGAGGCTGTCTGTTTGCCACGGATGCCAATGGCCTGACTCGGGGCTTCCTCTGTGTGGATAGCCTGGTGGCGGGTAAAGAACCGTTCCGGCCTCTGGACACCGCTCAACGGGAAGCTCGTCCGAAGATGACGGAACTTCAACAGGGTGTTTTCGTGAAACGTACAGAGGATGGTGACGAGGCCTATTTCAAATCCAATATCCGTGGACATGAGAGTACGTTCGGTGTTTATCCGGTAAAGGAAGTGCGCGAACACCTCGGAACGACATTGGCTTACGACTCCGTCAGTGGCATGCTGGCTTGTGCTTCATTCACGATACCTTATTTGTCTTTGTACCAGAAGAAGGGAGATGCCTTCAAATTGTTGTGGGAGGAAGAAGCTGAAATAGGTTATGAGGTTTCCCGTGGCAAGATTGTGCCCGATCAGCGTATTGGTGGTATTTTCGGCCTCTCACTGACAAAGGATTACGTGGTTTCCCTGCATCGCGATTGGGAAAACGAACCGTTGGATGGACCTGTACAAGGCAGGGATGAACGGCTTCTTCCCCATTTGGTTTACCTCTATGACTACGATTCCCATTTGGTGAAGATAGTAGATCTGGGGATGCCGGTGGTACGTATCGCTTCGGACCGCCGTAGCAACACACTTTATGCTTTGGTGTTGAATCCTGATTACATGCTGGTGAAATATGAATTGTAGAATCAGCCTGTTTTTGTGCAATGCCATTGTGTGGCTGCTTTTGTCTGTATCTTGCCAATGGCAACCGGCTGAATCGGTACAGGTGGAATACAAACGCGGTTTCCCTGTCGATACCACCATTACTTTGCAAGAGCTTCCGATAGAAGTGCCTTCGACTCCGGCACTTCTTTACAGATTGGGAAACAGATTGGTTCTGTTTGGCAACTACCACATCCTCTATATTTATTCCTACCCGGATTTACGTTTCGTCCGTTCCTGTCAACTACCTAAATTCGCTTCAACGGACGTAATAGACGATGAACTCTATTTGGAATATCAAGGGAAAGTGGATATCTACCGGCTAAATCCTTCGGATTCTCTTGTGTGGACCCGTTCGTTCCGTGTTGCTACGGTGCCCTACAGTGTCGGTGGTGTCCATCCGTTGGGAAAAGACACTTACATTTTTACCGGATGGGCCGACATTGAAGGGACTCACGAATTCCATATTGTTAACTCGAAAACAGGCAAATGGACATCAGGAGGAGCATATCCCGAATCATCTTGGACACGCTTCAAACGATTAGAAGATTTCCGATATGCCTATTCCCATGGCATTTCCGTAAAGCCGGACAGAAGCGCTTTTGTAGTAACATACACTTTTTTACGGCGTATCCATATCTATGATGCGGACGGGACTTTGCGGCATGCTCTGCATTTGGACTACGAACCGAACAACAACCATCTGGTAGATCCCGGTTATGACCGCCGTTTTCTCCATTGCGCAGATGTTTTCGTTACAGACCGTTATATTTATACTGTTAACCCCGAACAGTCTATGGAATATGCGGTGCCATATTGCGAAATATTGATGCTGGATTGGGAAGGTAACCTGAAAGCCCGTTACCGGTTAGATATGTACATAAATGATATTGTAGTAGATGAAGAGAGAAAAATGATAGTGGGGTGTGGTGACAAAGGAAAGGGAAAAGGAAGTCAGTTTTTTAAATTGAAACTTACTCAACTTTGACTTCGTCGATTTTCAATTCGCAAGCTCAAGTTGCAGTTGACAAGTAACAAGTTGACGAGTTGACAAGGCGTTTGTAACGAGCCGTCTCAAGCGGCACTTTATCAAACAGGGAGTTCCAGCTTAGTAGATTCGTTAACTGAAGCCTTGTCAACTAATAAGTTGAGCACTTGCGAAACTTAAGTAAAATAATATATTATGAACCGGAGATTATTGTTTGCATGTTTGTGTGGCATTTTGAGTGTTTCTTGTACTGGTCTGAAGAATGAGGGGGCAGACTTGAGAATAACTTATGAAGACTTTCAGGAGGTAAAAGAACTTGTGGCTCGGCCAATAGGTTTGGATAGTCTGATATGGAAACCTGTCCAGTTGCAGATGTTTGGTACGGCATTGGGATTGGTAAACATCGGTACCGAAAAACTGGTACAGTTGTTGGATGTGGATTCCTGTACTAAGCTTTGCGAGCATATTTCTGTGGGGCAAGGACCAGACGAAATGGTGGTTCCTCGCTTTGTGGAAAATGATGGTAGCAGTGTGGTACTTTCGGATATGATGCTTTCAGTTGTACGCAAATATACGTTGTCTGATTTCTTGGCTTCTACGAATCCGACGGCTACAGAGGAGGTTCGTTTGTCTCGTCGCCCGTCAGGTGAAGTCCACTTGTTGGACGACGGATATGTAGCTCCTGCTTACAATGGTTCCTATCTGATGTATGTTTATGGCAGCAAAGGCGAGTTACGTGACAGCATCGGTCAATATCCTTCGGTAGAAGATCCACTTTCGGATGTAGAAAAAATAGAGATGTTTACTTTTTCTCTTGCCACAAATTTTCGTAACCGAGTAGCCGTGTTTTATAATTGGGCGGACATTATCGACTTTTATGATGCCGATGGCAAGTTATTGCGTAGAGTCCGTGGTCCTGAAGGTTTTGTGTCCCGATATAAAGAGGTGCATAATGGTCAGGTTGTAACGGCTATGGCAGATAAGAACCGTCGTGAGGCTTACTATGGTGCACGTGCCGTTGGCGATGAAGTGTGGGTAACATTTAATGGCAAATACACGGAAGCTGAAGACTATAGTTCGCTGGTTCAACGTATCTTTGTGTTCAGTTGGGATGGCATTCCCAAGCGGATACTGAATTTGGATGAAGGCATTGGCGCTTTTGCCGTTGATTCATCGCGTCGTATCATCTATGGTGTCAGTGACACACCAGAGTTTCATATACTTTCATTTACTTATTGATGGGGGATTGTTAATGTGTAGGAGTAAATGTATGTTCTTGTTATTCGGAATGATTTTGTCTATTTCTTGTAAGCAAGATTATACAAGTCAAAAAATTTCATCATTGGTGCAAGAATGGACTGGACGTGAAATATTATTTCCTAAAAGTTTGGTTTATACAATACAAATGGAAGATACTATAACTGATATAATGGAATCTTCTCATTTATATACAATAATCAGCTATATGGATACGACCGGATGTACAAGTTGTAAGTTACAACTGCCAATGTGGAAACATTTGATTGAAGAGTTGGAAACAACTGCTCCCAATAGGACTGGTTTATGTTTCTTTTTGTATCCAAAGGATTTGCATGAATTGAAGTATGCTTTGAAACTCAATGAATTCATGTATCCTATATCTATTGATTTACAAGATACTTTTAATAAAGTAAACAAATTTTCTTCCGATGAAAGATTCCAGACCTTCCTCCTCGACAAGGACAACCGTGTGCTGGCCGTTGGCAACCCCATCCACAATCCGAAGATAAAGGAACTTTACCTGAAAATCATTCGGGGAGAAACGGTGCAGAAGGAAACGGGTACTTCCGAGCCACTGACCAGCATACAAGCCGACCGGACGTCGGCCGACCTGGGCAGCTTTGCACGGAGCGAGGAGCAAAAGGTCGTCTTCAACCTGAAGAATACGGGCAGGCATCTGCTCGTGGTTCACGACGTGACTACTTCCTGCGGCTGCATCACGGTGGATTACCCCAAGGAACCGGTCCGTCCGGGCGACGTGCTGCCACTGACCGTGACCTACCGCGCCGACGAGGCCGGCTATTTCAGCAAGACGGCTACAGTGCACTGCAATGCGGAGGGGGCGCCGCTGGTGCTGAATGTGAAAGGGACTGCGACACCTTAGCCGCAGGACTGCCGCACGATGAACTTACTACCTGCATTTGTCAACTTAATATCCCGATGCTATGAACAGATTTCTATTCAGCACCCTTCTCTTTCTCCTCCTCAGCCTGACCGCCTGCCGCGACCTGCCGTCATCGGCTGTCGCCGACGGGCCTACCTGGTGCAATCCGCTGCCGCTGGACTACCGCTTTGCGCCCGACGGGGTGTCGAGACGCGACGGTTCACAACCTTGTGTCGTCCTCTTTGGCGATACCTACTACCTCTTCCTGTCCAATGCGGGCGGCGGCTATTATGCCTCGGACGACCTTTGCACGTGGCGGCGGGTGGAGTCCGACCTTCCCCCTTCCCTGCAGGCGGTGGCGGTGGCCGAGATGGGCGGCAGCCTCTATCTCACAGCCGACTCCACCCGGGCATTCTACCGCAGCTCCTCGCCCGGCAGCGGCCGGTGGCAGATGGTCACCGACAGTTTCCCCTACCGGCTGTCCGACCCCTCCCTCTTCTGCGACGGGGACCGCCTTTTCCTTTATGCGGGTTCGGGCGACAGCGTCCCGCTGACGGGCATGGAGCTTGACCCCGGCACGCTGATGCCCCTTTGCGCACCCGTCCCCCTGATCGAGAGCCGCAAGGAGAAGCACGGATGGGAAATCCCCGGCGACTACCACGCCTGGAAAGACCAGAAAGTATGGATAGAGGGCACATGGATGAGCCGCCACGAAGGCAGGTATTACCTGCAATACACCTCTTCGGGCATCCAATATACCGGCTCCAACCAGGGCGTGTATGTGGGCGACAACCCGCTGGGCCCTTTCGAACCGGCTCCCCACAACCCTTTCGCCTATAAGCCCGAAGGGTTTGTGAGGGGGGCGGGAACGGGCTGCGTATTCCGCGACCGCTACGGCAACTGTTGGTATGCAGGCACGGTGGCCGTTTCGGCACAGACCTACCTGTTCGAGCGGCGCCTGGCCCTCTATCCCCTGTTTTTCGACGCCGACGGATGGATGCATGCCTGTACCGCCTTGGGCGACTGGCCGATGACGGCACCGCGCCGGAAGGCAGACTCGCCCTCCGACTTCCGGGCCGGGTGGATGCTGCTGTCGTACGGCAGGAAGACCCGTGCCTCGTCCGAGGTGAGGGAGCATCCGTCCTGCTGCGCGACCGACGAGGACGTGCGCACATGGTGGAGCGCACGCAGCGGGGATGCGGGCGAATACCTTCAGATCGACCTGGAGGAAGTGTGCAGGGTATATGCCGTCCAGGTGAACTTTGCCGACGACAGCAGCACCCTGCACGGCCGGCAGGTGAACACCTGCCGCTACCGGATGGAAGTGTCGTCCGACGGACGTCGCTGGCAACCTGCCGGTGACGCGTCCGTGCGCACGGCCCTTACCCCGCACGACTATGTGGTACTGCCCCGTCCGGTTTCCGTCCGTTATGTGCGCGTCACCAACGCCGGGCTTTCCTCGGGACGTTTCTCGGTCTCGGACCTGCGTGTGTTCGGACGGTCCGACAGGCGTCCGCCCCTTCCGGTGGAGGGGTTGCGTGCCGTACGCAGTGCGGACGACCGCCGCGACGTGACCCTGAGGTGGAAGGAGAGCGCAGGTGCCGACGGCTACCTGATACGCTACGGAGTGGCGCCGGACAAACTCTACCATTGCTACACGGTGTATGGCGACAACGAGGTCACCATCCGCAGCCTGCACGCGGACCGTGCCTACTATTTTGCAGCAGACAGTTTCAACGCCGGCGGCATCAGCTCCGGCCAACAGACCACGGAAGCCTTATGAAGAAGATACTGATCCGGACAATGGCGGCCTGCGCGGTGTGCGTGGCACTGGCCGCAGGACTGGCGGGTTGCCGCCGCCAGCCTTATCCCACCGCGGAAGACACGCTGGCGCACAATCCCCGCCTGGCAGAAGTGGAGGAAAGACACGCCGACGACCCGCAGTGGCGCGAGGCCGCCCGTTTCCTGCTGGCCAACCTGCCTTACTATTATACCTACCGGGCATCGGAGCTGGAACCCCACCTGAAGGTGTACGAGCTGTTCGGCAGCGGCGCCCTGTCGCTGGAAGAGGTGCAGGACTCGGTAAGGCGCCTTTACGGCCCTGCGTATCCCGGCACGTGGACACCGGTCCGCGACTGGGACATGGACCCCGCCCTGCTGGTGGAGAACATGGAATGGGCGTTCAAGGTGTGGCGCGAGCAGCCGTGGGGGAAGAACGTCCCGTTTGCCGACTTCTGCGAATACATCCTGCCTTACCGCATCAAGGACGAGCCGCTGAAGCCGTGGCGCGAAAAGCTCTACCGGAAATACAACCCGATGCTGGACAGCATCCGCCACCTGCCCGAGGCCGAAGACCCCCTTTTTGCGGCCCGCGTGCTGCTCGACTCGGTCTCGCGCGAAGAATCCCACTTCCATGCCTCCTTGGGTTACGGGCCGCACGTGGGTCCCGACCTGGTGGAGTGGCGGTCGGGCAACTGCAGGGAACTGACCGACAGGCTGACTTACATCTTCCGTGCGGTGGGCATCCCCTGCGGGTGCGACTACATGCCCCTGCGCGGCGATGCCAACGTGGCGCACTACTGGAACTTCGTCCTCGACCGCTACGGCGATTCCTACTACATGTACGAGAAGCAGGCAATACGCCCCGTCCGCGAATTTTTCGGGGCAAGGTCGAAGATCTACCGGCAGACCTTCAGCGTGAACAAGACGCTGGGCGCGTGGTCCGGCGGCGGCATGGAGCAGGTGTGGCCGGGTTTCCGCTATCCCTGTGTCCGCGACGTGACCCGCCTGTATGGCGGCCGCCAGGCGCGCCGCTTAGTGATTCCCCGGGAGAAATGCCTCCGCCCCGTCCGCCGCGACGAGACGGTCTATCTGTGCGTCTCCACTTATCTGGACTGGAAGCCGGTGGCGTGGGCCCGCGCGGCAGGCGACCTCGTGTTCGGCGATGTCTCGGGCGGCTGTGTCTATCTGCTGGCCGTCTATGGCGCCGGCGGGCTCGAACCCGTTTCCGTGCCGTTCGAGTTCAACCGTGAGACGGGCGGCATCTATTTCTTCGGGGCGTCGGAGCCGCCGGGTGCCGTGACGCTGGTCAACAAGTTCAACCAGCTGTTCGAGTTCTTTCCCCATCGCATGGTCGGCGGCGTGTTCGAGGGCAGCCGGTATGCCGATTTCCGCCGTGCCGACACGCTGTTCACCGTCGGCACCCTTCCGCTGCGCCTGCACAACGTGGCTTTCACACCGGGCGGACGCGCTTACCGCTACGTGCGCTACCGGGGACCGGCAGACAGCCATTGCGACGTGTCCGAAGTAGCCTTCTACCGCTCGCGGAACGACACGTGCCCACTGCGTGGCCGCGTCATTGGCACCCCCAACGGGGCGGAGGGAGAACCTGACCACGACTACACCAACGTATATGACGGCGACCACTGCACCTCGTTCCATTACCACCTGCCCACGGGCGGATGGTCGGGCCTCGACTTGGGCAGCCCGCAGCCGGTGGAAAAGATTGTGTACACACCCCGCAACCGCGACAACTACATCCTGGCGGGCGACACCTACGAACTGTTCTACAACCGGCAGGGACGGTGGGTGTCGGCGGGACGCCGGGTGGCGTCTGCCGACTCGTTGGTCTATGAGGTTCCGGGCGATGCCCTGATGTTCCTGAAGAACCATTCGCGGGGAAAGGACGAGCGCATTTTCGAGTACAGGGACGGCATACAGACTTATTGGTAGAAAGAGGATGATACGGATGGACAAAAAGAAAATAGGAAAGGTGCTTTACCGGCTGTTCGACGGGTTGCTGAACCTGATTCTGCTGGCCTTCGGGGCGGTGGTGCTGTGGCTGCTGCTGCAGGTCAGCAGCATTGCCACCTTCCGCATCCCGACGGACTCCATGGAGCCTGCGCTGACAGCCGGCGACAACATACTGGTAAACAAGTGGGTGATGGGCGCCCGCATCTTCAACCTGTGGGATGCCGCCGAGGGGAAGGACGTGAAAATCCGCCGTCTGCCCGCATTCGGCCGCATCCGGCGGAATGACGTGCTTGTGTTCAACTTCCCTTATCCTGCCGCGTGGGACAGCATCGGGCTCGACCTGCTGAAGTATTACGTGAAGCGTTGTGTGGCCCTGCCCGGCGACTCGTTCGAGATACGTCGGTGCCGCTACGGGGTGCGGGGAAGCGACGAACCGTTAGGCAACGTGGCGTCGCAGGAGCGGCTGGCCCGTTTGATGGAGTCGGGTCGCGACCGCGAGTATGGTATTGTGACGGCAGGCTATCCCCACCACGGGATGGTGGACTGGAACATTGCCGACTTCGGGCCGCTCTACATACCGGCGGCAGGTTCTTCCGTGCGCATGGATGCGCTCCATGCGCTGCTTTACCGCAACCTGATCGAGTGGGAACAGCGGAAGAAGTTGGTATGCCGGGGCGATACGGTGTGGTTGGGCGACAGCATCATCCGCCGTTACCGTTTCCGCGAGAACTATTATTTTATGGCGGGCGACCGTGTGGCGAACTCGCAGGACTCCCGCTACTGGGGCCTGCTGCCCGAACCCTTCATCGTGGGCAAGGCGG
>OMCT01001961.1_pt1 | contig 11229 bp, 9 predicted proteins | sample 1674301 | NCBI WGS metagenome assembly OMCT01 (sample SAMEA103958158, study PRJEB25191) | human gut metagenome
GGAGCTTTTGGGCCTTCAGCCCGTACTTGAACCACATGCGAAACTTCAGTTAAGGTATAAAGGCTAAAAGAACCACAAGGTTCCACACAAGAAGTTAAAAAAACATAAAGCGACAACAATATCGGGCGCAAGATTGCTCTAATTCACAAAAAAAGAGTAATTTTGCGCCCGATTTATATTTATTCACATAAAGTCTAACTTTATTAATTTAAAATTTAATTATTATTTTTATGTCAGATTTAAAGAACGTAAAGCCATTGGACGACTTCAATTGGGACGAGTTCGAGAATGGCGGCAACGCAAACGTCAGCAAAGAGGATCTCGAGAAGGCCTATGACGAAACCCTTAACAAGGTAAGCGAGCACCAGGTAGTAGAAGGTACAGTTATCGCTGCCGACAAGAAGGAAGTTATCGTAAACATCGGTTACAAGAGCGACGGTATCATCCCAGCTTCTGAGTTCCGTTACAACCCAGACCTCAAGGTAGGCGACAAGGTTGAGGTTTACGTAGAGAACCAGGAGGACACTAAGGGTCAGTTGGTACTTTCTCACAAGAAGGCTCGCTTGAGCAAGTCTTGGGAGCGTGTTAACGCAGCTCTCGACAACGAGGAGGTTATCCAGGGTTACATCAAGTGCCGCACTAAGGGTGGTATGATTGTTGACGTTTTCGGTATCGAAGCTTTCTTGCCAGGAAGCCAGATCGACGTTCACCCTATACGCGACTACGACGTATTCGTAGGCAAGACAATGGAGTTCAAGGTTGTAAAGATCAACCAGGAGTTCCGCAACGTTGTTGTTTCTCACAAGGCTCTTATCGAGCAGGAGTTGGAGGCACAGCGTAAAGAGATCATCAGCAAGCTCGAGAAGGGTCAGATCCTCGAAGGTACCGTTAAGAACATCACTTCTTACGGTGTATTCGTTGACCTCGGTGGCGTAGACGGATTGATCCACATCACAGACCTCTCTTGGGGCCGCGTAAGCGATCCACATGAGGTTGTAGCTCTCGACCAGAAGATCAACGTTGTTATCCTCGACTTCGATGAGGAGAAGAAGCGTATCGCTCTTGGTCTGAAGCAGCTCACTCCACATCCATGGGATGCTCTCGATGCTAACCTGAAGGTGGGCGACCACGTGAAGGGTAAGGTAGTCGTTATGGCTGACTACGGTGCATTCGTAGAGATCGCTCCTGGTGTAGAGGGTCTTATCCACGTATCTGAGATGTCTTGGAGCCAGCACATGCGTTCAGCTCAGGACTTCATGAAGGTTGGCGACGAGGTAGAGACAGTTATCTTGACTCTCGACCGCGCTGAGCGTAAGATGAGCTTGGGTATCAAGCAGCTGAAGGAAGACCCATGGGAGACCATCGAGGTGAAGTATCCTGTAGGCAGCAAGCACACAGCTAAGGTACGCAACTTCACTAACTTCGGTATCTTCGTAGAGCTCGAGGAAGGTGTTGATGGTTTGATCCACATCTCTGACCTCTCTTGGACCAAGAAGGTTAAGCACCCATCTGAGTTCACAACAGTAGGTGCTCCTATCGACGTAGTAGTTCTCGAAATCGACAAGGAGAACCGTCGTTTGAGCCTCGGCCACAAGCAGTTGGAGAAGAACCCATGGGATGAGTATGAGGCAATCTACACTCCAGGTTCTGTACACAAGGGTACTATCACAGAGTTGATGGACAAGGGTGCCGTTATCACACTCGCTGAGGGTGGTGAAGGCTTCGCTACTCCAAAGCACCTCGTTAAGGAAGACGGCAGCCAGGCTAAGAAGGGCGAGGAGCTCGACTTCCAGGTAATCGAATTCGTTAAGGAGACCAAGCGTATCATCCTCTCTCACTCTCGTACATTCGAGGAGGGCAAGGACGATGTTAAGGCAACAGCTCCACGCAAGCACAACAACGGTGGTGCACGCAAGAACGAGGCAGCAACTATCAACAACGTAGCAGCTGGTACTTCTCTCGGTGACATCGATGCTCTTGCTAAGCTCAAGGCTCAGATGGAGGGCAAGGCTTAATCATCAGCCTGTCTTCTGCATAAGTTGAATCATAATAGATATCACTTATAAATACCAAGGACCAGTTCTCTTCCGAGGACTGGTCTTTTTTTTATCCCAATCATATATTCATTCTTTTAAGGCTATTGACCATCACTTTCAATGCCGAAGAAAGTGATAAACTTCTCCAACTACTATCATTTCTGAACTTGCTAAAGTTCAATAGATACTATAAATGTTTTCTTTAGCCTATAAAATCTCCGTTCAAAGCCTTTGAATGTCCGTTCAAAGGCTTTGAATGTCCGTTCAGAGGCTTTGAATGTCCGTTCAAAGGCTTTGAACGGAGATTTCAATGTGGTTTAACGATTTTAGTTGTATAGTATTAAAATTACTACTTATGGCTATAGGGTGTGCTGAGTAGTTACCTTTTTCCTTTAAACATCCTTTTTCCTTTAAACAAGAATCTTGTTATCCTTTTGATTATCAAACATATAATAAACTCCTATTTTAGGGACGTTTTTACGCTAAATGCATCTTTTTCTTTAAAAACATTTGCACAACTTAAGTTTTTGTCGTAACTTTGCGGCGAAAAATTTGGAACATAAATTTGAGAGAAATACAATAATAGAATATGAAAAAGTTATATACAATAGTTTCACTGATGCTATCATCTCTTAGCATCATGGCCACAGATTTTAAAGATTGTTCTATGGCCATCAAATCCAACATCAGTACTAACATTGAGAAGAGTAAGACTACTGTCTTTATTAATGGAAATACATTTTCTATCAATGGTTTGAAATACGACAACACTGACCTCGGCAATGTAGAACTTACCAATCTTCAGGTTATTGATGGCTATAGCGATGGCACCATGGTCTATGCCACCTTAGAGCCACAATATATCACTATTGGAGGAGAAAAGGTTGCTGCCAACTTCCGTGGTGAGGTACGCAACAGCAAATTCCGCGGCATTCTCAATTTGACAATCAATGGCAGCAACTATATTGCCATGATTGGTGATAAAGCAGACGAGTTTGGACAATTGCCAAATGCAGGGTTCGAGAACTTTCATGATGCGTCAGGTACAAAGGAACCTAACGGATGGCACTCTTTCAAGACTTGCACAGGCAGTCAAAGTGGTACTGCAAAGAATGCCAAAAACACCTTTATGGAGTCTAAAGAAAAGCATTCTGGCACAAATTGCGTGAAGGTACAGTCAGCCATTCTACTCTACACTATACCAGCCAACGGAACCATGACAACAGGTCGCCTTCATGCAGGCAGTATGTTTGCTGCTAATACTGCCAACAACTCAACATTGGATTTCTCTGACAAAGATAAAGATGGCAACGGAGATCCCTTCTACCCCATTTTCACCACCAAGCCAGATGCCATGACGGTATGGGTGAAGTTCAAAGGCAATGTCAAAGACCACCCCAACGCCACTGTGAAGGCTATTCTTGCCAATGGAAAAGTACAGGATCCTGAACCAGAAATAGATGATTACAAGAAAAATGTCATTGCACGAGCAGCAAACGCGAAGATTAAGAGCAATAATTTTGCATGACAAGAACTCAACATCCCATTCAAATACGAAAACAAAAACACCCCTAAGGGTATGCTCGTAACGATTTCTACCAATGCAGAAGCAGGTAAGGCAAGTTCTGATAAGAAGAATTTGGATGTTATCTATGTAGACGATATCGCAATGATATACAACTCAAGTCTGAAATCAGCACAGTATAAGAATACCAACCTCTCGTTTGCAGACAACAAGGCTGCTATCGAGATTGAGGGTAAGGCAAACAAAGCAGACTTCAGCATCATCTCAGACGGTGAGGGAGCTTACATCAGCAAGGTTCTGAAAACCAACGAAGGCGAAACAGGAAAGTCAACCCTGTATATAACCATTACCTCTAACGATTTGCAGAAATCCAACTGTTTCGAGGTTGCCATCACAGATAAGACTGCTACAGGTATCTTCAACATCAAAAGCGACAGCAACGCTACATCATCTACCCTGTACAATCTTGCAGGACAGCAAGTTTCCAACAGCTACAAAGGCATTATTATTAAGAATGGTAAGAAGTACATCAACAAATAAGACACCAAATACGTTTGAGAAGCAAGGGATGCAATTAGCTTTGCATCCCTTGTTCGATATAGGCATAAAGTAACTTACTTTCATCTAAAGTCCTCATTTTTGAGAAATTTTTAGAAAACATTTGGTTAGTAGCTTTTTTTATCGTAACTTTGCAGGCGATATATTACAAGTTTAATTTATATGAGATTAATCAAATTAGCAGTAGCCTCCATGCTACTCAGCATATCGCTTACTTCTTGTTTCAAAGATGAGCCCGAGAATGCTGAGTGCGATATAGAACAGGCTTACATCACCACAGATGATTATAAAACCATGTTTTTCTATGCCTCTGATGCACAAGTAGATGTACCATCAGACGACAAAGAGATTCACTTTACCGTGCGCTCCAGTGCCGACCTGACAGCTATAGCTCCTCAATTCAAATTGACCGAAGGAGCAACCATCTCTCCAGAGAATGGCAGTGTACACGATTTTTCAGACCCTTCCAATCCTGTAGAGTACACGGTAACTTCTGAAAACGGAAAATGGAGCCGTACTTACAAGGTATATTTTGACGTGTTGCAAGAAATAGAAGGAGCAAAAGTATGCGATTTCTCCAACTACAAGTTGAGCAATGACAGCAAATACTTCGTTTGGTACGATAAGGTAGACGGAAAGGAACTCCGCAACTGGGCAACAGGAAATCCAGGTTTTAAGATAAGCAACGGTAGCGCTAATTGGGACGAGTACCCAACAGTACCTACCTCAGACGGTGAAGAACATAAGAACTGTGTCAAGTTGACAACCCGTCGTACCAGTTCACTTGCCGACATGGTAAAAATGCCAATAGCGGCGGGCAACCTTTTCATAGGAACATTTGATGCCTCCAATGCACTCAAGGACGCAATGAAGGCCACACACTTTGGTCTGCCATTCAGTTTTAAGACCAAGCCCATCTACTTTAGCGGTTATTATAAATACCTTCCAGGAGAAAAGTTTACCAATCGCAACATGAAGGAAATAAAAGATCGTGTCGATGAAGGAACCATCTATGCTGTTTTATACGACAATCACGATAAGAATGGAAAGGCAGTCGTCCTGCATGGTGATGACGTGCAGACGAGTCCACAAATTGTAGCCATTGCCATCTTGCCAAACATCGGAAAGACAGAAGAATGGACATACTTCAATATCCCATTCAACTACAAGAAAAATATAGATGCCGAGAAGCTTACCAATGGCGGTTACAGTCTGGCCGTTGTATGCTCATCAAGTGTGGACGGAGCCATTTTCCAGGGAGCGATAGGCAGTACACTATGGGTAGACAAAATTATTGTAAAATGTGAAGATGCCAACTAATCAAATGAAAAAATATACATTATCATTTCTTTTCCTGCTGGTTGTCATAAACAGCCATGCATGGAATGCCATCAAACTGTTGCACAACTATAACTATTATGCCAGATTTGGTTATAATCTGGGCGGAACAGCACCAGTTGGCATGCCCGCTTCTATCCGTTCACTCGACAGCTACAGCATCCGTCCCAATTTCTCGCTTGGTGTAGACGCCCATCACCCCTTTACCGACAAATGGGGAATCATGTTTGGACTTCATTTCGAGAACAAAGGAATGAAAACAGATGCTACCGTCAAGAACTACCACATGAAGATAACACGTGGCAACGAAGAGTTGGAAGGGATGTTTACCGGAAGTGTAGTAACCAAAGTAGACCAAAATCTTGCTACGATCCCCGTACAAGCCACCTACGATATCAGCAAAAAGGTACGTGTCAAGTTAGGTCCTTACTTCTCGTATGTCACCTCACACAAGTTCAGCGGTTACGCCTACAATGGTTACATCCGTGTAAGAGAGGATGGACATCCTAAAGACGACCCAACAGGACAGAAAGTAGAACTTGGCAATGGCGACGGTTCGCGTGGTGACTATGATTTCTCTACAGACATGCGTAACTGGCAGTTTGGTATCGATGCAGGTGCCGACTGGTATATCACCAAACGATGGGGAGCTTCGGTAGGACTGACATGGGGACTCTCGGAGATATTCAAAAAGGACTTTGATGTCATCGAACAACCTCTCTACCCCATCTACGGAACTATAGGCATTATTTATCAATTAAAATAATTTTAAACTTAGAAAACAATGAAGAAAAATCTATTCTATTTCTTATTGGCAGCACTCTGCACAGTAAGTTTCACTGCATGTAGCAGTGATGACAATGGTGATGGCGAAAATGGTGGCTTCACCGAGTTGGAACACATATGGAGCCTTGAGCCTACAGTAATGTATGACGAATCAGGCAATGTAACCACTAACCCTGACGAACTGGCCACAGCTACAGGTTCTGTAAAGGTAACATGGGACTGCCCAGAGGGTACAAGCCTCAAGCTGGGTGAAGGTGAAGATGCCATGGAAATGCCAGTAGCATCCATCAAGCAGCTGGTAGAGAACCTTGGCAATACCCAACTCCCTAATGTTCTCAAAAGCGTAGAATTCAAGTCTAATGGTCAGATTGTAGCAGTGTACAAGGATGCAGCAACCACTTCTACTGCTAACGATGGTTGGAAGACTGCCTCAGACTATGCTACCTACAAAAAGGTAAACAACAACCAAATTCTTGTTTTCCTCAATACAGCCAAGGTAACAGAAGGTATGGAAGCTGACGAGAAAGCAGCCCTCACCGAAGTACTCAAAATATTCAAGGATGGTATTCCTGTCAACATTCGTTGGAGTGCCAACAACACCAAGGCATACTTCTACATTGATAAGGCATTCGCCACTTCTTTGTTGGACAACCAGACGCTCAAGGCTATGTTGGATCGCCTCGGCAACACTGATGCTGAAACAAATAGTATTGTTACAATGATCAAGGCTATTGTAAATTCAGCAAAGGACGTTATGAACAAGACTACAAAATTTGAGGCAGGCTTGGAACTGATGCAGTAATCACATCCCCTACTCTCAAATAAATATAGCGGGAGACAAACGAACAGGTTTCGTTTGTCTCCCGTTTGTTGTATATCTCAATCTGATTTGAACTTTTGCAAGTTTAGAACTTGCGAAAATTCAATTACAGAACTATTGTCTGAAACACTTTTTTCAGTAAAAACTTTGTTAAGTCTGAATTTTAAGCTAACTTTGCAAAAGATATGTAGAACTAAACTTTATCAGCGAATGAAACATTACGACATAAACAAAGATATGCGTTATCTGCAACTATTGGCACAATCGTTCCCGACAGTGGCAGAAGCCAGCACCGAAATCATCAACTTGCAAGCCATTCTCAACCTTCCTAAAGGTACAGAACACTTTCTGGCTGATATCCACGGCGAATACGAGGCTTTCCTACATGTACTGAAAAACGCATCGGGAAATATCAAGCGAAAGGTGAACGAACTCTTCGGCAACACCTTGCGCGAAGCTGAAAAACGTGAGTTATGTACGCTCATATACTATCCTGAGCAGAAACTGGAACTGGTAAAGCAAAACGAATCAGACATCAACGACTGGTACCACATCACACTGCACCAGTTGGTGGCAGTATGCCGTGATGTGTCGAGCAAATACACCCGCTCGAAGGTGAGAAAGTCGCTGCCATGCGACTTCTCTTACATTATACAGGAACTCCTGCACGAACATACCGAAGACCATGACAAGACAGCCTATGTCAACGTCATCGTCGACACCATCATATCCACAGGCCGTGCCGACGACTTCATCATCGCCATAGCCAATGTGATACAGCGGCTTGCCATAGACCAGCTGCACATCCTCGGCGACATCTACGACCGTGGACCAGGTGCACACATCATCCTCGACAAGATGCGCCACTATCACAGTTGGGATATACAATGGGGCAACCACGACGTGCTGTGGATGGGAGCTGCCGCAGGTAATGATGCCTGCATCTGCAATGTGATCCGTCTGAGCCTGCGCTATGCCAACCTCTCCACCTTGGAAGAAGGCTACGGCATCAACCTTATCCCCTTGGCCACTTTTGCCATGGAAGCCTACAAGGATGATGAATGTGCAGAATTTATGCCCAAGATGAGTGGTGGCGCAGCTGCCATAGACGAGAAGACCAAGCGCCTGACATCCCAGATGCACAAAGCCATTGCCATCATCCAGTTTAAGATAGAGGGACAACTCATCGCCAAGCATCCCGAATGGAAGATGGACAAGCGCCGACTCTTCGAACACATCAACTATGAGAAAAAGGAGATTGAGATAGACGGTAAGATCTACCCCATGACATCGTGCCACTTCCCTACCATCAATCCCGCCTCACCCTACGAGTTGTCGCCAGAGGAAATGGTGCTGATGGCAAAGTTGCACCATTCGTTCATGGTATGCGAAAAACTGCACAAGCACATCAAGGTAATGCTGCAGCACGGCTGCATGTACACCATCATCAACGACAACCTGCTCTTCCACGCATCGTGCCCACTCAATGAGGACGGTTCGCTGAAAGAGGTAGAGATATTCCCTGGCAAGAAGTTCGCTGGCCGCGAGCTCATGCACCAAACTGGCATGCAGATACGCACAGCCTTCCAGTCAGACTCCGACCCTAAAGAGCGCGAATACGCCATCGACTACTTCATCTACCTATGGTGCGGTCCTGACAGTCCTCTCTTCGACAAGAGCAAGATGGCTACCTTTGAGCGATACTTCATCACCGACAAAGAAACCCACAAGGAAGAAAAAGGCTATTACTTCCTCTTGCGTGACGACGAGCAAGTCATCGACCATATCATGGATGCCTTTGGAGTGACTGGTCCTAACCGCCATATCATCAACGGACACGTGCCCGTACGCACCACCAAGGGCGAGAATCCCATCAAAGCCAATGGCAAGCTGATGGTGATAGACGGAGGTTTCTCGAAAGCATACCACAACGAGACGGGTATTGCCGGCTACACCTTGGTTTATCACTCGCGCGGATTCCAGTTGGTACAGCACGAACCCTTCACCAGTACAGAGGATGCCATCCTGCGAGGCACCGACATCAAGAGCACCACACAGATTGTGGAAATGTCGAACCGACGTATGCTCGTGGCAGATACCGACATAGGCAGGGAGTTGCGCAAGCAAATTGCCGATCTGGAAGAACTGCTGTATGCCTATAGACATGGCTTCGTAAAAGAATCGGAAAGAAAGAAATAAAAAAGAAATCCGCTGCAAATCGATGATTTGCAGCGGATTGTTGTTATGTAGTCGATAGGGGAATCGAACCCCTATGCCAAGATTGAGAATCTTGTATCCTAACCATTAGATGAATCGACCTCAATAAAAAAGCCTGCACGGGTCTCACGACTGATGTAGGCGAATACCATGAAAAACACTGTAGTCGATAGGGGAATCGAACCCCTATGCCAAGATTGAGAATCTTGTATCCTAACCATTAGATGAATCGACCAAAATTGCACTCACGAAAATCAGCTTGCGGAAGGTGGGGGATTCGAACCCCCGGTACGGTAAACCCGCACGTCAGTTTAGCAAACTGGTGGTTTCAGCCACTCACCCAACCTTCCTTGTCGGACTCGTTAACCGAACTCAAGCATCATTTCTCAAATGCGAGTGCAAAGGTAACGCTTTTATTTCATTCCACCAAATTTTTCGGCAATTATTTTTCAAATATTCTAATTTTCGCCTGTAAACTGGCCTATGAAGTAGATAGAGCCGCTGCGAACATCGGTTATCATATAGACGAAAGGATGGTCAGCATGGAACACTACCCTACGTGGTTCGGGCTGCAAGGAAGTCATCATGACGGTGGCAGCAGTTACGGCTGCAGCCTTGGTTCCCTCTTCGCTCACCTCAATCTTTGCCTTTTGGAGCATTTTGGATACAAAGACATTGCCCTCTGCAAGCTTACTGAAGTTGGCCATACCAGAATCAAACATGCTTGGAGCACCCAACTTGCTGACGATTTCATTGAGCGGGAGTTCCAGTTCGGTGGTGAAACGTGGCAACTTAAGGTCTACCACACACTCTTTCATCTGTCCGCTGACAGCAGCCAGTTTCTCTGCATCAAGCGATTTCATCATCTCGTCGATAGACTTGCCCTCATGTGGCAGCAAGACGGTCATCGCATAGGCACCATTGCCATAAGGAAGGTTGATGGCCGAGAACAGTTGATTGTCGGCAAAGAAATACTTGCCCGCACGGTGCATCATGTTCACGCGCTTGATGTCGCGAGTATAGCCCCTGAAATTCTCCAGCTTGGTTTCGCTCTTCTTGAACTTCTTCTCCCAGCTGCCATTAAAGTAGATGGCGTTCATGATGTACGAGATGGCATTGGCGTCCACCTGATCGATAATAGTAGGAATCATGCCGTCGGTATGCTTCTTACACCAGTCGTTGATATGGGCTGTTGTCTTACTACTACTGAAGTCAAGCGCCTCTATGCCAGCCTGATAGTTGGCAGACACCGCCTTGGCAAACTCATTCTTCAAAGCATAATGCTTGTTGAGCGCGATATAGTTGGCAATATTGACTGTGGTAGAAGGGTCAGCCTTAGCAGCATACTGCATCATGCTGCGACTGAAAGCGTTCAACTCGTCGAGAGTCATATCACCCTCACATCCCAAAGCCTTCAGTATCTCCTGCTGTGTCTGTCCGTCGGCACCATTGGCAAGCATGCCCATGAGGTAGGTGAGACTCAGCGGCGAGATGACCTTTGAGTCGAAACCAGCCACCTGCGAGAAGAAATTGAGTGCAAACTGATTGTTCTTCTTGACGAATGCCTCCTGAGCATCAGAAAGAACGAGATATTCCGGATCCATATTCTCCACGTTACCTTTAGAAGCTTCCAAACTGGTGGTGCCTTCATGCACCTGGTTTTGTGCTTTCTTGCTTGTACTGCAAGATGTGGTCAGCGCCATTGCCATAGCTGCGAGAGCCACTGTTGTCATTTTCTTGTTCATCATTATAATCTCTTATTTGTTGTTTTTACCTGATTAAACACCACTATGACAAAATCATTGCACGCCACCTGTGGCTTTTAACCGACATTAACAAAAAAAAAGTAGAAGAATGAGCACCACCCTCCTACTCTTTTACCTTTTATTTTTTTACTCAAGTTTCGCAAGTGGTTTAAGTACGGGCTGAAGGCCCAAAAGCTCTTAGCC